>Ga0307509_10000468_pt1 | contig 68218 bp, 53 predicted proteins | sample 10_EM_MG_FD_202245 | JGI IMG/M metagenome (GOLD analysis project Ga0307509, IMG submission 202245) | Populus trichocarpa ectomycorrhiza microbial communities from riparian zone in the Pacific Northwest, United States - 10_EM | ecosystem: Host-associated > Plants > Roots > Unclassified | place...
TGTCCCAGGCCATAAGTACCCGAAAACAGGGATTAAAGAAATATATGGCAAAACATCCGTGCGTGTCTGTGCCCCCATACAAATGATCCCCCTTCATTTTCGGGTACTTATGGCCTGGGACAAGTAGACTCCGCAGCCAAGCAAGCTTACCCCAGGTTAGTGAGCAGCTAGCTGTTCCGGATAATGAACACGCGTACGGCTTTTTCAATTGTCAAGTGCGTTAGCATCCTAGCAACTACTAATTTCCAACCAACCATAATCCTCGAATGTACATTACCCCCCCAAACTAGGATTAGCGCGCTTGCTGCAGACTTTACTATCCGAGACTAGCCAAAAGATAGTCGATGGGAAACAACTTGAATCCTCTTTATTGATTTTTGGTTGCACTCTCTTAAATTTGATTGAAGCAATAGCCATCATGATTGAAAAATCGTACCATGTGTATCTCAAACACCCACCCAAGTGTGCTGGTCAAGCAAGATACTTCCTCACCAAGCGATGTAACAATCAAGTGGAAGGAGGACAGGCTAAGGCGATACGAGAAAAGATATTGTATGGGATAACGCTTGGGACAGCCTACAGGCCCGGTGTGCAGGTACTGTGCATGTGGAAGCTGCACTCCAATTACAGGCACCAAGCTTTGCTTACTGTGGAGGCGCCATTGAGGACTACAGTATAAAACTATGATAGTACTCGAGTAGGCGGGAGATCTTGGCGCCACCCTAGTTTGCACTAAAAGTATGTTACTTTAGAGAGGTTTGTGGAGCAGTATAAATAAAAATATATTGATGACTAAAGGGGGGTAGGAAAATTATGTAAATTCATCCTCTGACAATTCTTTTGTATTAAGAAACTGTTAACAAAAGTGGTTGAGTAATATTTAGTCAGTAGGTAAGTCATAGTTTCAATTTTGTGTGGGCTTTATATAAAAGATACATTCATAATATTATAGTGTCAGCTATAGCATATTTGCAATAAGTTTTAGCTCATGCGACTTAAGAGTAAACAAATGCTATGCAATCAAACCTCATAGAAAGTTACAGTTTCCAGTAAGAATTATTCTTACCCCCCACCTCATAATATAAGATATTTAGTGAGTTTATTTATGGAGTGGAGTACTTTTGGCTCAAAATGAGTAAGGTACAAAAGTTTATCTACAGTATCCAAGCTGAGTAGAAAAAATGAGAAAATAAATTGGCTTCACCAAACCCTTTACTCAGCACTCTAGGATCCCTTGTCACTTTTTCCGAGCATTGGATCTTCAAGTAAGGGGCAAGATATCTTGTCAGAACCTTACAGTATTGCTCCCGAATCCCCGTAGATCAAACCTTGTGAATGCCTAGTACCTTTAACATAACCGGTTCACCATGAGTCTTCTTGATATTTCTCCGCTAGTACTGCGTCATCCGGCATTATTCGCTTGCTGCTGGTAAGTTGAAATAAAGTAAGGGGTGAATCAAAATATTAAATACGGCCAGGAAGGGTCTAAATTAAGCCTGGTTTTGGCCATAGAGGGCTGAGTGAAGTCGTTTTATTGCGAATTTGAGGCGGATTACAGATGGCTCTTATTTCAACGTACTAGTGGCATGCGAATAAAACTAGATAATGCGGTATATTCAATTACCTTAGGCCCTAGCCTACCTTGACCGTTCCAAGACTCTGTTACCACCTAACATCTCTCCAGCTGCATACATATTATGCCGATTCCTAGACCTGGAGCAATCCGTCTACCTCTCACACCGTTGAGGGGCCTGAGAATCTCCTACTATGGAATAGCTTGTGTAGAGCAGCTTGGAAATTCAGCTTAACTAGCTAGAACTCATATAGAAACTCATATAAAAAGGTACTTATTTCGAGGTAGGAATCTCATACAATCTCCAAAACTACAGCCCTCTTTCAAACTTTGGCACGCTTATTACAATAATATCCTAATACAGCAAAAACTAGAATAATTGAGAATGACGCCAAGAGGTCCAGAATATCCCCCTTTGGATTAGGGGAGAAATCACAGCGGAAGGGCTCTCTTCCAGCCCTGAGCTGGATAAATAAAAAGAAGAATCCAACAAACCTTACTGGGGGCAACTCCAACTCCCTCAATTATTCCAGTTCTTACAGCAGGCGAACTCACGGTTGGCCGTTTGTTTTCTCTTACAGTTTTGGTTCTGTTATGGGCTATGCCGAAACCGCCAAGGCGGCAAAGGCTGTCAAATGCGTACAGTAGGGGCTAAAAAGGCAGTTAGTACGAGTAGGTGCTGTCGTACCCCACTATCCTGGACGGCTAAAATCCAAAGAATCTATCTAGTGCAGCTGGTGATCCGGGGGAACAGTTCAGGTTTTGGTATAAAGAAATTTAGAACTCTTAGAGGTTCGTACAGGAGAGCGAGGTGTCCGGATTATTGAGACCTGGGATAGCAGGATGTGGCTGTCCAGTACTGAATCGACTTGTATGGTGGTCTTTGAACTAAAATTTTCTGCAGTGACTGACTGTGAATCCTCAACACCTGGTAAGTTAGGTAGCGTACTGTATACTGCAGTGTTCGTTAGTATCACACTAGTATTATTCACTGTCACACTTTAGCCTGGGGTGTCCTTCCGTCACGTTACTATTCTGTAAGAGTTTTAGGGCCTGTTTGGGTGTCAAAATGCCGGCACAGTACTCGACTGCCGGCATTTGAGAGATTGTTGACCGTTGTAACGCAAAACGGTTTTTTTGGCAATCTCCGAGAATCTCAATATCTGGGGTGTTCGGATGTCCATCCATCTAAGGTTGTAATCCCTGGCACATCCCCGCAATCCCTGAGTTTTGATGTCTAGACCAGAGATTGTACAGTACATGTACTCGTACCGTACCAAAAGCGAGCAGCGAGTGCAACACCAGACACTGCACTCTTCGACGGGATTTAACCTTTCGGTTCGGCACGGGGCATTCCGCTTTAAGCCTTCGATGTTACTAAGTTTCTACAAATAATACCCGTAATGTTTTATCAAGCACCGCCAAAAAAAAATAACCTATGAGATCCCAACCTAGTTGACTGTTTGGTTGTCAATCTCAATCTCCGGTCATCCAAACAGGCCCTTAATCTATCAAGTATCATAGCCGACGCATCACCCCCGCTCATTGTTCCTACAAGCAAACTACCGGTAGATCGAAAACCGGTGTATTCACCGCGCTGCACGCTATATTACCAAAATGGCTCGCCCCCGGTCCCAGTTTCGTTTCTAACCATGAGTCCCCCAAACCTTCCCTGGGCGAAGGAAAAGGTCGTGGTTGAATAACTTTTTGCTGTGTTACAGTCCTTCGAAAAGCATAATTTCTTGTGTATCATAAAAACGCACGACTAAAAATCAAATATGTCGCCTGACTTTAGTATTTGTAGTACGAGTAGAGGGAAGCTTCAACTTTGCTTCCTGCAATGTCCTGCAATATCCTCCAATGATAATTGACAGGGAGGACAGACGCATCAAGCGGACAGGGAGGCTCGATGCAGGGTCTACGACTTCGATTATCGGAGAAACTAGGTACTGTGAACTCGCTAACGCACGGCACATTGTTATGGATTTCGGAAGAGTCGCTAGTTTGTCGGTTCTTCAACTTTCTCAATCTCTTTTTTTTTCCAGACGCCACGGCAAGGATTTAGATTGGCCCTCCAACTGAGAAAGGTAAAAGCTTATGGCTAAAAGTAGTGATATGGGTTGTGGGAAATTGCGTTGGAGGCAGGAAAAAAGCAATCCTTCGAGAAAAGTCTAGCACTGACGGACTCTTCGAATTCGATACCGGCAGTACTAGTAGATTGATAAAATTATTATATCTAAGACAGCGAGTCTAAGTTTATGCTCCCCGTCATGGCATGTCATGGTATTTCAGACATATCATAGTACCCGTTGTTTTTCATGGCGCAACAAACGACCGCTCGAGTACTAGTACCTCAGGGTGAAGGCTCATGCTAACCTCCCCTGTAGCTAGCTACTAAATATAACCGCGTACTTAACAAAAAAAAAAGGCTCATGCTAACCCTAAGCTCGCTATGGGATAAGTGATCTGGTTTGACTGCTGTCTTGGCTTTGTCTTCTCTCCCTAAATAGTAAACTTATGGGTACTGGGAAGTGCTCATGAATAGTTCCCTTGTATCATTGTTTAATCGAAACCCTACTAATTAACCAGGTGCTGTATAGTAAGATGTAAACCGCCAACGGAAGCAAGACTCCCGCCAAATCGCAGACCTCCAGACCCCTTTTACAAAAAATAATAATATCGGGTCTATAGAAGTATGCAATGCCATGCATGTGGCGAGGTCTCCAAGCCGGGCAGGAGCCATTCCTTAAAAATCAGAAGGGAAAGGGGAAGATCTGCACAAGAAAGAGGGTGGGATCGACCAGTCAGGGACGGAACTTAATTTTCGTCCGGCCAGCAGCAGAGGTTCGTGTTATAGGTTTCATTATTAGACTCTTAAGTTTTTCTTTCTTTCAGAGGGCACCCCTCCATCACAGTGATCACACCCAGCCTTTCCATTATAACCCTCCGTTGGCTAGACCTGTGCTGTGTGGACCGGGCCACCCTGGAGAACAAGAGCTCCGGGCCTTGTGGGCTCCTCATACCATCATTACCATTGTGAATAGCTTCCCAGGCTCTTGACCATCCAATAATATGCCTCCATCCTATCTACCTCTATCCCTTCTCCTAACCAAACGCCTCATATTGCCCCTGTTACCGAGCTCCCGCCCCCCCTACCCAGCGTGGCAAGACAAAACGTGGAGTCCAATGGGCCCAAGCTAGACCTCCTCCCCTCAAAAAAAAAAGAAAGAAAGAAAGAAGGAAAGAAAAAACAGACGCACAACCCGTCCGCGATTGGGATCAGACTGGCCCCAGCTCCACAGGTTCATGCTCTGGCGGCGCACGCTTCCCATGCCAAAATCTGCCTCCAGAACCCGCCTGCCCTCCAGTCAACTCGGCTGTACTCTCGACGCCAAAACTCGTCGTCTTGAAAACAACAAGTCCGTCAGGAGAGTTTTCATGCTCCGGCAAGCGCTCCTGTTTGCTCCTGCCCATCTTTCTAGAGAAGCTGCTATGTCCGCGGCTGGAGCTACCCCCGGTGGTGCTACGCACTCTGCGGCGGGCGAGGACAACGCGCCCAGCGGGTAGGCATGCTGCGAAAATAGCCATACAAACTTCCGCATAGGACCAGATTTGAGCTTGGCTGTTGGTTGCGGTGGTGGGTTAATATCAAGGTTTTTCCTTCTTGTATTCGGGCGAGGGGTGAAGGATAAGACCGAGGATGCAGGGGAGGGGTTTGTATTACGTTACTAAGTTTGGACTCCCGCTCTTGCCCAAAGCGTTGCGCTTTGTGACATAGGCGAATCTGAGGAGTGCTGCGATTACGGTGAGGCAGCCGAGTGATAGTAGGAAGGCTATTGCAAAAATTTCCGACCTTCGGAGGTTCAGGGTCCTCAGTACCAAGATTGGAATTACCATGACTTCGATTCGTTTTTTTCTCGTCAGTGTGCTGTTCCTGATACCATATTTCTATAGCGGAGACATACTCAGTAAATCGGTAGTTACATTTGTGACCATCGGAAATGTTGTTCCGAGTGTTGAACGGAAAGAAGTACAATGGTGCTCAATTGACCTTTGGATACAAAATTAGTCCAAATGCCTTGTATTTGCTACTGTGGTGAAGATTGCGGAATGGCACTTACCACACAAGGCTCAGGGGGCGACAGTAGACCAGGGGTAATAAGAAATTTGCAAACCAACTCAAGGCAGTGTAAATTGTCGTGAGCTGAAGCATCCTCCTGATTTTGGGTGGTAGAGAACGGAATATGTCAAAGTACAATGCTAGGAAAGAGCCTTTCACGAGCCATACTCCAGTAATGTACATCTCAACCTCCGCTAGTTGGAACTAATATATAAAAAAATTAGTTTGGTACAGTATTTGGATTGAAGAAAATAACAATGGTGGACACAAAATAACGGTAAGCGTGGGCCGGGCCTGGGAAACCTAAAGAGAGATATAATTGCAATTACTTACCTTAAACATCAGAATCAATGTTTCTTTGGGCATGCCCAGTGATATTGGTATCGTAGGGTCATTGCGATACTTGATTCGCATCGCCTGGTACACTGTTGTCGACGACGTCTCCAATGAGAATAGCAGGAAGGCCGCGAAAACACAAGCTTCACTGGCGAAAGCTGCGACGGTCACACGAGGTCGTGTGATGATCAGGTACAACCGAATAGCTAGGAATATGGCATCGAAAACAATGAAGAACCAAAGGATTCCTATCATTCCCTCCGGAGTGACAGTCATCTTTGCAATATCTATTTCGATTTCTGGCCCACTTTCCTCTCCTTTTTCTCTCCTTCTCTCTCTCCCTTCACTTTCCGAAAGCTATCCTCACCTCTTCGCGTAGTATCGTGTGGTGTTTAAAACTCTGACGAAGACACAACTCTGTTCAATATCAGCGGCGGCTCGGTCTTAGTTTTAAGGTATGTAAGGAAGAGAAGGAAGGAGGCAAGTAAGGGAGGGGGGGGAGGAAGTATACATCAAATCGCAAAAAGAAAGCAAAAAAAAGGTAATGCGTTCTCTGCGCCTCCTTCACTTAAATATGAAGTTTATCCGACTCTCAACACCTCTTTTTTACCCACAATTGGGGAATATGTATGATAGCAGCAGAGAATGACCTAGTTATGCCTGGCCTGCTAGCCTTTGGTTCCTCTCCTCCTAACTGTCCGAAAATCTTGCTGGCCGGGTGATATAAGGGCAGACTGTGTGAGAGATGAGGTCAGTGAGGGAAGGCGAAACAGAAATCAATAAATAGATAATTCTTTTCTTCTTTCTTCTTTCTTCTCAAGGTGATTGCAGATGTCTGCATAGAACATCACACCATCTTTCGTTTCCATACCCTATCCTATCCATCCAATTGAGATTTCATTTTGCTTTTTTTCGTCTCCGCCATGGGCGGGGAGGTATCCTGGCTGTGGAGAGCAGCATCTAGTTTGGGGCTGACGGTGTTCCCCCACATCCTGTAGGCTGTATTGTGCCTGTAGGTTCGCTCCCCAAAGCTATGCCTGGAGAAATAGTCTTGGCCAACTGGGGTTTGAGGGGTAGTGAGTTGTAAACTGTTAGAGGTACTGACCTGCTCGAAATGATATGGTAATCACGGTAAAACTTTAGGGGAGGTTGTGGGTATTCCCGCGAGTCTCTAGCCGACCCTTCAAGAAATATTCTATAGCAAGCAATTTCGGCCACAAAGAAATTCAAGGGTTGGGGCCGCATCATTTTTTGCACTCTAGGTAAGGTGAAATATCCGACACGAGTTGATAGATCGGTTTATCCCTGGTTGTCCCAGTATAAGCTCTGACCGATTGCCGAAAGGTTCCCTTTGAGCAGTCGGCTGAGACAAAATATGCTTGAGTACTGCACAGTACAGTACTGTACTTGAACATTGAGAGAGAGCAATGACTTGGTACCGCTGGTTTGGAATGGGATATTTTTTCTTAGGAATGCGTTTGTGAGAATATACTTTGTTCTGTGAGATTGCATACTTATACCGGCACCGGCGAAGATTAACCAGACTACTCTGGGGGGGAACTCGTAATCTCGTTCAAATTGATTCTTGAATTTCCCCGCAAGTGTCTAATTTCTATCTAACTCTCCAAAAATAATAATTCTGCCTGTTTCTCTCTTCCTTTGCCTAAACGGCAGTTGTACTACACCAGAGTTCTAAAACAATTTACAACTACTATACGCACCGCACCCATCCCTTGCTTGTAAACAGTCAATGCGACGGAGAAGTCTCTCGATCAGCAGAGCTTGTTACCTATCTACTGCTCAAACACAACGGAAACAGACACCGTGAACCCCATGTAGTTTAAACTGTTTTCTCTTGCGGAGACTCCGGGAAAGGAGAGAAAACCACTCCATTCTATGAACCACCCCCCTTACAATCCCTTCCCCCCCCCCAGCATACTTCGCATCCCTATAAATTTCCGCATCTGCAAGGGAACCACGAGGTTTTTATTCTGCTCCCACCCGACTCATTCTACAATAAACGAGAATCTGCCCCCCTCACTTTTTTTCTTTCCCTTAAAAAATTGTTCTTACGTTTTTTGCCCTTGCTCTCGCCCCGGTTCTTGCTTGGGCTCGTGTCTGTGCCTGCCCGTTTCGGTTCTAGAGTTCCCTCTAGAGAAGAGGAAAGGGTCAATCATCGTTTGTGAAGCAACCTGCACAAGATGACGGACAAAGGTATCTCAACAGCAAACTTAGTGAAACCCGTTTCGGAGTGGAACCGTGACTCCGATAGCCTACCATCCTCTGCCGGCCTTGATGAAGCTCTAAAAGCCCTAGACGGGTCGGAAAAAGTTACCCTCACTCCGGAGAAGGAGCGGGCATTGCTTTGGAAAATCGGTATGACTCCGGTTTCTACAAGCCTGGTGGCGCCCAGGTGTTCAACTAACATTAAACTATGAAATAGATTTACATTTGATCCCGATCTTTTCCTTGCTCTATGGGCTGCAATTCTTGGACAAAACAACGATCTCATATGCTGCGTAGGTTCTGCGAATTGAGTGGATGTCTGGAGACAGCTGAAGTAAACCGGGTGAATTCTAACAATAGTACAGGGTGATGGGCATCATGAAGGACACGAATCTGAAGGGTGACAACTTCAATTGGCTCGGTATCTTTCCAGTTTTCGCCCTATTTTCAGAGTGTGGAGGTGCAGCTCTAATTGGAACTAGGGAGCGTTTTCTATTTTGGTTATCTGTTCTGGGTAAGTGATATCCTCCATAGGCTTCAATATTACTCCGAATAGGAGAGCGCCGGGCTAACTTCTTTGTAGGAGTACCCCGCAAATTGTACGCCCTATCACCAAATATCACTTTGGGCCTTCTTTAACATTCCTGAAACCAGATCTCATGCAAAAACTTCCCTTGGCCAAGTTCACCGGCTTCAACATTCTGGTCTGGGGTGGTATTCTTATGTTGCATGTGAGTTTCCCCCGCACCCAATTTCGAAGTGGATACGGTAAGGTGGATGGCTGATGGTGGGGTGACAAAAAGGCTGCCTGCTCAAACTTTGCTGGGCTCGCCACATTAAGAGTTTTACTCGGCATTTTCGAGGCATCCATATCGCCTGGCTTCCTTCTCTTTGTCTCTCAATGGTGGCGTGTTCGAGAGCAAGCTTTCCGCACGAGTATGTGGTTCTGCTGGAACGGGGTTGCTCAAATAGTTGGTTCCGTCTGCTCGTATGCTATGGTTCGGGGAATTGAGAAGCATGGGTATACCGCGCTTGGAGGGTGGCAATTGCTGTTCCTCGCTACTGGAGGGTATGTTGGTGTTCTTGGCACGTGATTGAGACCCCTGCTAAGGTTCCTCGATAGTTTTACTGTCCTTGCTGGAATTCTCTTCTTATTCATGGTTCCGGATTCCCCCGCTACTGCTTGGTTCTTGAACGAAGAGGAAAGGATTATGGCAATTGAGAGGTTGAGAGGGAACAACCAGGGTGTCGGAAGCAAGAAGTTTAAGAAGCACCAATTTATCGAGGCATTTACTGATCCACAAACTTACTACATCGCTCTCTTTGTCATCATCTCTGCAATTGTGAGTTTTGGCTACTTTTGCCTAGGAGATATTTTACATAAATTGACTACTAACGAAACCAAAGCCTAACGGTTTCCTGACCAATTTCAAGAACATTATCCTAAAGGGGTTCGGGCTGACCCCCGAGAAGTCACTTCTCTATGGCGCACCCAGCGGGGCAGGTAAAAACCCAAATAATACTTCTAAATCTGAACCTTAAAAGCTTATCCCTTCTTCTAAAGTTCAAACCGTTTCTTGCCTTCTTTTTGGATGGTTGGCCGGGAGGTACCAAAATCGCATGATTTGGGCCACCGTTGCTATGCTCATCGCTCTTCTTGGGTTCTCACTCGCCGTTGCTCTTCCAAGAAGCAACTTGAACGGAAACCTTGGTGCTTATTACATTATCAGTACTTCCGCTGCATCTTTCGTTCTGCTTATTAGTTGCATTTCTAGTAATGTTGCTGGATACACTAAGAAGACTACCGTCAATGCTATTGTCTGTGAGTACCCCTTAATTTTGAAGCTTTGGCTTAACTGACGCCTCAGTCGTTGCGTACTGCATTGGGAATTTGATTGGGCCCCACACTGTCAACCTTAAGGATGGACCTATGTATATCAAGGCTAAGACGATAGTGAGTATGCACTTGTGTAGAACCCCCCGTAAAAATACCACTAACTGGTCAGTAGAGCTTAGTTTCCTGGTGTATTTCTGCTGCTTTACTGGTTGGCCTCCGCTTCCACTACACTCGTAGTAATGCTGCCCGTGACAAGAAGATGCGCGAGTTGGGAGATAGTTACCAACACCAAGAGAACCAGGAGTTCATGGATTTGACTGATAGGGAGTATGACCTCCCTTACCCCGTCTACCGGGACTACCGAGCAAAAATCTAACTTTTTCCTACAGAAATTTAGAATTCCGCTACACTTATTAAGACCTGCATTCCCTGGGGCTATGTCTATAATATTATGTGGGTTGTGCCCGTGCTCGATGAGATCTAGGGTCCCGAGTCTATTGTTGTAAATAAACCTATTCGAGAACTGCCATCGTTACATATTGCCATATCCTCGCTGAAACGCGCAAACCCCTGCTCCATAACAAACACGGTTTCACCGGTCATGCTGTCGCACTCGTCGCTAACAGTGCCATCCGTACTCCCACAGTTGTTGTAACTTGTGCCCTGTGAAGTCACACAGCTGCATGTCCAGAGCGTGAAATGGCTTGATAAAGCTGATAGATATCCATGATATACCATCTCAAGCATGCACAGCATATATGTCTTAGCGGCTAACTCAAGCCTTTGTAAAAATAAAATTACCCAATCTCCACATCGGACATGGGGATTTCGCCGCATTGAGATAAGATGCCGTATCGCCATTGAAAACACTGCGAAAACTTGGGGGGGGGGGGGGTTTGAACCAACGGAATGTTGGATCGTGCCATGGGCCGTCCCGTTAATGCGAGCGAACAGGGCTTACTGGTAGCAGGCAAGAAGTATGATATCAGAAAACGGGAGTCGTGAATCTGTATGGGCGCTTGGATAAACACGGATTATTATTTTTTCCCTATATTCCGCGAATCCCTCCCTGGTGTCGGGTACTTCTTGCCCGCTACGAATAGTTGTTGGAGGTATAATACTTAGTTTTGGTATTGTATCGCTTAAGTAACGCGGTTTTTATATATGACACGGTCGGAGATCTGCGGTCGGGGGTTGGGTGGTTTAGCATAAGGCTTATGGTGGTACGATAGGTGGTGAGTTTCTGGTGAGCTACCGAGGACTGGGGGGGGGGTGGAGTGTGCGCGATCCGTAAGGCTCTGGTGGCTGAGGAGTGGGTGGGTTGGACTGCTTTCTAACCCTTGCGCAATAATACACGTAGTTATCGAAACAGAGGAGGATCGCTTTGGAGCCCCGATGTCAAGGATAAAGCCACCAGATGAGAAGGACGGCAACAAGCCACTCAATACCAAAGCGACAATCAGCACGGGAGCTACAAATAACAGATGGTAATACAGACATGTGTCCAAACACATCCAGAGTGGTTGGCAATCGAGTTCGTACCCCTCGGAGTGAGGACCGTACCCTCGAGCCCATCCTGGATTGGGATTCGGCATGAAGGAGGACTATCCGAATACGGACCCCAACAGCCATGATAACCTTCAGACATCGCGAGTGACAACATATGAATTCGACTCAGCATCTCTCAAAAGGGGCTTCTAGGCTAGCGCATCCTCTTTCTAGAAATAGTTATCAGCATAAGCTCGGTTAGACCCAACCCTTTTTTCAAGCATGTTGCCAAACTAAGCACCCTGCCCAGCCGGCGACCCGAGGCTTGCCCCGATAAGGAAGTTTACGACGTCACCAAGTTAGTATACGACAAGAATCTACGTACTAAACACCATTGCATCTTGTCGGCGCAGGGAGTGACCACCTCGACTTTACCAGGCCCCGAGGCAAGTGTGTAAAGTTTCGCGGGTTCAAAATAACCCTGTGGGCAAAGGCACAGTATGGTTATTATGGCTTCCTATTGTGCTGGTCGGTGGGGGGCGTTTGATCACGCCTATTTACATGGCTGGATTATGAGGGGGAAGCGCAGCGAGTGAGAGTTTATGAGCGTCTCTGACACCCCTGGCTAACTTTGGAGAGTGGTTTTAGATCAATTGACTTTTGACCCCAAACTATATATGCTCCAAACGGAAGTAACTCCCATATTTCGTGGCAAGTTCTAATAATATCAAGCTTCAGGACTGCTCGAAAACTCTTACCGCCATATGGAGTTTATGTGGCTTGTCCGTAATAGCAAAGAGCCAGAGAGGACTGCTTTCTCCTCCCTCGCCAAACATCTCTAGACCATAATTCCACATTTCCTCACAATTAGATTATGGTTCCTCGTTAGAGGACTTTTACGGTAAGCCAGGTGGCCAGATACTATAAAGAGAAGAGCAGTCCTGCCTGATTCCCACACCCAGATATATAGGACCATCCTGCAGGTATATCCCCACAAAACTTTTCTACCACTTCTTACCGCAACTCACTCCCTTCCTTCAATACAGAAAGAAATTAGAAGGCAGAAGAAAAAACAAAGAGAGCATGGGCCGGCATGGCATCGGGCCACGGGCGTTATGCCGAGCATACCTCTTGATAAACATACTCCTACTATCGATTCAAGCCAATAGGAGCTTGCTTTCCACCTATGCCGAAAGAGTGGAAAATTCCTCCTTGGACCCGGCCAACGAAATCGATAATCTATTCAATGAAACCCGCTCCACAATCACCACCGTGCCAGCCGACACGCCCTATGATCAGAGCTCCCCTCCGCCAGAAATTGAACCCTCGTCTTACAAGAAGGGGGTGCAGGACCCTGTCTACCACAACGTCTCCGGCCTCGCCATCGAAAATGTCGAAATCTGCAAATCCCGTCCCTTCGCCCTCACTCAGGAGAACTACCTCCTCAGCGGGGCCGATGAGTGGCTTCGGGATTACACGGCGGCGAATCAGAACCGCAAGTACATGAATCTTCACGGCGTCATTTCCACTATTGCGTATGATTTCCTGGGCGACACGAACTTCAAGTGTGCCATCGGGTTCCAGCATCTCTGCAATGTGCAGTGCTTGACGGTCGTGACGCATGTTGAGGACTTGAGGTTGGCGAGACAGGTTTACTTTGTGCTGGCTTCCTCTTCGCACTTTATCTCTGCGTTGAGTGTGGTTCATGTATGTTCTTCCCCCTCTTAGTTGATTGATATTTGGTGACTGGGTGAGGTGGAAATTGACTTTGATTGGCGGAATATAGGATGCTTTAGTAGCGGCTCAATCCACTACCGGTCTTCTGGCAGGACATATGGCAATGACTTTCTTCTACACCCACCCGACCCCCGATGAAGAAATGCGAGCCCGAGCCTACAAGCTATTGATGGACGGCACATTATGGGCAGCGCAAACAGCTCTGCAAACAATGCTTCCAATGCTCCCATGGTCCACACTCACTCGCGTTATAACGGAAAAGTTAGACGATATGCAGAAGAACCCAAAGCACCCGGCGAGTAAAGGTAAGGGTAAGGAAGAGGCTCCATCCAGTACTTATGCTCCATTCGATATCTCCAAGTACTATAAAAAAGGAGGCGACTGGGCACTATTTGCGGGTGACAACGCCATGAGGGTTTCCGAAATTTTCAGGGACGAGCACATGAGTGAATTCTTCCAGGAAGAGGGGATTCACCCCGAGGATATCTTGTACTATGTCGACGACTCCAGGCCCCTTACGGGTCCGCACGTTTGGCAGGTTGTGCAGCACCTCGCCGAGATATCGCACGACAGGATGCCTAGTGAGTACCAAAACAACGACCCCGCGCCCGAGCCCGAGTCCGAGTCGAAGAAGGGCAAGAAGGGCAAGAAGGACAAGAAGGGCAAATTTTCCCTATCACGCAGCCATTCGGAGACTATGGAGGAATACAAAGAGTGGGAAAGGCAGAAGAAGAATCAGCTGTTTGATGAGATTATGGGTGTTGAACCGCTCAAGATTGGTGTTCCCGATCGCTACCGTTTTGACACGGACCATCCGAGGTTCGATGAGCTGCGGGCTCGATTACAGAGCGAGAATAGCGGAACGCATACCCGAACATTTGGGCCCGGAAATAAAGTCATTGGTAAGTCCTAACCTTGATTTCTGGTTCTGGGGGGGCAGGCCCTCCCTCTGAATAACTTAACTAACGTGAACCCTGCAGGTAAGGAGGCGGCAAACTTGAGAGTCGCCGAACACTCTCGCTCAGGACCCTCAACAGGCACTATGTGGGGTGACACGGTCCGGGTTGCGTGGGACTATTTCAAAGAACTGGGTGCCAGCTCATTGCGTAAGGCTGGAGATGCATTGGATTGGCTGGATTCCGACATGCCTCCGCGTTACAGGATTGGCGTGGTCGGTAGCAATGGGTTTGATCACACCCAAGAAGAGCGCATCCGTGAAGGCATTCAAAGGATAATCGACGAGGATCCTGATCGCCAAGTCGGCGGGAGGGGCAAGAAGCACAGTCCTCCCCTGCCAGACGTACCGAATGTCCCCATCCGTAGGCTCACTTATGAAGAATACTTGAGTCAGAGGAAACTTCCGGAGCCTCCGCAACCTCAGGATAATGGGGACGAGGCGAAAAAGGGGAAGAAGGGGAAGAAGGGGAAGAAAGAACAGAAGGGCAAGAGCAATCAAGAAGAGCAAATAGTCCAGGATTCCGGGCCCAGGATCACATCTCTGGGCCCAGTCGACAAAATCCCCTACTCCAGAGACCGTGGCACCGCCTTCAATGACTTTAAGATGGACCTGACGGCCCTCCTCCACCCCGTCCTCGAGGGAGACTTCAAGTCTGAAAAGGCGAGAAAGAGAAATTTGAGCTGGCAACAGAGAGTCGCGAAAACGGAGAAAGTGCTGTACGGGTTCTTCCCTGTCTGGCAAGCTGGTGTTATCGACAACACCGTTGGGAGGATGTTTTCCAAGTGGCAGGCGACTGATCCTAGCAAGGAACAAAACGAAATGAACTTACATTACGTGATCCAGCAGTCCTCGGGGTTCGCTCGCAGGGGGTTGAAGGACACTGCAGAGAGGATTTTTGGTCCACTGGGTGTCAGGTCGAATGGTATTTATAGTCATCTGGCATCACTCGGTGATTGTGCTAACTTTTTTTAAAAAATAGGTGATAGTGAAATTGCTGACTTGATGGCTGCGGGGAGCTTACTTCCTATAAGTGAGGGGTCAATGGCGAGGTGGACTAGTTCTCTAGTCGAAAAGTGAATTCACACCCCCTCCTCATCTTTAAGTTACAGTATGCTAACAATCATGTAGGCGAATAACTCAGGTGGTCATCTCCATAGCCATAAACGCCGCCCTCAAGTCCCAGAAGATCTACATATCCTGCACCCAGGACTTGCTCCACTTCAAAGACAAGAACTCCCGAGGAGTTGAAGTTAAAGAATGCAGGCTGGACAACTCGGGCCCTCAAAATCTAAAGGCTTGCATAGGGAACGTGGCTTGCTACCTCTACCACTGGAATGACCACCCATTGATCATGGGTCATCACAACGAGGAACCGTTCGGCCTGAAAGAGTTGGCGGCCCCCCCGTGGGAGATCGACATAAAAGAAATCATAACTTCCTCCTTCCTCTCTAAAATCGATAAAAAGGCAAACGCCCAGCTCGGTGATAGCTCAGCGGACTTCATCAACTCTGGCCCAAGCGGCAAAAACGCCCTCAACCCCTCCGCTCCTGGCGTCTTCACAGTACCGGTATGCCTCGCTCCAAAAAATTGGAACACCCAGACGAAGGGTTACTGGATAGGAAACGACATCAATCCCTACGCCTCCATCAAGGCGCTCCCCTGCTACTGTGGCAGCCTGGGCGAAGACACGAGCCAAATCTGGAAAGACGTGGGATTCATGGATTCAAAAGCCCAGCACACCTACACGCACACGAACTGCCCGAACCAATTCAAGAAGCGCCTATCGGACTGGTTGGAGCGCTACGTGGCAATGTGCAACATGAACATCCACAAGGCCAAAGTGGGGGGCAAGATCAAATCGGGCAAGCACGCCCTCTGCGACCTGGTCAAGGACGAACTGCGAAAGGCGGGCGTCCAAACCGTCACGGAACTCGACAAGGAAGTGCGCGACGCCCTCAAGTGCAAGATCAAGCGCAAGAAGAGCAAAAAGTGCAAGAAGTACTACCGCGCCCCCATCTCCTCCGTCTGGGACGAAACACGGGATGCAATCCTCGAGCGCGTGGAGGGGGAACTCCAACAGAAGGACACTCCCGCCGTGCCCGTCGTGGACGGCTTCACGTCGAAAGAGCTGCGTGAGTGGGAGCAGGAGCTCGCGGAGATTGAGGGGATGAAGGGGGAATTCAGGGAGATGGATAGGATTCAGAGAGAGTATCATATCGATATGCGGACCCTGCCGGGCAATGTCCCTGCTTCCGTCATTGAGAGCCAATTGAGCGGTTCCCACGACGACGATGAAGGAGATGAGGGCCGGAATAAAAGGGAGGACGAGGACGAGGATGGGTATAAAGGCTTTGGCGATGAGGGGGCTTATAGGGGTGAAGAGGAGGATTTGAATGGTGAATTTGGGACTCGGGGTGATGATGGGTTTTTCAGGTATTCCGAGGAGCATTTCATCTGATTGACTGACCAGTTGGGTGAGTGAAGATCAGAAGCGGTGGCTGCAGCAGGGTTCCATGGTTGGAGCTGGGAACGTTCGGTATATTGGGGTTTGAGGATGGCGGATTTCAGATTAGGTTCGAATCCAAGAACGAGGCCTTGGGATCTGCCATTATTATTAGTATTGTTACTATCCCCCCCACACTCTTTGGCTTATCGGCCCAATCCTGTATAAACTTTTTATATGTTTCTTTTTGTTTCTTTCTTTTCCTTCTCTTTTTGGTCTGTTGGCCTGGTGGTATCGGTGACGGCCTGACAAATGTTCGTGTTTTGATGGAGGGGTGGGATTAACGATTGCAAGTGCCCAGGGCAGTGGGCCGCTGGGGACCGGCGAAATGGTCGTTCCGGCTGCCACCTCAGAGGATTGGGGAGTCGACGGCGGGGGTCTATATTTCGCACTTGCCCGCTCCGGCCGCATACGGGTGCCCCCGCGGATTGCGCAGTCTAAGAGGCCTACAGGTCCCACCCGCCCGCCTATCCCGTCTATGCAAATACGGATTAGACGCTTGGACTTAGCGGCCGACGAAATTGCGGGTTGAACAAATTTCGTGGTTTTAATTACCTTACCTTTTGCGTGGTGTTGTGCTGTACTCGTGTATATAGCTTGTCTCGAGACTTCTAAAATATATTAATTTTCTCACCCAATCCACACGTACAGCACCGCAAGCTATGGAAATGCTATTCGTGCTTGGGTCCCGCACTATGCTAGATACCACCTCTGTATTATAACAGCGGGAGTGTACCCGACAAACACTAGTATCAACCCCAAATACAACGACACGATTTACCACTGATATCCCAACGGTGTCGCACCACCACCCCAAGCATGATACCGTGGCGCTTGAACCCCAGTCTGTGCTGATCCCGGCGTGATATATTCATTCCAATCTCTATGACAGAGCGCTATAGCCCAAAATTCCCCAATTTAAATAAATAAATATGTAAAAAAAGACACTCCAGCTCTCCTGACCGAACCGAAATCAAATAAAAATAATAATAAGTGACCCCAGCACCCTCCTCTCCCCTCCCCCCCCTTTTTTTGCAAAACACGAATGATATATCATGACCGCATTACCAACGACTGTCTACCAGCTACCTACTGTATCACGCTAGTTCACATCGCAAACGACCCTAGCCCTAACCACACAATTCCTGATATGGCAGCACTCGCCCATCTCGTCACCCCATTTCTCAATTCCCGGCCACGCCACGACAAGTACCTTCGCGCCTTCCAATTCCGACTCATCCTCGCCACTGAGTTCCTCCATGTCCTCGTTGTTCCAGATCAACTCTCCATCTATGTCTACATCATCTCTATTATCCTGATCTTGTGCGGCAGCGGGGGGGGATGACGATAATAAGGAGGGGAAAATGCGGAGCTGCGCCCGCTGGGTCTGCATGTGTAGTGATAAGCGGATCGTTTGTTCTACTATCCCTGGAAGGGTCTTTGAGGTTTGTGGTGGGGGAGCGGGGAAGAAGGGCATTATGCCAGAGAATATGGTGGAGGTTATGGAAGTTATTTTACTAGTGAGGGTTGTGGGGGTCGTTAAGAGGGAGGTACGGAGGAGGATTGAAGTGCTGGAGCGCCAGGTATTTATTGCTGGTTGGAGGGCTGGCAATAGTTAGTAGTGGTGAAGGGGGGGGGATGGGGGGGGGGGGAGGAGCACAGCTTCTGGTGAATTCCTTTTCCAGTGCGCAAAGTATGGAGTTTTGTTCCTCAGTTATGCCAAAGCACCAATCCGAGAAGATCTCTCGGATCAGTAACCTGGCCAGAAGCGCCTGCACAACATGTACTCTATGTCCACCAAGTATTAACCTCTCGTACTCTGGAATGCCGGTTTGCAGTTCTTTTCTGACGTCGTCCCTCAAGCTCTCGACATCTGCCCTTGTTAACCCTCGCCCTCACTTTCACATTTACCCCAAACAGATATATTCAAAGGGACGACGAACTAATGACTCCCCCCTTAGCAGCCCCATTCGCCAAACACCAATTCATAACCTCCCATCCAATCCGACTCCACATTTCCCGGAACACCTCATCGCCGACGGCCTCCTCAATCCTCGTATTCGTAGAGATACTATGCTTCAGTCCCCCGACCACCTTCTCCAGCCTCTGTATCTCCTTATCCCTCTCGGCAACGATAACATTAGCCTCCGTCCTGCAACGGCTAATCTCAGCTAGCAGCCGCGAGTGCGAAGCCCGTAGTGCTTCAATCTCCTCCGGGTACGACTTTAGTGTGTGTGCTTGTTCCGCTAAAAGGGCATCTCGGCGGGCAATATCCTTCTTGAAACCGGCGACGTCGAGTTTGTACCTATAGTAGTGGGATTCATGGGTGCGGTTAGATAGGGGAACGAACGAAGAGGCAGTGGTGCAATGATTTTGAGAATGGCGAGGCAGGGGGAAAAGAGGGGGTAAAACGGGGGGAGGGGGAGGAAGGGGAAAGAGGGGGAGGAACAGTTCTATGTCTTCCATCATTTCTCGACGTTGCTCTCTCAGAGACGTGACGACGGATTCCAGGTCCTTTATGCGAGTCTTGCTACGGGAGGGGGGCTTTTTGTCCCGTGTCTTGTTGTTGATATATGCCATGGGCACTTTGTTAGCCAATCTGTCCCGTTGTATCGTTTCGTAAAACTCAATATGAACCGGGATGGAAGGGAGGATGGAAAATGTGGTGGTGGTGGGGAAATGGGGGCATCATACGAGCGCAACAGTGGTGGGAGTAGCGGGAGCAGCAGCAGGGGCAGCGGCAGGTACCGATTCCTCCCTTTCCCTATCCCTCTCCTTCTCCTTCTCCTTCTCTTTAGACTCCTTGCCCTCCCTCTGCTCATCCTCCCCTCCTCCCCCACCTCCACCACCCGTATCCTTCTCCTTCTCCCCATCACTACCTAAGCACCCCACCCCAAACCCATTCATTAGCCTCTCCCCTTCCCCACCGGACGGGACTAAACAAGAAAAGGAAAAAAAGCCACTCACTATGCTCACTCCCCCCCTCTACTACTTCCATCTCCTCTGCCCTGTCCCTCTCCCTCTCCCTCTCCTTCCTTTCACGCTTCTGTTTCCGTCCTTTCATCTTCCCCTCGTTCTCCATTGCGGTGCGGTGCTGGGGGGGTACAGTAAGAAATTTGTTTTAGTCCTTCGAGGGTTTAGGTCGGGCTAGTTGCTGAAGTGAGTGAAGGAAGGCAGGCAGGCAGGCGGACAGGGGTCAGCCGCATGTCCCCTAAACCCGCCTATGATATCGTTGGGCTTAAAAGCGGGAGATGCCGTGCGTTCGGGTTGCGATGGCTGGTTTTGGTGGGGAAGCACGATAACACAGCATGATACGGTGCTCCTGCACAACCGTGTGAGGCGCATACCTTGCTTTTGCTTCATAATTATTATATTTATTCCTGCAATTAATAGTGCCGCTCGGTCTTTTGCAGCTTTCCTCCCTCCCTACCCTAAATACCAATAGCTATAAAGAAAATATAAAAATATTATGAATATTATGAATATATTATAGAAATCCAGTATGGAATTGTAGTACCGGTATTGTAGCCCTGACGCGCAGTAGATCATTAGGCTAGCTATCGTGTGGCACCAACGCACGGAAGTCTCCACACCTTATCATAAAATCCCCTCCCCCACAAAGCACGCGCCACCATCCACCAGCCCATCACCGACCTCTCCGCGCCCCAAGCAACGGGTTTTCAGGAGGAGTTGCAGTCACCCGCATCTTGTTCCAATTCACCTACTATTTAACTCATAGTAAGCGCTAGCCTACTTTCAATCGTCTCTTCACCTTTTCCATATGATACTATACCCCCCCTTCGAAAGGAAATAAGGGAGAGTTCAATTCATAAACATACCGTGCCGCTACACAGCTATCAATGTCCCGGAGAGATGGAAATAGAAATAAAAAATTGACAAATAAGAACCCAAAAACAAAATAAACTCCCGCTACTTTACGAACATTTTTTGACCAAAGGTAGGTAGGTTGGTATAATAGGATAACGATGATGATATAAGTATAAGGATAAAGCGGAATCATTCAATTAGTGAAACTTAGCCGTTACACTCCCGTACGCCACGCCTTCTACCTTCAGCTCAAACACGAGACTTGCCGAGTCTACGATCAGGTCCAATGTGAAGTCCAGGTTGTCGAATTCGATGCCTTTGCTTGTTGTCAGGCGGGTGAATTTTGCTATTGTGCGGAGTAAGGATGTTAGTTATCTAGGTTAACCTGGCCGGGGAGATAGGATTTAAAGGACGAAGAAAGTGCAGTATGGGGATGAAGGGTGCGGGGTTTTTAAGAAGCTTACATTTAGGCACACTCGACAAGTCAGTCGTCAGCGTGCAAACTGTTTTCACAAGATGTTTGTTCGCATCGGCCATGCTTGCCGGCGCTGCCTCATGTTCGCAACTGATAAGGTCGTCTTCAATCTTGAGACTCTGCCCTGGTCGGAAATTCCGAGTGTAGTGGAAGGATATAGGGGTTTTATCGGACACAGGTTCTCCCCGAGCAATGTCTACAGGAATTGTTAGCCCTCTACAACAACAGAACCCAAGTAAGCTGAGCTGGAGGAAAAACATACGCCATTGCATACGATCCGACACCATCCACCGCTCCCACAATGGTGACCAGTAACGGTCCTGGAAAGGATGCTTCGATTCCTCCCAAACTGTGGCATACGAAGTCCCGTAGTGATAGCGGGCCTGCCGGGCGACAACCATCGACCCTTCTAATCCGCGGATGACCGCCCCACGGACCACTGCTGTCCAACTATTTGACCGTCAGCATGTATGATCAATAGGCAGGAATGGGTCTACCGACGCATATAACGGCTGCATAACCTCGATTCCACCATGGCCCGAAACAGGTATCTCGGAGTATGGCGGAGGATTCCGCATGGAGGGGTTGAACCGAGCTTTTAGGCGGCTGTAGAGGTAGTTGCTTTGCCCGAAACCTCCCACCAACACAATTCCCTAAAACTTGTTCAGTCTCACGCGCCCCGTCCTTTATAAGTTGATGGAGGGAGGGAACTTACCGCTACCTTCCCGCCGTTCCTCCGGATTCCTTCGACTTGCTCGTCTACAAGTTTTATCACCTGGCTTACCACAGGTTCGAATATCGTTTTGACTTCTTCCCTCCTCATCATAAAGAACCCACCCTCTATGCGCTTCTCTTCATCGTCCGCTACTCCGGGGAGTGGAACAGAAATATCTTCCTCCTCCTCCGGTTCCTCATCTTTGAAGTTCCGCTTGACGTACTCGTCCCAATATTTTAACGCCATATTTCGCGTCTTAGGCTTCAACCGGTCATAAATCTCAGCTCCCAACCTCCTCCTGCAATGATCTTCGAAAGCATAATTCAAAAACGCACTTCCGCACAACCCACCGGTCCCAATCGAGGATTCTGAAAGTAACAGTGACGGGGAAACCGAAGTTATCTCATACGATATCAAGTCCTGTCTGCTTTAGCAATGTTCAAGGTGAAGAGGAGGAAGGGAAGGGAAGCATACCACAGTCCCACCACCAGCATCACAAACAACAAAGTTATCCCCGACACTCAAGCTATTCGGCTGGATGGCTTTAAGCGTGTATACGGCCGCGGCCTCCGGCTCACTGATAAGCCGAATCCCCTTCCCATCCACCCCACCCATACCCGCACCCTCCGCAGCTTTTCGTGTAGCATTCTTCGCAGCATCACTCCAAACCCTACATCAAGAAGAAACAAACCCCGACATCAGAACCCGCCCTCGCCATTCCAAGTTCCAGAATCATGGGAAAAAGGACTCACGCAGGAACCGTCAACACCCATTCCAAGGGCGTGCTAGCCATGAAGCTCTCCCCATACCTACGCGTCAGCGTATCAATAGTGTGCAGGTATAGCGCACTGAGATAATCCGTCACAGCATCCATAATAGTCTTCCCTACACCCCTCAGCATCCCCGCCGTCTCCAGCGGCGAGATGTAGGGCGGGAGCGTCTGCGAGCGGTCAAGGAACAGCTTCAGACACCGTAGACGCGAGCTATTCGCCGAAGGTTGGAATCCCCATTTGTGCGTTACTGGGTCGCTGACCCCACCCGCGGGGGGTGAGGGGGGTTGTGGCAGGCCCGCCCCCGACAGGGTTCGTGAGGGGAGAGGTATGTAAGAGAGCTCGGTAGGGACTTTGTCGGAGGTTATTCCGTTGCCTCCGGGCCATGTTTTGATTCTGTATGTTTTCAGAATAGTTTAGCCTTGCGTATTTGTTTTTTTTGTTTTTTTTGGTTGGTGGAGGAGATGCTGAAGTAGGGGGTGGGGTAGGAACATACACTTCTATATCATCTGGCGTCCCACTGTAGACTGCCGCAACACTGTTGTAAATGTGTGTTAGCTGATGAGTCCCCCATGTGCCCTGCATGCACTCCTTAGCCATTTTGCACATACCCACTATAAGTTGTGCCAAAGTCAACCCCGATAACCAACCTGTCCTTGCCAGTGCTCGCAGTGCTAGAAGAGCTAGAAGTGGGTGTGCGAATGCTATTCAAAGAATTGGACCGTAAGGTCAAATTCGCTATCGCTTCGGTCGCCATGGTGGAATGTTGAAAAGATGAGAAGTAGGGAGTGAGGAATTAGAGGTACTAGTAGCAATAAGGGGAGAAAGGGAGGCGGGAACAGAAGATGGGGAGAATGAAGTAAATGAATGGTCGGGAGAAGAAGGCTGATGTTCTGGAGGATGAATGAAATACGAGTGCAGTACCGTACAATTTCACTTCAATTCATGCATGCGGCTGAACGCAAGGAGCGGGAACCATGAAAGCTTTTCTCCCCCTCTTCCTCTCCACTGGTATTTTCTCCTCCTCCTGTAAGCCACCAGCACGTACAGTTCGCGCCTCTGGCAATCCCCGGTAAGCGCTATCGCATCATCAGTTAATAAGATAATCAAATCGTTTCCTGCCCTCCATTCGGTCGGTCTACCGAACCAAAGATACTCAACGGCACGGTATCATAAACCAAAAAACCTTCCCTCCCTCCCTCCATCCAGCAGCTCTCCATGGGCCACCATCTACGACCCTCGCCACGAATACTCTTGGGCAGAAGGTCCAGACCTTCCCTGTTAGCCCACTCACCGCAACAAAACACCATGAAGAGAGGTTGCTCCAACCGAACCAATCCCGCCCTATCCTACAGACCTGTGGCGCAAACCCAAACACGAACTTTCAATTCCACACCAACCAGCGACAGCCAACACTTCCCCAAGCCCGTCTACTCGAGTACTCGAGTACAGTACGGTATTTCCCTTTCCGCCCACTCCCTTCTTTTTTAGCAGCCCGTCTGCGGTGTCATACCATATCATACCTCTCCATCTGCAACCTGCAAGGCATTGCGGAGCCTCGCGAAAAACAGATAAGGTTGACCCGACCACAACGACCACAATGATAACCACAGCCGCCAAGGGGAAGCCAAGATGAAGCCAAAAGAAAAAACTATCCGCCAGACCTTGCTCGCTAATTCTATTACTGTAGTCCATGTTTTTAAGCTTCTCACGTAATCCACGTTGATAACGGAACAGTCAGCCCTGCTAGTCAAGCATATATATATCAGGTTAACCGCAGGGCCTATTATTATATGAAAGGAGGGAATAGTGATTCCGCAAATACCTGGACGGATGCCATTCCTTCTTCAAAGGGCACTTGAGAGCACTGAGCGTCGCGGAATACCGTATACGATGAATTACCCCCCAAAAAGACTGGGCGCTTCTTGGTTGATCAACGGGCGGCAGGTCAAATCCAATAGTGTGAAATTGACCAGTATCGCCACGATGTTTGTTTATAGCAACCATGCTACACCGGTATTGTACCACACTCCTCCTTCCCGCAGTTCAGCTGAGCACAGCACAGCACAGCCACCTCCACCTCCACCTCCACCACACCCGAATCACGTGGGATCACGCCAATCCCAACCCATCCCGCCATACCAACAGCGCAGTATTTTATTTCATGCGGCCATACTACCCTACAGTACAAGCTCCTGAACTTGCACTCAAAAGTCACACTTTGGAATTCGCCCAACCCAGCATAGGCCACGGGTTACGAGTGTGTACTTGCGCTCAAACCAAGTTATAGTGCGACTTTGTAAAGTTGCATGTACCACGACTTAATACCAGTGGCCAATGTCCTACGGCGCAGCACCACGCAAAAGAGTTTATTCATTATGCCACCCACAGGGAAGGGTCGGGAGGAGTAGCTGCTCTTGGGGGGTTTGTACTGGTACAGTACAGCACTGTGCTGGTTGTGCTGCAGGGTGCGGTGCGTCTGACAGACAGAAGTCAGTGCTCGGACTGCGATATCATACTTGTACGGCACCGACATCTGAGCTGATTGGCTAGTTAGTTAGTTACCGGTACGGTAGTTAGCTACCAAGGAGGAACGATGCGGTGCCTGGGTAGCTGAAGAGTGAGCTGTTGAGTAAGCTAGGTGTTAGGTTAAGCTTCGTGTATTGTATAGTACCGCGCCCTATTCGGGGCTCCAAGGCTGCGCTGCTAGACGCGTGTGTATTACTCAGATACCGCCAATGGTTACTTGGGCTATGCGCTGTCAGGAGGACTTGCCGTGAGCCCTAGGCACAAGTGTGGTGCCCCAGAGATCCCATACCACCGGGGGCACTTGAATTGCGATTTACCGCTTATATTACGTCGCCCGGGTATCAGCACAATACCAAACCTCAGCTCCAGCATGTATTCTCGGGTTCATGGAGAAAATAAAAGGAATAGTCTTGTCACACCAGATTATATCCACTTGCATCGCAAGCATACCTCAGCCCCCAGGCGATGCTTTGAAATCGCCATCCTTCATTCTTATCACCGAGAATTGGGGCTCAGCAACCGTTGGGTTACCAATTGCGATTGACCTTTATCACGGAATTTGCTTAGGGTGCCTAGATTTTGATTTTCTTTCTCTTCCCTTCTTTCAGCACGAGTATCAGGGGGCGGGGCCAATATCCCCTTCAGTGCTTGACTTATTCCATGCCAGCCTGCTCCACTGGTATCATACCGCAATAATACTCAACCACCATTATGTACTATTTAAAAAAAGTCACCACTTCTGCCCAGTCCCAATACCTTACCCCCTCTATGGCAGCAGCGCCCTTCCTAGAGTCTAGACTATCATCTCAAAAATATCACAAATAACCCTTTACCACAATTCCAAATTCTGAAGCATTACAAGATAAAGACTGCACTTAAATTGCCACCCTGTAGCCTATACCGGGCCATTTACTACCGCTACCCTAAGTTTTTGGAAAATCCCATATCTAGAGATTTACAAATATTTCGCAAACGCAGCGTATGATATGATACGCATCATCAACTCTCCAACCAACTCTACTACAACTTACACGCCAACCCAAGACAAACAACAACAATACCATACATCGAAATGCAAATCTCGACCCCCCCTTCCCTCCCTCCCTCCCTCCCTCCCTCCACACACACCTGCGTTAGGCCCTTTGCCCAATACTGGTAGTCCACCCAACCCACGGCTGAGAGAAAGCCTTATTCCCGCCCCAACCAACTCACCAAACCCCCCCATGCTGACGCCGAGATCCGGTTTTGGAAAGAATGGAAGAAAAAAAAAACAAGATTTTTTTTTTTTTTTCCTCCTAAGGAGTTTTACTTTTCTTCCACGGGGCATCATCACCCAGTTAGCGTGAAAATTGTAGACCAACAAAATCGAGGACCGCGCCATGTAGTTGGACCTACCTCCTCCTCTGGTAAGGCCCAGTGGTTTTTTTCCTCTGCACGCCTTAGAAAGGGCTATGCACCTCCTTTCCCGCAGTGTTTTTTTCGCCCCATTACCCACCGGGGGGGGGGGGGGTTCTGAGGTGCATATTAGCGCAATCCTCGATTATTATAATTATCATTAGACAGTTTTTATTGTATGAGGGTCATGGGTTATCACTCAGGGGGGATTTGTTTTGTGTAACATGTTTTGTTAGCTCCAGAGCGGCTGATACGGTCTGTGGCGGGGGGGCAAATGCCCCTGCAATATCACATAATAGTATCGGGGTGGAGCTACAGATAGAGATCATGAATGGAGGGCGATACCCCTGTTGAGATATCTATCTAGGGAGACCAGGACCCTGTGCAAGTTTAATTGTTAGTTAGTAGCCCCCCCAGATTGACGCGGGTATCGTACTCGAGTAAACAATTTCTCTCTCAATATGATCCGGACTACGGGAGAAGGCACATCCCTTCGTTTGATGCCAAATTTCAGCGCTCTTTAGCGTCGCAGTGGCGTTGCAATCAGCAGCGACTAGTCAGTAATGAACAAAATACTTTAAACCGCCATTATGTTTGGGCTCATTCAAAATGCTGGGGGCTCCTTGTAATATCCTAGGGTTTGTGAACACAACTGCTATTGCATACCGCCAAAATTCAGCTTTTTTGCCCGGATCTTGGCACCATGCAATAGTGATCGTGTTCACAGACGTCCGGACATTACGAGTAGTCTATTTGGGCAATCGTGATAATAATAAACTTCCTGGGGCGCAGTGTAGTGTTCGGAATGGAGCAAAATCAGTACTGTGGCATTCGGTATGACCATGGTGAACACAAGATTGCTCCTAATCACTCAGATAGGCTAGGGTCCACCATAATAAACATAGGTGGGTACCAGAGGCCCATGGGATAATGGTCAATTGCATAGTTAACGATACTCTTATAGGCGTCGCGCTCACCTGGCTTGACCTAAGTGTCGTTACCACACTGCTAGGAGCAGGTCGCGAGATCAAACGGATGGATGACCCAGCTCTTGATTTTACATCAACTAACACACACTGGAGGCATCCCTTAAATAACTAAAATATGCGAAATGCGAAGGAAAGGCTAGAAAATTCCAAGCCCTCCATGGCCTTATGCATGCCATGGTCCAAATAATTCAGTCGTTAGTCCCCGCGGCCCCCTCTCGTCATCGCTTCTGATTTCTCAAAACTTAGATAGGCCTCCTGGCTCCCCACAGCACTCCGCAGATCCCTAAGCCCTTGAGAGAAATCTGCAGTCCGCACCACCACCCGCGGCCCTGGTGCCGGGGTTGCAAAGTAATGTCTTGTCAGGTTCATGGTCCTTGTTCAAACCTGTCGCCCTCAAGGGCTGTATGATAGGTCGTTGTCCCGTCTGGTCTAGTCTTCTTGGCAGTTTCCCTCTGGGGTCACTAGGGCCTACAGATCTCTGCAAACGCTCGTAATGTCCTGACGTCTGTGAACACGATCACTATTGCGTGATGCCAAGATCAGGGCAAAAAAGCTGAATTTTGGCGGTATGCAATAGCAGCCATGTTCACAAACGTCAGGACATTACGAGCATTCTCCGCATGCTAGCCAGTGCTCGGCAGAGTAGGTGCCTGCCTGAAAGGTTTAGAGAGCTCCTTCGAACACTAGAATCATGGATAATTCACAAGTTTTTCGCCACGTGCGTCATAAACCATAGCCAACCCCTCGAATGACAAGCTAACGAAATTTTAAAATGAGGAAAATGCGAAACAAACACAAAAACATATGCGACCCCAAACCCCATAGTTAGCCACCCTGCTCCTAAAGCAAAACTTCATGAAACCCTGTCCTCCTCTGGAGCAACAACGTAAACACTATAGCGGAAGGTCAAGTCCATGCTTGCATCAAAGCTCTTCTGTGGGTCCAAAGACGTAAACGCTTTCCATAAATGTATAACGGGATCGTGGATAGTAATGCACCAATTTGTAATGCGCCCAATGCAATAAAAACAGTCTTGCTGCCTTCTTTCTCTAGCCACCTATTGATGAACAAAGAAAACACCAATCCGTGGAATAAGTCTGCAAATAGCAGTTAGTATGCATCGCCCCCACTTTTCCTGCGGCCAGAGGATATACTCTTGGAGAAGTTAAGAGTGACTAAGGCTTCACCGGCGTACTCTCTGTAAGAATCAACGCAAAAGGTGATGGCTGTAGTACTTCCGAGAGAACACCCAAACGAAATCAAGCCAAAAAAGGCAGTGGGGACCATCCAATTATCACGCTCCTGCGCAGACCATCCAAAACTAGTACATCGTCAGTAATCTCTAGGACCAAAACTAGAGCGGACATACCCCATTAATCCAATGGCTGTTGCTATCGCGACAGGGATTCCCATTACCAATCTAAACTCGGGCTCGTAAACTCCACCATTCCTTCTGCTCATCGCCCTCACAATGGCATCGGATACTTTTCCGGCTACGGCAGTACCAATTATTCCGCCAATAAAGGGGGAAATATAAACCAACCCAGTAGCAAGGCGGGAGAAATCATAAGGGTGATTTTGATAGATATGCGCCATCGTTTCAGAGAGCAGAATAAGCCAGCCGACAGAGAAGGAATAAACTACAGTAGACCAGAGAACCGCTGGGTAAGAGAACAGAATGACTGGCCTCACTGCAGCTTTGATCCAGGATTCGTGTCGAACGACACCGTTATAAATCTTCAGGCTTTGGATGAAAGGCTTTGGATGAACGGGCGCAGTGGGTTGATCAGGATCAGTCAGTTCATTGGCTATTTCTTTTTCCCCGGGATGCGAGAACCTCGCAGTTTGTACATATTTGTCCAAGGATGTGCGTGACTTTTCGGTATTTGATCGATATATTTCTCCAGTGGTAGGTGGGTCCTCAGATTTTTCAAGTTTTGGTCCATTGGGCTCCACTTGTTCGGAATGGACCCGATGTAAGTCGGCCAGCCTCACGGAATCTACACTAGCTAGTGCGCCATTTTCATCTATAGCTTTACCCACATCAGATGAGGTTCGCTGGGACCTTGACCCCGAACGTTCTCCCTTCGAGTCCGATTGAGTGCGAGAGAGGAGGCTAGGCGAGACTCCACGCAAAACAGATGGCTGGGTGCTTGATCCCAGAGCTCTGTCCCAAAAGGTTTCTGGCGCCAAGAGGAACAGCAAGAACAGGTTAAACCCAACGATGATTGCGATAATCCTGTCCGATAAGCTTAGGTTTTAGATGATTTACACCACATTCCAGAACAACCTACCAAAATACCCATCTCCAATTCAAGGCTTGGATGACGACTGCGCTAACTAAAGGAACCAAATTTTTGCCCCCGAGCAGGAGCAAGGTATATATTCCCACTCTGTAAGCCCTCTCATGAAGAAAGAATATTTCCGCAATTGTAGCACTGGGGAGTGCTTCGCAGGGAGAAACTCCGATACCCATGACGATACGGCTGGCTACAAGCGACCCATACGATTGGGATGTAGCACTCCATACCGCGGAGACAAAAAACAGTAGTACTCCGAAGAGATAGACGGGTCGTTTTCCGAAGACGATGGCGGTTGGCGAAGAGATCAAACAACCGATACCCAAACCCATCATGTAGAGGCCTGAGGAGTATCAGTGTCAGTTCCATCTCAGCCACCTTGGGGTCAACCATTGGCATATGGGGATGTTCAATTCCATGGCACCAGGATAAAGTAAGGCTACGTAGTTCGGAGGTGAGTGATTACTCACCAGTTGTCAACGCAACCTCCGGTATCGTAACCCCAAAAGTTTTAGCAACGTCATTGAATCTGAAGATATTTAATTAGCCGTGAAATGATTGGAATGCAAACATTTCCCGAGGCAATTCACCCAGCGGCGAGGGCAGGGGCCTGCCCACCACCGATTAAACAGTGCCAACCCAAAGATAGCAAGGCAGCATCTCGTCTCCATACAGCCCAGTTTAGCGGGTCATCGGGATGGTCATCTGGTTGCGGGTTCAAGATAATTTTTCCATCGGGGGTTCTCTTTTCCTCGCTTTTAAAAATTTCAAAGCCAGGCTGTTCCTGCCCAGTGGAGGAGATCAAGAGAACAGTACCTAATCCCTCGATCAGCCAGGAGATATAGCCGACAGGAAGGATAGGGTCAAACCTGGAACCTCCTCCGTGTCAGGATCCTCTAGAACTCCTAGTGACCAACGCTTCGGCATGCTCGTTGTTGGTACGCGGAGATATACGGCCACGTGATGTAAAAGTGTAGAGAAGTAATGGATGGCGGCTCCCTAAGATGGCCCTATGGAGGAAGGGGAGGTCGACGGGGGAATGAAAGCAGACTCTCCCTGCGCGCGGAGAGTTATATAGTCGAGTACTAAGAGCTTCCCCATAAGCTACATGCGAAAACCGTATCGTATCTGTTTTTACCTCTTGTGAAGAAGGGGTTTGTGGGGGTGCGGTAGAAGTAATGGAGATCCATCACCGCGCACAATACCGGTACCGTATAAACTAGCGTCGGCACCTCGAGACGACGAGGGAGCTGGAAAAGATTTGCCCCTAGTGCGGTGGTCTGAGGGTTTAGGACCTTCAGCACATCAACACATAGCTCCAGATATCTGTTGATGCTGTCTTTCCTCTCTTTTTTATTTTCTTTCTTTTCGCTATTCCCACCTAGCTTGCTGTGGATGCCTTCTTGCTCCCGGGTGCTGGTGTAGGAGTTAGCTCAGAAGAAATCTGATTAGGTGGATTATCAGATGATCAGATTGTACAGTACATAAGCAGACTCACATAGCCCGGCCGAGACCTCGAGAATTAGCATTTACACCCGTAAGTGCTAGTCGACTGTAATCTTTCGTTCATTCTGATGATTCACACATATTACAAAATTTATCTCTCCCTTGACAGTATTCCCCCGGTAACGCTTTAGCCGGAGGTGGTCTCCTGCCTATGCCAAGGAAGAGAGATAATTAGGATGGATTAGGTAGCGGGCGAAGGGTACTCTGTGCTATCATATGCTGTTCCCATACTCCGGAAAACTGTTTACTGCCAGGATCATTTGGACACTCGTGGGGTTAGGCGACATGAACAATTGCTTCTTTTGTGCCTGGTCTGGGGTCTGCAGCCCAGCCCTGTGAGGGGCTTTTCCTTGCGGGGTATCGCGTGTGGGAAAAAGGGGGTGGGGGATCTAATTACCGGTAGATGGAAATATTAGAATATCAGATCGTACGTTTTTGTGGGTGGGGGCAGCTCTGTATGTAGAACCTGAACACAGGGATCAAAACTTTGTATGGCAAATTGTCTGCGTATCTGAGCTCCCATACTAAATTCAGATCCAAATGTTCAGATTCTTCATGTCGGGAACGAGTAGATTGGAATACCGTATTATCTCATCAAATTGGGTATCTTGGGACAGGACAGGGGTTCTTATCACCACCCCAAGAGCACTAGCCCCTAACAAGGCCTGGTAGTGAACAAAAAAAGGATAGGAAGATTGCGTTAACTCAGACTCACAAGGGTTAACGCAATCCTTCTATTCTTTTTTGTTCATTACTAGGCTTCATTAGGAGTCTTTCATCCTGGTGTGGTGATAAGAACCCCTCTCCCGAGATACTCAATTTGAACGAGATAATATGGTAATTGAGGATGGCTCTAAGACGTCCAGAATTTCTCCCTTTGGATTTGGGGGTGGGGGAGCACAGCGAACAAGCTGTCTTTCGACATTTAGTTGAGAAAAGCAAAAAAAGATAAGCCACAGCAAGCTATTATGATATCATACTAGGAGAGGCAACTCCAACGTCGTGGCAAGATTCTCAATTATTCTAGCTTCTACAGCGTTACAATTGATATACAACTATTATACATGAACTCAGGAATGATCATGTAGAGAACTCATGAAAACTAGCTAGTAAGTTAACGGAGGAGTTGCTTGTGGTGTCGTTTGGGGTATGGTACTAGATGGGTTTGAGTGGCCAAGCTGCAGAGTCCCCTCTGAGCTCCCGGTGAATAGCGGAGGGGCTGCTCTCTGCCATTTTTCTTAATATTATCATGTTAACTAACCTTGTATGGTTTCTCCGAGGATCTAGTAATACTGTTTAATACCATCTACTACAGCAGCACTCATTCGATAGCAGTAACTCTATAAGTCACGCATATATAAATGGATAAACCAACGCCACTCATCATTTCCTTTAGCGTTGCACAAGTAGATGGGGGCAGCCCAAGCCGACACACCATAATACCCTCAAAAGTGCAAAATAATAATATAGGAACTACACTCAATCCCTAGCTGAAAAAAAAGGATCTCCTCCAAAACCTCTAACAACACCGCAGGGACGTGCAAAATTTGATATGATACAACGTACTATTAGCGTGTGCCCCTACCCACGACACCAATCCTCCAGCGAACCACGCACGCAGGCGCGCAGGCAGCAACCCCTCTCAGAGACCACACTTGTAGACCCCCAAATACAAGCACCCGGATAAACTACCCTCCCCCCACTGCCCCACGCCGCCTCCTAAATCAAATAAATCCACCCATTTACCGTCTTCATACCCCCGGAGGGTCCCGAGCTACGATTCGCTAGTCGAGAAGTATCGGGTGAGCCTCTATGATATGATATTGTACCAACCGACCAACCAATCGAAACAGCGCGGAGAAACACTCGCGCTTGAATAGTAAACGAAATACCGTAATAAGACCTTATCAATTCCATTCAGGGCCAATAGCGAGAAAGAGCATGATCTTGGGGTCACGGGAGCTAACTATGGTGGGGTCTGCTACCATTCACCAGTTAGATGGGTAGGCGCAGATCCCTGGATTTCGGTGCTGGAAGGTGCGCTGTGGTGTCGCTATATGGCGTAGCCCTGGGAACACAGCAGGGGCAAGGTACTGCGGAGGGGCGGTTGAGGAGCCGACAGGCGGGGATGCCATTATAATATTATGCGGGATTTTTTGACCTTTTTTTTTTTTCCTTACGACCTTTCTCCGGTCCTTTCTTTCGTAGTTCAGTTCTGTAATATATATTATACCGCATATGCAGTAGATTTTTTTTTACACTCGCATCCGCAAAGTTCTCGTAGCACCTTCGGTACTCCCACCAACACGGGCCAGGATGACAAGAAAGGGACAAGTCTTTTTTTTTTTGAGATCTTCTTTAATCCAGTAACGGCAGATTCCATAGAGCATATTCAGGCTTTTTTTCCCCTTTAAATAGCTTCTGCAATCCCCCAGCTTAAGGCTGTCAGGACTTCGCGATACATCAGACGAGAACTTTGCGGGCACAAGTGTACAAGGGCTTCCCTAGTGTTTGGATATGGTATGGTACGTTAACAAAATTAACGGCGCACCAACGATCAGGAAAAACTTCTGCTATAACAGCACCTTCCCACCAAACCTACTATTGTGGCAATAAAATTAAAAATGTAAATATGTAGCAGAATAGATACAAGAAATTGATATGATTTAGAGAAATTTCTTTAGGTGGGTCGAGGGTGGAGGGGGGTTGCGTCGCTAGTGATCTCTGGTGCGCCGTTATTTTGGTCAACGGACCATAGAAGTTTGGATGTAGTTGAAGAAAAATTGGATCTATTGTGTGTTCGCGAAGAAAATATACTAGGGTATTATGTACTTGCGAGTAACAATAAAGCCAAATATTAACGCCTGTGAAATAACAGAAAAAATGAAGAACTCCGCAAGAAAAAAACCAGAAAGCAGGTGCTGAGGCGACATGTAGTGGAAATAAAAACAATAAACTTTTTTTTGACCTCACCACCGCTCGATTTCCAGGAACCTGACCCAAGTAAATGAAACGACCCAAAGAACACCCTCCGATCCGAATATGCTGTAAAATAATGAGGCTGAATGAAAACTGTAAAATAAAAATCAAGAAGATAAAGGAAAATGGGGGAAAATAAAAGAAAACTTCCAATGGAAGTTGAACGTCTCCGGAGATTCGAGATCAATAGCTGAACTACCAGCTTCTCTTGCTCTTCTTGTTTCCTAGACGTTGCTTCATGGGAACCTTCTTCTTCTTCTTCTGGATCTTGACTTCCTTGACGGAGCCGCTTTCGAATCCCGAGTCGTCGGTATTGCTCCTTTCTAGCTTGGGCGCAGTCTCAACTACTGGAATTAATTTCTGCTCGCCAACAATTATTGCTTGCTTCTCCGGCTCTATAGCAGCCTGGATAGGCTCAACAGGGGCTACACATGGTGGAACTTCCTTGACTTCCGAGGCGGGCGCCGCGGGAGCCACGGTCACTTGTGGAGTCTCTGTCTTCTGCGGGGCCAAAGGGGTGGGAATAACTGGTGTATCAACATCATCCTTCACACTTTCGGCATTCCCCACCCCTATGTCGAGCTCTAGGCTCTCGATAATCCCTCTCACACTGCTCGCCCCGCCAATGCTAGAGATCGGGCTGGTTGGAGGGCTTCCGTCCCTCTCGGATTCGTCGTCGTATGGGAACGACTCGTCGGAGCTGGTCAAGGACTCCTCAATCGATACCGACACAGGCTGTCGGATCCATGCTTGATGCGAATGGCGCTCGCGGGGATCAAAAATCTCGCGGATGCCTCGTTTCTCGCAGATTCCGAAAGCTGGGGGTCCGTAGACACGTGGAGCGGGTACGAATACCAGCTCTTCGGGCTTAGCCTGGGCTACCGAGGGGGAATATTCCGGTGCCTGAGGAGTAAGCTCCTGGTCTGAGACCTCCCGTTCATTAAGATCTTTTTTAAATATCTCCTCATCGGCTTCCTCCTCTTCTATGATCTCCTCCAACCCTTGCTCTCCCCTGTGTTTCCTCTCCCCGAATTCCTCGTCCGATTCCTCCATATCGGAAGAAGTTGACTCGGAATAATCGGAAGGCGCCGACTCAGTAGCAGATTTTGACTCCACCATACTGCAGCTGTAAACACCTTTAGTTTCTTCGATTGGCTCCCTAGCTTCCTGGAGCGGGGCTGCTAACTCCTCCCCAACATCCTCAAGATGAGGACCCTCTACGATTGGTGAAGGGCACTCCCTCACTATGGGTGATTCCTGTTTGGAAAGGGCTTGAGGGGTCTCTCCATGTATCTCCCTGATGGGTGTTTCGGCCTGGGCCTCCTCCGTAAATTCGTGAAGCGTTACCGGTGATTCTTCTTCGACTGTCAAGGTTGGGTCAATGGCCAAGGGCACGATCCCTTCGGCCTCAGCCTCTTCGACAACGGCGTGGGAAACAATCCTGTCGTCATCCCCGCTGTCTACCTTGTCCTTTAACTATCATTAGCACCTCCCACGATGCGATAATTTGCACATGTGTGCTAGTAATAAGATTGGCATGCATGGTTGTATACTTACTTCGACAACGATTGGTGCGGCTCCACTCAAGGGAGTAGGTTCAGCCACAGGAGAAGGTTCAGCCGCAGGAGCGGGTTTAGCGTCTAGGGCGGGCGCAACGACGGGAGTAACAGAGCCTAAGTATCGCTTTTTGATATCCTCAACAATCTCAGGTTTTGTCTATGAAAGATAAACTATTAATCATCTCTTCAAAGAGCAAACTCTAAAGAGGGAAATTCTACCTGCTTCAATCGCCATCCCATCTGAGTCGAGATATAAATTGTACCCACTAGTGATGTGAACAGGTAGATAGGCGCCTGGTTCACACGAAAATGATAAGTAAAAGATCCAGAATAGGATCAAGTTTCTTGAACTCTTCATACCAAAGGTAATAAAACACAACATATGACCGCCCAGTACAGATAAACTAGAGGCGTGAGAAGTCTCGAGTTAGGAGTAGTCGGGGCAGTATAATATGGCAACGGGTGAAACAAAGCGTTCCAAAACATTTTTACTATGTTTAAGAGTATTATAAAAACAGTTTCTGAAAGTTCCTGAAATGAAAACGAACTGAGAATAGAAGGAGAAGAAGAAGAAGGAGATTGCTGATAGCTATGAAATTCGATGGAAGCTGGTTCCCTGTGGTCCATTATGTACTGAAGGACTGGATTAGAACGTGCGCACGACTAAGCTCAGAGTAGCGTAATTTATTTCTCCTTGCTTTCTGCCTTGGCGTCAGACCCAGCGTTGTATGTATGTATGTCGGAGTTAATTGTCCGCATGCCGCTAAGGACGTTTATATCGAAAATTCATCGAGCGATAAAAAGAAAATAAAGACCCTTTCTCAGGCGTTGACAGGAGCTGCCAAGTCAAACAACTCAAATCGAACACGCCTGTTTGTTAGAAATGTTATGCAGTTACACAAGCCTGCAGAGCAGAATGAGCCATAGGGAGCCTTTGTGATGTGTTGGCCCAATTCTATTGATGGTTTCCTCCCCCCCCCCCCAAACGGCGGTGCTAAGTATATCGTGGGCCAGTAAGATCTGGCTCGCTTATGCGCCAACTACTCGAGCACATGGCCAACCCTGGTTGGCGGGGCGGACAGCAGGTTTTCTGCGGGACAGCTGATTGTCCACAGCCGACGGCGTTTCTCTGGACAATTTTACTCTTCTTCCCATTGCCCACTTCTATCTTTCTAGAGCGACTACGGACTCTTCTAAGTTCCCCTCAAAATTAGCTATTACTATTTTATGGGAAAAATAATTCAAAATATGGTCGAGAATGAGTGCTGGAACAATTACTTTGTTAGAAGGAGTTGTAAGGGATTGGGGATTTTTGAGGAAATAAAAAAATGTGGACGCAAAAGAAGCCAACACCAACTCACTCTGCTGATCGGGATCTTACACATGTGCCCCTATTGCAAAGCCAGCGATGTCGTGCAGAATCAGTCTCAATCAATATTCGATTTTCCCGCAAGATCATTCGATCAGGAAGCGCTTAAGTGTCGACTTATCGACTTGTCGTTTTAGGTCTTTCTAGGGTCGGTCGCCCACTCGACCACGAACACTACCGGTAATTCCGTAGGTATTTGTCGTCGATGCATCTCAGGGAACTCCATCCCGTTTCGCTCCACAATTTTCCCCCTTCGTTCTCATGTAGAGTGCCTATGGTGCTGTTCGGCAATCCAAGGTCGTTTGCTGCACTCTTTCATCATCGTCATCAAATCATCACTAAGAGTGAAACCACGCAAGGACATAACCATACGTAAATTTGAACAATTCCACCCTTCCTCAAAAATCCCCATATATCCCCAAAGGGTTACGTTGGCGGTAGCGGCCCGAGCCAGGAATCTAATTTCGGGAGAGATTGGGTATTTTTTTCCCCGTCAATAGTAACCCCACCGAGAAAAAAAAGAAAAGCCAGCTCCCTGTGAGAATGGGACGATCAGAATTTTGCCCCTCCATGGTGACCATTGTGATGAGGGCTATTGGATCCGGCTGTATCAGTGATTCGAGTGGGGTTGAAAAAAAACTTAAGTTGAGCGGATCATCGGGTTGGATCTTGATAACTCCGGATGCTCGGCGAGATTTGTTTCGTTGGTCGTCTGCCTATGCGTTATATACGGGAATGAGAAACCCTGTGGAACGATCTAATCAAACGTTTTTCCGGTTTGTTTTACTGGAGAAAGTAGTAACACGGCACGGCACTCTTAGAAATTGAGCACATAGCGCACAGTATCTCCAACTTGCTTATGACCCACGGCAGGCCTAGTGAGGGGCGGCGTTTTCGTTTGCCCCTCCGAACCCAATAAAAGTGCCGCCCTCCGCAATGCCCGCACCTCCACCTCAGAACAGAGTGACGCCAAACTCCAAGCTTTCAGTCCCGGGTTCCAAGTTAAAGTTCATGAGCGCATAAGGCCAAATATTATGTGCTGTACCGGTAATTTAGAGAGGGCAAAAATTGGGATATTAAAGCCGCAGATTGCCGCTCCCTAACCAGTCTAAGCCGGGCGGAAGATTATGCCGACTTGAGAACTCAAGAACCCATTAAGCAGGCTCTAAAATTTTCCTCTGCAACTATACCTCCATGCAGCAATCGACCAACTGTCTTGTTCTCGTATCATATTATTTGTTCCTTGTGATGTCGAGATTGTAAGCTTTTCCACCGATACCGAGATTTCAACCAGAGCTCTTCCCCTTTAGCACCTGGCACGATCCGAAGGGCAAGCAGAATATGCAGCCGATTACCGTTGCAGTTAAGAACCTGGGGTCAGCGCTATCTGTTAGCACGATCCCCACGATAACACCGACCACAGGCCGCGATGAGGTGCTTTAGCACCAGAGAAAAAAATTTCTTGTTGAGCCTGGCGATCTTTGCGTTTGTGGGGGCGACAGGTTGAAAATTTTACCAGTCTCCGCACACACTAAGGCCCACCCCCAAGTTGTGTTATGAATGGTTCTAGAACAAGGCCGCTTATTAGTATAAGAGTGCTTAAAGCTGTGGGCGAAATGTGATTTCGTCTCGCCCGCCAAAATTCAGGTACCGCTGGAGAGGTTGCTGATAAGACCATTGCGCCCATTGACCGGACGCTTTAGAGGTCAATACAAATAAGCCCAGGTCCGGGCCGGCCCCATGATTGCTGTGAGCTGGTTAACTGATACCATGTACTCGGATCTAGCCCAGCCCAGCGACCCAGAACCCGGCATCTCTTTGTGATTTGGTAAGCCCGTGATTTTCCAACGAAGAGTAGAAGACATGATGCCCCGCAGTGTCACAACTTCCGCTGCAGTGCTCTGCCCGTGGAGCAGCGGATCATTGTATCATATCGCAAGCCACCTCATAAAAGCCATCCTAACAGGGGTATCATTAGTGGTGAGAATACCTCCTTCCCCTGAATTAGGGCGGGGCACCCTCAGCCCTAACTTCCGACGGATACTGCAGTGATATAAACACGGGTGAGCTGATGTATATGATCGAAGACTGTTCCGCAAACGATATACCCATATTGAGCTATTTCAAACCCTTCAGTCCCCATCTTCTTTGAGGGACTAATATATCCTAATGCTTTAGTATCGGATCAACGCGAAGACGCCAATACTCATCGCCGTCAAGGAAAGCCCCCTCTTAGCCTTATATATAGTAAACCCTAATACATTATGACATGGTGTTCACCCACCTATCGGGCCATAATTATAATTATCCAAACAAGCACAATATCCAAGGAACCCTAGCTCGTGCCCATAGAGTCGGCCTGTCTTCAAACTCCCAGATCTCCACAATAAGGCTCAAGCATGCTAGTCCTCGAGATGCTTCAAAGATACCTAAAATCAGGCTTATGGTGTTAGTGAAAGTCTCATCAACTTCATTCCGCGAGAGTTTGTAATCCGAGAATGGCAACCCGATAATATCCCTTCTAAGAAAAAACTTTAGCGAAAATCCAACCAATTAGCAAATCGCCCCGTCAGATATTGGTTCTAAGCAAGAAGGATTCAGAAATAGGAATTCGCAAAGTATATGAAAGGAATCCGTGCGTTCCACAAATTCACCACTCATATTTCCTGATACTTCTTGCCTGGGACAACTAAGAGGGGTACCAACCAGTGAAGTAAAACCATTTAGCGAAAGGGTAACCTGTAAGAGTGTGAAGAAATCGATGGATCGAGACGTTTCGGAATATGCACCGGCAAGTCCAGCCCCACATACTCGAGCACTCGGATATCAGGATGCATCGCCATCTCTCTTCGGTACCGAACCACACTGTTTCAGGAGATAAAGTGCTCTCACAGGTCGATGCCGAACAGCCTTTGCACATGCCGAACCCCTCTCTAGCCCAACCCCCGAAATCATTCGGGAGCCGCATCCAGGGACAGCCAGAGAGGAATAGCCTACCTAATGTTCCCATGTATGCGCGTTAAAGCCACAAGCACCCTGTTATAACCAAAGACCGGACCCAGAGAAGGTAATCGCCGGGGCCCGGCAGCCACGTCCGTCCGTAAAGTTCCTAACCTTCCTTATTCCTCAAGAGCAATGCTGTCAACCACAGAATATCAAGAGCCTTTTAGCTAACTGTTTTCGGACGTGCCTCTAGAGACATTATAGACCTTTATCATAATTTTAAAATTTTTACAGAATAGTGGGAAGGGAAGGCTGGTGAAGCGCGTCCAGGAGCTAGAATGGGAACTTTGCGGGTACCACTATAGTAGCTGGAAATTGCCCACTCCCATGTTATCCAAACACCGTTCCAGGAATACCAGTATTAACTCCTGTTATCTTAACTCGTTATATGGTGCAGAGGAGATTGTCACCAGTTGGCTGATTTGCAGACCCGCAGACACGGACAAGAAACGCATATTGTGCCAGCACCCATGGCAGGTGACTCAAAGTGCGTTGGTCCCGCTGGGGGACGAGAGAGTCTCTTTATCCTGCATCCGACTCCCACAGATGCCACCATTGAGCCTCAGAGCCAAAATTCGCCACGCAAACTTTGTTCTCGCAAAACTCTTGCAATGGACGCCGGTCACTCACCCCCGATGAATGGACTTGCTGTACTCTTAACGACCAATTCCGGTCCTCAGGATCCGGAATCTTGTGTAGCTATCATACGATACCCTACCGTATTCCCGGACAATTACCGTACAAGCACCGGGAATGTTTTCGTCGAGCACAAGGGTTGCAGAGTAAATCTTCGGTGGTGGTCAGAGAAGCAAAAATACCGAACAGCAAGACATTGGTGAAGTCGTGTCCAAAAAGCAAGTACTAGAATACCTCTATGAAGCAATAGTATAATACAACGCAACCATCCTTATTTTCTATCAGCAACCGTGATATCAGAGGCTCAAAAAGAAAAACAGTATTGAAACCAAGAAATTTATATCCTGTATAAACATATACATAATAATATAGAAGATAATAAAATTTCAAAAGCTATTAGAGTCTCCAAGGTAACCGTTCAACAGGTTGTTAAATGACTAAGAAGGAAGGTAGAGGTGTTCACCCCGCCCTTCAGCCTTACCATTACACTACGATTACCAATACCCAAAAAAGAGTACCGTAAGAACTGGAATAATTGAACCTCACGCTAGGGCGTTGGAGTTGCCTTTGTTTGTATGGTCTGACACTCTTTTCTTTTTTTCTGTCTCAAGCTCGCTCTGAGGGGTCAGTTTTCGCTGTACGTTCGCCCCCCTATCCAAGAGAGGGAATTTCGGACGTCGTAGTGCGGGGTTCAATTATTCCAGTTCTTACATACGGTATCATAGTAGAAACTATTGTTGATGAGCCCTATCTAGTGTTAAGCAAAATTACCTAAAAAGTAAATATTTGTCATGGAAATATAACTACAAACACAAATAAGCTTACATCAGAATCTGATTTTGGGTTTTCAATACTAAAAAAAAGGCTTTCAAAGGAAAGAATAGAAAGGTATGAGAAAATAAGTTTAATAGGAGAAGAAGGAACAGAAAAAGAGCAAGGAATTGGATAGTCTTTATTAATAAAACTAGGGACACCAAAAATAGTATGACGACGAGTGATTTTGTAACTTTCAGCCTTGGTGCTTCTAATTAACCTCACGTGAGAGCGTGTACCACTATAGGAATTCATGGTTCAGAATCTATAAACAGAAGAACAATAACACAGGCTAATATGAAATGAGAAGAAAAAAACTTAAAGTTGAGTTTTAAGTTTAAAAAAAACCAGTAATGGGACCTATACTGCAATAATGAAAGGGTAATAGGATTAAAATAATTCCTGTAAGAAAGAGAGCTTAGAAAAAAACTAGCAAAAAAGACAAAGTTGACTTGAACTTCCAATATCAATATTATGTAATAAAGAGTTGCCAACCCTAACCTATTCCTTTAATAGAAGGTTTTAGCAGATCTACTGATCTCTTTCTAATATGATAGCAGACAATTTCTTAAGATAGTTTTACAGTTCTGATAAATTCTTTCAGGCAACAAAGAGTAAAGCTTAATTTCCTAATAACTGTTAGATTGGTAAAATGATACAATACCAGAGATAGTTCAGACTATATTGGATGCAGAAAAAGGATATACAAAGTAGTAGTAATATTTTACCAAAGCTTATTATATCTGCTTTCATCTCTCCTTTAATTGAGTTTTCATCTTTTGAATCTCAGGCTTCTATGGTTAATCCCATAGATAATTGTAGTTATAACTACCATTTGGAAGCTTTTTTCTTTTCTTTGAAAACACAACTGTATAGTATAATACCGGTACACTCCATCCCTACCAGCATCCACGTTTAATCTAAAAATCATAAACTTCTTAGAAATATTGACGGGAAAAATCTTTTATCATACAAGGATGTTTTTCTTTATTGTCATTATCATACCATATTATTATTACCCTCGAAATTGTTATTACAATAAACGTTGATCAATCATGTGCGGAACAGTAACCGGGATCAGTATGCATTAGTAAATATTTAGGGGCATTTTCTTCCCCTTGCTAGTATTTCCTATGTACTCATATGGTAACACTGATTAAGTTTAAAAACCTTCGCTATGCAATTTATCTAGAACAAGAGATCTCGTAGTTCTGCCTAAAAATTCCACACCAAATCTATCAAAACTCACATTAAATTTTATATATCCATTGCTTGTTTTGAGCCATTTCCAGCAACCCTGTACCCTAAAACATGTCTATCCTCAAATGGTGACTGAGCTGAATTTATCCAAGCTCCATAAATACTAATCAGCAATAATGCCTGTATTAAACAGGCCAAGGCTATTACCCTTTTGACCAGTATAATATAGTGGGACGCCGGAAACCCAGGCTCAGGATGTGGGGAGAGAATCTGGCGGGAAGCTCACAAGCACACCCAGTGTTGTAATAGTAGAACTGATATTGACAAGTAAGAGAGGAATTGGGATCGAAGAATCGTTTGATTAACTATGGCACCCAGGCGCATTGCTATATACCCGAGAACCCCTATTTCTGTTATCTGTATCCGGAGTCTCACAGACCTCCGAACACTAGTCCACTAGCTCAATTGCCAAGCATCGCGAACTCCATGTAGTACAGTTGCGTTTTGGTATCCCCCATATTCCAACACCCGGTGATACAGTGGTCCGAGTGATCACTCATGAAGGTGTTGAAGGGAGGGACCATCACATCGGCTCTTAGAGCGGGCAAAGGAACGGAAAAAAATATTGGAAGGACCCCCAAAATGTGAGGGGGATGCAAAAATGTGTGCGGCAAGTGATAGATAAACACTACTAAATGGATCCGCTTTAGATACATCGCCCCCGTGGATTACCAAATTATCCAATGGAAGAACAAAGAGGTGAATCAGAGAATACCTCCACGAGGGAGGGAGCTTTCTATAATGCCGTTTTGGGATGGGTGCGAAGGGGGTTTCGTGACCTTGCCCAGAAATATGTTATCTAGACATCGCACTAAAAAAGTTCCTAGTTAAAGCAGAAATAAGACGAGTGTGTAAATCCCCTTAGTCTATTGCTTCTCATTCTCAGACACGGTAATCCCCTATTCCCTTTATCCACTGATTCCCCTTTAGCTGGCCTCCTTGCTGGGGCATTCCGGCATTCACAGAGCAAATAATAAATGGCGAGGGGGCAGAGTGAGGGGAATCATTTTGGGCCCCGGCATTGGGTAGGAGCTCTTTTCTCTCTCTACCAAACTAACGGCAAAGTCATTAGTGTATAATGGTAGGCGCATCTGGATTGAATAGTGCACTAAAACTCCTGAGTACTATTTCTGCTACGTGTGTCCGGTTTCTCTAGAAGGCAATTGGCCCACACCTTATCCTCGCATTCTCCCTCCCCAATCTAGATTATCTCACCAGATCAGGATGCTAGTTAAATAGGCGCTCAGCCAGCCTAGTCCTACGCTGTAAGACTACTACGCTTTTTGCGCGGAATTGGAAGGGTGGAAGAGGTCTATACATCTTGGGCATTTCCTATAATTGTATCTAGGGAACTAAGAAGGCAATAAATCAATTAAGCTATCACGCTCTAGTTCCACTTACTGTTTGCATATTGAAAGGTCCCTACCTCGCGTCGACACCACTTGCGCTCCTTATGGCTTTCCAAAAATTCCCTGTAACTTCCCAACGGGTGATAAGCAATGATTCTCAGTTAGCTTAAGATCCCGACACCTCCAATGGAAGCACCTTAAAAGAGAAAAAAAAGGCTCCCTGGGAAGCAGGGATTTCTTCGGGAACTACCAAAGCACTAAACGAAAAACAGCTATCCTAGCTCCCTTAAATTGTTACCCAACACTAAACAACACAGAACTTGCTGAAGCGAAATCCAGAGTCATATCTCAAGAGGGAACTCAAAAATACGTATTGTCTATTACCTCTGGCATGCAACGCTAGCTTATACCCTATAGAGATTTACTATAGCAGCAAAGCTCCAGATTTTTCACGTACTCATTACTCATTACTGGGCAAAAACAATAAGCAGGATGTATAATCAGAGCCCGAGTTGCTTCCCATGAATGCGTCTGTGCGGCAGTCGCTGAAAGCGTTGGATCGGAGCCAACTACTCTTTTGTTTTTAACAGCTTGCCAAGTCTGTCTTGCAAAGTTGACGGAAGCGGACAGTTGTTAGAGATATGGAAAGGGGGATAGATAAGGAACAAGGAGGAATAATAGCGCTAGTGGTTTCATTTGTTCTAGAGATGAGAGAATTGACGGAAGGGTTCATGTTTAAGTTTTTCCTTTATTATTATCACGGAGGTACGGAGTAAAATGGGGTCATTCATGGAGAGAGATCGATTGGCGTGGGAAGCAGTAGAATGACTGAGATGGTTTTATTATTCTTATAATATTATAAACTTATGTTTGGTTAGCTAGTTTTGTGATGACGAGTGAATGAAGTTTCCGATTATACCTACCCTATAGTTTAGCCCTAGTCTAGCTCGGCCGTTCGACCGTTCCGCCATTTATCTACCGCTACATGCCTTATGATACTCAGAGTTTTCTCCCTCTCTTCGCTTCTTCCCATCTAGATCTTGTACTATTTTATAACCTCAGAACCCGGGCCAAGCCCGGACCAAGACATACCAGCAACCGAGTAGCAAAGGAAGCATTTATTGGGATACTTGCCCTAGCTCTTTGTCGAGATTAAGAACCAGCGTACGCTCCCAAATGAAACATTCAGACTGGGAAATCACCATTAGCCATAATTGACCAATGCTCGTTCTGAGCAGACTCAGGCTATAAAAAAAACTCCCCCTTCGTTTAAGAAACAAGATTCTATTGCTTATTATGCAATGAGATCTTTCCGTGGGTTCCTAGGTTTCTTTAATGTAGCCAAGTTCGCGCGTGGCATCAGTGACGCGGTTTTAATAAACACAACGAACAATATGTTGCAACATTTTATGTATTTATCGATGGTCTTCTAGCAAGATTTTCAAGCCCCTTCTTCAGCTTAGGCACTCCATTATTTAAGAACCTACATTGGTGCTCAACCTCAAGCCCTCCACAGCTTGTCCCGCTGATTAGACTGGAAATACGGGTGACATGTCATTGGGAAAGGGATTCACAACTATGCGTAGATAGTCTCCTTCCCAGATCAAAAGCGGGCAACTGCGGAAGACTCAATCTGCCCTTCTGGAAATCCAATGTCTAGATGTGACCCAAGCTCTTGGAATGCCAAATTGGTTCCGGTTCATGAATGTGTTCTCCTCCACCGCTGACCTCGCTCACAGAAATCCCCTGCTCGCCACCGCGGACTCCCTTGAATAGCATTGCTTCGGGTCAAGGGGAAGCGGTTTCGGTAGGCCAGCGAACGCCCAGCTACCATTTCTTCTCTCTCTCCGGTCCCCCAAAACTGCCTTAAATGGAAGTGTTATAGCCAAACGCACAACTGACCCCTTTCCCCCTCAGTCGATGAGCGTAACTCGCTACCACTCATTTATGTAACGCTACACTGCGGTGCTCCTTTTGGCGAGATGCATACCGGCCTTCATAATGCGTTTGTGGGGCTAAATGGTTAGCAATGCTCACCATTTATTTTTGGAAGGTGATCGTGTACTTCTACTGTAGTGTACTTACTGTAGGGTAAGGATCGCAACGGCATATCACAGAGATCGCCGCAAGATACCTGCATCCCCCCATCACGGTTAACTGTAAAGTGCTGATGCCCGATGCAGTACCGATATCCGAAGCCCGCCATGGGGCATTAAAGGGAACATAAATGTTTCATAATTTCTTCAAGCGGTTTCAGCAGCGCCCGGGTCACTTCTCAAGATAGGGACTAGGAATGATTACTGAGCGACCCATTAGTCAGGTATGATAACTTGTCTAGAACATGCCAACCAAAAGAGCAGAGAAATCAAGACCAAGAAACTCCGCAAAACGCTTACTTAGTTAGGGTTTCTATAAACAGCTCGGTCAGCAGAGCCCCAGTTGACGTAAACTCACGTGGGGAATATACTTGGATCAAGACTGAGAGGCGGAGTCTCCCTCGAATTGTAGCTTTACCAAGTCTCCCTCTCCTCTGACGCCCAGCACCTATGGCGAGAGAGTGCCAAATAGTGGTTAACGGCGTCCTTGGGGGAATATTAGCCGGCAAAATGGCGATGTGATAAGTGAACTTAATTTTGTTTTTGCATTTTCCTCGTGTGTATCTGAACTCATGCCGTCCTACAGCTATTGCCAGAATGGACAGAATAAGTCCTAATAGGCCAAAAAAAAAGTAAGCCATAGAGCATGTAATAGGTGCCAACCAGTAACTTCGGATTTTGAGACTTTGGATGCACGATATTTATTTCTCCTCGTCCGCGCTACCCCACAGAGTCCCTTGAACACTAATAGTTATCGATTGATATCATAGGATGCACAGCACCAACCTACCTACCTAGAGGGGCTGTGAAAAGAAACTTCCGTCTGCTATCTACCGTATTCACCTCTATCGCGGCTAATTCCGTCTCCATACCCTGACTCTCAAGTCCAGAGACGATTGATCGCCAGATAAATATTGATATCACCATGCACCACCAAGGCAGTCAGGATAATCACTCGATCTCATGTAATTACAACACACAAACGGCTGAGAGTGTACTGTACTGTACGGTATGCAAGTTTAGGTTGCGCTTAGACTTCCCCTTATCACAATAAGAGGCCGGGACAACATCCCCTAACTAATTTCCTCACAGTTCCCCAATCCACCCCGAATTTCCTACCCATAGCTCAGCTTTAATATCGACAGACATACAGATCTATCACAATTTACCCCAGTGAAGAGCACTTTGGTTGCGATTCCAACCACAGTGATCCAACTTCGTGTTACCAACCAGAAACGCATGCGCCTCCACTTCCCCGTTCCTACGGGCCCAATCCTGGGACAAAGCTGTAAGCCTAGGCTTCCTTTAAAAAACTCTAGTTTAGGTTGCATGCCGTTCGAGCCCTAAGAGGTTGTAAATAGCAGGGCATACAGTGAGTGAGGTGCCTTACCGCAGGGCCAGGGGCCACGGACATTAACTTTCCCGGCCTATCACCGCGACCCTTTTGAAAGTTGGGACTAAAAGCTCCAAGTGCACAGATATTTCGATACCGGGCTATGATGGTTAGCCAACCTACCTATAACTATTCGAGCGCTACAGTTTTGTGCTTGTAGAAAACACTCTTTCTAGGTGTTTTATTATAGTGGCAGTGAACAAAGTATTTGCAACTTGACACTAGATGCTTCCTCGGAATAGCTGGGGTTGGATGACCAAGCGCAAAGCAAGTGGTCTAAGGTCATGGTTCGGGATCGGTCCTAAACTGGTGTCATTGATAGTAGTAGGTGGCATTTTGCTGATACCCTTGCATTGCAGGGCCCATCCCCCCTTGCTGGCGGCTATCCTTAATTCATAAAGGATTAGTTATCTCATATCTACCTACCTTTTTTTTCGATATTTACGTCACCTGCCACTACTAAGAACCGGGGCTCCCATGTTAAAGAGGCTAGCTAAAGGTGCAAAAAGTATCATGATCTTCCAAAGTGCAGTACTACACCTTCGCGTTCCTGCGTTATTTCCAAATACTAGAACAATCACGACCCATAGACTCTAAATACCACGAAGCCCTTCTTATATATTCACCAAATTCATTAGACATGTATTTCGTTATGTATATTAATATTTCGAGCTACTTGTAGGGTGGGCATAATATGTAGCGGACTTAAGCAGCTCTGTTACAAACATCGCTCGTGTGCGTAAGTTTAATTGATAAGGTGTCAAGGGTAACCAGTTATATCGTCCCGAGACCGTTTTAGATGCATTTCAAATAGTGCTGTATCCAGCCACCAAAATTTTCCAAGATATTTTAGGTGAAATACGTGATCACTAGCTCTTCGTCTTAGACTACTGATGTGTACGAGTGATATGTAATGACTCAAGGCAGAATCGTTGGGTCCAGTCTAAATGTGGGCGATCAAAGCAGTGTACTTCGCCATGCATCCCCCCACCATTCCTCCCGTATACCCGGGGATAGTGCATGATCACTGTGCTTCTCCAATTGTGACACCCTCCATTCCAGTTTGGAGTTCGCCTTTGACACTAAATTGTTGGATAAAAGGATCCAACTAGGGCAGCGCAGGGGTGCGCTATCACATACAGATGTCGCATTACCCTTCACCTCAGAGAATAGCAGAACCTAGCTATGTCGTATAAACGGTAGTTCAAGGTGCGTCCTGCATTTTCAAGGTTCAGGCAGGGCATTCGTGCACCGTAATCCCATATATACTAAATACAAGGATCCGATTTAGCCTTTAAGAATCACCCATCTTAGTTGGGCGTGAAACTCATAGCTATAGCAGGATCAGCAAAACAAATATTTGTAGACTATTATGTCCCGTCTTCCGCACTGGTTTGGGGTCAAAATCGCAGCTGGCGGAACTTAGTCGAGAACTATAGGAGAGCAAAGGCACGTGAAAGACAGATAAGAAAACCTGGCTCAAGGGCTCATATAGACCAAATATGTTAAATCCCACTGTCATAAGGGTTCCCACCCTACCTAAGAGATCTTAGTACCAATAATCGGTTCATATGATACAGCTTCTCTGAATAGAAAGCCATCTACTGATGACTTGCATCGGGGGCCACCAACTCGCTGGACAGGTAGAAAAATGTATGCACCAGCCGTTTCCAAAATGCGAAATGTGACCCAAACAGAACGCACTTTGTTTGTAAAGAGCTATAGAGATGATATAGGTGTTTCTAAAAAATGACGGAGATCGGGGCTGTGTGCAATGCAGGAGATCAATCATCCACGGAGTTTCCTTGGATCCCTGACCGATATGAAATAAAGATAGGCTACCCTTTTTACTCTACCTGGCGATTTCCTAACAGCACCCCCCCGTTGTGTATTAAGTGCCACAATCGAATTCATGTCTCTGCGCTGCCAAAACAAAGCAATCCTGTCATGTCTTAGGGAGACCCCCATTACTACGGCACAGTGTAGGAGTATGTTTGGGGGCTTCCAGGCCCACTCCATAACCTTCCCCTTAGCTGCAAACTCCCTGGCAGTGCTATCATAACCCCTGGATTTGTATAATGCGGTATAGTGATCTATTGGTCCACCCAGGAACCCCTCTCTGAAATGCTCAAACTCTATCTGACCGCGTGTTCTGCCTCATACCGATGGGAGAATATATCATCTTTTTCCGGGACTGAAGTGTCCTGGGGCCCCCCCCTTGAGAAATCTCGTCACTACATTCCTCAGAAGCCTAGTACCATCTGTCTAGAGCTCCTCGAGGGTGTTCCACGAGTCTCTAAAAGCACCCTCTGGCCGCAGTTGCTTGCCATTCACTTACCAGGGACGGCAGATCCTACCCGAAACTTAGCTCTCTCCACCCCCCTCTCCTCTCTCCCCGGGCTTTTGATCTACCGAAATGAGGGAATTTCCTGCCACCTCATCACTCTCCGTGGGCAAAAACAAACTGCGATACCATGTACCATGCAGGACAAGCTAAGAGGCCGCAGCGCAAACGGAAGTGCAACATGAAGCTTGATTTTAGCCCAATGGCTGTCATGTCCACCTCTGACTCCCAATCGCATAGGGGAAGTGCCTTGCCTATCTCTGGTTCCTTACCAGGTTAGTATGGATTCGACGCTCAGCTAATGAGTAATGGACACGCTAGCCCGATTTTTTTATCGAACTATCCTCAGAGCGAGTAACCTACTTTCTATACTAATTCAAAAGCAAGAGGAAGGGGTCGAGGTCCTCTTTTCTTGATAGGTATTCGGAATTTCCTCCCTGCTAAGTCCAAAAAAGTGTTTCACAGTGGCTTACATCCTCTGTGAAGCACAACGCGGGGAAGCTTTCGCAGTGATTACCCATCGACCTCCAGAATGTTACAAGTTATTTTGGAGGGCATGGGTATACCTTTTGCTCCTAACTATCACTAGACGGTTTTTCTAGAAAGTGTTGGAAGGGCCTTTCTCCCTCGCACCCATGCTCTCTAGTATTTCAACAGCCCTTATTCGCGGGGCACTCATAACTAGATCTACGCGACTACAGAGAGTTATGCAAAAAAACACTAGTTAATACTCTTTTTTCGTCACTTATATCTAGACCGACCTGATTACGGCAGAGCAAGTGCATTAGGGTAGGGTTGTTAGATTCTCCGACCAAGCCACTTCCTGCGACCTCCGCCACAGCTCGAGGGGCAGTTGTAACCGCCGCCCGGTGAGTAGAGTTTAAATAATGGAAGGCGCTTAAACTATCCCTACAAGCATTTGGGTTAAGTCACGTGTTTTCGCGAATCAGGTACTGGACGATAGTATCCATCCAATGACACGCTTGGAAAGGCCAAAGGGTTTGTTTTACCGAACTCCAGAATGCTGCCAACCCTCAACAGGTTTTATTCGGCCTGATCCTAGGGAAACATTTAGTTCCCTATGGCTTTTCTGAAGGGGCTTTAGGCTAGCAACTCTAATTCGTTGTGGGCTCACACTGCCTGGGTTCTAGTGTGGAATTAAGGGAAAACACCATTGGTGGGCTCATTGAGAAAGAGTGTGTCGAGACCCCTACCGTAACGTGGATAATCATTCTGATGCAAAGCGCTCTTCCATATGATGTTCCGTACACGATTATATGCAGGGCTATGATAAGAATTAATACTCACACCCACTGACTGTACCAGCCCAACAACCCTATGCAAGGCCTAAATATCCTTATGTATGCAAGGAATGTGACCAATGCGGGAGCATCAATGGAACCCGGGAGTACCCCAATGCGAAAAAGATCTGAGTGGCGGAAGGAAGAGAAAGAAAAAAAAACTCAGGAGAGGACTGCTTTAACATTGCTTATTTTTTTTATTTTTTTACGTGACAGCGGGGGCTGGGACGCAAATGATCAAAAATTGAATGCATGAGAAAATGATACTCCTTTATATGCATAAAACCCCAGAGAAATGCTAACGAATGACAAAAGCCGGCCGTTTCCCTTGAACAAAGTCTATGCATTCTAAACATGCTTTAAGCAAAAATGATGAGAAGAGCAAGAAAAAAAAGAAAGTAGCCCCGACCAACATATCCCCCTTTTCCCGCGCTCGTCCCAAAAATGATTCATGAGTAGCAGAAAGAAAAACTTTCGTATTCCGTGAGTTTTGCAACCCAATAACACAAAAGAAAAAAGAAAAAGGGAATCGTAGAAGAAGAGTAGGAAAGTCCAAAAAAAGCCTCCTGAAGTTTTTACAGAGAATGGAAGCCCCGAGATGTAAGAAAGGAATGAGAAAAGTAAAAAATGGAAGGAAATAAGGAAGGAAAAGAAACCCAAGCCAAGAATTTATAACGCCCCTGTTTCCCATGCTTCACCAATGTCTTAACCCAAGCCGTTCCGGTCAGTCCTTTTGTCGCACAACCGGAGCATTGACAGATAGCCGTTGCGCTTGACGGTTGGGCCCCCATCCACGCCCACGAACGAAAGAAAAAATCGCCTTTACACAACCATAACTTTGGAGGTGTACAAGAAGTCCAGGCTCTTCTCGTCACTCTCGCGGTAGTGCGAGAGTACGTTCTCAACTCGTAAAGCGTGATCTATAGAATTACAATTAGCGAAAGGGCTAGGATGAAAATAAAAAATAAAAATAAAAACTTACCAGGACTCCTCAAGCCCCTGCCAATCCTCTCCATGGACTCCAACATGAGGGGAGCATCCTCGCAATTTCCGATCAAAGCCACAGTCTGCTCCCGACTCCAGTCCAGGGAGAAAGGAGTGAGCCCCTTGCTAATGGCGGCAAAGTGTGCCGCTAGTGACTCGGCCAGGGTGTTGTTCTTCTCAACTAGCCTCTGAGGGGGGGAAGGATGGCGCCATGCATAACCATCCTCCATGTGGAACACCCAGTAGTAGAGTCTCCACGAATCACGTTCAAGCGCACTCATGAGAACCACCAGTGTGAGGAAGATCCTAAGCCAATCCTCACGCTTCCTGCCAAAGATCCTCTTCTGTAGCTCGTTCAAGATCTGCTTCTCGAGTTGCCAAATCCTACGCTCAATCAGGTGGTCGAGTTGGTTTGCAAGGACCCTGGGAAGGGGAGTCTGATTGGCCAAGGGGCAGGTGGGTGAGGGGATCGGGTTAATGCCGAGGGAGTCGGACGAAGGGTGGAGAGTAGCCCCGTTTAGGAGTAGCTGGGTCGCGGTCCAGAGTTGAAGCGCATCTCTAAGCATAAAGTTTTCCTCGCTCCTAGAATATCTCCAGGCGGACCTGAAAATCTCTGAGAGGATAGGGCTCGTTGTAAACGCGCTCTCCACGTAAAACCAGGTGTGGTCGTCAATGTACTTCTCCAAAATCTCAGTGTTTATCCCGCGTTTCATGGCATAGGAAGTCGTTCCCATTGATTGCCAACCAGAAGCATCCTTGTACCAGTAGACGAGCTGCCCTGGGTAGGCCGGAATGAATTCGTAAACGCTGAGCGAGAGAGTGATACCCAAAGTCTCCTCATGAGATACTGTGACGGTGCGTGCAGGTGAGTTTGACCAGCGCAAAACATGATGCATCATTGTTCGGGAGTATGCGTCCACAAGCCCTATCAGCAGTCAGTAAAGACTCTAGAAAGGCATTCTGTAACCATTCCTACATTTTGAAAAAACGTCCAAGTCCACGAAGTGCACTCTCACGCACATGGCACCGGTCCCTAGCTTCTCGCATCTAGGGCAAGGGTTTCCTTCACCACACTATTAAAGATTAGAATTAGAGGCTATAGAATGCCGAGGGAGAAGATTACACGCCTTCATCTTAAGACCCCAACAGCGGGTGCAAGCTCCCATTTTCCTCAGCTGGTGGACCTCGCGCCTCTCGTCTGGGCCAAGCTTTCTGCGGCTCTTTCTCCTCTTTGGTGCGGCAAATGTGGCAACAAGGTGGGAGTAAGAAGGATTGCTAGTAGGGGCACTCGATGCACTGGATCCGAGGTCCGGAGAGAAGCTTGGTGGTGCGGGACTAGATCTAGTTGAGTTCGCACGAGAGCGGGAGGAAATCTGGGGAGAGTAGTCCGAGAGAGCGGGAGTAGTCCCTCTGTCTCTAGGATCATACTCTGAAGAGCTCGAATCGTATTCTGAACCAAAGGGTGAAAATCTAACTCTTGTGTGTCTATCCATTTTATAACACGTATTAGTTAAGGGTGACTTTGGTAACAAAGGGTGGCAACGCTGGAGCTTTGTTTGGTACACACCTCTCAAGGTCGGCGACACTACGACTTTCTTCGTATGTTTGAAAAAAGGCCTCTTCTGCACGATGGACACCTGTCAATTTAAAATACTCAGTCTTGCATCACACAAGTTTACCGAATACTCCACATCGGAGAAGTTTGCGGTACAGTACATGATGCAGTAGTAAATATGTGGCGAAGAAAAAGGTTACGAACCAGCAGAAGAATAGATGCTCTCTTCGGGAGAAGTGTGAAGGACAGCCTGTCCAACGATCGATCGTGAAGTCATCACTGGTGATTGATATATCAAAGTTCCATCTGGCCCAGGCAAATATTGACCTTCTGTTGGCGCCGATAAGGAATATGAACTGGTGTCTGCATAGGATTCTGGGAAAAGCTGATACAACCAAGGCTGAAGCTCAGCGCCGTCTGTCCCAGTGCTCGGTGGAATGGGAGCAGGTGAATGTGAGTAGCTTCTGGGGGTGATGATTTCCAGTGCGTCGATATCTCCCTCAACACTGTCGTACGGAGACGACCGACCAGTAGATGTCGGGAATGGCGAGGAGTGGTGGCGGCTAGGATGATCACTCATTTTAGACGTCCTTTTTGGCGGCCAATTGTTGTCTAAAGGGAAAGATGCTGTTAATTTGTCGTTGATAAAGTGGGATTGTAACATGGTGAAAAGCGGGAGTTGGTAGTTGATTGTTACTGAATGATCTTTTATAATAAAATCGAGAATCGAGAGAAGGCTGTGGCTTTATAAAAGTGCTGGAGGTGGGGGGGGGAGGCACCCGGTATAATGGGTGGGAAGTAAGATTAGGGTGTCCGCTAGACTACAAGACATAGCCGCCTCAGACTGCGGAGGGAGGGGGGTGGGGAGAGGGCATGGTACTTAGATGAACGATACTTTTTCGCGGCTCACGTGGCGCAATGAAGCGCGGCACAATACTCCAGTAGAGGGCTAAAAATGAAACGATTTTGGACCGATAATCTGGTACACTTTCATCTTTTTGGTACGAGAATAGCTCTGCTGTGCAAAAATCGAGAGAGGTTAATCATCTCTGCAGCCTGGTACCCACTGAGCCCAGGGCCCTGTGAGCCATTTCAAACACCTTCCAACGTCCAAGCGTCCCGAGTCCTGACTTACTAGGGAGGAAAGGGAGGAATGAACAGTGTGACAATGAAGGTAATGTGCCTGACCTGGACCCCCCCTGCTACTTCCTCTACTTTGCAAAAGATCCATTCGCACGTCCCATACTCAAGAGCTCCTTGTGTTACTGATGCAAGCCTATAGTATAAGGCTGACGCCATACACTAATCAAAATCCTTTGCTACTTCACTTTACCACTCAGGCAACAAGATAGTGAGAGGGATGAAGGGAGAATTGCGGATTGGCAACCAGCTGGTTGCCAATAGTAGAACTGGGCCCAGGGCACTCGTAAAGTATACTCTGAGCAATACATGGCCGAGTCATAGCCTCTTCCCCAGCCATGCGTGTGGTATCCTCGAAACACCCGCTTAAAACTGTCTACTGTATTATACTATTCTATCTTTATGTTGTTCCGGGGACAAGCTTTCACGCTCACCGCCGTACTTCATGCGCCCTTCGTAATCTCTCCTTGTCATGTCCTTAGAAGAGGTGCAGTGGTCTCGCAGGGTGTTATTCCTCCCCCGCCACATGAGGCGACACACCAAAAGATTTGTCGCCTACCGGATTCTGGTTCCAAGGAGGCCAAGCTTTCTGAGCCGTTATGCTCGTAGATGCCTGCATCGCGAACTTTCTTTACTATACTTTCTAGCACCACAGAAATTTCTTCATAACAAATCAACATCTTCAAAGAACGAAGAATGGGTTTCTCGGTGTGGGTGCGACCGGTAAACTCAGTTTCGATATCTCATCCATCTAATGCTTTTTGTTTCCCTTACCACACTTCTCGCTCACAGGTGTTCCCCTGACAAGGCCGGAGAACCTGTATCGGACTCTTCCCAGGCGGTAGCATATAGGATGTGCATGGAAAATACAATTATTATTTTCATATATCTCCTTCCTAGTAAGCTATTGCGGCTCCAAGGTCTGCAGAGATTTTGTGGAGCGTGAGGAGACTTAATCAAGCCTCAATCCAACGGCCCAGACTTATCCCGCCCTTGTCCCACCCTCCAAAAGAGGCACTCACTATTTAGGACGTGGCTATATCGTCCGCTTGGGGTAGCGGTGTTTTGGCCACACTGGATGAACCGGCCGAAAGGGCTATCCGCCATGGACCTTGCAAAAAGATATCATCATTCCTGGGCGTGTAGAGTAAGACGCCTGAAAACCTTAGCCAAATTCATTCTATGAATTATCATTATATCAGCAGAGAAGCAGAGCCCGCGCTTTGCATCGCTTCGCGTCTGCGCCCGGATCTCAGCACCGAATAAGATGGAAGGGAAGAAAAGTCATCACCACCACCCCCTGGGAATAATTTCTGTCTATCAACCGCCCCTAGTGGGGAAATAGATAAAGCTCCGTGGGACCGCGCGCCCGCCTGCATAAAAGTGCATAAAAAAAAGCAGCTCTCCAGCCCATAAAACTCTCCAGGATCCCTCCTGCGCTTCTCCTTCCGAAATGTGTGTACCGGTACAAGTACCACACCCTATTCTAGTCACCGAGGTATTCTAGAATCGCTGAGGGTGAACCTCGAAAGCAGAAATAGACTCACTGCTAGCAACTTACATACCCCAATCGCCCAAAAGTGGAGGGGTTGCATGATAACAAGGCACCCATGCCACACCTCTTCCGAGTCGCACATTAACTTAGACGAGCAGGGGGGGGGGGGCGATATCGCTCCGCTACTCGAGCACTAGTCTGCAGATGGTTCTGCAGATTTTGGGTTTAAGCTAGATCCCGCCTCCTGCCTGATGTCCAAAAACAAACGAACAGAGCCAGAGCTTCCAGGGAAGCTTGGGCAACTTAAGCGGCCACCCCTACTTCGACGGTACAAGGGACAGTGTTCAGTTTATTTTTGTGAGTTTTCTGACCCCAACATAAATGCATTTTTTTGGGAGCGTCTCATGCAAGAAAAGATTCCTGAGCCCCACCAGATTCGATCCAATTAGACGCCATTGCTAGGTTAATGATGTAGGTACCGGTAACTCGCAAGTAGTGTGCTTAGTAGTGGCCGTCATCCTGATAGAGCCCCACCGATCATGAGCGGGAAGATCTACTGAGATACTGGCGAGCTGGAATGCCTTACTGCCATAGCTTACCCGTATGAGTGCAAGTCTTAAGACCAACAAGGAAGTACTTCCGATATTACGTACTATAGGGAATACCTTTTGAGGGGAGGTATGACCCCCCCCCGCGTTTGGCCTCGATGACAATCTCTAAAAGGAAGCGAGAAATCAAAATCCTGACAGAAATCCCGGTCACTACGTGCAGACCGAACAAGGTTCCAATACTGGATCGAGAAGCGTCCTTTTGGAACAGGTAGAATGTTTCCCCGACCAACCAAAATCCCAAGTGCTGGTATTTGAGCACATAGGATGGGGCTCCGGTAGATTAGGTATCGGTTCCGGTCATGAGAAAAAAAAGTGCTTATCTTCGAGCCTCCCTCTCCACTTGGCGGTCAACAAAGGTAGGATTAATGTTGTGGGGATATCGACTTGATGGATTCTCGGTCAGTATTCGCCTAGGCTTGACCAATTATATACCCTGATGCGGTATAGAACCCTATGAAAACTCGTAGGAATACCACGATACTCGGTGAAATTCCGACCTAATTCTGTATCTAAATATCCGGCGCCCCAAGCAGCATTTTCTTTCCGGAAAACCTTTGAGCATCTTGTCTGTGCCAGACGGGGTAGGCTCTCATCATGATGATATTCTGCTCGCAGTGATACAGAAACTAAAACTCAAGAAAGGCCAACCGAACCAACCCAAAACATTACGACTTAAATTGTAAGAGTACGGGTCTTTTTGTGAGGGAGGGAGGGTGTAGGGTACTAATTCCACCTATCTTTTTGAAAAATCTTCTGACTTTCCAAAAGTGGCGGGAGAGACACATTTGAGAAAATCGATGTCTTCTTTGACAAATCTTAACTCTTTCTCGACATGTTGCTCACCTATCTTAAAATACCGAGCAAGATATTAACTCTAGCCATAATCGTGAAAGTGATTCTTCCAATGTTGTCAAAAATAACGTATGGAGATGTCCAATCGGTGGGCGGGTTGCGGCAACAGTGCTGAGCCACCCATCTGACTTAGGCATAGTGGCACGGGCAACAGAGCTCTCTCCATCGGTCTGTTAGTATTTTTCTTTTCTTCTCTTTCTTGCCCTTTGGCCGCACTTTGTGCGCCGCTCAGTATGGAAGCTAGAAGTAGGCGTCTTGCACAGCGCAGCGGTTGTTCCCACCCATTCCCCAGTTTTCGACAGGAACCTGGGGACAGTGATACGAGGAGGTGGGGGAAGGGGGCTTGTGTGTTTCTCACCTCGCGAATCATTTACCCAGCACCTGATCTCCCTGTCCTTCTTTCCTCCACATCTTCCAGCATTGAAATTCCCTGAGCGGTTAGTCTACAGTTTCAGGTTTATAGTTATCGCCGGGGATATGCAAGGGCCCCACTATCACACCAGAGCCAAACAAGCCGTCCACACTCAGGTATCTGCCTGGTCTGCCTTGGTTTGGGGCTTGATTTCACGAATAAATATGATCAAGCACCTCTATTAATCCGATCTATTTCCTACAGCATCGCTAAGCCTTAGTTACGGGGGTGTAATACAATATAGCGTTCTTATCACAGCTCTTCGATTGGTTTTAATTCCACTATGCCAGACAACTTTAATTTTAGGCACAAGCAAGTGCGGGCGGGAGTACGAAATTATCAGAGACATTTCTTTACATAGACCTTTTGCTATTCTAGAGGGTTCTTCTGCGCCTAGTGAGAAATCGCCCATAGGGACCACATAAACCCATCACCCCAGTATCCAATAGGGCCCGGGATACCTTATGTGGCCCGGTGCATGCTTGACATCTATTGCATACTCGTGGTGTCGAAGCATTTCTAAACAGAAGTGCTGTTGCATACAGTCTAAGTCCAAGCAGGAGTGCCGGGTTTTGGTGGCATGCAATAGCGGTCCTCTTTAAAAATGCTCCAGTATTAAAAGTAGACCTTTGGTCACTGCCCCTACCAGATTCCGTAGGTAACTCACCCTGTTGTGATGCGTTCTTGCAAGCAATTTGAGGATTAGTCCTACACATCCGACTGTCGGACACAGTGTTGTGAGCTCTAGTGACCCATGGGCCATGATAAAGCCTTTTTCCCCATTGGGAAAATTCAACGAGGACACGAGCAGAGCCCTTACTAATTTCTCTACCAGCCCCACCTCAAAGACCTCTGGCATACTATTCCTGGCGTTTAATAGGGCACCTAGCAGGCTTCCGGATCCATCTCCGTTCAGTGAATTCGGCCCGCTCAGGCTTGCAACTACTTGCAGTAGGTCCCAATTCATAGCACCTGACTACCGCTATACGTCAATACGGAGACGGGATGAATACACTACCGGTAGGGGCGAACAGATCATGTCTCGAATATCGCAAAGTTAAGGTATGTCGTACTTTGAATTAAAGAAAAAATAAAAAGTACCAACAGACTAACCTTAATTTGCATCACCACCCGCTTCACAGAACAGATGGAAGGGCAGGAGAAGAATAAGGGGCTCCTACGGTAAAACTCGAGAGCCCGTCCTGCGACAACTATGCAATCTTGTGCAGCGAATTAGAGCTGACCACATCTCTATACGGAAGGAAGATCTTGTTTAGACTTTACCCCGTACTTCTGTGAGCCCGATTATGAGTTGGTTGGGGAAAGTCTTTGAAAACTGTTGCGAGAGTGGCAAAAAGAATTCACAGAATGCGCGGGAATCTTAAGGCAGCAACTAGCTCGGTATATCTCGTTTGGCTGACCCGGATCATTTATATATTTTCTCCCGGCCCTCGGGTGGGCAGAATGGGAAGCGTATGGCACCGAATAATCAGAATCAGGACGAAAGTAAGGGAGGTTGATACGTATGTACGACGTTCTCCATGCACGCGAGTTAATACCATGCCGGTATGGGGTATTCGGCCACTCGGATGATAGGTGAGGTTTGGGGGAGTACCTAGCATTCATATCTGTAGGGCTGAAGCAACCCGAGAACGTTTTTAAGGGTATTTTGGCACATGACACGCACTCTTTTCACCCGATAAAGCCGAGAAGTTGATGTAATCGCCAAGGGAACTATATTCAATACTGTAATAAATCCTAAAAGAGAACAGGTTCTTTCAGCCAAACAATCACCTGATAAGCCAAGTAAGTAAGTACTCGAGTAGGTACACAGTAATGTGTTTGCCTAGACATTATTAGAAATATTAGTAGAAGGCAGCAACTGCCTACGGCTATCATCCCCCCGTAGTCTATGAGAAATTGAGTTTTGACCGGATTCTATTGGACCACGCATCAACCGGGCCTAATCTACTAGTACACATCACATACTAGCAACATAGTGTACTTCAAAAGATCTGCCAAGTTCATAATTAGAATCTACAAAGGGCGGGCCTCTATTGGGTATAATGTCTGGAGGTATCGAATAAGCATCCTATCTCGGCCTATCTGTAACATCAGATAAATGTTTGCCGTATCATAGAATTTGGCAATGAACGCATCGCATCGCTCGCGACCGCCCACCATGATGAGGATAGGGGTCAGAATTCGACAAATCTAGAACCAGGAAAAGTACTGCCCTGGCCGATCAGCAACAGAAGATGAAAACAACAACCTACAAGACATGAACGAGTATTCTTGGGTTTACGAGCACAGGTGCCTCGGTTACCGATAATAAGAAATTGGGGGGCTCACGGGCAGGTACTGGGGTGAAGAGGTCAATCACTAGAGGTCACATCGCAGCTGTGGGCAATCCTCTAGGCCCCAGACAAAGAATAGTCAATCCACTTGTTTTCGCCCCCAGTTTGTTCCCTAAAACGATCCCTCTCTCAAGGGTAATGCTTCCCAGTAATCCTAAAGGCCTTCAGTTATTATTTGTCCCAGATAAGAGCTACCTAGATACAAGGGGGTATATTTTGTATTGGCTCTCAGATACTCACATTCCTTCTCCAAGTAACATATGTATCTTTAATTCGTTCTTTTAGGTGCTAGCACTTCTGACCTGGGATTACTACGATACACCCATTATTTAACCGAGCACTTCTGGTTTTCGAGGGGTTCTCCTTAGACACCCTTCACTCGAGCTTCTTATAGCGAGTCCTTGAGCACTCTAAGCGCAACCACACAATTCCTCTCGGGTAAGGTGAACCCAATTGGTCTTGAATGCGCGGTTAAGTCAGTTGCTTCGATGGATGATGACCCGACCTTAACTCCAGTTTGGAAGTTCACACTTTACGGTTGCTAGGCTGTTAGGAATTCTTCAGAAGGGACAGTGAAACACTGGTCTAGTAAATTCCTGCTTGAAACAATGATTATGATGGAGCTGGTAGACGGTAAATTGATGAGTACTTCCACAGGAGCCCGGTTCTTGAGCTGCATATCTGGTTAGTACATTGGCTAACAAAGAAATGGGATTGGGCCGACTGGACCCAATGAATAGTAAAGGGGGCGGTATTCAGCACAGCTGAGGCCCTGATGATGACAATAATACCCGTATGCATACCCCCAAGAAATGTTTCAAATTGACTTGACACATACCGTGCTGTGCAGGAAGTAGCCAAGAAGTTGGGTTGTGGGGGCGAGTGGTGATATGAAGATATCGTGAACGTCTTGACAAAAAGAAAAATAGGGTTGGTACCCTTTTCCTCACTTGAATGCACTAGCACTTGTATCACGGATATGGATTAATATTTCTTTTGCCTTTGTTATTCAAAGGCAGTTCTCATCCGAGTCCTTGCTTTTGGGGGAACTAAAGACGGGTGTTGCTAACAGGGGTCTGAGGATGAAGATGTGCGTGTGGTAGAGAAGGAAGAAGGAACGGTTCAAATCTTAGACATTTGGATACGGTAGTTGGATTTAGAATTCTCCAACCAACCTCTCCAACAGGTGGGGGAAAGAATCCCTCCGGAGGAACCTGCTTTTCGATTATTGAATTGCGAAATGCTGGGGGCGCAAGGATATTCAGTAGATGGTGCATAACAATTACTATTAAGAAACACAAAGAGGAGAAGAGAAAATAGGGGACACAAATGGCCACCTTTGTCAGGGCTACTTTGTGATGAGGGCTATCTGGGGGCAGCAGAAGGAGTGGGGTCCTGTTGGATTTCCTTCAGCTCATTGGAGCCGGGCAAGCGGGTAGTTTATTGATTGAAGAAGTAATGTCGGTAGTCAATGGCTGCTTACAAAGACTATATTACGATTACGTCTATTCCTGCTATGCTACCACACTTTGAACTTCATACAAATCCGCGGGATGGGTGTTTGATGAGTGATGACATTTGAAAACCGATTTGTGATACATTGGCTTTGTGTTCATTTTCATGACCTGTTTACTAAGAAGTTTGAGACCACACCCTTCTGTCCCGCCTCTCACTTGAGGCCGCTACCAGGAATATTGGAGATTCTATAGTTTGCTTTGCTGAAATCCCTTGTCTAGCCAGGTGGTTTGGTAGGGCAAAAGGTTATACATGGCACTCTGGATGTGTCGTGAGTTAGGAAGGTGGACAGGTGATTGGTTGCTTGCATTTAACCAAACCGAGCCTTCAAACCCGTGTGTTACCGTGCTGGATTGATCCCTTGAATTCCTGCCCCATTGTGTCTGCCATGTCAATCCTTTCTGTTCCCGGCCATTTTCTGCCAAGTTACTCATCCAACATCTCTCGGCTATTGTATTGTGCTACATGCCATTGATCTCCTCATTCGACCTTAATTTCTCAACTCTTGATATCTGCCAATTATCGTAATTGCATGAAGCTGTCCTCTGCACGCGAAACATACTTGCACATTTCCCTGCCTAGCTTTTGCTGCGTCTATCGAGCACGAAACCTTGTTCAATTAAACAGGAGTTCTCCTTTTTTCAACCTCACCAGGAAAGCGTTGTGATGTCTGGTAATGTCACGATATAATCGTATGACAAGTGTTACGGTGCTTTACTACGGTACCACACCGTACCGTGGGTCATGCCGTTAGGCAATCGTGTAGTCGCATCAAGGTCACAAGGAGCAGTGTCTGCCTTGACATAGCATTTTGTCCAACTACATTAGTCTCTTTTTCCTTTCTTTCTTTTTTCTGTTTTCTCTCCTCCACTCTCTATTTTCTTTTCTCTCCAAATAGGAAACCCATGTACTGCATCTGTGGCGCTCAAATGTCGACACTTTACATACGTCTTACTCACCTATCGTAGAACCCCAAATGATCGAATCGGGCTCTATCTCGTTCGAGTTGTCCCCTCTGATAAGGTCTTGTTCAGTCTTATCTCCGACCCCCCCAGGTCTCCTAGAGAGCCCTGGGCCACTCACAATTCGCAATGTTTTTGGCCCCTTTTCTAGAGACGGACTGCCTACCACACGGTTCAGTCACCTGAGGCTCTAAGGTAACATAAGATTGCATGCACGTTTGTAGTACCTAAAAAGATGAAGGCAAAATGAATCGGCCGGAGTTCCGTAATACGGGGCACGAGGTATGAATGTCAAGAACGATCTGGAGGCTAGGCAGAAACCATCCAGCACAGGCACTGAGAGGTGTGGTACAAATTCGGAGTAAAGTTTACCTCAGAAAGCGAAACATCCGCTCTGGTGCTACTATATGCCCTGCTCATTCGGAGTTCCGGATAAGCGATGATGAACCTCCTAGAGCTTACGATTGTAGACACTGGAGTTAATTAGATATGGTTAAGAAGAACGTTCGCATGTCCAGAATTTCCCTCTTTGAATTAAGGGGGGGGGGCACAGCGAAAAGGTTCCCTTTCTGCCTTCTGAGACGAATAGGAACAGACTTCACATCCTTCGGAGGGGCAACTCCAAAGCCCTAGCGATATTCTGAATTATTCCGGTCCCACGGTATTGTGGCGGCGGGCGCAGGCCAAATATCGCACAGTACAGTACAGTACCGTAGGCAAAGGGGAAGCGAAAGGAACCAGGACAGAATCAGTTACATATGCTCTAGGTGCCGTTATGCTCGAGTAGACGGGGACTTAAAACACGAGGACGGAAATTTTGGTAACCGGTAGTGTGCAACACAACACCAATCAGAACCTTACCACATTCTTACATGAGGTCAGCCCTCAGGTTGTAGCCAATCAGCGCCCTTGGAGCCCATCCGATAATGGCTTCACGTTTTTAATCCCAACAGTACTTCTTCGGCTGTAATTTTGTTTCTAGGAGTTTGCTTCCCCTCCCTCATCTACTTTTCGAGTTCTCTCATCTTCTCAACCGTCCATTTTCAACCGACTTTGGTTGAGCAAGGTTTAGGTTCTTTTCCCACATCTCCTATTGTCTAGTCTCCAATGATACTCTCTAAGGTAGTCAAGAGGTCTTTGGCCCTCTAGCCGGAGGTTTCTTAGTTCCAGTATCATGCTTTAGTCCTCCCCTACCATGTGCCCTTGAAGAGCTAGAGCAATATTTTGTTTGCCCTCCTAGCTTCATTCCTACCAAGCTAACTAATTTTTACCTGCACTATAACGTGTTGCGCTTTATAACCGTACTAGATCGATCGGCGTGTAAGCTTAGGCCTGGATCCCATGTCCAAACGTGATACTGTATGCTAGGCGTAGCACAGTATTTGAATATTTTAACCTCTGCAGGCGCGCTTATTGTTAACCAAGCTGAATTTAGAGGATTCTCCGGACACATTTTTACCTGGGTAGCGGAAGTTGGTGGGAAAGCTCTCGTTCGGATTGATTTTGGATGCCGGTACTAGACTTGGCTCCTCATGGTTTACTCCATCCCCTGCTCTCGCAGTCAACTTTATATTTACTTGATCATATATATGATGAGTAGGAGTGCTCTATATACAGGTGATTATTTTTTAGCGAGCTTCTGCCTTCTTTTTTCTCCAGATATATATAATTGAAAGAGAAGAGGAGATGCCCTTTTGGGGGCATAGAGGCAAATTTTTCGGTGGCCACACAGCAGAGGCAACACGTGCGGGGACTTCTGTGCTGTAATATTTCTCGCAGCGGGGGCTTGAACTACCTGTGAGCAAAGGCGAGCTAACTTCGCACCATTACAACTATCAGGTTAATGCGTGGAAATTTTGGAGGGGTTTCTATCAAAAGCGCCACGATTGCATAGGGTTTCTAAAACCAGCTCAATGAAGAAAGGCCATGGTTTACTATGACATGATTCTCTATGGATTGGTTAGAGATGTAGAAGCATAGATCCCCAGAGCACCAGCTAGTAAGGATGCCCTTAAATGGGCAAGCTGCAGGAGGTGAAGAGGGTCACCATAAAATACTCATGGTACCCCGGCCGGGCATTGCAATTGTGCTTTAGAATTAAGAGCACTGGGACTCGTACTAGACACATGAAACTGATAAGAGCATTTCCAATCGCTCGGAGAGGCCGCCATGCCATAAGCCCCAAGATAAAAAGTGGTAGAGAGTTGTGTCTATCTTATTGGAGATATAAACCCGGATTCAACATTTGATGCATTGGATCCGACTCGTTGAAACTTATAAAGAGGAGAAGGCGATTGTACTACTGTGCCGGTGGTCTATAGCACGGTGAGTAGGCCGCCTACTATGCCGCACAGCCCTACCGGTATCCAAAACCCAGTGTCACCGGACTGTCGGTTTGGCCCAACATCACGGGAAACGGTAAGGTCCCGCAGCTGCCACACCCAACGTTAGAGCTTTTGGAAGTTGCTAGTAGATCCCAACTTGAGGTGGAACTCCCACTACGCTTCAGTTATATACGGTCATTCCCAGTCAGTCCTTTCGGGCAAAATGGCATTTTCGTGCCCGCGCGCGCGACCTCTTTCTCCTTCAAATCCAAATACCTCCAAAGGCGTTGCGGTTACTTCAATCGGGTGATTCCCGATGACGCGGGAGGCACGGGGCCGGGGCGGTGGGTCACCCAGTCCTTCAAAATTGCACTCGTAGTTAGGCTAGCTTCGTTGTAGAACGGAAGCAAGTGTGAGGAGATTCAGCAATTCACTTGCGCCCACGAAGGTTACAAGCACCCGCGCGGTACTTGCTCGGCAAGTCCCTAACTTTCGGACATCCAGCAGTCTCTTGTGCGGGAGGTCTTACTTGTCTTACCTAGTCCGCGCTAACCTTCCCACAATCAGGCGTTCCCGGATCCCAACACCCACTAACACGTTTGGTAGATGGAGAAGAAAAGCAAATGGGAACTAAGGAGGAGGAACTCCCCGCGCGTTGGAAGCTGTTGTCGAGCTAAGATAGGGCTCGATCATTGTCTGAAGGGCGGTAGATCCAACAAATGATAGCGTCCAGATTCCAGATGTGGCCCCCCTCTCCTCCTTTCATACGCCACTCTATGAGCTTCTCTTAATTGACTTGTGAAACTCGATGGAATGAGGGATAGGGGGCCCGTGATGGCGCCTCATTGCATTGTAAAAAAGAAAAGAGAGAGAAAGAGGAGGAAAAAACGCGGAAAGGACCATTCAATAAGGGAATGTGAGGTGCTAAACGCGCTGCTTGCAATTGTGCACTTGTGATAGGCTCAACCACTCGAGAACGGTAGGCTCGGCAGGCGCGAAGATGAGGGGAAGTGTACGTGTGGAACGCACCAAAGGAAAAGGAAAAGGTCACCAAAGAATGGGAATCAAAACTTACACATATTGATGGTATTACTAGTTACCTCGACTCTTGTCTGAAATTGGAGTCAATTTGTGATATGATGTGCAGTAATCCGTGAGGAGGGGGCATGCAGAACCATAGTACGGAGGAGGGGCAAAAAAGTGAAAAAGAAAAGGCCTCTGAAGTGCTTACCATGAATGGTCACCCGGATGTACTGTATTTGAGCAAACAATTGTAGAACTTCCCAAGGGGTGTATTGGCTTGAGGCCAACCCCCCCGAATTCCGGAACAAACGTTCAACACGCGCCGGCCAAGCTAAGGCACAGACATAAAGGAAAAGAAATGTGACTCCATATCCACCACCATAGCTGATATACTCGGGTAATGCGCATTCCAACTAATCAGCTGCATCTCACGCCGATCCCCGAGAGTTAACCCGTGATACGTCGAGAGATGGGAAAGGCAAAAAAGATGGGAACGAGGGAAAGCCATTCGCATGGCAACGCTGAGTATTCTCGCAGGTATTGGAGCTTTCATGCATGGCAACGCCGTGGCGCCTGGAGCGAGTGAGCGAGCGTTTACCAGGAATCGACAGCACACACCAACACCATGGAACAATATACCTTGATGTTATCACATACTGCTATAGGGAGCATAATCAGCCCGATTAGCCTTATCATTTATTCAAACTTTGGATCGGGAGTATCACCTATTGTAGGAGCATGCCCCTATAGAATGAGCGGAAAACTCGGGACAAACGAAACGTTTCGACCCTAGAGAAACAGAAAAAGAGATCCACTCCCCATTCCTCGTATTGCTGACGAGGGGAAATTTTTTACGGGAATGCACTATCCCGTGCACTGTATTGGGCGATATGATGAGGGATGCCTGGGGTAGGAGTACTTGGGGAAGGGGATATTGTGAATGACCCTACAGAGTAACGGAGAGAGAATAAGAATATCTCAAATTTTCTGGAGATAATAGGGCTTGGAAGTGGGTCAAATTTTTGGCAGGAGCAGGGGAATGCCAGGGGCATGTTAGTTACTGTTAATTTCCTTAGCAGGGACTGTTAATAGATATTTGCCAAGGTATTGGTTAGTAAAATAGCGATTCTTGGCAAATCAACATACTATTAATACCAAAGGATGGGCATCTGCCTGTTCCGGCTCCAGAGGTCTCATACTCTGCATGATCAGGGCTGCAGAGCGAAATTAACACCCAGGCCATTGACTAACGCCGCCTGCAGCGGCATGCTGCTCTCCGCATTTCCCATCAAAGTACGGTAGGGCTGAGACAGCATCTCCTGCCTGTTTTGCATGTGACCGGGGGATGCTCGATTTGTGTGTGCCCAGTCACAGTGCCACTTGGGGTTTTGCGATTGATCGCCGGCACCCAACCCTGGTTCGGCGACCAGGCTCGAACCAGTAAACTCGGTTCAGTTCGAGTACCGGTATCATACCTGCACTCAAGCACCGGTACTGTGCCGGTACCGTAAAAACTTTTGCGATTCGCCGTCTCAGGATTTCTGGAGACCGAGTCATTAGCCCAAGATAGGTTTAGTTTGGAAAGCTGAGAAGATCAAACA
>Ga0307509_10000469_pt1 | contig 68192 bp, 65 predicted proteins | sample 10_EM_MG_FD_202245 | JGI IMG/M metagenome (GOLD analysis project Ga0307509, IMG submission 202245) | Populus trichocarpa ectomycorrhiza microbial communities from riparian zone in the Pacific Northwest, United States - 10_EM | ecosystem: Host-associated > Plants > Roots > Unclassified | place...
TTGCATTATGCTGGCGTTCGTTTAGGCGAGGCATCTTGAGTGTTGGAGTAACCGTCGATGCTTTTTCGTCTTCGGTAAAGATTTATTTTGAAGGTGGGGTAGGGCTCTTGGCATCGAGCGGGATCCCGGTACGATACGTTAGTAGAGCACAGCGCAAGATTTCAAAGTATTTGGTATCATAATTTACTAATAGGATTGAAAAATAAATTGGCATCTAAGTACCAAAATGACACCCTATGGCACCACTCTAACGTCTCAAGGAATAAACAAGGGTGAGGAGATATTATCCACCGAAAGCAAGTGAGATAGAAATAGAGATAGATGTAAAATAATAATACAAAACGCCATTGAGTCCGAATCCATGTATATCCCAAACCGATCCCATCATATCCATAAATTCATCCTGCCCAAACGAAAAAAGAAAAAGAGAAGAAGAAGGAAAGAAGGAAAGAAGGAAATATATCGTAAAAGAAAAGCGAGGACGCAATTAAATTTTAAAGAACCGTAGTTTCAATAACCCTATAATTAGTGATACTACTTCCCACTACGCTCTCAGCCTTATTTCTCTTCCTCTTAGCAAGCAACATCTTCTCAGCCTCGGCATACATCCCATTCAATTCCCTCTCTGTCTGAGCACTCCTAGCACCCATCTCCAGCCCACCCCGCACAATTTTCGCTTCAAGAGTGATAACGTCTTCAACAAAATTCTTCATCTCGCTAACGGCCCACCCTCTCTTCATCGCTAGCCGCTCGATAACGTTTTCCATGCTCTCGCCGGCTTTTCCAGAGCGCGCGGCGGAGAGGATGCGTTGGATGAGTACGCCGCCCTCGTCTATAAACACGGGCTGGGAGGTTTCTGCGTAGGAGAGATCTAAAGCTCGGAGGAGGGTCTCGGCTACTGGGGGGCCGAGACCGGATTCGCGCTTTATGGCGGAGAGTTTGCGGAGTATACAATATTGCGTTGTGGTATCATTCAGGTACACCGCCAGGGAGAGGGCGACGTTGAAGGTTGAGAGAGCAAACTCCCAGGCGCCGAGGTGGGTATGGGTTAGAGCTGCGAGGAACGTGATATGCAAGAGGGTAGGGAGGTGGTGGGATAGGAGGTGCGACCTTGGCGAGAGAAGAGCGGCGACGTATTCCCAGTGGGAGAGGGTTGCAGTTAGTGATTGCAGGGTGAAAGTTTGCTTTGCGAGGAGGATGTGTGTGGGTAGTTCGAGGTCCCGGAGGGAGTGGGTGCGAGCTGTCATCAGGATATTTTGGAGGATCGGGAGTGTCGCTGGGGGGCCGAAGCGGGCTTGATGAAGTTGTAGGAGGCCGGGGTAAGCTATAAATTGCTTCGAGGATAGCTTTGGAAGTTGGGAGGGGAGAAGATTGTGAAGGGATCCCGGGATCCACGGGTATACTGAAAGAAAAACACACAGGGGACTCCCGCGAAAGATCTCATCAACCTCTGAATAGATATTTGAAAGTTCGCCCTTGAGTGACAACCGCATCCCATCGTTAAAGCGCTCTGTTAGGGGGATTTGCACAGCAATCGACTGGAGTCTGATGAACTCCTTTGCAAGGGCGCTCCAGTGCGCATCATCATCTTCCTTCTTCTTCTTCTTCGGATCCTGGTATTCCATGAGAAATCCGGCCCAGGGTTTCCGAAATTGAAGCCCGTCGGCCATACCATCCTGCACGGCCACGCTCTTCTGGGTAGCACATTGCTCGCTAAGCACTGAGAGCCTCTCTAAGCACCCTCCTGTATCCTTGGCCATGCCAATTAGCTCAGTAGAAATCTCCACTTGCTTCTTGAATTGGGCGATCGCACCCCCCTCGGCGCAATACTCGCATAGCCAACCCGAGGCAAAAAGTGCTGCCACCAGAGCCTTCTCGTCAATCTTTCCGCCTCGGCCAGCTTTCTCCTTAAGTTCCGCGAAGCGTTTCAGTATTTGAGTGCAAACCTTTTTCACTAGTCTAACTTTCAATTGCGGAGTTTGCATTGTTGCGATAGAAGCGTATCGGGCGAATGCGTGCACTAGGAAAGAAGAGAAAGCAGAAGCAGGATTCACATGTATCAACGGGGTCCATATCGCCTCTAGGAAGTTGTTCTCTTCCAACTCCAGCTCCTTCTCGACCTCAAGGTAAGTTCCAGCTGGTGCCTGCGACCAAAGGAAGCTTCGTTGAGAATAGTAGTCTAGAAAAGCCTGGGTGACGAGAGGGTATTCGATGCCATAACTTGAATTCGCGCACTTTCTCTCGTTTGATATTGTCTGACGAAGAAACAAGGTCAATAATGGATGCATGTGGTAAGAAACAGTCGAAGAATCTTCTTGAAGAAAGTCTTTTGTCAACAGGTCCCGAACGATATAGCTGTACCGGGAAAGAAGGCCAGTGGAGGAGAGAATAGCCGTAACTCGCTGACTCTCCTGAATTGATGGTGGCCTCGACAGAAGAAATTGCATTGTGCTTGCATCAGCAGTGATTGGAAGAGCATTGTGGTACAGTAAACCATGAAGGTACGGGTTGATATCCTTCGGAAGACGAGTATGAAATGGCGCCAGACATAGCAGTAGTTGTTTGGAATCCCTATCCAGTCGGGAAAGAAATGAAGAAAGGTTTCTTAGGGGCTTAATTGACGGTGCATAAGTGAGTGTCGTTTCGCTTTGTAACGTGTCGAAAAATATTTCCAGAGGCACCAAGGGACCCTGAGCCACTCCAGGAAGAGTGAGTTCCTGTGATTGCCAATATCAGTGCCAAGTAATATTATTAAGCCGCGAGTTTCAAAAAGGAGACACAAACCATGACCATAGGATTAAAGTCACAAAGCCGAAGCAACATCTCCAAGTAATGTTTGTTCTCCGCACTTTGAAACCTTTTTCTGTCCCCACCGTGTTTCTCGAAGATAGACCCTGCAAGATCAACAGCCTGATCGCTACAATATATTAGCATTAATAGCTCACTTAAGTGAAGCGAATATACACTTACACTTCAAGCCCATTCAAATGATACGCGCCAAACCTTATGAGACTGTCGTTAAGCCAGCTCTCTTTTTTATTCCCAACAACGACAACCACACTTTTTCCTCCCTGTAGCATCTTTAAGAATTCATTGACCTCTCCCCTAAGTACCTCGTCATCCTTGATCTCTGCTTCGGAGCTTTCGAGACTATCTAGAACAATCAAATACGGCCTCTCCTTTAGTCTATCGAGTGTCTTTTCCATCCAACACTCGTCACCGGTACCTTCACTTGTATCGCTTGTCGGAGAGGAAGAGCGCGACGAAGTTGATACAGACCATTGTGTTCGGAATTTTCCCCTGGGGCCCGCAGGCAGCGGCCGTGGGGGTGTTGCACGACCCGATTTCCGCTGTGTCTCGACAGGTGCAGTTGTAAATAGTTGGGAGTGGATCTTCGATAGTAACATCTCTGGGGTCAATGAGGGCTGCTTGTCATAATCGAAGTAAAACGAGTCTTCTACCAAAGAAGTTGCCTTCCACCACCATCCTAGGTGTGCCATCAACTTCGTTTTCCCTACCCCAGGTACGCCAGTAAGATGTAAAATGTTGTTATCAAGTAGCTGCTCTATTCCGAGAATATCAAATTCTCGTCCAGGAATCTCTTCATGCCCTGTCAGACCTTTGCCGGCAACAATTGCATCTGGTGATCGGGTATGATCACTGGAGAGTAACCCCTGAAACTTGGACAAAAACCTTTTAGAGTCGGGAACGGTGTTCCTTGGAGCAGCGGTGAAATTCATGACTAGATCGTTCCCGATGAGGGAAACTTCAGTCGCGCCATTATAATAAAGCACCGGAACGATCCAGTCGTCAACAGCAACCATGACGCCGAACTGGCCCTCCCGCTTTTTAACACGCATCATCGCTTTCCTAGCCTCCGAGGCCGCCACAGCCAAATCCCATGTCTCCGCCAGGAAACATCTGTAAAAGGTTGACATAAGAACCTCAGCTCCTGTGTTTAGTATCTTATTCGGCAACGCTACGACCGCCCGTATGCCGTCTTGCACGAGCGCCTCTGCCAAATTCGACGACACAGCGCCAAAGGACTTTGCGGTTCTTGGAGCGTTGAGAATGACAAACTTTATTCCGTTCGAGACAAGTAAACACGAGATCTCTCGTGCAGTCTTCCATGTCCGCTTTTGAGGGCATCTTTCCGAAACGAAAGACAGGCTGACTTCGTCCTTATCTGCCGGCGTCTTCTGTCCCGTAGTACTTTTCCGCGGTATTTTGGTGACCCTCGCGTTAACATCGAAATGGACCAAGTGCCAGAAGCCTTTTCCCGATTGGCTTAGTTTTTTCTCTAGGGCCCCCCAACTCGCCGGCCGTAGGACCTCCAGATAAACCGATGCACCGCCCTCGGCCTTTAATCTCTGAATAAGATCAACCAGCGGCCGACTAGCAAGTCTCGGACTGGCCGTTTTCCTACCAGAGGTGACCACAGATATTGGGTGCGAAGCAACCAGCAAGATCCTGAAAGTGCCACTGTCAACACCGACAATCGGCCCCCTCGTAAATACATTCGCGCTAGGGGCTCTCCGTCGAACGATGATACATGGTCGTATCTGCGTTGGCCAGGCATCCGGATTCTCCAAAGCCTCCCAGTGAATTCCATTCATACAAGCCTCCTGCGTACCATCCACTGAATTCCAGCCCCAACCCTCAATGTCCACGAACCACCTCTTCCCACTTACGCCCTGCATCGACGCCTCGAGCGTCACCCCTCCCTCTGATCCCCGTTTTTTCTTCGGTTTTGATAGAGAAGATATTATCTGCGTAAGCCGTAGTTGCTCCATTAGACTCGTTGAATAGCCCCACAATTCCTGACTGATATCGGCGGCTTTTTGATCTTCGAAAGGAGCATTTTGTGCGTGCTCTTCTAATGCCCATAGTAAACGTGTTTCTGACCTTGAGTTAAAAGGATCTACCAAAGTTCGTGTGGCACTATATGAGCCGGAGGTTATCTGAACAGTCCATTTTCTAGTCCCCCGCGGTGTCGGCGACAGTTGACAGAGTTCTCGAATGCGGATGGTTTGTGATTGGGAAATTTGTGGTGCGCTACGCTCTTAGTATCTCTATGAAAGTCAAATAAAGAAAAGAATACTTACCTTGTAGAAGAAGGCGCAGCGTTCCGTAGATGCGACATGTTGGAGTACCGGTATGCTTTTCAGGCCCTCTAAAACGTGGGCAAAATCAGACTTGGGTAAGGAGCGGTATAAAATCGGACAGAGGAGTGGTTGGCAATAAAAGAGTTAGGATTGTCCTCTATAAAAGATGATGAAATGGAAAAATGGAAAAAACGAATGACGATTTGGTTCGGGATCTAGAACCCACCGGATCTGAGAGAGACCCCCATATCACATTTACCGGCACACCATAACCCATACACCACCCACCTCATCCCAAGCCAACCTAACCTTCAGATCCAAAAGGCAATCCTTGCGCCATAAAACTTGCCGCCTAAGCTAGAAACTTATTTATCAGGCCCTTCCCTTCTCCCACTCTGCAGATACCCCTGTCCAATAAGACCCCCCCTCCGGTGCAAGTCCGGTGGTAAGAGCAACCCCTCGCCGGGGCGGAGATTTCCTTCAGGAAAACCGTTTTACCCGTACTATACAAATGGGAACTAGCTAGTGCCATATCGATGAAGAAGAAACCAACTCCACTGCGGGTATCCTATGTGGAGGTACCATGGTTCGCTTGATAATAAAGGGGCTAAATTTAGGAGAGATTTAGGTTATTTGGTCTATAGTTTGTTTGTGTAGATGGGTCAAGGGAAGAGTATAGAGGGGACAGGCCTGAGTCTGGTTTGATTCGTTTAGTGGTTGGCTGTTGTGTGGAAGCGTTAGGAATAGCTGAGGGCCGGTCTCCGCATCAGACTAAAGTAAATAGAGAAATTCTACTAGTATTGGGGCTTGTCTCTCTTGCTTCACCATCATGCCCCGAAACTGATGGCCATTTGTGAGGGGGAAATGTTCCTTCCCCAACATTAGAAGTCGAGGATTAAAGAGTACATCATTAGAAGAGCACCCCGGTTCAAATTGTAAAATTTTTCCTTCTAGAGAATAATCCCCATATTAGAAAGCCACGTTCAGTTATCTTGGTCCCGGCGTTTGCCGTTTATGCCATCAGAGTACCGGTACAGAACAGTCAAGGGGTTCGTTTTGTCTACTCCAGAATTCTGAACCCCCACAAACACCCAAAACACTATTAGTAGAGTCCAAATATGAGCGTGCCCTGAGTCCTGACATACTGTAGTAATCCTCCCACCCCTACTTCGCGTCCAACTGCTGTCGGAGAATTTGTTGACTTTATCCATGTGCCGGGAGGTGAATGTGGCACTGGACCAGGCATTACCGACCCATACGTGAGCATACCTCAACTCCCGTATTGTACCACCGGTACTCGAGAACAATACAAGCAGAATGACCCTCCCAAGTTTGATCTTCATCAAAAATGCTCTGTATCTAATACACAAGTAGGCGAAACCAGTTTAGCCCCACAGGCGTATCAGACACCCTGGCCATGAGCCAAGGGTGTTACTCGAGTACTGTACTTGCCAACATGTTCCAATTTCGCCAGCTTAGTCTGTTCTTTCTTGGACTCTGATTTAAAAGCTCACCGATAGTAAGATCACTCACGACTCCCACCACAAAAAACCCTATTAGCGACAAGGCCTGAATATTTACCCATGGCATTCCTCAGTTCCCACCGCCATGCTGTTCTTGTGCAGGTGGACCACCGTTATCGAGTGTACCGGCATTATGATAGAGAAAACTAAAAATGTGCAGTCCAGCTAACCATTCAGTAATAATACTATTATTCCCGGGATTAACAAATGACCCGATTTGGAGGATAGGACAACTCATAATCGATATTCAAAAACACACAAAACAATACGGTAGTGTTTTTCTACCAAAGTCCGTGCGTAATGCAACGACTGCTGCCGCTAGATCCCGATATCAAACAATTTAATATTTAAACATTTTTAGTTAATAACAAGGGTCAATGCAAGTGCTCGAATATCAATTTCAAGTATCCTTGCTTGACACTCTCCCCCTTGCGCTTGCTTCTGTCATTACACCAACCCAGAATTTCACTGTAGGGTGCCCACTATATTATTAGAAGGAAAAAAAATAAAGGCTCAGGGGATCGACACCCGAAATTCCTGACACCACCAATTGAACCAGCAAACCAAAATTTATGAACCTAATTAAAAATTTCCATGTCGCTCCCAATGTGCCCCATAAGATGTTACCCGGTTTTGTACCAGGATGAGGCGTTGCGAATCAGACAATTTGAAGCAGCTAACACCTCGAATAAATGGGCCTTGTGCCAGGACGTTGGGGTAGCCTCCTCTAGTAAGGGTTTTATTTTGTTTGTCTTTGAAAGTGGATTTTTAGCGTGTCTTTCACCCTGACCGCGGAGGAGGAAGTTTTAGACTAGCAAGCACATGGTCTGTTTATCCGAGCACAGTACTCGTACAGTACTGCGAATAATGCTAATCTGGGCCAGAATCAATAAATTTCCCATGCTCATGTACTGCAACATTAAGTGCCGCCGGCCAAGCCCGAACTCCCAGCTGTTCGAGTGAGTGTCAGTGATTTTAGTATGATACCCCAGATTGTGAGGACATGCTAGTCTAGCAAAGCTGCTCATACTCGCACCTTATGGGACCCCTTGGCCCGGTGCCAAGTAGGAAAAGAATGCTCAGGATAGCCTTGTATCCTTTGGATCAAGTTGCGATTGCCCGATAACTTTACTCCAGAGCACGGCAAGTTGAAAGCAGTGAATGTCAAAATCAATTGAGTGATCGATTTTGAGCAGAGCTACTTGTGGCGCCCATAGCGGATCGTTGGGGGGGTTGGCCACCTTGGGCGGCGAGCACGCCGGGCGGGGCAAAACCCGATACCATGAGATTAATCGTACCCTTTAACATTCAAGTTGCGCTATCAAAAAATTTTGCGCAGTACTTTATGATACTCGTACAGTATTGTACTTCTATCTTAGCGGATTGCGGAAGGTCAGAATGAAGGACCAAAGATGCAGGCCAGCAAAACGAGCACGATGAAGGAGCACTTTTCTCCGAATATGGTAACTCACTTGGCCCTGTAGGCATTGTAGTATCTTAATTGGTGAACAAACATTTGTTTCGCCTGCCCGTCATGTTCGTCAGAGTGCCGGCGTGGAGCTCGAACGGTTGGGAGTTCGAAGGGCCAAGATTCGAGACGGGCACGGTCCAAGCCCCTAATCCTCGGCATTTTTTCTCCCGGTCATGTATGATACTAATAATACAGTGACACAACTAGCGTATACAGTAATGACAAAACAATTATATTTTCAAGAGCCTTTCCACGAGCCAACAAAGGGCTAGAATGGTCGGGATCACCGTTTTCGCTATTGTATGTGCCATATTTGGCTGTACAGAAGGGTCAGTATAAGACCGACCAAGCAAACAACATCGGCATATTGGCCCTCAACGAGATACCCCCGCCCTGCCACTGTAAGATTCTAGTTCTGCAAAATAAGTCCCACCGTCCTAGTGAAGGCTTGTGCAAATACGGTAGTACTCATGACAGAGCATTTCGCTTAGTGCTCGAGTAGAGAGCTCGGGCACCGAGATCGATTCTTGTGCAACCCTGGGATTTACCGGTAATCTTCAGACTTCGGGGAATACAGCAGCCCAACCTCAATATAATTTTAAGATTGCAATCTATCGAAGATGTTCCCTGGCACATCCGATCGTTTTCGGCTAAACCATTTTCCTTCGGGGATGGCGCCAGTGCTGGGCTGTTACACGTGTGAACGGAATGTAAATTGCAACACGACTCGCAATATAGCGTTGGCCAGTTGAATATTATCTCATGTGAGAGTGCGCCCATTCTTCTCCCCATCCATCCTCCCCTGTTGTAGGTATTCACTTGGAAGAGATGTTGAGGTTTCCGTGTCTGATTCGTGCGATTGTGGTCGTGCTCATAGGACGATACTTTACCTATCCTAACTTCCCTTCTTGAAAACTCGGGTCTTGATGATGTGCTGTACTCGAGTACGAGTACAGTACCGGTGCTTCCTACTTGCGCTCATCCGAGACTTAGCAAACTTTGCATAATCCCCGTTCTGCTTCTGACAACCTTCCATTATCCAAGCATACTGTAGCTATAGTATGTTAAGGCTCGTGCTCTCCTGGAGAAGCTTCCAGAAGTTGATAGTCTCTTCCCCTCCTACATCGTCGAGAAACTGAAATGACCCAATTCATATTCAACGATAGTCTTATCGCTTCCTTGCCTACAGTGCCTCGGGAAAACTTACCATTGCAGAAATCCAAAAGCATCCTAACAAAATTGGGTAACAACAAGGTACCGTATTATCTCTTGTTATCCGGTTTTCCGCCAAGACCGGGCGTCGCTTAAGGTTGGACGGTGCATGGAGTCAGAAATCGGCTCTGTCAATACGCCTATCCAACATAGTAACTGGAGGGTGATTTTAGGTGTCTGCAACACTACGGCTGAGTGTTTCGCAATCACTCATTCACAGGGGTTGAGGTGGTGATCAAACAGGATCCACACACTTAGAATTGGATCGCTGGACACCTATAACCAGCCAGTGGTTGCTATGTTAATTGGGTGAGTTGAAAGGGCGGATTTCTGACTCCATGCACCGTCCAACCTTAAGTGACGCCCGGTCTTGGCAGAAAACCGGATAACAAGAGATAATACGGTATGATAAAGGTGTCAGGCGGTTCTCCTCAGTTAATGCGGTACCTTAGTAGATCTAAGAAAATAAAAATAAAAATAAAAATCATATGAAAATTACCAAAAATGCGCGAAGTGAACCCTAATTTTTACTATTTTTCCTAGTTGCAAAGAGAGGGCTTGGCACAGTTATGTTGTTAAAAAATAGTTGTATTTCGCATAATTTTATGCTAAGATTGCTTGCAACAAAAGCTGGCAAGAAGTCATGGAACAGTTAATTATGTCAGCCAGCCAAATATATCCTATCTGTCCCATTAGTTTCCTACCTATGTAACTGTGGCTTGAAACCTCATCCCTGTCATGGTATATCATTGGTATTTTAAACACACCCCCCCTGTTTTTCTTAGTATTTTAAACGTTCGCTCCGAAAATTGCCCCAACTCTGGAATTTCCCGCCCTTCAAACACACCTACCAGATGAGCCTACTAACTTATCACAGAGCAATAGCGCCTAAATCTCGCATTAAATATATGCCAGTGTATGAATTATATTGGTACCCCTACCTCCTACTTTGTCACGATCCCTGCGTCATGGCTGGGGGTGTAGGCAGGTTGAGGGGGGGTGTTGATAATACCTGTCATACAAAACCCTTTTTTCCCGAGGCCCGGTTAATTAATTGCAGATAAACCTAGTAAATTACTGTGGAATTGTATTGTACTCGGTCCGCTGATAAATCTACAAATTTGCTCAGAGTTCATCCTGCATAGCCAGCCATCCGACTAGTAACTTCGCCCTCAAGGAGATTTTTAAGACTTTACGCTGTTTATATGGTTTCTTCTACTCTTTTCTTGGGGGTGGAGTCATATATTGTAAGCTCCTTCATGGCACTTGCACAGTGCCAGGGCCAAGGGGCGATCTCGGGGGCATTCCCATAGAATCCCGGCCACCTCCCATAGGTCAATCCTATCTTATATAAGGAATTCAAGAACATCCCGACTGTTCTGTATAACCCTTCTTCTTCCCCCCCCCTTCCTCTTCTTCCTCTTCATCTTGAGAAATTGAGGTTCTTAAGATGGGCCTTTTTGTATCGTACTCACTTAGACAGCCCAGGAAAATACCACTGGGAAGAAAACAGTAAAAAAATAATAAAAAAAGCAGGAAAGCACACGATATATGCCAGGCATGAGAGTGTTCTTTTTAACCCACCTATAAGGTTGATTTCCAGGGGATATGCAGTCCCGATAGTGCAACCCCCCCCAGTTCACAGATAGCTTCCCGTTCAGGTTTAAAACAAATTTTCCAGATTTGGGGCGATCATCTCGCTGAACTAAATGACTCCCTAACATAAGAAAAACTATCGGCCAAATTCATTCCGGTGAAAATACCATGCTTGCTGTGCTATTGTTTGACTGAAATCTAGACCTTTGGTTCTCGTATTCATTGGAGTCATTCTACCACAACTATACAGTGTTTGCTTTATCATACTCCTACCGTTCATAAAACACTACCATCAGAAGAAAGCAGAAGCTATCTATCTCTATTCTCATAATTCTTTATCAAATAATCACCTAAACTTTTTTTTCTTCGACCTTATAAATTAGGGATGTAAGTTAATGCTGCTGGTCGATCCTGTGGTAGTCTACCAGTAGCCTTTTCATGAATTTCAAGTGAGTTTATTGGAGCAAGGGTTACTAATATTTAAAAGGCTGTACGTTCAGACTGACCCCGCTTTTCTAGAGCCCACCGAAATCCCACCTTTATCAACCACCATCCTGCCCCGGTACTTCTGTGCTAATTCGAACAATTTCAATAACAGCACCGCCCTTAACGCATCGAATCTGATTGTTGCTGATGAGGATCCTAGATATCCAGCTTGGTTATCTCCACTACTCAAGGAGAGCCTCGGGTGCCGCCGGTTAGATAACGTTGGGGACTAATCCTGGGAACAGAAGAATTTGGTACTGCTCTGGTTTGCTACCGCTACCCGGGAGTCCGCAAGACCTACCTCAGGCAGGAGGGGTGATCATCGAGGAAGGAGATGGGGAGGAAACAAGTTCAGCGTCGGCCAGGCGCTATTCTAGTTCACTGGCGATTGACACTGCGTGTGTCAGATCGGAGAAAAAAATGTGGCTGTTGCTTGCTTCTACTTTGATTTTACCGCTGAGAAGGAACAGGTCACTACCGATGTGCTCGAGCCCCCACCGAAAGAAGTCTCTGGCAGAATGGAAAGGATTCCAGACGAAATGGTGCGGGATTTTCAGAAGCAGAAAAGAGTGATAATGGATGAGCATTGCGGCTTCCGAAAATGCTACAGACCGCATCGTCCACCTACCCCACATTTATATGTATTGACCCTCTCCATAGATGTCTTGAAGAATACCAACTAAAGGTCCTTGGCCCACTCAAGGAGGTTTTCTGGAAGCCGCCAAGCACCCGAACCCCCCCGAAAGGCAGGCCCCGGTTCCTGGATGAGGTATCCTGGAGGAAGAGTAGTGATTGATAGAGTTCGTTACGGGGCGAGTCCCCGCTCATTCCCTGGACGGGGCCCCGTTTCTCCCCACCTATTTTTACGGGGGCCCGTCTGGGGAATGGGCGGGGCAGGGGGTAGGGGGCAGTGACAGAGAACCCCAAAAAAACAAGCCCCGGAGGCCCCGTAACGAACACTAGTGATTGATATATATACCGGATACCCCCAGGCCATACCAGATGAAAACACAATTCCCCGGCGCCATAGACGGTAGCCTAGAAGTAGCCGTTGTAAAGAGCATTCCCGAAACTTTATCAGAAACGTATTAATACTTCCAAGAAATCCACAAGTTAACCTACCTCAAGTCGCCCGCTAATAGATATGTATAGATTTCTTCTACTCCCTGAGAACTGAGACAGTCCTGAGAGAAACAGCGATCTATAGAAGACGAGATAAGTCAAGAGCAACTACGGATGGGGTGATGCTTAAGGTGCGAAGCTAGAGCGCATAAATACACAGGGTATGAAGAAAGCAATACCTGGGATTGCCGCTCTGATGTGGACCCCCATTCGGAACGGCCATATCTGGCAGAGGAGTTGTGTCACTTCCTCGTTACCGAAATAGGATCGCCTGGCCTCAATGCTTATAATGTGCTTTAGGTATGGACATTACCAGGCTGCTGCCGGGCACATGATGCCTTAGATAGGGAGGCCTCAGCTGTCCGCTTGATCGATTTTATCCTCCTCGAGTGTCTTCGCGCTCACCCAACCCTTTTTGGCAAAGGTAGAGGTCTCCCGACTCTGGTGGAAACACACTTGAACCCACCCCAATCCCCAGCACACTAAGAATGTTCCAGCTCGTTCTCCCGGCGCCCCCCAAATCACACCCTTTCTCGAACACCCACCTCTATATTGGGGGGGGCCACTCTAAAGTCCAGCTCTTGAATCGTGCGGAATCCATTGCTCTCGAGCCCCCTGACCATCACAGCAAGCAACATATCTGCGAAGCTACCTTCCAGAGAAATCGCTCCCCATGATGTCATTTGGGACGCGAGATCCTCCGCATCGCATTGTGTGTCGTCCTTCGGTACCGTTAGAGCTGTCCTCGCTTTTTGGCAGGGTTGAAAAGACGGGGTGCTAATGAGGGAGATGACGCGGGTGTAACGCCACTCATACGGGCCGTGAGATGTGGGGAACTGCTATCGGAACGAAAAAAAATGTTACAGTAACCTCCACTCCCCAGACATCTAAGAATGGATCCGAGGGAGCAAGTGAAGCCCCTACCCAGGTGAGATGATATCAGCCCGACAGACCAGACACTCTCTTGGGCCATCTAGGATAGGTGCGAGAGGGGGGTAACTACAATCTTTCCCTACGTAGCGAGCACCCGGCAGAGCAGGGAAGAATACAAACTATGGTTGACTGGAAGGTTGATTGCAACCAAGTCAAAGTCTTCTAACCCGACTCGCTTAAGTGCTACCCCCTGCTCGCTTTGCCGGGTGCTCGCAACGTAGGGAAAGATTGTAGTGAAACTACTATGATACAATCTCTCCCTACGTCCAGAGCGCCCGGCAAATCAAGTAGGGGGTATGCCCGATACTCCATTAAGGTTTAGCAATGAGAGTGTCTATGAGAGTATAGAGCTTAGTTCAAGGAAAGAATAGGAAATGATGAGTGGATGAGAACGACATGTTGCTTGCTACCGGTAAGGAAAGATTCTACTGGGAGAAGACGTCAACCCCAACTACTCGAGTAGAAACATCCTTTAAAGGCACCACTCTCGTAGGCTACCTAGAATAGGCATAAGGGCGCAGTAAATTGCCGCTGTTAGTGCCACCCTCGGTCTATATCGCACAATTCCATCATACTTTGAGGGGTGCTTTATCAGAACAAATTAGGGCGACCTAGGCGGTATAATACTGTATAGAGCAAAACCGTTCATTTTTTGCTGTTTCAGTACTTCCAACGCGCAATCTGGAATACGTCTTCCCCCCTGTGGTTAACATCCTGTCCACAAGGCTTAGCCCAAATAACCGATTACTTATCTTAACGAGTGACATTACATGATTAAAACCCTAATCCATACCCATCACTAAACCCAAGACTTGTCAATCACAAATCCTCACTCGAATCCCCCTCCTTGTTCCCCCAACCTATCAGCTAATCCTACGATACGATGTCAAGCTCATCATGACGACAGTAATCCCCGCTATCCTACTACAGCCGAAACCGACCTGCCCTATGGTGCAAACCCAGATGCTCGCGCACATACAAGAATCCGACTATCACTCCCCGAATGCCATAAATTACTGATATGATACTTCTATGTCATCTTAATTGCCCCTCCTAAGGGTTGACGGAAAAGAGAAGGAAAAAAACAATACCTAGCCGCCTCCATCGCCGAACTAAGGAAAGTGAAGAAATAGACGAAAAGGAAAACCCATGAGAATAATGTTTTAATGAGACGTAATAGAGCTTGGGTAGATAGAGGAAGGAAGACAAAAAAGATAAACAAACGCCCATCCATGCGATTTTGGTAAATTTAAATCGCTTTGCAGTAGTGAAAAAATAAAAAAAGAGACCAAACCGAATATGAAATACAGCTCTTTCCCTGCTTTCGTTTTTTTTCATTCATCTCGCTTCGAATTCTCTCAAATTAAGAAAAAACTCCAACAGGAAAGAGGAATCTAGAAAAGGACGCGAAATATATCAACCCCCCCCCCCCTTGACATCAAGGGAAAGGGGCGAATGGAGAGAAAAAACTGCGCGAATCAAGAAAGGCTAAAAATATACAAGAATAAAACCAGGACAAGTTAAGAGAAGAAGCCGGGGCTGGACCGAGAACCGACCCCCAGATAGTGCCAGAGTATTAATAATGTCCATGAAGGGAGATCCCTTTCTCCCTGCATTTGCATTCCCAGCTATAGACATATTATCAACCGAAACATGACCTCTTCAACTTAATCGGACCGGTTGACTTTGTTCTTGGTAGCGTGGCTGATCCCTAGCCCAATAGCTACAGCCCCAACCACAAACACAACGGCGCAGACAACTTTGATGATGATCCATTTGGTCTTGTTTCTCATGACTTGCTTCTGCAGGAACCTCCTCGCGGGCCATGCATTGCATGGCCTCCCCTCCTCACATGACAAAGAGTGTCTCGGATGAGGGTGTGTAGACATAGAAGGTCGAGGCATGGGGTATTCGGCGGGGTTCTGAACTGTGCATGTCGAAGAAGTAGGGTGGATAGTAATAACGATCGACTCAGATGTCGACTTGCCAGCTGACTTGGGCCCGTGAGGAATGGATACAGTGGGAGTGCTGTGATCCGTGTTCACAGCAGGATATGTGGGAGCAGGAGCTTGACCTTCGGCATCTTCCAGTTCAGGTTCCTCGGCAATAGTAGTAGTAGTCGAGTATGATTTCTGCAGGGGAGCGGGATGAGCCGATAAGTTTGTCGATTCTGGTAGAGCCGCAGGGGCTGGGGGAGCAGGAGGTTGTGGAGACATACTCCTTCTGTAGGGATTGTTTGATTGAGGCTCAGGCATTGGTGTCTATTCCCTTGCCGAGTCGAAAAAGGACGGAATTTCAATTCACGAGCCACGCCGGCTCAGAAATGCGTAGGGGGAACGGAGAATTTCAGGACTTTTAAAGTGCGAAGTCGTTAGCTCCGAGCTACAGGCATTGAGCGGTTAGCTTTCCGTCAACAGCTCAATGTTTTATTTTCGCGCGTCCAGAGAGTGAGAGCTCGAAACGAATACCGGTAGGGGAGGGAGAAAAAACCTCACCGACCAACACGCGAAAAGTGGGGAGGAAGGAAGGAAGGAAGAAAATGGGATGAAGCAAAAGGGGAGGGCATCGGATTACATACGGTAGAGACTAGTTATTTGAGTAGGGAAAAAGAGAACCAACCCGCCAAACGGACCCCTCAATGAAAGGATAGAGCTGCAGAGGGAGGTCGTAAAAAAAATCCACGAAAGCCACAGGCAGCCGGAGAGGGGCGGGGTGTGGTGTGGTTGACGGTTGTGCAGGGGAGGAGGATGATGGAACGAAGGGGGGGGAAAGAACGGGAAAGGGAGGGAAAGGGAGGGAGAGAGGGAGGGAGAGGAAGGGAGATTACTCGTTAGGGTATCGTACCAGTATTCGCTCGTATGAGGGCGGGAGAGAGAGAGGAGAAATTTGGCTGAGCGCAGCAGGGTGAAAAATAGAGAACTGCTTTTTAGGTACAGGAAGGAGAGAGCAATGCTCAGTCGCAGTTCTGTCGCCGGTGTGCTGGCCAATTCGAGTACTCGTAGAGGATGACCGAGCGAACGGACAGACAGACGGGCTATGAGGTCGTTGGGTCAGGGCAATTATCAAGTAGGTTATTTCTCTACTATAATATTGTTATCATGGAAACATTGAGTGAATTTCTGGGAGTGTCCGAATGCTTACTTTCTGCGGCAGCTAAAAGACCCTCGTGAGGCTACTACAAAGCATCATACATCCATCACCACGGGCAAGATACATGCACAGGTTGGAAAGGGAAAAAAAAAAAATGATGTTACCCAAAAAAGGGGTCGAAGTGCCAGGCCTTCTCACAACAAATAAATCTCACTATTCCCGATCGGTATTCCTTAAAGTTGGTTTTCTAGTTTACTTGGCACTTGGCACCACCACCCCCCGTCCCCAGTTTCCACTGTAACATTCCATGTCAGAAATCCGACGACCAGTGCCAGATAAACAACACAATGCAACCGTCCACCATAGCATTCCGTGCTGCATTGGAACAAACCTTTTCGCAGGACAGAAACAAAAATGAAAGGAAAGCCAGCATACTGTACTCGAGTAGTTCCTGCCGCCAGCCCATGTCCTTCTGGAAAAGAAAAAGGAAAGAAAAGGAACACGGCGGTATGAACAGCGAGGGGAAACAGGGTAAATCCTGTCACCGAGCCGCTCGGGTACTCACACACAAATCACATTCCTTCTCCAGATGTCACAGTATTGCACCTGCCCGACTGTAACTTCCAACCTTGAAGAATCATACCCACTTGTACTCGTCGTTCCTGTATGTACGCGGCTAGTGTAAGGCACTCAAGTCCGCTGCTGCAGGTGACCGCTGACGGAAAGGAAAAGAGGTGAGGAAGCAAGGGGCGAGAACGAGAGAGGGAGTGGGAAGGGGGGGGGGGCAAGACAAAAGAAAAAAGAAAAAAGAAAAAAGAAAAAAGAAAAAAGAAAAAAAAACAAGATCTGTACCACCTCGCTTCTCCTCGAGCTCCCGACACCCCAAAGCGATCTCACTACGGTAGCCGTACAGGGACACATACGTATGTCAACAACCCCAAGGTCACGGTTTTTGCCATCCTCTTTATCTGCGGTATAAGTACTAGTACTCGTACTAGTACAGTGCCAACCAAGCTTGTCCCACCTCCCTCGTGGCTAGTACTTTTGCGAACGATGTAAGAGTAAAGTACTCGAGTACTGCTACAATATGAGCAGTCCTTTTGATGCAGGTGTGATAAAAAAATCACTCAATCATGCAAGTGTCTTTCTGGTTGCCAGAGGATATAATCTACTCAAGTACTCGGGCACCTACCTACCGATAAGATACCGCACTGTACTCGAGTATGGTACAGGCATAGCCTTATTCCATTGGAGGATCTAATCCCGAGTCCATGATACAAGTGCGAGTACAGTGCCGTCCTGTGTACCGCACGACACTTCCGGTATTAGCAGGGGAAGAAGCTATAATAAGAACTACCAGCACTCCATCCCTTCTGTCCTTCTCCGGCGACAAGCGATATGGCACATGGTTAGTCTATTTATTGATCAGGTCAAGGGAAGCAGCTGCTCTTCTTCCTCCTTCGAAACTCTACCTATCGTACACTACGGTACACATATTGCTACCGATATACACGAGATCATAGCATCTCATTATAAGTGGTGCTCACCCGCCAGGCAATTGTAACCTTTACCCTTGTGCCTAGCCTGGATGACACTGCGCCACGGAAAAAAAAAAAACCTAACCTAACCGTACGGTTCGTTACCGTACTCCATTAGGGTTAGGTAAAGCTCCCGGAAGCAAGGATCTAGATTCCTTGTTGGTCAATCGATCCGTGAGGCTGATATTCTTAGCTCGGACAGCTATCATATTTCCCCCACTCTTTTCTGAGTGTGAAAAAACTCCTCCAATTACGCCTTCCTATCCTACCCAGCCCCCTGTTCTCCCCATCATTTGTCAGAGGCAGAAGAATAAAAGATGACATCTGGATAGGACCACAAGAATCTCTCCCCCGTGAAGATCTGCGAAAGCATCACCCTATCACTTGCATGGCCAAACAAGACGGGAAGAAAAAGAAAAGAAAAAGCGACAAAAATACCACAAAACCAAGCAAGAACTTTCTCGATCCGGGTTCACTCATTCACCGTGCCTCTGCTCCATTGTACGATATTGTACAGCATGGCAAGATTCCTGTGATCAGTGGGGCCTGTCTCCCACGTCTGGGAGAAGCTTGCGTGTGGACAATAATGAGGCGGCAGGAAAAGTTATCCGCTCGTCCCACACACACGCGCGGGCACATGCACACCGGTGGAGGAGGCAGGTAGGCACTTGAGTACAGTAGTAGTATGTCGATAGCAGCACTGCACTCGTACTGGTCAACAGAGGACTGCTCCCAATTCTATATTCTATGCTATGCCATGCCATGCGACACAATGGGCCCAGAGAAAGTGCGGATTTCCAGAAAGTGGGTGACTTTTGGATGGATGAGTTCCTGATTTAGGCTGTTGATGGGTATGCTCTTCGCGACGCTTTGCTCGAGTGCAGCACAGGACTGTACAGTACCGTACAAGTATGAATGCCCACCAGAAGGCTGGTGAACAGTTAATATACCGGTAGGTTAACCTGGATAACGACCCTGTCCTGTCCGAAAAAATCTCCCTGGGCGCTTGAATCGTACATAACAGGTACAAAGCACAGGAGGATGCTTTCGCATGGGACAGGGATTATTTTGCTGGTTAACCTAAATTAACCACTCAAGTATTCGTTAATTTTCCTGCGGGTACTTGAACTTGTCCTCGAGTAACTTAGAACACATGGGTTGGAAAAGCGTCCCCCGAGTGCCGAGTTTCGAGTTGGCCCGCCAGTTCCGCACCCAAAAAGGCGTTACACACGGGACTTGACACCTCGATAACAGAGCCTAGGGACTGAGCTCCAAACCGTCGGGGAGGGAATACTAATCCGGCTGTCCCACAAATACTCTCCGACTCTTCTGTCCCTTTCGTCGCCATCATTGCTACCGGTATCCTGTGATACTGCAACATACTTTCCCCGAGAAATCCCTGCTGAATACTTGTATAGCTGACCGCCTCCAACCTAATACGGTAGTATGGTACAATTCAGGCGGTGGCTGATCAACCGTTCGCCCAGCCTTCTGTCTCCCCCCGCCCACCAAGCCGTGAACCCAATCCACTCGCCAAGCTGATCCCTCAATGAAAGACAAGTGCAGTTTCATATTTACTCTTTCTGTTTTTCCCCATTACCGTAGACTTCTCTTCCTTCAATGTAAACCTCCCGGTGCGATGCGCATACATACCCGTCATTTTTCATGCTCATCCTCTTTCCAGTCTCGGACTCGGCTGCGGCGGCGGGTTTTTGTTTGGTGGTGCTCGTGCCGGTGCATGTACCGCGATATGTACAGTATATATATATATGTGAAAAGAGGTTGTCGGTATACCGCTTTTGCTGGATCCGGCGGGGGGAGGGGATTGTTTCAATGTGTCCACACAGGGGGAGTCTAGGCTGAACCCGTCCTTTTGAGGGAGAGGATTGGCGCTGAATAAGCCTCCTGTATCTTATCCGAGCGAGGATGTAAAAATTACAATGGTGGGCTACCAGCCTCTTCTGCCTTCTCTCCTCTCCTCTCTTCCTCTTGCCCATGGTAGAATCACGAGTGCTCTCTTATGACCGCCCAAACCTGAAAGCGGGGAACCATGCTACCGTATCACTTTTCCTTTCCTTCCACTTCACCTACTAGCCGCAAATAGTAAGCGCGAAGAGGCTGGCCGGCAAACAAAAGTACAAAAATATGATGCAGTTTCGCCCCACCAAAGCATGCCACTGGAATACAGTAGTCTGCCAGGCTTAACATTGGGCGGGTTCTTTTGTCTGTGATATGATATCAGGTGGTGGCGCCAGCGTGGTGGCCCGCTTGCTTGCTGACTGAATGGATCAAGTTAGCGAGGAAGGCTTATCTGCGCCGTGGGGTATGCGCCCCGTGGGGTAGGTTAGGTGCTAGCCTATGGTGCGGCGTGCGGATTGGAGGTTTGGTGCGAGTGATTGGGATGGCGTTCTGTACGGTGCCAAGTAGAAGCGGTCAACGGGGTTGGTGGGGTGCCGATAGAATCGTGATGTGTACGAGTAATGGATGGTCTTCTGTAGTTCTAGGCTTGCCGTTGTGGCGCTTGGGGGATTTCTCTAGGTGTGCCATTGGAAGGAATAAATCTGTTAGCGATGCGGCGGGTATCTCTCCGGATGTATTAAGGATGTCAGTGGGTTCGTTCTGTGACTGCGCGAGATGTTAGTTGGTTGTGTTGGTTTTGTGCCGTACCTCACAGTATTGTGTTTGTTTGTGCCTGAGCCACATTTGAGAGTGATTCTCTCAAATTGCTTGTATATCACAAGCATTTGGTTTTTCGAGTGCGTTTAGCTGGTTGACACTGAGGTGTGTTTCGCTTACTGTGGGTCCAGTATTTTAGTATATAAAATTGTCGCTTGGTTTTGGGGAAGACATGGTTTGTGCTTGGGCGGCGCTGCTCCATTCTTGGCTTGTACAGGAGTTACTCTGACTCTCTGTGAATAATTGATATAAGAAGTTTCTGTGCAAGAGACTCCTGCGACTGATCCTCTCCTGAGGTGCTATTATCTCCACATCTTCCTTGATGAGGAAGGGAGGTTTTCTTGGCAATTATTTGTGACGCAGAGACTCTGTAATCTTGTTTTGAGGCTAACGAACATTAGAACCACTAAGATTCCTTAAAACCTCGTTGGCAGAGGTTTCTGTCCCTCCCTCGCCTTAGTTCTGAACTAAGCTTGCTTGTTTTCAATCAGGGTAATGATCAAGGGATTTTTCAGTTCCCTAAGCCGTGAATTATACCCGAATCCGCAGAGTGGGGGTTTATTAAAGAGCTGTTAGGCGGTCTTGACAAGTGCACATATGAAGAACGGGTTTGGGACTCCAAACCTGCAAGAACATGCACACTCCAACTCCTTCTTGCTCGCATTATTTTATTCACCTTACCGGCGGAATGCTATCTAAATCTCATTCTTCAAGAATACAGGTGGTCTGTGAGATTGCGGAATTCAACATTGCTCAAGAGAGGGGATATATGAAAATTTATAGAGGAAGACAATATATACGAAACGGGTGACATCTTTATCAGAGTTTCTTATGGTATTAGGTTCAGGTTAAGCGCTGCCTTAGTCCAAGGGCCTCTTATGAAGTTGAGAACGGGAAACTTTAGAGGAGAGTGTGGGAGAGATGAAGACTTTGACCGAGCGTCTTGGCTATGGCGGCGCTAGAAGTATCTGCCGCGAACCTAATAAGGGGATGAGGATTCGGGAGGGGAGAAGAGGTTGGTGCAGAAGCTAAATATAAGGCCTCAGGGGCTAAGGAGGAATATTTTGCATGAGACCCCGGAGATATTCCTTTAGAAATGGCTTATGGGTTGCATATTGTTTATTTTCCGTATAAAGAAGTTTAGGCTCGGGCTTAGGGGACGAGTTAGGTATACATTTTCCTCCTCATGCTAGATAGGTAATTTAGAATAGCGGGCAGATTTAGCATGTTGACATTCTTCCATGCGGCGTGTGTACAGTACCCTGCCTTGGCGACAGTCATTTGGCATCACTCGATACTTAATGCCTGATGCTAAACACCTGACCAGATGTTACTGTCTTGCCTTTTTGGTCATGTGGTATCACTTATTTACCGGCTCATAATTTGTGTTGAAAATGTTGAACATAATGGGTGTGGAGGTAATGATCGGCGATGAGGGTTTTTACGCAGCGGCTCAAGTGAAGATGCATTTTGTATTAAGTGGCGAAGGAGTTGATATTTGATTGTGTTGAGAGCTGGGAAAGGAAAGGTGTAAGGAAAAGTTAAGGGCGGGAAGCGAGGGATGAGGCGAGAGATAGGAAGGAAGAAAAACAAGTAGGAGAAAACTTTCCATAGCTTGAGCGTCTCTTTACTGGCGCATACGTGTGCCACTGCGGCCTCAGAGTGCGGGCACATTCCGCACTAAGTGCGGCTATTTCCAACAATTTGAATCGACTTACAGGAGATCCTCCTAGGGCATCATCACGTTGCATTGAGAGACTCTAGCAGCGATACGGGGTCCGAAAGATAGTTTGTTTTACCGGAAGAATTGTTTTTAGAACTCTTGCACAAGCTTTGCTCGATTAGGTGTTAAAATTCAACAAAAGTCTCATCACGATTAGCGAACAGAGCCTAAATTAAACACATTCCCAAAATCCTCTTTTTTTTTTCATGGCCCGTAAATAAACTAGCGACTGCGTTTTCCTATATATCACCTCATCGTGCCCCGCTGTCTCACTACCACCACTTTGATTACAAAACCCCCCCATATATAGTGCGTTCAAGATGAAGGCCGAGAAATCTCAAGACAGTGATGTAACAGTTAATATTGAGCTCGGTGACTCTCCGAACTATGGGGGGTCGGAGGAAGGAGCACCTGAGGGTGCTCCCCTTGGTTTATTTGAAAGGCTCCGAAGGGAAAAGGAGAAGGCCCGGGTGGAGAAGGATATCCGGAGAGCAAATGATGAGAAGCGCGGGCTTAGGAGTTATATGGTGATTGTTCCTGTTGCTCTTTTATTGATGGCGAGGGCTGATGAGTGGCTGGGGGTGATCAGAGGATTATGAGGTATGGGACTGGGTTTGATAGAGGTTTACAGATTGTTGGCTGCCTGGCCTCGGTTTTAAATGGGGCTGTCTTGCAAGTTTCTCGCTCATGCTGGTAAAGAAGGAAAGCTGACTGAGAGCTATGGGATAGCCCTGTTATGACCGTCTTCTTTGGGCAAATTGTGGATGACTTTTCAGAGTACTTTCAGGAGGGTACAAAAGTCACGGCGGGGGAGTTTAGGAGGAGGATTAATGCACTTTGGTGAGTTGGTTTTTGCCCCTTTCTGGAGATGGGTGATTGATCTTAGGCCGAAGTCTTATATTTGTCTATCTTTTTCTGAGCAAATTTGTGATGGGATATATCTCTATGGTTGGTTGAATCTGCGGGAGGGATTATGGGGATTCGGCTAACCCTAATGTAATGTCAAGGTTTGTTTTAGATATACTGCAGCACGTATCTCAACTTTGATCCGACAAGCCTATCTTCGCGCAGTCTTCAGTCAAGACCTCACTTTCTTCGATAAGCTCGGGGATGAAACTATCCCGCAGACTCAACTGGACCTTCTAAAAAAGGAAGACCTTCTCCCGCCTACTAACAACAATGGAAGTCCGGGCACAATCGCTATATGCATCACTACCGTATCGTCACTAATTCAGGGAGGCATTGGTGAAAAGGTTGGAGGGGTTTTACAGGCGCTGGCACAAATGATCTGTGGTTTCGCCATTGCCTTTTCAAGGCATTGGAGACTAGCTGGTGTTTGCTCTACGATGTTGCCGGCAATTGCTCTGGTACTGGTGCTGTGTCCACTAGCTCAGGCGAAGCTTGAATATAGGATGGTCACCCAAGACGCTCGAGCGGCAGACGTGGCTGAAGAGGTATTGGGAAGCATCCGTACAACGCAGAGTTTGAATGCACATCATAGAGCCGAGGAGCAATATAAGAAAATCGTTGATGTTGCCAAAGACTGTGGGGTGAGGAAGGCCATTGCCGAAGCTTGCTCAGTAGGATTGAGTTTCTTTATTATGTTTGCTTCGTACTCCCTATGCTTTTTTTATGGTGTACGTCTTTTCAGGGATGGTGGTATTCAACACCCTGGGGTTATAGTCACGTGGGTTCACAGTGCCCTTCCCTGATTCCGTGTGGAGCTGCTGATGGTGTTTGGTAGAGTTTATTTCGCGATATCTTATGGGGTATCAGGAATTGCCGGACTGGTTATGCCCATGGCAGCAATCTTCCGAGCAAGCGCATCATCAGGACTTATCTTCAAAACAATTGATAGAAAGCCTATTATTGACGCACTTTCAACTGAAGGGCGTGACCCGGATGATATTCCACCTGGTGACTTAGCGTTGGACAATGTGAAGTTTTCCTATCCAGAGACGAGGGAGAGAGAGGGTGTTCATGTTTTGGGCGGTACTCGGTACACAGCGATAGGGGAATATGGAGACGGTCTGTCTCTGAAATTCCCCGCTGGAAAGACAACGGCACTTGTTGGAAAGTCAGGGTGTGGGAAATCTAGCATTGTAGCGCTTTTGGAACGGTGGTATGATCCTCAAGAAGGAAGTGTTACTATCAGCGGTGTTAATATCAGGGATTTGAATTTGAGACGGTGGAGAAGTCAGATTGGGCTTGTCATCCAGGAGCCGTGCCTGTTCAATGGGTCGATATATTTCAATGTCGCCAAAGGGCTTGTGGGAACACAATGGGAAAATGAGAATGAGGAGGTCAAGCGGAAGATGGTTATTGAAGCTTGCAAGCAAGCAAATGCTATTGAGTTTATCGATAGATTCCCTAAGGTTTGGTCATTTCTATGGCTGGCTTCTGATGAGGCTGATACTAATACTGGGTAGAAATACGACACTGAAGTGGGAATTCATGGTATCAGACTTTCTGGGGGTAGGTGTTATTCGGAATCTCCTTGCTGAAGTGCTGCAACCCCACTGACATTAAAGCGGGGTGGAAGGTCAAAAACAACGGATTGCTATAGCACGCAGTATAATATCAGACCCTAAGATACTAATTCTTGATGAAGCTACCAGCTCTGTTGATCCGAAGAATGAAAGGATAGTCCAAAGTGCTCTGGACAGGGTATCCAAAGGACGCACAACAATACTTATTGCACATAGATTGTCTACGGTTAGGAATGCCGATAACATAGTTGTACTGGACTCTGGAAATGTTGTAGAGTCTGGAACTCATCAAGAACTTCTAGCTAGGCCGGAAGGGGCTTACAAGCGGTTGGTTGATGCCCAGTTATTACTGTTAGGCGAAGACCAGGAACCTAGTTATGAGTTGGAACTCTCTGATTTAATCGATGAAAGCTTTGAGGAAGCGGTAGTGACCGATCCTGTAGCCGTGGTCACCGGAGAGGTCGAAAGACTGGGAGGATGCAAGGCGATTTTAAAGGTTTTATGGGAGCAACGAAAGCACTGGATGTTATTCGTGCTTGGCGTAATTGGCGCTATTGGAGCTGGTAAGAGCGCGCGCTTGATAGTGATGAAGAACAAATGTTGACTCGATCCCAGGTGTTTGCATTCCAGTAGGGTCGGTATTTTTTGCTCTTATTATGGGCACATTTACCTTCATCGGGGATTTAAATGAATTTGTCCAACGAGGTTATCACTGGAGTACAGCATATCTAATTCTGGGTGTCGGAGCTGGGGCATGTCGGTTCTTGATGACCTGGATGTTTCGAGTGATCTCTTGCGTATTTACCCCCTCAATTTCATTGAGCGAGCGAGAGAGAGAATTGACCAGTAAATTAGAAAGCCGGAAACTGCTACCGTCAGGAATACTTCCATAATATCGTTCGTCAACGAATTTCTTTCTTTGATAAGGAAGGGAACACTGCGGGTGCCCTAGCCTCTCATACTAGCTATGACCCTCTAGCCATTCAGGACCTTTTGGGCGTGGCGATTGGGTTCGGGATTTCGTCCGTGGTCACCCTAGTTGGCAGCTGCACATTGGCTCTGGCCCTTGGCTGGAAGTTGGCATTAGTTTGCATTTGCAGCGTTGTGCCCTTGCTTGTTGTCGCGGGATACATCAGGGTAAAAATTGAGATGGGCTTTGTTAAGGACACAATGAACATCTTTGGGGACAGCGCAGATTTTGCCGCTGAGGCAGTGGGGGCGTATAGAACTGTGTCGTCGCTGGTCATGGAAGAGGATATCAGAAGTCGGTATGCAGATATGTTGGACAGCCATGTTAAAAGGATTCTGGAGAGAACTTTGTACTCCTCTATACTCTATTCTGCCTCGGACTCGCTCAGCATATTGGCGACAGCTTTATGTTTTTGGTATGGTGGTGAACTGATGGCGAAAGGAGAATATGGGATGTTTCAATTCTTCATCGTTTATATGACGGTGGTTCAGGGGAGTGAGGTCTCGGGGAGCTTCTTTGGGCTGACGCCTAGTAAGTTATATGTCTAATAAATAAAATTGACTACTAACTTGGGTGCAGATGTTGCTACTGCCATAAGGTCTATCAGGCGCATGTTCAAGCTGCGGGAGAACCACCCGAATCCTGGTGATGAAATGGATGGGGATTCAAGAGGAGGCTGCGAGATCGAATTTCAGGGGGTTTCATTTGGATACCCCGGACGCGGGAGCCTACTATATGAAGGCTTGGACTTAAAGATTGAGAAGGGTCAATTTGCTGCTATCGTTGGTGCGTCGGGGTGTGGCAAATCAACACTTATCGGTATCTTAGAGAGGTTAATATTTTCTTCTCTTGGGGGATAAAATAGTGAGCTAATTGGAATGTGAAGGTTCTACGATGTCCAGGCTGGCAAAGTTCTTATAGACGGAAAAGATATCACAACTTTTGATATGGAAAGCTATCGTAACCGTGTCTCACTTGTTGCCCAAGAGCCAGTTCTATATCGAGGTTAGTCGATAGTAAAATCCCAATATGAGTTCTCGAAATTAACAGCCATAGGAACCTTATCATACAACGTTAAACTAGGCACCAGCGACGACAAACCCGAATCCTCGGTAATCGAGGCATGCAAGGCGGCCCATATCCACGATTTCATCACTTCCCTGCCGGAAGGTTTGCTTCCTAGTCTCTTCGTGTAAACTGCATGAAAACTCATAGCTATAATAGGGTATAACACAATGTGCGGCTCGAAAGGCGTAGGTCTTTCCGGCGGTCAAAAGCAGCGCCTGGCAATTGCTCGTGCCCTGATCCGTGATCCGAAACTCTTACTCTTGGATGAGGCAACTTCGAGCCTGGACACGGAGTCCGAAAAGATTGTTCAAAAGGCCTTTGAAAATGCTGCTGAGGGCAGGACCATGGTAGTCGTGGCACATGTTCGTCTCCCCACGCTAGTGCATTCTTGTTTAGCTTATCCGCGTTGTGCCGTGTGGCGAAAGAGCTAATATATAGCCCTTGGTGTGTTTGAGCCTTTGTGCAGCGACTATCGACAATTCAAAATGCAGACGTGATTTTCGTCCTTGATGGCGGCAGGATTGTCGAGCAGGGGGATCATGCAAGTTTAGTGAAGAAGCGGGGTGTTTATTGGCAGATGGTAGGCGTCCCCATCTTGGAGGATCAGCTTTGCTTCACACATGAGGGCAGATATGCTGATCTGAGATGGGGTAATCCCCTAGTGCTTGTCGCAACTTTTGGATAATTGAGTTTGAGCCGAGTTGGAGTAGAGTTAGAAACAGCGTTGGGGAGGGGTCCCTTAGAAACCTTTTTGGGGAGAGTTTTATGGAAGAGGTGGGGCTTTTTCTACTGTTGATTCTGTTGCTTTGATTTGCCCTGCTTTTTCTGGGAAGGGGGGCGGTAAGTGCCCACATCCCCCGATAGTTCTTCTGGTGATTTATCGTAGTTTCTTGTGGGAAGTTGGCTGGCTAGGCAGGAGGAGAGTGAGGGTTGGTTGTAGTTGAATGAATTTATAGTCGAATATACACAAATTTGATGGAACTAGCCTGAATAGAACTGCCAAGTTGTGATCGGGTTAAACTGAGCCACTTCTACACCTGCTCTTGAACCAGTCTCCGGGGTCTCAAGAGTCCAAGACGTTGTTAGGCATACCGGAAGGCTTAGCCTTCCCTTAGTGAATAAAGACCTATAGTTACCCTACCTTAGGATTCTGAGTTCAAAAGGACAAGCCAACACCCCCCTCCCGCACCAGCGTTGGGACGGCGCTACACCGGCAGACACCGCCGTAGTTGCGTCCCCTCACCAAAGACATGGTCATTGGAACCCTCCTCGTAACCCCGTATACGTCGCGGCCATCCGTCCGACCGGATCCCGTTCGCAGGATATATGAGGGAAGACCTTTGGCGAGCTTATGCAAGTGGTTCGAGCCAAATCGGTCGACGTCACATAAGGTTACTGAGCACTAAAGACGCAAGTCGCGAAAGTGGTCACTAGGTAACGGGACGTTTTTACAGACAATGGTTAAGCAACATATTTTATACTCCATGCTCTCGTGATAAAAGTCGCAGAAGTGAATAGTGTTGTTGGATGAGGTAGTTTGAGAAATCAGGCATACCCGCACTCACATATGTCAATAGCATCCGTAGGATGCTGACGGAACCATACGATAAAGATATGACTATAGTGGGATAATGGCTATTGGAGCGATTATCGTGACAAGTCTATCTTATGCCTCGGACATGTCGGTTGCAGGATATATGCAATGCTGAGAGGTTCAATAACAAAGCTGGCCCCTTTATTGGTTCGATCATGGAGACCATTCTGCGTATGCAAATGGTAAGCAAGACTCCATGCCGACGAAGATGGATCGTAACCAATGGACTGATGTGTGGGAGCACCATCAGGTAATTTCATGGTGTTGCGATTCGGAAGTCGAAGTGAGATAACAGAATTGTCAGGGTCAAATAGTGTTCGCACTTTTAAGAAAAAGCTGGAGTTGTTTGTAGGTACTTAGTTAGTATGAGAACTAGATGTAGCCCGCGACCACCCAGACACGGCATATAAATATCGAGGTGCCTCCCGAGCTATTTGAACATAATCAAGCAACAGAGAAGAGATCTTATCAATATAAGTTTTTACGCTAGAAAAATCTTTATCACTTTACCTACCTCTATTTTGAATCATTGAGCCTTCCTAGACAATCTCCGTCCACAATTAAGATTATCGGCCTGAGTTATCTCGCAAGACTTTGAGATAGGCTCCCGCCTAACAGACGTACGGTAATTGAGTTCTTACTTGTTTTCTGTGTTTTACTCCTGCTTGTAGTTGATAGAATGCATCTTTCAGTCCGTGTCAATAGACTTGTGATGCTGAGGAACAGTACCAGCACAGCACTTATGACAAGTCGCGTAAATGCCGTAGGTACTCGAATACAAGAGTCGTGTACTATGTTGTTGAAATTCCCTGCTCTGGAATATGGGCAGGAGTGACTACGAAATTAGCCATCAGCTGAGATGGAAAGAAGAAGAAAAATACACCGCACCTTACTCCGAGAGGGAACTACAACGACATAGCACACCACTCTTGTATTCGAGTGTCCTAGCATTTCAATTGGGTTAATTACAATTAAACCCCCCCCCTCCCCTCTACCCCTTCCCAACTCCCCTCCCTCCATAAAAATCACTTAATAATAATAATGTCTTTTCATGCCTGGAAAGATGACCAGCGGGGATCGGTAATAAGCACCTATCGTAATTATGTTCAGTATATATGCAACTTAAAGTTGAGCTCTGACTTACCATTCGTTTATTTGATCGACTTCTCAATTTCATCTATGAACTTTTCAATATCCACCTTATTGCTACCTTTCCCTCCCTTCATCATATGAAGACAAGCACGGAGGATGACTTTGTCGTTCATAGCCTGACGGTGTTGAATGCTAGTAACATTATCTTGAATGCTAGTACTCGTGCCAAGGTTGTGGCGGGTGGCCACAATCCCCGGATGTTCGCAGGCTTACAACCTGGGCCACTCTAAAGAGTACCTGTCAGCTCAACACAACTTTGTGGCTCAACGCAACTTTGTGGCTTACCATACAAACTTTGTGGCTCAACAGCACTTTGTGGCTCAAAGAGACACAAAAAAATATATTAATTATAATATTCTCATTTATATCTATTTTTTGAACCTTCTTTATCACTTAACTATTAGCTTGGATAGATTTTGAGCAATAAACTTACATTAAACAACTAAGTAATGTTAAGCCACAAATTGCGTTGAGCGACAAAGTTGTGTTGAGCTGACAGGCACTCTTTAGAGTGGCCCAGGGTGTGAGCCTGCAAACATCCGGGGATTGTGGCCACCCGCCGCAACCTTGGCACGAGTAACATTATCGTCGACATGGTTGAGTTTTTGCCCAATGTTGGTGAACTGGGTATGGACCGAAACCAATTGTGCATCGACAGTGCGGTGAAAGGGTTCCAATTTTGCTTCAACATGGTGTTCGAGCCCGTTGCGATTAACCGAGCCGGAGTACTGGTCACTGCCCATAATAATGACTGCTCCGATCGTCGATGCAACTAGGTGCTCGTGGTTGAATATCCACTCTACACGAAGTTAGGTTAATCACACACAAACACCTGAAAGGAAAACCCACCGCCAGTTCTTTGGCCCCCCATCTTGATCGTAGCCCCAGCCGCTTTTCCTCTCTTCATAATCTTGGCGAAGAGACACTTAAAGAATGTAGCCTTTGGAGCAGGCATTTTGGTTGTGATGAGGGAGTGGAGCGGGTGTTGGAAAGATGAAGAACAAAAAGGGGGGGGGAGAGGGTTTCCTGGTTAAATACGGGGTTGCCGAGTTAGGGTTACCCAGGGCTCTTCCATGTAGCAGGGGTTAGGGTTTGCAAAAGTGGACGAGGTGGTTACAGCGCGAATCGCTTGAAACCTACACCTCAAACAGGCCCAAACCGGAGAGCGGATGGCAGACTCAAAACACAGAATTTTAAGAAACAGAAACCGTGAAGAGGTAGAGAATCAAGAGGGCTTGTTCCCTACAGTTCGATTTCACAAAATAAGTGCAAACTGGTAAAAATTATTGAAGGTTAAGTTGCAGATTTTTGGTGAGAGTGAAACAGGTTCCCAGATATTCGCAGCAAAGGATACTAGGTAAAAGTGCTCGGTACAGTACTCGTACTTGGTTGACTAGTAGGATTGTCATGCCACGCCTACCCAAACCTCCAGTCTGACTACCGTATTATCTCGAGTTGTAGAGTTTTTTGCCAAGACCGGGCGTTGCTTAGATTAGCCGGTACCCGGAGTCTGAAATAGGCCCCTTCAATGCCCCAGTTAACATAGTAACTAAGGGGTGGGTTTTAGGTGTCCAGTACTTCACCCCGATTGCATGTCTCTTGTTTGATCACCATCTGAACCCTTGCAAATTGTGATTAGCAGACACTCAGCCGCATTGTTGTAGACACCTAAAACCCGCCCTTCGGCCACTATGTTTACTGGGGGCATTGAAGGGACCCATTTCAGGCTCCGGGCACCATATAACCTGAAGCAACGCCCGGTCTTGGCAAAAAACTCTATCTCTTAGTCCGTTGGTGCGCCCAAGAAATCGGTGGCGTATGTCTTAGTTTGAAGCGCCAAGTAATCTATTTCCAATTATGGAAGGGGACTCTCTAAATGCAATTAATCTTTTTCCAATTAAGGGGGGATATGTTCCAGATTCCGTCATTTTCTTAACCAGATCTCTTGGGCGCAGCACTCGACGGACCAAGATAATACGGTATCTTGTATGGTTCTGGAGTGACTATCCAAGAGGGTGCCAACTCTTGGCGCGGAGGCGCGAGTACTCTCATAGGGCTAGGTAAGCAACGGCAATTTGGTGCGGTTGCCATTCATTCTGTTTCAATCTGCTTCAGCTTCTACGGAGGTACAGCTCCTAAGTTTTGTATGTTCCACAGGGCGTAAGGCCAGCAAAACTCGCTTGTGGAACATACAAAACTTAGGCGCTGTACCTCCGTAAGTGATTTGCGCCGTACTTGGCCGATCAAGTGTCTCACATCTGCGAGGATTATGACCAGCAAGTGCAGCGATTTGAAGACGATTATCCGTATGAAGGGACCGAGTCCAGCTCTATCAGTGCATCTACAAGTCGCTCCAGTATATCACCAGAGGTGGGGATCAGCGCGGGAATGCTGCCTTACGACCACTCATCATGCGTTGAGCACCGCGAGCTTAAGGCCGCAGCCTAGGTAGCATGAATGCTCCTCTTCCGCCGAAACAACAAAGTTTTTCGTGATTGGTGAATCAACCAATGCGTTGAACAACAAGCGAATGACACCAGTCAAATCAGGCTACGTATCTTGCGCCTACTTGTGAGAGGGTAACCTATGATAACCTGCGCTCTTCCGGTTCGAGCCTTAAATTGGTGCTTTTGCGCGCTCACTTATTAGGTTTGGATGGGAGCTATGGCACTGCAAACAATTGCACCTGCGCTGCTATGTTTGGAGTGCCTGCCAGCACATGTTGCCTTATGAGCTTGGGTGCGCAGTGGGGGGAGAGAGAGGGAGGGGGAGAGAGAGAGGGGGGGAGAGAGAGCGTGAGCGTGAGCGGGTGGCTTGAGGAACGGTTGTGTGTTATAAAAGAACGGTCTGGCACCAACTTAGGGCTTGGAAACGAAGCATTCTATTCAGGTCTTCCTCCCTCCCCCGCTCTCCCTTCTATTCGCAAACTGTTTATATATCTCGCTTGTCCCTCGTCTTCCCCTCCCCACCTTGTGAAATTTAGTTATCCTCCACCCCACCTTTTAGCATTTCTTGTCGTCAGACGAATTATTAGGACATCATGTCGACGGAGGCTCCTTTGAGACTCTACATTTCACCACTCACTCGCCCATACACTATTCCCTTCCGCAGGGCGCAAACATTCGATGTTAGTGATTCTTTGCCTCCTCCTAAATCCCTTTAAATGTTTCCTAGATTGTGTTACCAAAAGCTAACGAGAAAGCCAGGACTTCCGCACGACAGCAAACAGAATTCTCGTCTCGTGCATTGAAACCGGCGAACTTCAGGCCGGTGGCTCCGAGAGCGTTCCCCAGCCAAACAACTGGAATGTGGTGGAAGAAACGGGGGCAATCGTTAGTTCCGTTCTCTGGCAAGACCTGGTGGTCCCCGGTGGGACCTACTGTCTTCTTCCTAGACAGGAAGTTGCCGCCATGTCGAGTCCGATGCGGACCAGTCAGAGTCATAGTTCCACCACAGATTCCACTGCAACTACACGGAGCAGAAGCACCACCGCGATATCGTCTGCTTCTATTACGCCGGTTTCCTCTTCATCCGGGTCGGTATCATCTGTTGTGACCGGAAACGAGATCCGAAGCGCATCTTACCGCGATGCGCTTTCGACGGCGGCCATTGGCACTGGGAGACCAACCTCTGAGTCGAATTACAGCTTTTTCGGGGGCGATGATGAGAGCGGCGTGCGTTTGGGATCCGAGAGTCCTTCTTCCTCCTGTTCTCGTCCTGTAGGGAAGCGAGACGATAGTCACACTCATCCCCAGACACAACACCATAACCCGCACAGCCTGCTCACCACCCAATCCCTCGTCACCAGCGGAAGCCCCTGGTCGGCGGTCGTTGCAAATGGTCTCTCTCCCCAACAATCCCGTCACCAAACCCAGCAGCACAATCCCAACGCCCTCCCCGTCACCACCAACAACAACAGTAACAATAATAACCCAAGATCAACAGCTGTGAGTGACTGGACGCTGGTTCAAGCGCGCAAGCCCGTCACCCAACCAACCATCAAACCCCTCGTCCAGATCAAGGTGTGGAAGAATGAAACCGTCCCATCTAGCGCTAGGAGTTACACAGTTCACCCGACAACGAGCGTCGGGGAATTCATCCAGAAGATCGGCGGGCGCGAGGGCTGTCGCGTGCAAGAAATGAAGAGGGTCAGGGAGGGGTTCTTGCCCGGGTTGACTTACATGTGGGGTACACAAAAGTCCATCGAAGATGTTGGCTGGGCGGATAAGAAGAGGGGCACTGTAGGGGTCTATTTGCATATGCCGCCTAGGTTTGACTAATTACCAGCAAGAGGGATTGGGGGGGGGGGAGACTCGCCCTTTTTCCCACGGTATTACTATTTAAAACTTGTTTTGCTTTCTTTTTCTTCCTTTTTCCTTTTCAAATTACCTTGTTCATTTTCCATCCATTACTCAACTCATTCCAATGCTCGAAATTACAAGTCCGGTTGTCCAATCTCCATCAGTCATCCAGGCCAGCTGGGCTGGTAAGAGCACAACTTGCGCGAAATTAAATTAGGATACCATCCGAGCAATTTACCTCATATGTACCGTAAATCCCGTGCCCCCCCCCCCACCTTAAGTAACCTGCCCAATTCAAAACTTTCAAAACAATCACGTGGCAGAGTGATAGCGCATGATCGCACACACTTTAAACCCCTCTCTCGGTTTTGACCATGCATGGCATGATACGACACCAAGCAAGTAAGGATACCGTAGCTTCAAACCGACCTACTAGTGCTCTGAAATAACATATACTCGTAATGTCCTGACGTTTGTGAACACGACCACTATTGCATGATGCCAAGATCCGGGCAAAAAAGCTGAATTTTGGGTGTATGCAATAGCAGTTGTGTTCACAAACGTCAGGACATTACGAGTATGGATGTAGTCTATGGGTGGCGTAAATCAAGCAACCAATAGCTCAAACAGCTCAAGTAGAATCGAGATGGAAACGATTCTCGGGTGAGATCTGCGAGGCGGGGTTACTGGCATGGATGAATGGAAAGCGGTATCAGAGAAGTTGGTAGTCACTAGCGCAATCTCCGCGGCGGTTGCTGGAGTGCACGGGTGCGCTAAGTGGTGTGTGTACGAGTATGTGGGGGGGAGAGGAGGGGGAGGAGTGAAGTGTTCGGGAGGGTAGCGTAATCGATGGGGTGCATGAAGGATGGGCACGAGCTCTCTACTCGGTAGGGTGCAGTACTGTACCCGTACTGTACTCGAGTACCGGTGCATGAGGTTGGTCTGGGCTCGTTACTGCGTTGTTTATGAGGGTTGATCCCGATAGGGTTCGGGGGGTTGTGCTTGGGCGATAAAAGCGGTCGTGTTCTGCGGGTGTGATATGGGTGGTGCTGCAAAGGGTCGTGAAGCTCGGGAGCTTATAATACTGTAGCTTATGATAGTGTGTAGCTTATGATAGTGATTACTAAGTTGACGATTCAAGAAGAAAGTCTTGGCGTGGAAGTCGTTCACACTAGGGTAGTTTCTATCACGCTTGAACTCGAGTACCGTACTCGTACAAGGAAAAACTTATTGTAACTTTACAGCTGAATTTTGATAATTACTGGATCTCCAAGTCTTTAAAGCGTGAGTGTATTTGTAAGATACGATGTTGCAAATCGTAGTAAGCACCCTAATCAGCACTTTGAGCCGCAAGTCTCTGTTGCTAAGATCAACAACAGCCTCCTTGTCTACAGGTAGCCGCCAGGCTGCCTCCAAGTACTTGCCGTACCCCGCCAACTTCAGTTCCAGGCACTCCTCCCCCTACTCATCCTCCACCAACTCCCCCATCACTGGATCCCCCAGGAACAGAAAACTCAACCGAACCGTCATCATGACAGACCCAGGAATTCCCACTCACCGTAGGCTCCCGCTCCCTCTATAAGCCTGCATAACTAACACCCCCCCCCCCATTACAGTCCTAGCCGACTCCCCCCCAACCATTTGCCGTCTGGAAGTCGCTCCACATTTCGCAGCCTTGACCCTCAAAGAAAAGCTCTACGCACATCATATCTCCCGCGCTTCCTTCCTTGGCACACGTGTGACCCTCCGTCAAGTCTCTCCAGAAAGTGAGGCAATCTACGACCTCATCCTCGCTCTATACGCCGCGTGTGCTGGGGACTGGAAAAAGCTCGCTTCCGGGAGCTCCGTTAGCGAGCAGGACGTGCAGTACTGGCTCGAGTACGCAACCTCATTCCTCTCCTCGTTGGGGAACTACAGGTCCTTCGGGGACCTGAAGTTTGTGCCCCGCATTCCGAAGGCGGAGCTACGTAAATTGGTCGAGTATGCTAGTGGAGAGGCGAGGAAGTTGTTTGATGGGGTTGAGGAAGTTATGTATTCTGTTATGCCGGAGGAGAAGAATTTGATTGGGTATATTGATGCCGGACATGTTTCGGCTTATTACCCGGACTCGCCGAGCATCACAAAGGCAGAGATTGAAGAGGTGCAGGCGGTCACGGCTGCCAATGGGATACTTGTCGAGAATACGAGACTGAAGAAGGTTTCCGACTCTGAGTTCCATTTGCTGTTCGCGTCTGCGGATACGACAGCACCGGAAGGGCAGAAGACCGAGTTTGTGTTTGGTGAAGGTGGGGGGAAGAAGTTGAAATTGGTGTACGGGGATTATGCGGAATTGATGAAGAAAATCTCTGCAGAGTGTCGGGCCGCGGCGGAATACTCGGCGAATGAGATCCAGAAAAAAATGTGGGAGGAGTATGCCCGGTCGTTTGATATCGGGTCTATCCAAGCGCACAAGGAATCTCAGAAATACTGGGTGCGGGATAAGGGTCCCCGGGTAGAGGCTAATATTGGCTTTGTCGAGACTTATCGTGATCCAGCTGGCGTTCGTGGAGAATGGGAAGGGTTTGCGGCAATGGTGAATGAGGAGCGGACAAGAACTTTTGGAGAGCTAGTCAGGCGTGCAGAGGACTTTATCGCGAGGTTACCATGGGGTAAGGATTTCGAAAAGAACCACTTTTTGAAGCCCGACTTCACAAGTCTAGAAGTTTTAACATTTGCTGGGGCGGGGATCCCGGCCGGTGCGTGTCTCCGCTCATCCACCTCCAACAACCCAAACTAACTAGAACACAGGAATCAACATCCCAAACTACGACGACATCCGCCAAGAAATCGGCTTTAAAAACGTCTCACTAGGCAACATCCTCTCCGCCCGATCCCCAAACGAAAAAATCACCTTCCTAAAACCCGATGACGCAACCCTCTACTCCAAGCTCCAAAGGCCCGCCTTCGAAGTCCAAGTCGGCGTTCATGAGCTGCTGGGTCATGGCACGGGCAAGCTCCTGCAGGAAACCTCCCCAGGGGTGTACAACTTCGATCACGCCAACCCGCCCATCAACCCAATTACAAACAAGCCAGTGGAGACCTGGTACAAGCCGAGCGAGACCTGGGGCAGTGTGTTCGGCGGCCTCGCTGCCTCTTATGAAGAGTGTCGCGCAGAGTTGGTAGCAATGTACCTCGGCGTAGAAAAGGACCTGTTATCCATTTTCGGCCATGCGAATGACCAAGAAGCAGAAGATGTACTGTACATAGAGTACTTGCAAATGGCACGCGCGGGTCTGCTCTCCGTCGAAACCTGGGACCCCAAGAGTCGGAAATGGGGGCAGGCGCATTCTCAGGCCCGTTATTTCATCCTGCAGGTGTTCATTTCTGCCGGGGATGGATTTGTCACGTTTTCGCACTCGCTACCGGATATGTCGGATCTCACTATTTCTATTGATAGGAGCAAGATCTTGACACATGGGCGGAAGGCTGTCGGGGAATACTTGACAAAACTTCACGTTTACAAGAGCACTGCGGACGTCCACGTTGGTAGCGAGCTATATAAGCGCATGACCGAGGTTACCAATCAGTTTGAGGGTTACAGAGAGGTAGTTATGAGGTTGAGGCAGCCGAGGAAGGTTTTTGTACAGGCGAATACTGTATTGTCTGGTAAGGGTGAGGTTGAGTTGAAAGAGTATGAGGATTCGGTGGAGGGGATGGTGAAGAGTTATGCTGAGAGGGGGGTCTGAGAAGGTGGGGCATAGGTCCAGTAGGTACCTTTGTGGGTAGATCGATAGATAGGGTAGTTGGGAGCTAAAGTTTGTAGTACTAAACTTGACCTCTAGCTATAGATTGCCAGTCAATGGGGGCTTGCATCAAGAGGAAGCCTTTCCGTCTTGGGGTGTGCTATGTACTTTTTCCTTTACGGGAAGGGTGAGAAGACTCTTTCTTGAGAGACCACGCACGAGAAACCAATCCCGATCAATAAGCTAAGCCTTGCAGAACGCACACCACAAGTCCCTAACATTAAAATGTCCCGAAACAGGTGGACATCCAGAATTGCCATAAACGGGATACCCCATCGTCACGGACGAATCCCTAAATCCCATCCATAACCCATACCACCACCATTCTACTAACACTAAAGAGCTTCCAAAAAGTCCATCTACGATACTGTATCCCTTCCCTTCAGCACTGCGTAATCAGATCCCCCCAACGATTTTCACCAGCCCCCCAAAGATAGGACGTGAAAAACTATTATAATATAGACTTTCTACTGCACAGTACACCACCACCATCCAGAAGCTCTTTTTTCCCCCTCAATTCCCCGGAAACCCCGCTTTTCGCCTTTCACCCGTGCGTGACACTTGAAAGAGTAGTAACCAGGTTACCATACAGGGTGAAATGGCCCCCCAGGATGAAGTATGGTGTGTAATCACAGTTGTCGCAGACAAACTTCATCGTGGGGTCTAAAACAAACTAAACTGCCAATCCCCCCCCCCCCTCCTGGAAGACCCCCTCGTGCTACCCTGGTAAGGGGTCCACCTAGAATAGAATGGAATAATTATTTCTGAACAAAGTGGGACCTTCCCGGAAATGTGTGAGTAGTAAATATATAGTATCGCGCTGCTCCCGCTATACCTATTTCTTGTGACTCGGGCGGTTTACTGTGATCCCCACCCTGGGGGGACTAGCATGTGCCCTTAACGATTGATACCGATGTTTTCTGGCTCATTATATAGACACGGGAATACCGGTAAGTTAGCGGTTGCACAGCGGACCCGGTAAAGGATCGGGCTGGGGAGGATCAGGTTCATTGTTCGTCGCATTGCTCTGTTTTTGCCGTTGGGTGTCTACTGCTAGTCTTCTCCTTTTTTATACTCACTTGTCTGTCTGTCTGTCTGTCTGTCCGGGGTTTCACTTAGCTATCGTGGAATTTCGCCTCGCGTGTTATGATACGAACCGGTCCCATTGGAGGTAGATGGTGCGCGGAGGATGGGAGATGGAGGTGGAGTTATGTGGGGCGGTGCAGCTGGAAGAAATGGAGAGGGGGTTTGTGTATTGTTTCTTGAATGGTTGGTTGGTTGATTTATCGCTTGCTTGCTCGTATATATGACATACTGCGCACGCTCTAAGACCGTCATGCTTGCATCGTACTGTACCGGCAAACGGCGTTAATATGGTGCGGCGAGTGGTTGGATGTATATACCGGTACTGGTACTTTCCATTAGGTGGAAATAATATTTCTAGCGGCTCTAGCAAGATCGAGTCCGAGTGATATAATGTGAGAAGAAGCAACTACCTTCTTATACCTACTCATTATATCTGCCTATAGTACAGTACAGTGCCATACCCAAACTCCGGATATGCGCAGCCGAGGAAAAATATGAGTGAAATTATAATCAAAACTAAAACCCCGTCCTCCGTTTCTTCCTAACAACCTTCCTCCCCGCAGTGCCACCACCAAACACTCCCCTCTCTGGCTGGGTGCTAGCTACCATCTCCGACTGTGAGCTTCCCACCGTTAACACGGTAGTCCTGGAAGGAGGCTGCGAGCCTCCCACTCCCACAACTCTGACTGCGGCGGCTTTCGCTCTCGCCTCAGCGAAACTCTTCCTACTTCTCCTCCTGCTACCACTACTTTCACTTCCAGCGCCGGGCTCTAGGGGGTTCTGTCCGAGGGTCCAGGCGCTAAGCACGTTTTTCATTCCGGGAGGTAAGATGATAGGTGAATCTACGTTTGCGTATGTTCTGATTTTCTCGACGGATTCTTTGGGGACGGGTTGGTCTTCGCCGGGCACTGGTAGTGGTGGTTCCTGGGGGAGTAGGTGTATGCCTATGCTTGCTAGGTATGTCTCCAGCGCGAGTGCACGGATGAGTCTTTCACGGCGGAGGAGGATTTTCGGGTTTGTGTCCTTTGGCAGCGGGGTAAGGTAGATCTCCTTTAAACTATCGTAGGTTTCCTGGGGGCTGGGGGTCTGGTCGGCGGTAGTGGCGGATAGAGGGGTGATTGCGAATTCTGAAAACTGCTCTGAGAGCAGGACTGCCTCGATTGCTGTTTGTGTGTCTTGGAGGTCTGGGAATAGGTTCTTTGGTGGGTGGAGGTTTAGTAGAGAGATAACACCTAGATCACCCCTTTCATGACGCTTCAATAGGAGGGCTTTTAGTTCGGCGATATACGTGTCCGTCGACTCGGCGGTTTGCATCACTTCTTCTCCCCGGACGTATGCGCGCTCGTAGAGATCCCCGAGGTTGGTTCTCCGGCGGGAGGACTTCGCGTCGAGGAGTTCCCTTCGCAGGACTTTGTCCCTCTTCGGGCCTTTGGCCTCGGCAGCTTCCTCATCGCCCTCAGAGGAAGTGTTGGTTTCTTCGTCTTCGACTACGTACATACCGCTCTTGACACCAATGCCTGTTAGATGCTCTCGGATGTTTGACTCTAGGTTTAATTCTGGCTCTTTCGGCGCCCCCTCACCCTCCTCCGCCTCGCTGTCGCTAGAGCTTGCTGGGGAAGGGGAGTAGGAGTACAAGCGCTGTGATATAGCTAAGTCTTTCCCTATGGAGAAGGCGCTAAAGAGTTGCTTTTCGGAGCGGAGGATGGGGTTTTTGTGGTGTTTGCAGGGGAGGATGGAGATGCTGTAGGTTAGAGGGGTGGAAACGTTTTTGTGTAGGTAGGGTGGTGGGAGGTGGGTTTGTGGGCCGAGCTGCGTTGGGATGGTCTCGGTGGGGTTGAGGGCGATAGAAGTAATTAACTGGTTTAACCGGGAGTAGATTAGGGCATTTATTATTGCTAAGAGGGGCTGTTAGCGTTAGTTGAAGTAGAAATCGGAGGGGGGGGGGGGTACAATCGTTCAGGTTGAATAGTTCCAGTGATAGCAAGGCGTCGGATTCATGACGGTAGTGGGGGAGGGTCATTAGAGGTATTTTAGGCTGGCGCAGGTCCAGCCAATGTAGATGTCGTGATGTCAAGGCGAAAGCGTCTGTACTAACAGCTGCCAGCGGTCCACGTTTTAGATCAAGTATTCGAACATTATAATCATGTGGTATCCCAATCTGAGAAATACTGCTTGGCCGGGCCTATCACACCTCCCAGTTAGATCGCCTCCATAAGAGAGTTCGGTTCAAGATTCACCCTCAAATCAAAAACCCCAGCCCTCTTCCTCCCAGCAACCAAAATCGTATTCAAATCTCCACCCCAACAAAGCCTCCCCCAACCCCCGATTACATCTTCACTCCCATCATCCGTCGGCATTCTCCCGTTTGCATACTCCTTGACAATGTGATCGTTCGTCCCCTTCCTCTGCCGCCCCTCTGTATCCCAGATCTTCCACCCTCCCTTCTCATCCAGAACAGCAAACTGCTTCTCAAACCAGGGATTAAACTCAACATGGGCGTGGGTGTTCCCGTACATATCCTCATTCCTGATGGTGAGCAACTTCTTTGGCCAGAAGCGGTTGGTCCTGCCCGGGAGCGGAGTTTGCAGTCTTGTCGGCATAAAGATAGTTGTGCCGGCCAGAGTCCTGACGGCAAGGTAAGGCTTCCCCATCTCGTCATCTGCGCCTCCAGCGAAGATGATCTGGCGTATCGGTGACCAGAATTTGTGTGCTATACAACCTTCCTCTCCCGGGCCCACTAGTATCCTGGGAATCACTACCTTCCCCTTCGTTCTCGTGTCGCCATCATCGACTATCTTTCCGGCTACCCCCGCCACGCCCAATTCATCACCCACAGCGCCCATCGCGAACGCCGCCGTATCCAACATACGCGTGCGCTTGTTCTCGACGTCCATGGCTTTGCCAAAGTCCAAGAGCTTCCCGATAGACGTGTCTGTTAACTCCGCATGAGAAGACACCAATTGAGATTCCTCGAGTAGATCGCCCAGGATATCCACTGCTGGGCCCATCTCTGGAGTGTCTATAGAGACGCATCGTGACCACCATGCCCGGCGCCGGGTCTGGTTTGCTGTGTTTCGTTCGGGCGGTGGGAGGTGGCGGGTTGGAGGGAGGACTTCTTCGGGGGTGGTAACAGGGTGGAGGGTGCGTGTTGGCGGGGGTGGATCGGTTAATGTCTGGAGCCATCTCTTGTGGCCAGGGGAATATATTGTTGAGTGCGGGGGGTAGATGGGGAGCATTCTTGGTGGGGAGGTGGTTGTTATGGGTTTTGGTTCTAAGAGTAGACCATTTGTGGTTAGGAATCTTCCATGAGGCTCTGCGGGTGTGGCGCATGGGAAGGTGCAGGCAGGGTGGTGACTCGGCGAGGGTAGGGTGAGCGTCGGTTGTGAAGATGGAGAGTTTCTTGTGTGTTTGTGAATGTCTTTATGTCGTACCGTACTTGATCTAAACCTGGAGCCGATGAGACAAAAAGAGGGCAGCGAAAAAAAGGGCTTCCCCTAAACACAGTGTTCTTTGTCTAAGCCCTAAGTGGCAGTCTATATTGTATCATGCTGGAGCAGAGGTTAGAGGGCCGCAGGTTCATAATACCTCCTATCTAATCCCCAGGGCTCGCGGCAACGATAGTATTATATGTTATTGCATTAAAAATCGGAAACTACCCGTGCTGAATCGAAGCCAATGCAATTGGGTGATAACAATATCTGGAAAGGCAGAGTACTCTGGGTCATCTTAGAGCAATACTTGTTGTGCCATGTGGCGGACAATGTGCTCTCACGGTCATAGAGTGCTCTAGGGCTAGATTCCTTGAGAAAGAAACATCATTTCTTATTATCATAGGTTCTATCTCCGCCTTTTCATCATACTAATTAGTCAAGACCTGGTCCCTTAGGCTGCTTTCCGGGTTTTTGCTAGTTCTTAGTGTCGGGTTATCTGAGTTGAGATACCCACATTTCCAGTTTTCAATGAGCCAACAAAGTACAATAAATAGGAAATCATGGTCCAGTGGTTAAAGCAACAGACAAGAAATCTGTTTCTTTCATGAGCACAGGTTCAAACCCTATCGATATCTTTTTGTTTCAATTTTTATTTTTCCAACAAGGAAAACAAACCGAACCCTGGTGATAAGGATGGGTTACACATGATAAATTAACCTAGGTATGGTTCCGGTTGTCTATCTCCCGACATCTCATTGCACTATCAGCTACCGTACTGTCCTGCCCACCCAAAAAAGCCACTATACAGTAATTTCCGTGTAAATAACATAACCAAACCTAAACACTAACTTATACTTCTCTCAGGGCATGGCCCTTCAAAAGAACCAAGAAGGCCACAAGTAGTGCCCTACGGTACCCTACCAGATACCGAACACCAGAAAACTCCATCCGCCCTGCATCAAGCAAAGAAAAGGAGATTTCTATGAGTGTTGGCCGCACCCCACCCCACTTACAACGTAATTAACACTATCTCAATAGCATATCAAAGATGCCATGAGTGCTGCCGAACACGAGAGGGCCATGAGTTTGCGCATTTACAGAGGCCGAATGTTTGAAAGAAGGAAGGAGGGGGAGTCAAATGCATAATGGGAAGATGGTATCTGAATTCAAAGAGTGATTAGGAGTAGAGAGAAGAGAGGGGATGAAGCTAGGATATCATAGCACCGGTGTTGTACTCGTTAGAGATTACGAATGAATAGAGGGGTTGATCTTGCTCAGAACTGTCGGGTTTAGGATTGGATACCTTTCTGTTTGGCTTAGTGTTATCAGGTCGAAACAAGAGTAGCATTAAGTGGTGGGAGGAAGAGGAGTTTTTTCTTCCGCGTTTTGGCTCGTCTAGGTGTAAAGGTAATTGCTTGTTTTGGTGCAGGGTGGGATAGGATAATCGTAGACTCCCATACTGGAGGCTGAGGTCACCGTTTATGCATAGATGCCCAAGCAGAAAAAAGCTCAATACCCTCTAACGGCCACCAGCACCTTACTAAGCCCTGTAATACAGAATTCATAAGAAGCTCCCTATTCTCAATCACGCTCTAGAGCAGTGAACTCTCATGCACCTGGTCTTCCAAAGGCTTAACACCTTTCTTGTTCATTTTCCGAGAGACCTTCTCCACATCCCTCCAAACCCTCAAGATATTCTCCCCGGCAATCAAGCTAGCCTGGCGGTCCGTGACTCCTCTCCTCAACAACTCCTCAAACAACTTTGGAAACTTGGAGACATCCTCCAGTCCCACCGGAACCATCCCAATTCCATCGAAATCCGAACCAATGCCAACATGCTCCCAGCCAATCTTCTTTCCAATGTATTCCACGTGATCCGCTATGTCTTCCAATCCCGCCTTGCCCTCACCGCACTTGACGAACATTGGGTAAAAGTTCACCATCACAACGCCGTTGTTCTCCTTGACCTTTTCCAGCGCCTCATCCTTGACGTTGCGGGGGTGGTCGCAGATAGCATATGCGGAGGAATGGCTGTAGATTACGGGGGCGCTAGTAACTTTGAACGTATCCATCTGTGTATCGTGCGAGGTATGCGAGAGGTCGACAATCATGCCTAAGCGATTCATCTCCCTGATGATGTTTTCCCCGTCGCCGCTTAGGCCTCCCCAGAGAGTATTATTCACGGGGAGCGCACTGTCAGCGTATTTATTATTGCAGTTATGCGTTAGCGTTACGTAGCGGACTCCGAGTGAATGATAGAGGCGAAGATTAGAAGCTGAGTTGCCGATCTGGTGCAAGCCTTCAGCGCCCATGACTGAGGCGATCTTGCCATGATAATGTGCGTGTCTTACGGCGAGGGAAGAGGATGTTAGAGCGAGGTCGGGGTATGCGTCAGCTAGGCGGTGGACCAGGTCTATCTGTTGTAAAGTGTTTTGCACGGTCGGGTAGTAGGCTTTATCGTCTATTTCCTTAGTATGGGGACATGGAGCAAACACGCTCCAGAAAGTACCCTAGAGAAATCAATCGGTGCCTGATCATGACGGGAGAGGAGGAGGCGAATAGTGATAATACCCCAACACGCCCCTTCTTCAACCTCGGAAGATCAACTTGGTACGGTAATGAAGTATCAAATGTAAAATTGCTATTGTAAATCATGTTTCCGAAAAGAGATCTTATCTTAAAGGGCAGATCATTGTGCCCATCTTTTGTCCGTTTAGACAAAGAAAGTCAGTCATCCCGCTTATCATCACGGTAATCTGAGCTGCATAATACCCACCGGTCAATGGTGTGGACCGAAGAATATGTTCCACCCGTTTTTCAATCGGCCAATACGATTTTCTGCACTCGTGAATACTATCCCTCAAATGAAAACCTCCGAGCGATATTAAACTGGCAAGGAGCGCAAAGAAGATTCTCAAGAGGTGGCTTTTGCGGGCTCGCCTCCTTCCCCCTAGATCTGAGGGCTGAAGAGAGGGAACTTCTCGCATTGACTTTTCCATGCTGTGGTTGCGTTGGCTGATGGCGGGGCAGGTCAGGTCGCTGATGGGCTCAACCTCCCGACTCGATAGCCACAACACCTAAGGGCCTGTTTGGCAAAAATGGGACCGTTCCGTTGGGCGACCGTTTCCGCTGTGAAAATGGCCTTCTCCATTTTGAAACGGAGGGGAAAGTGTCATTTGTATGGGGGAACGGAACGAACCTTTGCACTCAAACAGGTCCTAAGCTTCTGTAAAAATGTTTACTTTATTTGTCTAGAGGAATTTAAAGGAATTTCTGTTATTTTTGTATGATCGGAAATTAACATTGACAGGCTAACTGTATCCAGTAATATATTTCCTACTACACTCAATAAAGTAACAGATTTGATGATCTTTGAACTACCAATACCGGTACTGGTATGATGTATCTAGCACAAAGAGAAATGAAATTGTCTAATTCATAGGCAGATGTAAATCAACAGAAGTACCGATTTGTAGCGTTCGGCACTGTACTGTGCTGCGCTGCACTTGTGTGATATTAGTATCATGCTCAATAGGGGGGTTCTGGCGGGCCGGTTCGCCATTGAGTTACGCTAAATTCTATTATAGCAGGCTGTGTAGACAGGTTTCCTGTAGAGGGTTTATTTACCATAAGAAGCACAATCTGCTCACCGAAGAAAGAAAAAGTATGTCCCCGACCTTTGCTCTAGCTATGCTCTGGGAGGGAAGTCCAGAACTGCGCTTTATTTGGTCTATATTGAAGCTCATGGCAACAGGCGGCGTTCTAGTATATTATTCGAGTAGGTAAAGCTCAGATACAGACTTTTTTTTTGGCGAGTAACTACGGCACTCGAGCAGACAAATTAACAATTTTGATCTGCTCGAGTAGTTGCTGATAATTACCTCAGGGTTGACTAAGGATACCAATGAGGTAAACACCGGCATAGTTCCAGTCAACGAAAGGCTGAGCAAAAATCATTCAAGACTACACGAACTGCGAATTATTCGTAACATTGCAAAGTTTAACCACTTCATACTACGTCGCTATGAGAGGGGATAGCACCGTTTCCGTGATGGTAAGTTCAGTAGTGAGCTGCCTTAACAAACCCTCCCTTTCTGCACCAGTACTGTTCCGTACTCAGGAAGTATGGAGTTGGTAGGGCAGTTATTGTACACCCCTCAGTGGGGTACAAGACAGTAGAGTGTCGGACATGGATTGCTCTGCTATTGGCCGTGCTGTGCTTGCAGCTGGAATGAACAAGAAGCTAGCACTCGAATAAGGTTCTCTTAGAATGCTGACACTTGGGCTGATAAGTATCTTAAGTGCCAGCAGAGGAACAAGTTCCACTACCCCCAGACGCACAATGGGGGATGGTTTACCCAATTAAGGTGCCAGAAGAAGCTCGGGAGGCTAATGAAGCCGCGGGAGGGCAGCAACCCCCTTCCGAAAATCTCATGCAAAGTCCATCTGGGGCAAGTCATATTATGTTCTGCGATTCTTGTCGCCAGCGGTGAGTGACCGAATCTAGCAATGGATGCTCTTTAAAAAGCTTTGGCGGGATGCTCAGAAGCCCTTTCGAGTCTCTGGCCTCTACCGTTTGTGCTCTCAAACTTATGGTTTCAATTGGCGGAGAGGGGTGCAGGGGGATTTTTCTCAATACATGTGAACTTATTGCATAGTAGGCTCAAATTGCTTGTCTCGTATATAGCCTGTTAACGTTCATAGCTGGTGCCTCGGTTTTTCCCCACCTAGGGTCACCAGATTCCCTTTTTACAGCTTACTAACTTATAGGGCTACTGATCTACTAATAAGGTTCGCAAGGCAAGATGCAGCGATTAATTAGTCGTACTTACAGTATCCCACCTGGCCCACTCCGCAGCTAAATCACATGGTCAGTCCGAAGATGCAGGCGTCCCTGACAACTACCGGCAAGCGCCCGAGTGGCTAGTAGTAGTTTAAACTAATAGTGCGGGCAAGATCGTGGCACCCTATAAACAACAATTGGTTCCTCACAAGTGTGAACTCTCTTTAATTAAGAGGCTCGGTTAATATGCATATCCGGTGCTCTGAATGCCTCCGGCCCAAGAACTGATTTAGGAGCTGTTTAGCACAGTCATTTGAAGTGTTCGCCATTTCAAAACGCTTTTCGCCAAACACTCTGCTAAATAGTGTGATTTGGAAACTATTATTAAGGTTTGTTAGAAATTCTACATGAGGAGGTAGGTAGGGATTTCCAATATAAGAATCCTGTTTAATAATATTATTATGAATAATGGTGATAATAGTTATATCATCATTGTATGGGGTTTACATTGATTGCAAAATTCATAGCCCTAATTGAAGGGGAAGAAAAAAATCCTTAAAATCACCTTTTGGAAGCTTCCCTAAACGCATTTTGAGCTAACAGCTCAAATGTGAAAAATAGCCCCTTAGTGATAGGATCTAGTTAGTGAACGGGTAGAACTTCCCGGATGCATTCACACCTAGATTGTATCCTCTGCTAACATCCTGACATCTCGGGGGTGGGCTTCTTTGAGAATATAAAAACTCAAATAAATCTTCGAAAACTGCAGGAGGTGTATCACTACCTATCACTCGGGAGACACCTGCAGGCGGTCTCATAGAATACCTCTCAAGTCTTCCGCCAGCTAGCAATCGGTTTGTTCTCAGTATCCAGTAGTATTATTATTCTGGGGCCGCAAAGACACTTATATTGGGTAATTTTACCTTCCTTATTTTCCACTTCACCTTAAAACACCAAGAGTCCGATCCTCAATTGGGTGAGGCCTCCTCAAGGGTGTAGAATAGCTAGTTGTGAATGGATGGACTGCCACCGGTGTTGCTCGACACAGTCTTGACGCTTAAAAACATCAGGGCCTTAGCATTAACCTCTCATAGAGACAGAGATCCGCCATTCGCCATTATACTTTGGCTAAGTTGTCTCTCGAACGAGATGCGGGGAAATTGCCATTCTTACTTGGGAGATCTCATGCTCACTCTGGTATAATCCGTTCGGAAGGGAGTCTACTGTATCCTGGTGAGAATCGACAGGTTACACCTCTACAAGTTAGTCCTATCCAGGTTGATCTTAAGCAGGGGTGTCACGTCGGGAGGATCTCTTGAGCCTGGAGAACCCAGGTGGCCTTTAGCTCAACGACTGCAAGCACCGGCGGGCTTATAGCACACCAGGAGAATAAAGCCAGAGCCGCAAAGGCATACATTGTTTATCTATCGAGCACAGAAGCCCATTCCAGCAAACCAGCGTCACTAGAACCATCGAAACTGCTAACTAACACTAGAGGGAGCACAGAGAAGTCAAAAATAACCGGCAAATAATATGGTGAACTCCGACGGATAAAAAAAATGCTAGTCAGCAGTTCCCTAAAATGTCTGGAGCTTGGCCTCTCATACTTTAGTATCGGAGGGGGCCAGAACACCCTTAGACGTAATCCAAAGCTCCAGAAATATCCTGCGATACCTCCGCTTGGACGCCTTTGGGAGACCCGAGTGACTAAGTATCCCGAGTGATAGCCGGGCCCCCTAAAGCCTTTCACGGAACACGGCATCGCCTTACTGAACATATCGTATATACCAGACCTCCGCTAACTGAATTCTTATCTGCGCCCCCCCCCCGGCCCGCGAGTGGAATTTCCAGCCTTACCACCGCCCATCCACCCCGCCCCAAGTTTCGAGAGCCCTCGTACATGAATAACAAGGACTGGAGGCCCAGCATCATCGCGACAGAGATGAAGCATAGCCCAGGTATGATATTTTACACAGTAAGGTTCAGACGGCTGATGGGCAGAGTAGCAGGCCTTCCGTGTGCGATGGGGGTCTTGAGGATTCGGCTTTGGGGGGGAGGAGGTCCGTTTTCGATTTTGCTAAAATTGCGTTTGGGGGCCGAGGTGTGTGCGCATTGAAACACATTGAAACACGGAGGATGGGATGGAAGGGGCAGGAAGGGGCTTGGGGAGGCGGACTGTGTTGGTTAAGTTTTAGTAAGAGCAGTGTTTGCATTGCACTGTTTAGTTAGAAGTTTATAATGGGGCTAGTGATTAAGCAAACAGTTGTTTTTTGTTTCATGGGAAATTTTATCATGAATTACAGATGCCAGCCCACCGTATCACAGCATAGTGTCGAGAAAACCCCATTTTAGAAATCTACGTTTCACTATTCTACCGAGTGATATACCGTGCGCCACTCTGCTTAAATGTTCTCAAACTCAAACCTCGGGTTCCCAGGTTCCGCGCTCTCAGCCATAGCCGGAACGTCTATTTCCTCCTCGTGACCGCCGTCGACCCTCTTCCCCTTCCCATTCTCCTCAATAATCACAACCCTAACCTCCACCGCGCCAGTCATCTTGCCAATCCCAGCAACAACCTCCTTGAGCACGGCAACCTCATCAAAAACTAACTTCCTATCGAAGACCGTCTCATACGGTTCCACCTGTAGCCTGCGCTTGATACCTTGCACGAAGGGCATAGCTTTCTTCATCTCACCCATTCCCGCGATGCGCGCATTCAGCGCTTTATCGTCGGTGCGTAGAGCGAGCGTGTCGAAGGTCTCTCGGATAAGGTCGATATACTTTTCCTGCCAGGCCGGGTACGCCAGCGCGACGAATATTGTGAGGCGCTTAGGCTTACTGGCGTCGTAGGCGACGTATTTGCCCTTCGCTTTGCGTTTGGCTTGCGCCGCTTCGGTGGAGGTTATGTTTGAGGTTGTTGCATGCACATAGGAGAGGGCAGCGGTGAGTTCGGTGGAAACCGGTGCGCTGGGGGTTGGGAAGAGGGCATTTTGAATGCTTGTTGGCTTCTGGAGGACCTCGCGGTAGATGTAATCTGCCCAGTGGGGGGCGAAGGGGGTGATTAGTAGGGCTTGGACTTCGACAAAGCGGAATATTAGATCTTTGTGTGGGCGGATGGTGGCAGTCGCTTCACGGTAGGTGTCGCGTGCGGCTTGGAATTCATAAAAGCCAGTTTTTAGGGCGAGTTTGTAAGATGTACTGTTTTAGGATAGGTAGGTTAGTGTGATGGGGCGTGGATAAGCGGGAAAGTGTGGAGGATATTTACCTCTCGTAATGTTCACGGGTTTGCTCAATCAATTGGTTCATTTCGTTTTCAAAGACACGGTCCCAGAAGGTGTCTTTTGGCCCTTCTCTGAGTTTACCGGATTCGGCGTCACGGACCATATCTTCACACCATTCCTTTAGGGTGTACAAACGAAGGATGGCCGCGTTGGAGACCTAGAGCAATTAGCCATCGTATTGGAGATTAGAAGGGCAAAATACACCTTCTCCTCAAAGTTCGCATCCTCAACACCATCACCAGCATCGGCAAACGCAATTCTAGCAGCATCGGCACCAAACTTTTTCACCGTCTCCTCAAGAGTCAGGAAGTTCCCAGTATGCTTACTCATTTTTTCGCCATTCAACATCAAGTGACCGTTCGCACGAATTCCCAGAGGCCAGTATTGTGGTGGAAAGAGAGCTATATGAATGTACAAGAAGAAGGTCAAGTGGTTCTGGATAAGATCCTTCCCCGAAACGCGGACATCAAGAGGGTAAAAGTATTCAAACTCTCTGCGCAGTTTCTTAAGCCATTCCTCCGAGATGCCGGACTCCTTGATAACCTCCGGGGAAAGATCGCGGCGAGTAAAGATATAATCCCAAACCTCATCGGTCATCTGCTCAGGCTTAATACCGGCAGGGCCAATACTGGCGCCATCGAGAGAAGTATGCAGGAAGTGTGCAATGGTGTAGTACGCCATGTAGACAGTCGAATCCGATAAACTCTCAACAAGGAATTGAGGATCCCACGGAAGCTTACTCCCGAGACCGTAAGAGCGCGCACAAGCCCACTGGTTTAGCCAAGCAAGATTTGCCATGAAGCCGTTCTTTGTCTCCTCATGGAATGTATTGAGCTTATCGCTAACCAATGCCTCAGTTTCCCCCCTCCAGTTTGTCTCTCCGTAGTCAAGATACCACTGATCGCAGAGGGCTACAACGCAGGAGTCTCCGGAACGGGAAAGAACGTGGCCCTCTGGTTCACTGTAGACGAACGCCTCTCTCTTGCTCAATAAGATCTCACGAACTTTAGGCTTGGCCTTCTCAACCTTCTCTCCCTTAAAATCGCCGGTGAGCATAGTCCCCTGGTAGAAACCTTCTTTATATGCAAGCTCTTTCGCTTCGGCCAATGGCTTGGTATCTTTTGGTGAATTGATCTTCATCTTCTTCACTAGGAACTCGGCCGTTAGTTCTCCGTACGAAGGGGTCCTAATGATAGGAATAATCTCGAGCTCCGCCCACTCCTTCTTGATCTTGTAGTAGTCTGCCTTCTTAGCAAGGTCTTTAACGGTAGCATAATCGTCTGGGGAATCAGATGGAACAGAGGTAACTACACCAGTGCCCTTGGTAGCAAGGACTGATTCCATAGGGAGAACACGGACACCATCCTTGTGTACCGAGAGAGGTGCATGAACCAAAGTGCCAATAAGAGACTGGCCTTGTAGGGTGCGAACAGATTGGAAGACACCACGTTCAGGGAAAACACCCTGGAAAGCCATATTCCGGGCGGCGCGTTCGGTACAAACGTAGAACTCGGTAGGTGAAACCCGGTAGACGCCGTAGGTGATCTTAGGACCGACAAAGCAGCAAGTTTGACCATACCTAATTTCATCAGTCAAAACTCATAGCTAAATATAGGAAAGGAAATCTACATAGTCTCAGGCCTTAGTGTAGCTGCAACTAGGAAAACCTCAGCGCCTTCAGGGAGATTGCCTGAAATTTCCTTTTTCCCTTCTTCAGTCCACTCCAGTATCTTCAGCTTAATAGCCGTGTACTCCTGCGGCCCAAGCCCCTCACCATCGCTTCTGTCATGATCCATACAAGGCTGACCATCCTTCGGCGAGTAAATAGTATACCTCTCCCCAAACTTGATTTTCCCCAGCTCCTTCAACCTATTCATCTGCCAGCGTACAAAAGCGTCATAATAAGGATTCGCATCCGTAGTAACAAACGACCTCCTCCAATCGATTCTCAACCCCAGGCTCGTGCAATCCCTCATGCAGATTGGGGGGAAGTACTTGAGCCAGTACTCTGGCTCGGCGAACTGATGAATCTCTTCTAAGGGGATGCCTAGAGCTAGCATGATCTGAAACTGATACCTTAGTTTGACCGCTTTCGCCGCGGCTTTACCTTTCTTTGCAGCGAATTTGGTAACATCATCCTTCGTCGCAGCATTAGTTGGTGGTGGTTGCGGCTCTTCATCTTCCTCCTCGGGCACGTCCTCGAAATTCTTGCCGAAGAGCTCTACCTCCCTCTTGATCTTGTCGGAGGAGGCCTTAATCGGCATACCTGTGCAGTGGAAGCCGAGGGGGAACAGGGCTCGCTTCCCTTTCATGCGCTGGTAACCGGTCGCGAATTCCACTTTGCTGAGGGAGAAAGAGTGCCCGGCGTGCAGACTTCCATTCATGTATGGGTATGCCATGCAGCCGAAGAATTTGGGGTGGTGCTCACGAAGGAGGTCTGGGTCGGTTGTGGGGTCCTCTTCTAGAGTTGGCGCATCTATTTCGAATAATTTGTCATTGGCCCATTCTGCCTGGTATTTCTTTTCTATTGCTACGAGGGTATCTCGTTTCTCGGTCTAGTAGATGCTTATTAGCTGGGACGACTAGGGCAGTAGTTTAGTGAAAAGGAAGGAGAGGGGGAGTAGCAAGAAATAAGGCATACGTTCTCGAGCTTGAGAGTAGCCTTAGACGCATTTGATGGATCTGTAGCAATAGTAGTCGCCATGATCGCAATAATTGCTATCCCGATGGAAAGATGACCTTGGATGTGTTTTGTCTTGCCTGTTGTCAAAACGCGGGTGTCTTAAGCTGAAATGAGTGGAGACGAGTTTGTTCCTGAGTTCAGGGAAATGCCCCGCGTTGGCCCCACCATCGCCAAGCAATTGTCACCTGACTATCCAGGGCATCAAATTTCGAACCCCACCTAAATTTGGTAAACCTGTAGATATCATGGGGAAAATTACAAAGTGATGGAGAAAAGGTCATTTAAGCATCTGGTAAGTTATCTGTTGCTGTGTACTTTTTTGTCTGATGCCCCACACAAAAATTTGGGCCACTTTCACACCGGTTGATGCAATCATGGGCAATAAAGACAGCTTCACTTCAATTCCTTACACTCCTACTTGCAGAATTTGGAATAGATCGTCATTCCCCAGCTTATGGAAAGATTTGAAGTGTTTTCATCTAAGCTACATTGGGAATTGTCTATTTGAAAATGTCCATTTTTCGCTAAATTTGGTGCAAAACCCTGTGTCGGACGAATATTTTTGTCCCCATACTTTAGAATCAGCGCTACAGGACCAATTTATGTGCAGGAGGAGTTGGGAGCCCATATACGGATTTTTAAGTCTAGAATTAGTACTATACATGAAGAACTTTTTTTCAACATAAATCGGAAATCTACATCCCCCTCTCCAACTCCTCCAACTCTCTTCTCTGAGCCTCAGTTAAGCCATCGTCATCAACTGCCTTTTCTTCCCCCTCTACGGCCCCTTCCTCCGTATCTTCGGATGCCTCCTCGAATAACTCACCTGCCTTCTTCTTCTCCTCCCTCTGCTGGATCAATTCTGCTGCAGCTCTATAACCGCCAATACTCAACCTTGGCGGTCCCGACCTAACCTCCTCGTGAGCCACATGCTGCTTCCACCCTGCAATCTTCTCCGCGAGTTTCTCACTCTGCTCCGACAGCCATGGGTATAGGTCACCGATCCCGACAAGTATGTCTTTGGCCCCAAGCAGCCCTTCAAGAACCGGGGTGTAATCGACAATAGCCCCTAGGAGGTTGTGAAAATGCTGTTTCTGTTCCCGATTCGTGATCGGGTCTTCGTTCTTCGTCGGCACCGGACACTCCCACTCGACCTGGTCCCAGCACTGATCCTTCAGAAGGCGACACAGTTTCTCCGTTTCACCCTCAAAGTCAACTCTGTCGTTGTAGCGGAGGTAGTGATCTGCAAAAACACCCAGCGCTGTTCCAATGACCACCGGGTCCCGCTTTAATCGCTCGGCTGGATCGGCTTTGATAGCAGTGTTGGCAAAGTGTTTCATAAAAAGGTTAGCATGCTGGACAGCACTGGTAGAGAAGTCCTTATCGGGCACCGCCTGCTCGACCAGTGTACTGCGCATGCATTCCCGAGCGATGGGCTTGGTGAAATAGAAGTTATATTTCTTCACATTCTTGACGATCCGGGGTATCAAGTCCACCCTTCCTTTAAGATTGCAAGCCCGGAGAATCTTTTGCTTGTGGCCTTCTTTAAGTAGGACCCCCGCCTGTCGGAGACCTAGAAGGAAGGGGAGGATGTTGTCGATCTCGCTTGGGTCACTCATTGCAGTGATCATATTTGTGACCTCCGATGCGGGTAGGTTACCCGGTGGGCGGTTATTTGGCAGAAGTCGGACCTTCTCATTGGCGATTTCGACGAAGAAGGGCTCGCTGAGGAGTTTCTTACGGTTTTTTTCTTTCCGGATGAGTTCTTTGTGCTCGGACAACAGGTGGGAGGGGACGACAAATTCTTGCCGAAATTTGGCGAGCCTCTCTCTCAATTCTGGATCGATGGTTGGTTTGAATTGTGGCAGCGGTTCTTTCAAGCAGGGGGGGGATTGTTAGAGTGTCTTAGTTAGGAAGCAATTGTGGAGGGAAAAGGAGGAGAAAATACCAACTAATCGCATGAGAAAAGGACAAGAAGTAAATCCCCGGGCTGGCACCGCATCCTGTAATGAGACCCGGCGAGAAAGGATCGCAATCCGAAAACGTGCTCCCAAAGCCATGATGTTTAAAGGTTTTTTTGAAGAACGTTCTCGCCTTTCACAAATGGAGGAAGCAAGCTCTTGGCAGCAGTCCCCCACTCCGAGTTCTAGCATATTCGAGCACTGTAGCCCAAACCCCACCATGCGCATTCCCCATCACGCTTCCCTGCATCGCGAGCATCATCAACACCTGCGGCACCTTCTATCTGGAAAAGATCCCCAACAAGCAGGGCACACCACTAACACCACCACGACACCACAACAATGGCCTCCAAATCTTTTCGGCCACTAACCACCCTTCTCCACCGCCGCGCTGCCTCAACTCGCTCTACCGCTACCATCTCCACCCTCCGACCCCGAATCCACTTCGCGACCCGCCCAAACCCTGCCCTCCCCCGCCGTCACATAAAAGTCTACCCGCCACCCCCCGGGCCACCAACCAAAGACCCAATACCCGTGCTCACAGCGACACAAATCAAAGCTCTAGACCCGAGTGGTTCCCGCGCAGAGCTTTTCTCCCGGAGCAACCCGCAGGCGATCCGGCCGGGCGACATCGTCTACGTGCGGCGCAAGAATGGTGAACCATTTTCTGGGGTCTTGCTGAATATTCGGCGGTGCGGCATCGACACTTCGATCCTGCTTAGGGACCACTTAACGAAGTTAGGGGTGGAGATGTGGTTGAAGGTGTACTCGCCCATCATCGACAGTATTAACCTCGTGCAGCGGAAGGAGAGGAGGGCTAGGAGGGCGAAGTTGTATTATATGCGGTATGTTAAAGTGCACGGGAGTGGGTATGGGTGGGGGGAGGAAAAACTAATAAGTGGTGTTTAGGAAGCCGAAGCACGATTTCGGTCCGGTCAGGGGTATCGTGTCGGATTGGGTGCGGAAGAGTTATGCTGCGAAGAAGGGGTCGGCGGAAAAGGCTAGTCAGAGTGCCGGTCAGAGAGGGCAAAAAGAACAGAAGGCGAAGAAGGCGAAGAAATGACGATTATGGGCTTTCCAAACACCCCCCCATCTTATTTCCATGCCAGGTAGGTGGTAATTTACGATACACAATAGATCAAAAACGCAGCCTTCTCTCTATTTGACCAATCAGTAAGTATCATAATATTATATACGATACACCAAGCCAGATCAGATATTCGCAGTCATCTGCAATTTAAATCATCCATCACGTCATATCACTGTCCCTCCCCCTTAGCAACTAGTTCCGCCCCCATCTCTTTCAACACGAACTTTTGTATCTTCCCACTGGCAGTCTTGGGATAGGCGTCCACCCAGAATACGTATTTCGGGACTGTCGCCTCGTTAGCCTTTTACCCCGCCGTATCCCAGGCGTTACCTGGGAGCATGTTAAGCATACCCAAATGATGCGACAACTTCTCGCGAACCCACCCCCTAACCTCGTTCGCCGTCAAGCCCCCCTCCTTCCTCACAAATGCTGCGACAACCTCTCCGTATCTCTCATCTTTAAGCCCTACAACTGAAGACTCGACAATCTCTGGATGGGTGAGTAGGCAATTTTCAATTTCGAGAGGGTGCTTTGAGGATTAGATTAGCCCTACCAACATTAGTCCGAGTTTTGGGGGGACTTACAATGTTTTCCCCGCCCCGAATAATTAGATCTCCTAATCTCCCAGTAATCTTGATATACCCGTTCTCGTCCATTTCTGCTTCGTCTCTAGTCTGCCCACCCAATCCAATTAGTCAGTCCTATAACAGAAGAGAGCAAGCAGTAGAGGTGGCGTGGAGGATCACTTACATGCATCCACAACTTCCCGTTCTCGTCTTCAATCATAACTTCCCTTGTATGGATTGGATCGTTCCAGTAGCCCTTCTGTAAGAGGTACCCCGATACCGCTAGTTCACCGCGCTTGCCTATGGGGAGAATCTTTGTGCGGTCGGTGGTAGAGACTACTTTTGCTCTATTTGCGAATCTTAGCATGAAGGGGGGAGGGGGGGAGGGGGGGAGGGGACGCACTCGACGTGCGGCATTAACCTGCCAACACTATCAACTCGTTTCTCAAGCGGATCATCGGTGGTAGTCATTGCAGAAACCGGCGACGTTTCAGTCATTCTAAGAAGCCCGTCAGCCATTATACCATCGCCCACATGATCACAGTATCTCACTCACCCGTAACATATAGCTACATCCCCACCCCAACCGGGCCCTTCATTAATCTTCCACACCGACCAAACCTGGGTAGTCTCATACTCAGCTCTGTCAAGTTCAACTTCCTGTGCAGCTTCTTCATCAATTCCTTCGGAACACTGCTTCCGGCCGCAATCCCAGTCCTTAAATGTTCAAAACCTTTCCGCTCCACCTCCCCGCTAGCTAACAGCTCTAACTCTACTGTGAACATTGTCGGCACACCGTACAGTGCCGTGCACTTTTCCTGTTGCACGGCGTGAAGGGTTGCCTTCGGGTCGAAGCATTCGGTGGGGAATACGATGCAGGATGCGTGCGTTGCGGATGCCATATAGCCTAGGACGCTACCAAAGCAGCTGGCTTTTCGTTAGCAGTGAGCCCGGGAAGGGATGAATGGAAGAGTGGTGAATACTGAAATAACGGCGGAGGGCAGCATATAACATCTCTATTGGTCAAGAGCATTCTATCGCCGATACTCTTCCCATTATTTAGTATAGAGCGATGGGTTAAGCATGCAGCTTTTGGTATGCTCGTCGTTCTATCATACTCTCCCCAAATCAGCCCCCATATTTCCCCGTTCCATCCCTATATATACAACTCACCCACTAGTAAACTGAATATTAACAACATCATCAGCCCCCATCCCCTCCTCGGTCAAATGTGCCTTTCCCTCCCCATCTTCTAGCACATCCGGAAACTTCGAAAACTTCTTAAAACTATCCCCCCCTCCTCTACCCTTTGTATTATCGACAACAGCAACCCTCTTCAGCGAGGGCACCAACTCGCTGGCAATTTCTCCCACACTTTCACATTCTGGCACTAACTCCCTCAATAATTCAGAATTACTCCTTGGTGGCTTCCAAGGCAGGTTCGTTTCAAGCCCTATGAGTAAGTGCGTGGCAGAAAGGTGGTTCAGGGCCGAGGCTACTTGTGTAGTATTGAACGAGGGGTTGAGAGGCACGAGAATAGCCCCAAGCTTAAATATGGCATAGGTCGCGAGGGCAAACTCAATGTTGTTCCCTAGTGAAACGGCGACTCTGTCGCCGCGCCGCACACCCAGGTTCTTGAGGCCGTGCGCGAGGGAGGTGGATTGTGTGTGTAGAGAGGAGTATGTGAGGCGGGAGTTTTGGTGTGAGGAGATAACGCTGGTAGCATCAGCCTTGGAAGCTATGTGCAAGGGAAATATGAACGAACGCTAGAGAGTCCCCGTGCCCACGGGTTATCTCCGCTAGGTGTGCGCTCGTGGTTAACTCTAGTAATGGCGGCTGGTAGAGTAGGTTAATTACATTGGAACTTTAGAATGTGTAGACATGTAAGATACGATACCCCAGTAGGTCCTTTGTAGTAACTCTCCGTCAACAGCCCCCTAATCCCTCGTGCCACTCCCGCTCCCACTCCGCGACAGTGGTACCTGTGCCCTAAACTCACAACTCGCGCACACGACCTGAGCAACATCCTAGTATTCAACTCAATTCAATCCAGTCCCAAAAAACAACACTCCCAGTGGGTTAAGTACGAGCTAGTGGAGGCATATACTCGAGTGCATACAGAACCCAAGCTGTGCCAAGTTTAAATAGAAGCATTGTGGGGTTACCCAAGTGCACGGACCCTATTCCAAACACGGATGTGGGGTGCGCTACCGGTAGGGTTAGATGCGGGGTGCGGGGGAATTGGGCGGCGGGTATGATAGAGCCACCCCAAATATTGAAGCTCGGGGAAGGGGGGTCCGGGGATTAATTTATTCGGGGTTGTTTTCCTGGTTTGCGATAGTTTCAGTCATCTAGAGTGTCGTCTGTTTAGCGGTGGTTTACCGTAGCCTGAGCCCAAGCCCAAGCCAGGTTAGTACAGTATTATACGATCACTAGAATAAATTTTGATTAATGAGTAGGTTTGATCTACTGTGGGTCCATCTGGTTTATAAATCGAATTTATATCATACTCCCCATTCTCACTATGAATTCGCTTGATCTTCATTTCTAAGTTACATGACAAAACTAGATCCTAGATAGCGGGCGTGCGCTAATGTCCACTAACTTAATTTATTTCTGGCGGCCTTGAGAGCAGGAGATAGTCACATCCACTGTGTATCACTCCGTGATTCAATGGCAGAAAGTGAAATCCGAAATCAATCCTTATAGCATCTCGTATTACTTTCTTATTCAATAACAGAACAGGTGATATATGCAAGTTTCCTAATCCAGCACAGCCTCCGGAATTGAAGATCCCAACGTTCCGTACTTGTACTTGTTCTCGTACCGTCTGCGTTCCGGATGTTCTGAGCATCCCTCTATCCCTGTGGCAATGATCATTCCCATGGCAACGCTCATACTAGGACCGAGCACTTCCATGACAATTGCAATTACTCAAGTACTTCGGACAACAAAAAGGCCGGTACCAAGTTAAACGGCTACCATAGCACAACAAACGTGGGCTCCCGCCGGTGGTGTATCGTGCTCCATTCATTAGGTCCCTGAGCATACAGCCAGGACCGTATCATGAACTAGTATTCAATTAACCAAACCATCTAACTATTATTGATCAAGCATCCACGACACGGTATATACAATCCCCCGCTCTCCCTCCCACCTCCCACTTTTCTCTCAGCCCACACCACCATACTGTACGCTCACTTTATCCCCTTCGCCCTCTTATATTCATTCCCCGCCGCTCCCTCCTCGGTCTGGATCAGAGCTGTAAGCCTCCTCATCTTCTCATGATACTCCTTACTACTCTTCTTATCCCCCTTCAACTTCTCCCTAGCAATAAACCTCGAGTCCTTCCTCAACTCTCTCAAGACGCCCTTCTTCTCACGCTTATACTCTGCCTTCAACTTCGACAGAGCAACGCGGTCCGCATTGGGGTCGTAGGAGCGTTTGTCGAGGGAGTACGTCTCTTCGAACTTCGGTATGTAGGTTTTAATAGGAAGGGGGCGGTGGTAGTGGAGAGTTAGGGGGCGGAGGCTCTTGCGGGCATGGAGAAGGTGGTTTTCTAAACTAGCTTTGGTCACGAGGAGCTGCGGGGAAGGTGTCAGTTAGGTTATTACGCCAGAAGAATGTGGGGAACTATGATGAAAGGGAATGCAACATTTTCTCGATGAGAACTTCCAATGGCGGATCTATTGTTCTTGTGTAGAAGGTGTTCTATTATTTCCAAGGCTGGCTCGAAAATCATTGTAAAGGCGGTTTTGCCGATCCAGAGCCCTGCCATGCTTTCTAGTAAACTTGCCAACGTTGCCAAGAGCGATAATTGGATATCGCGCCTGTCCACTCCGCTCCTCTCCTCAGCATTGAAAATATCCGCAAAAAACATTTTGCGTACTTCTACGGTTCCTTTCTGCGGGGGCTTTTGTATCCGGAGCGATGCTTCCGGTTCCTCGTATGGAAAGGTGCCCGATAACTTCTCCTGCCTCACCGGCGCGAGAAGTGAAAGTGCGCGGAGGACGAAATGCATAGCCTCGGGAACATACCGTTTTGACAGACGTTGGTATTGGACGCACATTGTTACTAGATATGTCCCCATTCCCAGTCTTGACAGCGAGTTGGGGGATACTTGCCCGAGCCATTGGCAGATTACAATCATTGCTGGAGTGACAACTTGGTGGAAGTGGTCACTCGTAGGAAATATCGTGCTAATCGCGGTGAGGAGGATCAAGTCCCCGGCTTTCAAGTCTTCCGTAGAGCGCTGCTCATGTATGACGCTTAGGTGTTTGCGGAAGGCCCTTGATACAGTATCTGGATAGGATTTTGTGAGAGCATGGAGATGACGGATTAAGGTATCTATGGGCTTGAAGGGCGGTGCGGATGAGGCTTTATCAGCAACTCGGAGTATGTGCTGTAGAAGGATTTCAGAGAATCGCTAGATATCTATCAGCTATGATACTTTAGTCTGGTCGTAAGGGATTTTCTCACGGCAAGCTTGTGCTTGTTTTCGGCATCAAGTTTGGGATGGTATAAAACTCTTATTCTCTGAACGACGGTTGGAAGATCCTCTATTGAGGTATCTTTAACAATCTCTAGAAACTCCTCGTGCGTCTGTGGGCAGGGAAAAGTGAATGCAAGCTTATCGTCCTTGCTACCTACCTTCGGAAGGTTGGCGATGCCTGGTTTCGTGTCTATACTCCCTGGTCTGCTCGCAAAAACTCCAAGGAAATCATCATCTCCGTCCTCTTCAAGTTCATCTCCAGAACCACTCGCGCCACTATAATCAGAGCCATAGTCGTCTGAATGTTCAGCATCAGAGGCGTTGACTTCTCCATTTTCGTCAACGTCAATATACCCATCTTCTGAGACCTCATAATCGCCGTCAACCAACTCGTCGGGATTGATGTTCCCTCCAACAGGCGCCATAGGGACCCCAGCTCCTAGTCCGTATTCGGCCGCATCCCCAAAGTCGACTTCGTCATCTCCATCTAGAGCTCCTCCCTCATCCCTACTGTCTCCCTCTCCTCTCATCCTCGTTTGGCGGGCCTCCTCGAGCTTCTTTAACCTCTCACTCTCCTCCTGTAATTTTTCCTCTTCAGTTTTAGTTCTCTCACTCGGTTTCGAGCGCTTGTCGAACGCCATTTCCCGGACAGCCACATCATAATTATATTCTCTCTCCTGCATTCTCGCTAGTCTCTCTGGGTTAATACTAGGGTCTATTTCAGACCTTGCCTTGACCTCATTCCATCCAGGGACGGGTTCGTTATTAGCTCCTGTAGCTGGACAAGTAGTGGACGGTTTTCTAGCTCCCAAGAGCGCCCAGATGTCATTCATCTGCGCATCCAGTTTCTCACGTTCCTCGTCGTCGCCCTCTTTGGCTTTTTGGCGCTCGTATTTGTGAAGTTTCGATTTGGCAATTACTTCCTTCATAACTTCAGTCTTGCTCTTTTTGCGCTCAGAGGAGGCATCCTCGCCCTCTAAGCCTTCCCTATCTAATGGTCGTTTCCGAGTGGGCTCATCATCCGAGAGCATCAAGTCACTCTGAGCGTCAAACTCATCTGTGAGACCACCGAGGGATTGGCCAAAATGAGTCAGTTCATTGTCGTCATCGTCGAGATTGAATATGTCGCCGCCACGAACTCGTTTCTGTACAAGCAAATAGTTAGTCGGCGAACACCGCAAACACCCTCGGGTAACGTACCTGTTTTTCCTTGGTGAATCGCTCAAGCATTTTCTCTTCTGGAGTCATTGTGGGATCATTCTCTCCGAAGCGCCTATCCAAGATCCCACCGGCTTTATTCCTCTTCTGCATTTCGACCAACAACGTTCGTTTTCTCTATGCGCAATTGCATTAGCCATCCCGCACTCCCGAAACAATTCACAGAACGCACATTTTCCTCTCCAATTTGCTTGCTCAAGCCGGGTCGCCCTTGCGCGCCCTTAACTTTGCCCCTCCCAATCACGGCATGTTTCTCCCGAGTCACCTTGACTTCGAAAGAATTGAACTCCTCTCGAATTGTCTGTAACGTAGCATTTCGATCAAGTCTAGAATCGCTCTTAGTAGTCGATTGCCTCTGTGTCTTGGCAGCTCTCTTCGATTTCTGCTGACCAGTTATACCCGCAGCCCGGAGTGATGCCTTTAGGCGTTTGAGTTGAGATTCCGGCATTGTTCAGAAAGTACAGAAAAGGTTTCGGAGATGAAATTTGTGGGAGAAATAATTTAGAGAATCTCGCCAAGACCTCAAAATTCACAATTGGCCGGGTAACGGAGTTTTTTCCCCAAGTGTTCCCTCCAAATCGAGCGATAAGATAAAAAGCCCAACGCAAAAGGTGGGACTGCTGAGCATTCCCCCCACACTTGCTTTCAACCACTTTCTACTATAACAGCATCAACTGAAAATTAAAAAACCGCCAAGGACGACTTTAAAACGAAAAGATCAATATTTAAGTGGAATTCCTATACAAGTACAAATCTCGAAATATGAGTACCTCTGCCATGCATCACCACAGGCCTACTACGAAACAATCCCACAAATCTTTCAAAAGTCGACATGCGACAAAATCTTCTTTGAAAACCAAGAGTAAAGGTACTTTGTCCATTAGTATACAAGTTACACGTAAACCAAGCTAAATTCACATACAGGCAAGGTCCATGATCCAGATACCTTCAACCGGAAGAGTCCCCACCAGCAAACCATGTCGAAAATCGATCGCCGAAATAAAAATCGCCAAATAGCGCAAAACAAGCACAAGAGCCTTATCCGTGAGACCAAGATATTTGATGGGCGAAAAGGCGCTCCAAGAATTGTTGCTATGGTACCATTGTGTGAAGATGGAGATGCGAAAGCTGCGGTAAGACAATTTAAGGAGGTAGAAGGTGATATTCCAGAGGTTGGGACAATTACAACTAGGTATGTGCGCCTCTTATGCAGTGAGATGAAGCGCCTAACCAAGATAGAATTGAGAGGTTCAAGCAGAAGATACAATGGATAGTGGTGAAGCGAGATTTGCTCTCCGTACTGGACGCTTGTAAAGTGGCCGACTTCGTAGTATTAGTACTTTCTGCCAAACAAGAGGTCGACGAGCATGGAGAACTCCTTTTACGCAGTATCGAAGCGCAAGGAATCTCAAATACCATCCCAGCAGTTCAGGTGATAGCTCATATAACATTCTAAAAGACTAAACTTGCACTAATAATTCCAGCATCTCGAAACTATTGAGCCAACCAAACAACGGCCAGATATCAAGAAATCTCTCCTTAACTATATTTCACATTTCTTCCCTTCATTGAACAAAATCCACGCCCTCGAGTCCGAGCAGGAGTCATCGAACATGATCCGCACACTTTGCACATCAACTCCAAAAGGTGTTCACTGGAGAGATGCAAGAAGTTATCTACTCGCCGATGATGTGCGATGGAGTGAGGAAGAAGGTCTTGTAATTGGCGGTGTGGTCCGCGGGAAAGGCCTGAAAGCAGATAGACTAGTACACATCCCCGGCCATGGAGACTTCCAGATTGAAAAGGTCAGAACTCCGCCAGTTCTTCTAAAACAGGCAACTAATCACCTACTCTAGATCTGCGAATACCCTGATCCCCCAAATTCTGCAGACGCAATGGCCATAGACACTGACATGCCAGACCCCAAAGTCCTTGACGCCCCCACAGCATCACAAGACGACCTAGAATGCCTTGCCCCGGAAGAGGTCCACATGTTAGACACTGACATCCCAGACACAATATCCGAAGCCCCTACATCAATGACCACAGCATCCCGCAAGGGAGTCCTCTTAGATGGCCATCATTACTTCGACGACCAAGTTGACGAACCCGCTACAACTACCCCAAGCCGTCCAAGAAAACTTCCCAAGGGAACATCTACCTACCAAGCCGCCTGGATACTAGATGACGATATTGGCAGCGACGACTCAGGGGTGGAGGACAACGATGAAGATATGAACATGACCTTTGATGACCCCCCGGCCCGGCCTGAAGACGGCGAGGAAGGTTTAGCACCACCGGCAATGACTGAAGCTGGCACCGAATTCGGTGACGAGGCAAGGTCCGAGATGTTCCTGGACCCTGCGCCGGAGCTGGAACTCCAGCAAATTGCGGAATTCCGCAAGTCCCGGGCCACCGAGTTAGCCGAAGATCGGGAATTCCCTGACGAGATAGAGCTTCGTCCAAATGTGCTTGCCCGCGAGCGTCTTAGCCGATATAGAGGGTTGAAGTCCCTCCGTGCATCCCCCTGGGAAACAGAAGAAGACCGCCCCTTCCAACCCGCAGACTGGGACCGCCTGGCGAAAATCACAGATTACAAATCCGCCAAAAACAAACTCACCCGTGAGGCCCTCGTTGGCGGGGTCCCCGCCGGCACAAAAGTCCAAATCTACATCCGAAACGGCCCTGCCAACCTCGCCGACTCCCCTGCCCCCGCCAATAAACCATTAGCGATATTCTCACTCCTAAGACACGAGCACAAACAAGCCGTTGTAAACCTCTCAATAACTCCTTCTTCAAGCCTCGCTACCCCCATAAAATCCAAAGACCAACTTTTGGTGCAAGTCGGCCCCCGCCGCCTCCTCATATCCCCACTCTACAGCCAATCCAATGCCGCAGGCAGAAACAACGTGACGAAATTCGAGCGCTTCTTGATCCCCGGTCGAACTTCAGTCACTACCTTCGTCGGCCCTCTGCTCTGGGGCAATGCCCCAGTAATCTACTTCCAACGCTCCGAAGCCTCCGGAGAATTGAACCTAGTAGGAACAGGCAGCTTCCTGTCAGCAGACCAAGACCGCATAATAGCGAAGCGCATAGTCCTCACCGGCCACCCCTTCAAGATCCACAAAAAGTTAGTGACTGTACGGTACATGTTCTTCAACGCGGAGGATGTGGCGTGGTTTAAGGCGCTGCCGCTCTTCACGAAGCGCGGGAGGAGTGGGTTTATCAAGGAGAGCTTGGGAACGCACGGGTATTTTAAGGCTACATTCGATGGGAGGATCAATCCGCAGGACGCCGTTGCGATAAGTAAGTTCCCTCTTCCTCTTCAATGGTAGCGGTGGTATTGGAATTTGGAGCTAATATGTTGGCAGGTCTTTATAAGAGGGTTTTTCCGCGGGGGTCGGTGGAGTTCAGGGGGTAGGTGATGAAATTGATTGCCGGATGGGGAAGTGGGGAGAGCTGGCTTGATATGCATGATTATCAAGTAGACCTTGTCACGAACGATGACGATGGGCTGGGTCTCTTTTCCTCCCTTATCCTTTCTATATCTTACCTAGTTTCTGAATTTCGATCACTAGCCAGTGGTGCTCATACCCCTGACACTATACCCCCCTTTCAATACCATAGAATCTCTAGAGCATTCAGAATTTGCAATACTCCCTCCAAGCCAGAGGAAACAACCCTTTCCGCTTTTCTCCTTCCTTCTAATTCGCATTCTCTTTTTATCCCTTCCGTCCGCCACCCGCCGACCCCACGCCCAGGTCCAGTGCCAGACCCTATGATACCATCTCGTAGCAGCATTGATTTACCCTATAGCTCTATTGAGGAAGGTAAGGCTAAGGTCTTTCACCTTAGAGTTAGTCGCCGATTTGTAGCAATAGGATCGCTCAGGGGGTAATTATATAATAGCCGGTTGAGCTTGAAAAGATCTTGGTTCCAGGCTTCGAGTGATGTTTGGTGATGGCATCTGGTGCTATGAACATGGCGGACGCCCTATCCAGAGCTCAAGTCACAAATTCCATGCCAGAAACCAGAACAATCATACAATCACACCACAAACATCGAAAGTGGAAAACAGAAAACAGCAAACCCAACCAAGATCATAATATTATTATTCTCTCCTCACCGCTTAATAAATAAAAATAAAAAAAGCTTGCCCTCCTCAAACCCCAGAATCATCCTGTTCCACATGATGGGTAGCATTCCATATATTCCACGCACGGCAAGTATCCTGAATAGCCTTCTTATTCTTAATCGTCCGTTCGATGTTCTCCTGATCTTCCATGATCTGCATTGCGAGGCCGCTGCTAGCGTGCCAGGCAATATGGCAATGTACGAGCTGACGGATGGGGGAAAAAAAAACATCAGTCATGTTTCTAAGGGTAGGTGGAAAGAGACATTATGAAACTAACCCATGTGCCCGGATTATCGGTTTTGAAAGCGATAACGATATACCCCCCCTTAGGCAGGAGGGCGACGTCACGGCGAGGGGGATTAGTGTAGTTCATATTGTTGAAGGCGTCGGCAGCGGTCCAGTCCTTAGTGTCCCATTCTGTATCGTTTTGGGCCAAGAGAACGAAGTCGTGCCCGTGAAGCTATTGGTATATTACATGTTAGTTGGTTGATTGGGAGGAATGGTGGAGGTGTTTGGGGGATAAATGACTGACATGGATAGGGTGTCTGGTCGGGATAGACAGCTTTCCTTTGTTGTGCCCGGATGGGAGTGTCAAATTGCCTGAGATTTGTCAGTATCTCAGATGTCTACAACGTCGTCGCCCAAGGATGGGCGTTTTTAAACTTACCAACAATGACTAAGACCACCCACTTTCCAAAAAAAAATCTAGTCAGCGATTTTAACACCTTTTTCGGAGAACGAAAAAGCCCCTCTCGAGGAGAAGCGTAGTAAACTCACCTTATCATCATAATCCTCGGGAATAATGGCCAATTCTGGGCTCAAATTGCTCACATTCTTGTCAAGATTCAAAATTGTTGGGTTTCCCCATTCCAGCCACCTAGAGATATCACCCATGTCAGATGCCACTTCTGAATGAGCGAGCGATTTCTGCCAGCCAGCCAAGCTGAAAACTTACATAGGATCCATGGCAATATCCCATCGGGCATAGTTACCATGGGATTGGGGTGTCGGCGCAGTCAGGCCAACTTCATAGGTATCGGAGGTATAGTTATTCGCATAATCCCCAGGATTCAAACTCTTCGGCACGACGGGCACGAGGCTTTTCATATCTTCATCGTCGCAATCATCAGGTTCTGTGGTTTGACCTTTTTGCATTACCCAGAAGCTAGATACGGGGAGGGTGTATGTCGAGTTAGTGAAGTACCGAAGAATGCCAGTTTGCTTGACGGGGAATTGGATGTCGTTACAACCCGCTGCAGGGACTTGAGGGCTGTTAGCCTTGTAGACTAAAAGGGAGGAGAGGGGAATTACTTGTTCGAATCCAGTAGTCCATGTTTACAGATACATCTGGGCCTGAAGGGTTCGCTTCAACAATCACGCTATATCTTTGGCCTAAGATGCGAAGTAAGTTTCTACTCATTCTGCATTGCCGCTATCAGTAGCAAAGGGATAGGTGATACTCACCAATACCGATGTTCAAATACATTGCCTGATAAGGTTGGATAGGTACAAAATCCGCAGAAACAACGGTGAGGATATGGTTGTCAATTGAGAACTTGAACTGGGATGCGGTGGATGTATTGATCAACCTCAATAAGTACTTCTTCCCTTTTTCAAACTTAAGCTCGTAGTAAT
>Ga0307509_10000470_pt1 | contig 68130 bp, 61 predicted proteins | sample 10_EM_MG_FD_202245 | JGI IMG/M metagenome (GOLD analysis project Ga0307509, IMG submission 202245) | Populus trichocarpa ectomycorrhiza microbial communities from riparian zone in the Pacific Northwest, United States - 10_EM | ecosystem: Host-associated > Plants > Roots > Unclassified | place...
GCAGCAGACGCAACCAGATATGGCGCATGGGTACAGGATGCACAGGACGCACAGGACGCAGAGTCTAGGCTAGGAGAGTCAGGACGCAACACTACTGTATCTGACGCAGGCCACCTTTTTGCTGATGAACACAATCCTACGACTTAGTATTTGTTTAATATCGTGGACATCCCTGCTGGTTGCAACCATCCCACTAGCCCGCAATTCAAGCTTGCATTCATTGAGGAGCAAAAGCAAAGTGTTGCAATTGATAGGGTGTTCAAGCCACATTGTGAATAAGAACAGGATTGGGGCAGCAATTTGTCTTAATATACTAACGCTGTAGAGAGAGAATTGGTACAGGATAGTTCGAGGATAGATCGTGCATAGATCGGGGATATATCACTAGCTGGATTAGGTAACCTCATCATCGAATCTCATTATAAGGTATTTGTCAATTGGCAAGAAGGCTATAAGTTCATTTGCAGGGAGGTGGCTTACCACAGGGATTCGGCTTACCCATAGCAACCATTGGAAAATCAAATCTACCTTTGATTATCACAACAAATAAATAAGGTACTGCCCTGAGAATCAAACCACAGGAACTGTGAAAGATAGCCAATGTGAAAATCAAGTTTCTATTCCTCGTGATAAATTGTTATTCCAATATAGTGGTTTACAGATTGCCTATTTCATATATAAAGTGTGATTTTTCATAAGTAAAAGAAAATTGAAAACCCTGGAAGAATTACATAATAAAATAGATAGAAGAATCGTATATATTTTAGATATTCAGAATTACAGGCTTATAAGTTTCTTGATATTCATTCCCAAAAGGCATAGTGATTACAAAAGAGGTAGAAAATACGTGCAAATTATTTACAAATTGGATCAATTTTACAATGTAATATCTACAAACATAGTTGGCCTATGAACTCAATATCTTTGAATAACCTTTTTGATAACATCTGAAGTTAGTATATGAAGTTTGAAGTCAGATAAATATATACTTCTATATTTCATACAAGTTCTTAAAGATGATTGCTATTGAACTAAAAGACTGAATGTTAATCATAAACGACATGAAATGAAATCATTGTGGAAACTACAAGTTAAGTACCAATAGTATCAGGTTTAGTGGACTAGAGTAGACAGTATGGGGCATAGGTTAGAGTATATATTAATTATAAGAAGTGGTGGAAAGAGTATTATTAATTGAAACTGAAGGCAATCAATATAGAATCTGATCAACAGCTATTATTGAACCTAGTTCTAAACAGTGCTGCTACACTTCTTAGAACCTATAACTTGATCTAATAACTCCGTATTGGTTTAAATAAGGTATTATAGCAACAGAAATATACGATAAGAATTTGTTCTAATACTTTAATAGTTTGATAATGATCAATGCACCAAGTATGTAAAGCCTTTTTATTTACCTTGAAAATTTAACTATCTTAGGATATGATAGTCAAAGGGATTCCATGATATTGAGTTCATTGGCCAACTCCATTTGTAGATATTACATGGTAAAATTGATCCAATTTGTATGTAATTTGCATGTATTTTCTACCTCTTTATTAATCACTATGGCTTTCAAAAATTATTCTCAAGCAAATTACAACCCATTTATTCTGAATATCTAAGACATATACTATCCTTTTACCTATTTTAGTATGTAATTCTTCCAGAGTTTTCAATTTTTCATACTTATGAAAAGTCACACTTTATATATGAAATAGGGAATCTTTAAACCACTATATCAGATTAACAATTTATCACTAGGAAGTAAAAACTTCAGTATCAGATTCTCTATATTTCAAAGTATCTGTGGCTTCATTCTCAAGATAGTATCTTATTTATTTGTTGTGATAATCAAACATAGATTTGATTTTCCAATGGTTGCTATGCGTGAGCTGGATCTCTGTCGTGAGCTACATCCTCGTAAATTATGTTAAGAAGTAACACTCTTGTACAGTGGCTTCAATTGCTGAGTTTTTACAATAGAGACCAACTTGGCAAATGGATATGGTTTCACTTGTTGGTATCTCTTTGTCTCTTATCTTCTAATATTCCTTTCTTACTTGTGATCTTTTCACCATTTGCTTTTGTCGCTTTTATTTTGCCTTATTGCTTCACTTTCATTTCCCTGACTTGATTCTCCTCTATATCACTTCACCAGCACTTGTGTACTTTTTTTCTTCTTTCCCTTTGTATGTTGGCTTTTGCCTCTGGTTTGTTATTTCTTTTGTTTTACAACATATATTACAAAGGTTCCCCATCAAACGAAGTTTGCTTCATATCTTGGCAAGTAAGTATTACCTAAATCAAAGTGTGGCTGTGCTGTTTGTTTAATCTCAAAAATAGCGCCATGCGTTCTAATAGGCTAGTAGCCATACCCCCTGCCTCCCTTGAGGCAATAGCAGTTATCCAAATATAATACCGTTTCCATGAACATCGAAAGTTTACCTTTCCAAAAAGGATTCCGCCTAGATATGTTCAATTTGTGACCATGCTAGTACTAGTGGAATGTCTGAATAATTGTCACTCTTGATCGATGCCCAGTTTGGGGCATCATCCTAGAGGCCCAAATCTGGCCTACTAGTAGGAAAAGAATAAGTATCAGACTTGGTTATTAATTTTCTTCTATCAAGGATATCAACTCTTCAATTGTATATTTGTCAGTTACAGCCAAATTTCTAAAAATAATTCACCAATCTAATTAACCATTTGCCTGCAAGAAATGTGAGCAATCAACCTGCACCTTCTGCATTTATTGAGTTGTTCAATGTAGGTTTGTTACAGAGTGGGACGGTGTAGCTTTTGTAACAGGTTTATTCCTGTCTAACGAAAATACAATAGAACCAGTGATAGGCCGGCTAGCACTTGTGCTAAGGGAGTGTTCAAGGGGTCGGTCAATAGAGGGGTAATAGTTGAAAGAGAAATTGGGCTTAAGGACTCCGAGTCCGGGATTGCCTTTCAACCATCTGTATTCTTAGACTGAATGTCTGTCGAAGTCTGCTGTCTCCTGCCATCCAGCAGAGTGCCCGTGGTTTAAATACAAAACCCAAGAGCGAGAGCCTTCCTGCAATCACAATGATTACCAGTAGCCCCGCACATACCGGAATCCTGTAATCCTGCAAGACCAAAGAAAGAAACATGGCTCAGCCTCAACCAGCGCTCCATGACGATTCCACTCCCGGAATCCTAAATATAAACTTCCAGCAAAGCAAATAAATATAACAATACAATAGCATAGCCTATCTGACTCCAAGACAGTGGTAGAGCTGAAATGAAATCAAATAAACCAAGGATAAATCAACTAAATATAGGGGATCCTGCACTGCGCGTTCCTGTCTACCGTTGCGGGAACATGTACACATGTTATAACTTTTCACTGGTGAGGCAGAGCTGTTAGAAAGGTCTGTGGGGGTTTTTTTCCACTAATCGCCCCCCCTCCAGTCCGGTGTCGATCTGCATACATTCCCTGACCTGGGCCTCATTTGTTACGACATATTTCGATCTGAGACAAATCTGGGGTACAAATCGGGCCGGAACCTGAGCAGGGGGACTGGGCTAGGGAATGCCGAAAAGGACAGCCCAGTCCGAGACATTCAGGAGGGTTGGTCATGACAATGGGTCATGGGCCCACGTCATTCCATCATCAAAAATATTACCCTGCATTTTGTTCGTTCTGTACGTCTGATGCACCTGACGCTTGAAAGCAAATCGCGAATCAGCACCCAACCACCCACCCACACAACGCCCGTGATGCAACCTCATGCAGTACCTAATCCTCAGGATGCACCAGACGCAGCACCTACGCCTCAGAACAAACCGGACGCAGCACCTAATACTCAGACGAGATCTGACGCCAGACCACATAGTCCCGAAATAAGCGAAGCGTCTCCTCTTTACATCTTTCTGACCTTGGTCACCAGGGTCACAATAGATTTCATTTTGTCAAACTATTAAATATACTACAAGAAGGCTTCTATTGTTCTAATAAACATGCAAAGCCTGAGCCCAGCCTCCGCCACCAGAGCGACCCCCACAAGGGTCTGCGAATTCATCAGTTTTGATGCAACAGAGACGTTCTTTATAACGCTGTATAGCTGGTATCCACCCCAACAGTCTCCTGCAATCCGAACCAGGATCGGAGCAGTGGTTGTGGAGGGATCTGTTATCGGGTCTGGGATCGCCGGAACTCTATTCAGCCCTCTAACCTCATGAATAAAGGTCGCAGAGGGATGGACCATACATCATTGTGAAGCTGGCATCGGGCCCAACAATCCCCGGCAATCGGATCCAGGATCGGCCCCGGGGTCGTACAGGAACCTGACATCAAGCTCTCAGAGCGCCAGTATACGTATAAAGCGAACCCCCATAAGCGCCAGCGGTTTCAAGAGCCTTGATGCGACAGAGACCTCCTTAATACCCCTGCGTAGCTGGCGTCGTGCCCAACAATCCCCCGCAATCCGATCCGGGATCAGCCCCGCGGTTGTGGAGGATTATGACATCAAGCTCTGCGAGCGCCACGGTACTTATAAAGCCAACCCTCACAAGGGCCAGCGAGATCATGGGTCTTGATGCGACAGAGACTTCGCTTATCCCGCTGGGTGGCTGGCGTCAAGACCAACAATCGCCCGCAATCAGATCCAGTATCGGAGCACTGGTTGTGGAGGAATCGGGGATCGGGTTCTGGGATCGCCTGCCCTCCATTCAGCCCCGTAACCTCATGAATAAAGCTCACGGAGGGATGGACCTTACACCATTGTGAAGCTGGCGTCGAGCACCACAATCCCCTGCTTTCAGATCCGGGATTGGCCCTGCGGTTGAGGAGGAATCTGACATTGAGATCTTGGAGCACAAGGGTACCTATCAAGAGAACCCCCACAAGGGTTAGCGATATCCTCAGCCTTGATGCGACAGAGATGGCCTTTATACCGCTGCGTAGCTGGGGTCGAGCCCCACAACCCCCCGCATTCAGATCCAGGCTTGGCCCAGCCGTTGTGTAGGGATCTGCCATCCAGCTCTGGGATCACCAGGGTACATGGAAAGACAACCCCCACAAGGGTCAGCGATTTCATGCGCTTTGATGCGACAGGGACGTACCTTATACCATTGCGTAGCTGGCATCGAGCCCAACAACCTCCTGCAAAGCATACAAAATCCGTCCATCAGCTGTGTAGATATCTGCCATTGAGTAAACTATCGCCAGCTTGATACTTCATTCACCCTCCACAGAAGGCAGCGACTTCCAGAGTCTTGATGTGACAGGGACGTACCTTATACCTTTGCATAGCTGGCATCGAGGCCAACAGCCTCCCGGGATCAGATTCGGGATCGGAGCAGTGGGCGTGGAGGGATCTGCCATCCAGTTCTGGGATCACCTGGGTACCTATAAAGACAACCCCCACAAGGGTCAGCGACTTGGTGAGTTTACATGCGATAGAGAGCTCCTTTATACCGCTCCGTAGCTGGCGTCAGGCCCAACAGTCCACTGCAATCCGATCCAGGATCGGAGAAGCGGTTGTGGAGGAATCTGCCATACAGGTCTGGGATCGCCAAGATACCTATAAAGACAACCCCGACCTGGGTCAGCAATTTCATGTGCTTTGATGCGATAGAGACCTCCTTTATGCCGCTGCGTCGCTGGCGTCAAGCTCAACAAACTCCCGTAATCAAATCCAGGATCACAGCAGTGGTGGTAGAGGCATCTGCCATCGGTCTGTGCGATCGCCAGTATCCGACCCCATTCAACCCTGTAACTTCATCAATAATAGCCCTCCGGGGATAAATCTTATACGGCTGGATAGCTGGCATCGAGCCCAGGAACGTCCATGTATCAGATTCATGATCAATTGTGTGGCTATGGTTAAGTGTTGCAGCTGTGGCCCCGGAGTGTAAATGTTGACACGTCGTGTTGTAATAAAAAGAATGTATTGTGTGGTGTCCAGTTTGAGGATAAGTGCTGAGATACCACCAGGCCCTAGAGAGGGTTATGGCTATCACTGACTTCCAGACTGGAGTGAGCTTCCATTTTCGCTCATTCCAAGATTATGTTCTGAAAATTGAACTCTGAGTACCTAGTGACTCTGCCCCGGGGTCTTTAACATAAATTTAAGATTAATCGTACAATGGCTTTCTCACCTGGTGCCAGCACTAACTATATTTTCTGTGCCAAGAAATGCCCCTGCCACACCCTAGGGCTGGGCCTCAGACTTGGAAAACTTGAAGACTGGGAGAGTGCTCAGGAGTAGTGGTAAATCCTGATATGCGATAGTGTTGAGGTTGAAGTCTGGATTCATGAGATGTAGGATTACTTAGTGGCATGTGTTAGGATGGAACCCAGTACTGGGAAAGGTCTCCAGACACACCAGACGCAACAAGATGTGGCGCATGACTACAGGACCCACAGGACCCACAGGGCCTATACGACCCAGAGTCCACACTAGAAGACTCTGGACGCAAGACCACAGCATCTGACGCAGGATGGCTTTTTGCTGATACCACCCTGTCTGCCCCTTAACGCACTCTGCTTCAACCTGGTACCAAAAATACAATAATTCCATCAAGTCTCTAATTGTATATCTGTATTGCTCAGTTCAACCCAGTTCCAGCCTTCCTGTGTAAGTCTAATAAATTGGATGCCCAAGAACCTCTGTATGATTTCAGTTACTGATACTAGCACAAAACATGAAGCCATAGTACAAGCTGTCCCTCACTACGAGAGACTTATCGCCTACTACATAGCTATGGAAGTCAAGCATACAATACTTAGACGATCTTTATTATAGCAAAAAACGGATTTGTTTACAGATATTCTTCGATATTTAAGACTTTGAGGACAACCAAGTACACAACAGGATAAATATCTTCCTCTTAAATCATCACAATTTTCATGTTGGGTGTTGTTTGTTTGTCCAGCACTCTCACCCCCCACCATTCTTCAATCCTCAGTATTATTGCTGTTGATCCAAGATTTACCAAAAGGCAATTTATTCTGTTTTTCCTTCTTGCTGATTGTATTAATGTGGCAAATGATACTATTTCACTTACTTGTACAATAATACCCAGTGAGAGAGAAGATCCTGGTTAGTATTTTTCTTAACAAACTTTCACCAATCTATCACCACAGTTAATCAGCCTTGAGTTACTGTTATCTGTGATTGATATAGGACATTGAATTGACTAATAAGTAGATATCATTCACCTATTGGGGCTACTGCACACATCACACCACATTCAACAGCAAAAAGCAATCATGCATCAGATACGGTGGTGTCGGATCCTGACTCTCGTAGCGTAGACTCGCCGTCCTGTGCGTCCTGTAAGTCAGGTACTCAGGCGCCACATCTGGTGGCGTCGGGTGCGTCTGCACACCCTTCTCAGTATCGGATTCCATTCGGACACATGCAACTAATAAATCCTGCCTTCCATGCATCCAGACTTCAACCTCCACACCATCGCATATCATGATTTACGACTACCCCTCAGTACCCTCCCACCCGGCTCAGAGTCTCAGACCCAGCCCTATGGTGATGATGGGGTATTTCTTGGCATAGAAACTATAGTTGGTGCTGGCGAGAGGTGAGAAAGCCATTATTGCCTTAATCATAAATTTGTAGTAAAGAACCCTGGGCCAAGTCAGACTGGCCTTCAGAGTTCTATTTTCAGAATATCATCTTAGAATGAGCGAAAATACCAGCCCACTCCAGGCTGAAAGTGAGTGATAGCCATAACACTCTCTCGTGCCTGGTGGTTCCTTGGTACTTAGCCCCAAACTGGACCCAACGAGACACTAAGGCTCTTTTCATCACAACACTCAAGATCTACACTCTGGGGCCACAGCTGTAACACTCCTCCACAGCCACACAATCGATCCTGGATCCAACACCTCAAGCTTCCTGGGCTGCTTGGCAGCTATCCAGCTGTATAAGATTCATCCCCTGAGGGCTATTATTTATGAAGTTACAGGGCTGAATGAAGCGCTTGCGATCCCAGAACCCAATGACACATTCCCCCACAACCACTGCTCCGATCCTAGAGACGATTGCAGGAGATTGTTGGGCTCGACGCCAGCTACGCGGCGGTATAAGGTACGTCTCTGTTGAATCAAAACCCATGAATGGCCCATCCCTTCTGAGCGTGGTCTTTCTACATGTTACCAAATTCAATAGCAGATTCCTCTACAACAAGTGGGCTGATTCTGGATCTGATTGTGGGGGATTGTTAGACTCAATGTCAGCTACATAATGGTAAAGGGTCCTTCCCGTGCCCTCTGTGAATTTTATTCATCAAGTTACAGTTCTAAATGGTACTAAGGGGGGCCTGGGGGATCACGTAACCGTGGCATTAGACAAGGGGTCAGAAGAGTTCTTATAACTGAGTATTCAAATTTCTCTCTGAATTGGCCTGTATATCAGAAAAATAGAAGACTACTAGTACTAAATTTTACAGGGTGACAGTATGAAATCTATTGTGACCCAGGTCAGAATAAGTAAAGTGGGAACCCTTCGCTCATTTCAGGAACATGTGGTCGGGCATCACGTTGAACCCTGAGTATCAGGTGGTGTGTCAGGTGAGTTCTGAGGAGTAGGTACCGCATCTGGTGCCTCCTGAGGATCAGATGCTCCGTGAGGTTGGGTCAGATACGTCGGGTAGGAGGGTGGTTGCGTCTGTATTCCCGCTTTGTGTTCCAGCGTTAGGTGCATCTAACACACACAACGAACAGAACACAAGGCATTATTTTTCCTGATGTTAAGCAAAATTTTATACAAATGTTTTGACTAAATGAAGGGGATTTATGTTACTGAATGTGGCCAAATGATCCACCCAAGAAATTCTACAAATCAACTTTTACCAAATTTGGTCAATTGATTAAACATCTAACAGATTCCTTGAACAAAATTGATACAACAAATACGATTACTGCATACCTCTTAGAAGATGCTTGGCAGGATAATAATAAAATCTTTCGAAATCGGATGTGGCACAGTTCCACAAACCGGACTGAGTTGCTAGTATCGCAAGACCTAACCCGTAAGTTGTTTTCTTAATTGCCTACTCCTCTAAAACAACGGGCGGACAGAGTCTTTAATTACGAAAATCCTGAAACAGAGATTCTTCTCGGAGTCGCTTGCCTACAATTACACAAGTGTTACTATTCCTCATGAGTGTTCGTTACAGGGCGGGGCGGGCCGGGTTTTGTGTCGCCAGACCCCGCCCTTATACGTGGCGGGGGGTATATTTCGTGTAATCCCCGGACCACCCCCGTCTGGGGCCCACTGGCACTCATTCCGTAGATAGGGCCCGGTTTGTTACGACCTATTTTTTACCGGGACCCATCCGCGGTATGGGTGGGGCGGGGCCTGGTGCGGTGACACCGGCAGTGAATGCCGAAAAAGACCCCCCGCCCCAGGCCGTTGAGTCGAGCGGGGTGGGCAAAAGGGCCCGGGGCTCACGTTTTTCAGGGCCTCCTCCGCCCCGTAACGAACACTATTCCTCATACCGTCTCCCTTCTTCTTCCATCGCGATCCATTTCAATCTTGCCTCATTGGCTTCCTAACCCCCATTCATCCCATGTGAGTCTTCGGCACGACTTTAGGTATCTTGCACCGTGTAGCTAACCGCTCTAGGGCAGACACTACTACATCCTTCCATCATCTTCTAGTGGAATGATGTTGGATGACCACAAAATGAGTGTCGGTGATTCACAAGAGATAATACAATGAATCTTCCTGTCACAATTAATGCAACCATAGAACAGAAGCCAACATTACTATCCCTTAAGTCTCATATGTAGTGCACAGTTTATCACAAAAATAGGTTCTCAATACACAACCTCATAAGAGGGGTCATGTTCTTTACCACCATTGTATTGGTTATATGTGTTGGTCTTGTAGCTTTTTGATTGTCTGTGCCCACAGGGCCACCGACATTGTGTGAATATTGTTCACATAATCCAGGCTCAACCACTTTTTGCTCCATCAGCCCCTCTTTCCCTCCAGTGGCTCGCCTTTGTAAAGGCCAAAGATTCATCAGAACCTGTCTTGGGAGTGGCTGGGGCCAGATACTTAGGACGGACCTAGGTAGGCAATACCACTAACGGACCCACCTCGGGCCACTGAACGGCACGCCGAGCTACTGAAATTACCCCCTGCCAGCCCTCCCAAAAAAATTATATGATCGTAAAGAACATCACACATCCTATGAGATTGCTGATGGAGATCATATTTTCGTGATAGGCTTCTCAGTTCATATTAGACCCAAGGGATAGTAATCTTGGCCTCTATTCTAGAGTTGAATTGATTGACACAGGAAGATTCAATGCATTATCCTGCTAAGAATGTCCTAGGAGCTATGCTCCTATACTATTTGTTGTATCAATTGTATTGTTAGAATGTCACTGATTTTTAATCCCTTCAGAAAATTGGGTAAAAGTTGATTTGTTGAATTTCTGTATCTGATCAATGGTCAAATACTCCAATATAAATCCCCTTCTGTCACTCAAAAGATTGGTATAATCTTTTTCTTACTGCGCTGTGTGCAGTAGATGCAATAGATGAATGATATCTAGTTATTGGCCAATTCAAGACCTTTATATCAATCACCCATATGAGTAACTCAAGGCTGATTAACTGTGAAGATGGATTGGTGATAATTTGTTAAGAAAAATACTAACAAGGATCTTGGCTCTGACTGGTTATTATTGTACAGGCAAGTCATATAGCAGGATTTGCCACATCCATAAGATCAGCCAGAAGAAGGAATTAAATATATTGCCTTTTGGTAAATCTTGCATAAACAGCAATAATAGTGAGGATTGAAGAATGCGGAGGCGATAGATTGCAGGACAAACAAACAACATGCAACAGAAATAGGATGATGATTTAAGAACAAGATATTCATACAGGTCTGTGTTTAGTTGTTCTAAAAGACTTAAATCTGCACAAATATCACTGAAATGATCATTCCTTTGCAAAGATGAAAGGCTGTTAATTATCGTATACGTGGCTTATATAGTTATATAGTAGATGATTTGTTCCTGCTAGTGAGGGACAGCTTATACTATGGCTTCACATTTTGTTCTATAATCAATAACTAAAATGATTAGGCGATTCTTCATTTTCCAATTTATCAGACTTCCACAAGCAGGCTACAACAGGGTTGAACTGACCAATACATGGATCCGATTAGAAACATCCTTGAATTATTGAATTTTCAGTACCAGGTTGAACCACTGAATAAATTCAGAGCATGTAGGTTGATCAATGACATTTCTGGCCAGCTAATACTTAATGACATTGGTCAATCATTTATGGCAAATGCGATGTAAATAACAGATCTGGAATTGAAGAATTGATATCCTTGAGAGAAGCGAATTACTAGCAAAGTGAGATAGTAATCGTTTTCCTATTAGTCGGTCTGATGGGAGGCTGGAGCATGATTGGCCAAAGTGGGTATCTATCAATGTATTTAATTATCCACTAATACTACAAGTAGGATACTGGAATAGTAAGAAAACCAACAGGACTAGAGAAAATATTTTTGAGAAAAACACACTATTCATGGTCATGGAAACTGTATTACATTTAGATATGACACACCGGCTCACACATGGCTGTGAGTATCATTACTGGTTCCTTACTATAACGTAGGTTGTTTTTGAGATCACAGGAACAGCAAAGCCACAGTTGCATTTAGTTAATACTTACTTGCTCAGACACCAAGCAAATCCCCTTTGATGGGGAACTTTTGCAATCAATCTTGTAAAATAAAAGAAATAACAAACTATAGGCAAATGACAACTTAGAAAGGAAAAAAAGAAAAAAGACAACAAATACTGATGAAGTGACCTAGAGGAACATGAAGTGAGGGAAATGAAACAGAAGAAAGACAGCAAAACAAAAAGGACAAAAGCACAGCGAGAAAAGACCAGAAGTAAGATAAAGAATGGCAGCAGATAAGAGACGAAGATATATTAATAACTGAAACAATATCCACTTGGAAAGTAGGTGTGTATTGTAATAAGTCAGAAATACAAGCCACCGGACCAGCGTTTTACTTGATATAGCCTTCTTCCCAATTGACAAATACGTTATAATGGTATCGTATAATGGGGTTATCTAATCAAGGTCTTGATGTAGACTTAATCTATGCTTGATCTATCCTCTATCAATCCTTTCTCTACTGCTCCAGTATATTAAGACAAATTTCTAGGCAAATCCGCTTCTTATTCCTACGGTATCTCGAACAGCCAATTAATTGCGACATCTTGCTTTTCGTCCTCGGTTAATGCAAGCCTGAATTGCTGAATTAGGGGTTGGTTTCCACCAGGAGAGATATCCACAATATTAGACAAATTCTGGGTTTTAGAATAGTGTTCTCAACACTCTGGGCAAACAACAAAAGCAGTAAAGATATTCTTTATGGTTTGTGGCAACCACTTTATCAGCCTATTGAGACTGTGTCCCTTGATTCTGTAGTCCGGTTAGATTGTAATTTGGAAAAGACACATGGTGGATAGGTTAGTCAAAACCAACCTGTCAACAGAGTCATGGGTAAGGGTAAATTATATGAAATATAACTCGATTGCAGAGAACGCAATACCTTGACCGTCTGTAACTTTAATTGTTGGTCCAAGGTCCTTGGCCGTTATAACGTAATTTGAATCACGTGACTAGGGGCTTGCCATTTGGTATAACAAAGACTGACTATTGTTATCTATGATAGGCATTGGATTGGCCTGAAAGCTTCCACCAAGTAGAACTAGTTGGTTCCATCTCCCATGAAGAACGAGCCTGCCGGCCTTCAAGTTTAGAGACTTTGCTGATACCACAGCTATTTGTATAGTTTGAGATATTCTGATTAGGTTTTGGGAAGTGCTTTCTCATAAACCTGATATCCCAGCCAGCACGTTGCTATTTGATTTGTATAACTGAACCCTTCATTTGTAGGCTGCATCATTGCAATTGAATGTGATGTCCCTACATGCACTTAACCGCTAATGGGTCTACTATTCCCAGCCTGCATAACAAGCAAAGTACTTTCCCTATCGACTTTACCAAAATCAATTGTGAGAGTACTGTCGTAGTCTGTATTGGTTGCCACATCTTCAATTCTTAAGCCTTTTCGAGCCACAGGAGCAGGGCATGTAAAGGTAGTGAAAGGTTTACTTGTTTCATTCTACCTTGGGTTTCTCCCCTTTTCTATACTATTCCAGGTTTGTTTAGTTGTTAAAACTGTTTCCCAAAATTACTTGAGAGTTAGTACCTATAGGAGGTAAACCCCTCACTTCACTTTCAATTTGTTATAAAATGTTTACCAATGCTTCATTCCTTCCCTGATTCCCTAGAAAGCTTGACCTTCACTGGCAAAGCACTCATCATACCAAACAACTCCCTAGTTGTACACACCAACATCAAGTCTTGAGTGGCCACTTGCTCAGCATCCGAAGTGTCTTGTGTCGTGCTTTTGGCGATCGAAATAAAGATGAAAGACAAATTTCCTCTGCTAGTATATCATCATCAAACAGATAGCCTGAGTCATCCTGATAAGGGTAAACAGTTAGTTGAGACTTAAACACAGACTCCACAAGAGGCTGCGATCGAAAAGGTTTTGCCCATTATATAGGTTAGGCTACACAAAACGTGTAAGATTTAGAGTCCTTAGCTATCCCAGGTTGTGCAAAAACTTCAAAATCCAACAACGAGCGTATTGCTGTTTGTCCAACATCGAAGTCTGGCACTGGACGTGTTTAGGTACCTCAAAAGACACCTTGTATATTCTTATACTCAGGCCAAACAAGTAAAGCAGCCTTTGAATCTCACATGGCAGAAGTCCTTTAAGTTCCAATATTTGAGAATATATCCTGAGATGCTGAATGCTACTTCTGGGTATTGAATGTTGCTTGATACTCCTGTGATACTGATTTCATATTCTGGTCGAATACCCTATTGAGCCTGAGGGATCTGAACTTTGAATTCAGACAAACTGTAAGTTTTTTTCCCCATAATTCATAATAAAAGTCCTTCATAATGAGTATTGTAAAGGCAAGATGCTTCCTGCTGATGTTGGTTCAGGTTTCTGAAGCTTCTTACCATAGGTTGTGGAATGCAGCTTTTCAACTAAGGTGAAATTATCTGATCGTGTTTATTTTTCTTGGGCAAAGTTACCAGAGTAGAAGTACAAACTGTGAAAAGTATACTGTCTTACTACTAGGGACCTGGAAGAGGAAATGCTGTAACAGGCTTGGAAGGTAGGGCAACTGAAACCAGGACATTGAGAAACTATGTAGAAAATGTAAAAAGAGCATGATTGATAGGTGTTGTAACAGAAGAACTTTGGTGAGGAGCAAGCGCAATAGGAAGAATTGGATTGTAAGTGCTTTCCAGGTTAACAGTCCAGTGACCAAAGATACACATAAACTAGGGTCTGATTCTCTAACCAATAGGGCGAGTGCCTGTTCTATCCTCATCTCAATACATAACCTGTACCCTATTTCCTACCATTTTTACACTTCAAAGATCTTTCTCAATATTGTATATGTATATTTATAGAATAGCCTCAGTTTCCTGAGGGCGAACCTCTAATGACCTTTCTGCTAAAAATGCAACCCAAAAGTAAATCAATCCCTCACAACTTGCATTAGTAACCGTGTTGGCAGGCAGCGAGTCTGTCTTGCTTTCGGTTGAGACTGAATTGAAGGCAGTAGGTGACAGTTGGCCCTGGAAGTACATATCTCTTGGGGCCTATCCAGACTACAGCCAGGGATAGACAGGGAGGGACTGCAGGTGTTGTAGCTCGTGAAACTTGACCATTCCTTGTAGCAGTTCCGCCTATATTCGTTTCGCTTTGAGTACTTCCTGCTCTTCGGAATGCTTCTTTGTTTTCTCTTCTGCTTCTGGGACAGTACGTTTGATGGCTTCTTTTTCGCCCTCTAGGATTCCAACTTTACGCTGCATATGTTCTCCGGGTCTACCCATCTCGTGGTTGACTTGCATTGGTTGCTGGACACGCCCATTACCCTCGATCATCAGTCTTTTCGGCAATAAATATTCGGTTCTCAATTATCTGATACAGATCGCTACGTGGGTAGTTTTGTTGAGTGGCCTATCCAAGCCAGCTTCCTCAGAAACACGTCTGGAACCCATTTCTGCCTCTTCGGCAGCCTCGTCAAAGCCCTCTATTTCACGGCCTCCGTGTACCATAGTTCAGAGATAATCTGATCGAGACTCTCGTTGTGGCCAGATTGACTAATCTGTTGACTCGTTTCTTCAACACATTCATCGGCTTCCTCGACTTCAATTATTCCGGACGAACCGTGATTGACGGGCACGAGGTTCATAATCTTATTGAATTCGGCTTCTAGATGCTTTACTAATGCGTTTTATTCTTCTAAGAGATTCGTATATTTCGCTTCTCACGCCTCCGATTTCTTACCGTGTAACTCTTCCGTGTTTTTTAGCCGGTCTTGAAGTTGGATTATAACATTGCGAAGTTCCTGAGCGCCCCTCAATCCTTCTGCCTGCTGTAAATTATTTAAGTTTTGTTAAGTAGTCGGATTCGTACTTGTTCCTACGAGTGGAGGCAGCGATGTGGGCTGCCGAATATATTTTTGATTATAAAGAGTGTGCTTGAACACTTGAGATATTCATTGCGGTTGTGTCCGGGAATTCGTCACCGACAATCTGGCAAAACTCAGCGGGCCCGGGCAATGGTAAATATGAGCGAGACAACCGGATTAACAGTACTTCCAGGGCGGCATCCTTTGTTACTACCTTTCCTGAGCTGGGGGTTGAGTCCCTAGAGGGACCTGGCTGCCCGGGTGCTTTAGGATCGGTGACTGGCGGAGTAGATCCCGGTATAGTCCATGGACCGTGATTGCTAGATTTGCTCTAAGATAGCTCTGATGAATTATCTTTTTTGAGTAGGGAGCCTAAGGCCTGATTGGTCAGGGGTGGATTGTGTGATAGAGTTGCGCGAATCCCCCTTCACTACAGGCGGAATTGCTGTTGGGATATCTGGCTGTGGGGCGGAGCCTGGCACGTTCTCTGATATATGGTCGCCCGGAGATTGGTCTGTATCCCAGTTGGAGTTAGTAGGCCTAGTTAATGCTGACTTATTGCTTCCAGAATTAAGCCCATCACTCCCCGGATTAATAGGTTCTGTTCGTGTCAATCATGTATCACTTCCTCTAGATCTTCCTATTGAACCTAATTTTCCGAAATGCTACATGTTTTCGCTCCCCATAGAGGTTCTAGGATGAGGATCACCAAGCCCCATCCTTTCGTTTGATCCTATTGCCGGACTTTCATGAGGTGAAGAGTTTTCTAGGAATTCATCATTTGCGTGGAAAGCTCCTGTCAAGCCCTTACGACTCCCAGGAGAGGTGGTGCACGAGAGCGCAGTGCATGACTTGAGCTTGGTATCACCCACCCCCGAGGAATTATGTTCAACATCCGCTTCATCAAGGGTTTCAAACAAGATCATGTCCTTTCCACTGACAACTAAGACCTTATCTTCAATGACAAACCCTGACTCTCCAAGCATATGGGTTGAACCACGGATCCGGCGGGCGCTTCCTTCTCATAGTGGTTACAATCGATGGAATCATCGTGACCTTCGTCCAAAATGAGTCAGTCCTAATAGTCCAGGTGCTAAGATGGGTTAGTGGGGCCCAGTTTGGATGATGGGGGTGCTAGCAGTGAGGTGGCTGAGCTCTCCCTCGGCTGATTGGGCTAGAGGAGCCAGTCGTATGTACCCACATTAAAGATTTTGAATATTTCTTGACGACAAGGGATTCCGGAAGTCGACCATCGTCTACCTGTGAGTTAAAATTATTGGCATTGGCAGGCCCATGAATGTCGGAAAGGGTTTCCACGATGAGAAGACAGGGTTGGATTAAGTATGAATATTCCTTATAAGTTACTGGTATCGGAGTATAATCATTATCACCGGAAGCTGGCAGTGTGGGGGTAAAAGGTTAGCGGCAAATTTGCTGTATCATTCTTGTGGGTACCGTATCGGTATGATACTACAGGATGAGACGATACATTCACAAGATTTTGAGCCCTAACGTCAGTCGCCAACCCTGCAGACATAATTCTTTTGGTAGGTGCCACAACCACCTTGGGTAGGGATGGTAGCACAAAATTATATACTTGGCTCTGCAGCTCCACAGTCGTTCTGGTTTATCTGTGAAAATTCTGGCAAGCTCCAGCGTGACCATTATAAGAAGAATGAAGATCAGACAGAGCTACATAACGGGTCCCTCTTTGGCATTTGTCTCTTATTGACACCCAAAGAAGATACAGGAACACACACCAATAGAGGGTATCCAGGTTAAAAGAGTTTATGAGAGGGGTGAAAACATTATCAATTCTCATCAATCACAACCAGCACTCCTCCCAACTGTAGCTACCGAAAACACGATTCGGTGCCTGCAACCCTATCGAGAACCCTGGTTTCCACAATCGTTCTCCCTGTAGAAAGTAGATACAGAACGGTGGACAAGAGGGAAAAAACAAAGTAAACCTCATGGTTTAACTTGATGCGATTGACTGTGGCAGAGAACAAGAAAGAAAAACACAGGACAAAGAAAAAAGCAAGTCACACTGGCTATCAATCACTTTACTCACGATGTTGAACAGATGATCATCTCTCTAAAAAAAACATAGGATAGGTTACAGCCATTAAAGCTACAAGTTCTCCCTGCCCTGGATTGGCAACAGTACCAACCAAGCCACCCTCCCACAAACCCCCCTCTACATACTATTACTAGCTCAATACTATTAGCTAAATCACACCCACCCAATAGCCCTAGTAGAATAAAAGCAAAGAAAAAAAGAAAAAACAACATGATACAACCTTCAAAGCCCACATCACTAACAATCTATACTTTTAAACAGACGCTGGGGGCAGGCATCTTTATGAATACCCTCTCGAATTGTTCCAATTCAACTGCAGGTGCATTGTAAACACACCGGATGGGGTTGTGGAAGGCGGCCTCCTGGTTCAAGTTCCACCGCAGGCGACGATTTGTGAGGGCTGTTGCACGCTTATTCGTAGCACACACAAGTTGCTTGTATCCTGATAGCAGTCTCAGTTAGAAAAACAAATAGTCGCAAGGGGCTTAAAGAAATAATGAAGCATACCCAGTGTTCCCAAGCGCCCCGCCCACCCTGTAGGCACCGCCAGGACCGTAGTCCAGGGCATCCCGGGCATCTGTCTCGAGCTATAGGGCAAGAGCATCGGTCCTTTGAGAAAGACTATCGTCTAAGAGGATGATTGTAGGGCCCGACAGTCCTCAACGTATCGGTAACTCCCGAATCCTACCTGCAGTCCTTACCCGTCATCTGCAGTCCTCACTCGTCATCTGTAGTCCTCGTCTGTCTTCTGCAGTCCTTGCCAATTACCAGTAGGGCCGACCAGTCACCCTGAGAGCGCATCCGTCATCCGGACTTACCCGGAAAATTGCGTCACCTGAGACACCTGCAGTCCCCGCCTGTCCTTCCCGGGCTGTCGTCTGGACGGATGCCAAGATACCAGTCCCTCCTGGGCGCCCTTTCCGGCAGTGCCATCCGTCCAGTCCGGACCCAAAGACGGACGGACTGGATGCTGGGGAACACTGAACATACCGCGAAGTGATTTTGCTTCATGCCAGGACAGACAATATAGGGTGGCAAAGCTATCATCACATTTAACGATGTGATTGCTGAAAAGGGATATATCCAGGCAGACATCGCCAGCATGGACTCCCTTATTTCCGGATTCAATAGTCAAATGATCGTCATTTTCTTCTAACTCCTCCCTCCTGCCAGAGGTTGCAAAAAATCTTTTCCGAATATCGACAGCTATCTCCTTGAGTCGACGCAACATGGCCATCTCTTTGGTCTGCACCCTTGTCTCCTCCTTGAGGGCAGCAGTCTCCTCTTTGAGAGCTTTGGTCTCGCTCGGCATTTCATGCGTTGGTCTCTGCCAGTGTTCCCAACCGTCCCGTCCGGACGCCAGGGCCCTGGCGTCCTATAGTCCCGTCCGTCCCGGGCAGGGTGGGTAAGGACGGCCCGGCACGGCGTCCGTCTTTTGTAAACACCGCAGGACTGTAGGTTGACGGGCGGGCCCTGCAGCCTTTTTTGGAAATGGTAACTTCCGGTACGTACCTACCGTCCTAAGTAAAGACGGGCATCACCAGTAGGTTACCTACCGTCCTAAGTAAAGACGGGCATCACCAGTAGGTTACCTACCGTCCTGCATCAGGACGGGCGTCCCTTGTAGGTCAAGGAAGTGGAATGGGGTCAGGGTGCTCAGAACCAGGATCGGATATCACTGGAAGAATTGGTTGATTGATAGCGAAATTTGATACATAATAGTAGAGCCTAAGCTTCTCTTCATTAGAATAAAAATGTTTCACATCTTGATAACACTTACCTAATGCTCATGAAATTCGAAAATGAAACATAAACTAAGACACCTATAGGGCCCGGCCGTCCGTCCCGGGCATAGGTCAGGACGGACTGCAACTGGGCGTCCGTCCCGTCCTAGGCTAAAGACGGACGGACTGGACGCTTGGGAACACTTGTCTCTGCTTTTAGGGCATTTTCCAATTCTTGGAGCGACCTGAGTACTGATCGGCCAGGGTGGTTTGTATATGTGGTCAGAGGATTCGCTGAGCTTCTAACTCGGATCTGGGAGATTGATTGAACTCCTGTGGACAAAGACCTCTTCACTCCGGGCAGTTCTCACAGCCGCTCTGCGTTTTCATTGACCTCAGTATAGATGAGCCCTATTACCATCTAAACAATTGATAAATAGTAAGCAAGACTATTCAAGGCCAAGAGTAAACACTGATATCTACCTTTGCCTTGGTAACCTCTAGGAAGCGGTATCGGGAATCCAAGTTGGTATCTGATGGGCCGGAGGAATGGTAGGTACTCCGTTATTCTCATTAATGGGTAAAGGCTTGTGAAACCAACAAGGTTTGATAAAAAAAATAGACATTGATATGTGCTGTAACAATATCAGGATTCAGGAACGGGGAGGAAAGTCTTTTTCGAATAAGAGTGGTTGGGTAAGGAAAGAAGGAAGTCAGGAAAAAGGTGGGAGAGAACAACTTTTATTACCTGTAGAAGAATAAGCTGACTAAGTGATATCAGGGTAATCGCGTTGGTGGTTTGGAGGCACGACCAGGCTGGTCAGTCCTGGTTGATGTCGGTGACTAGACCTGGCTAACCTGAGTGGTTCAGTCCAGTCTAGACTGGTCTCAGGCTAGTCTTTATACAAGATGACATATGAGAGGCAATACTATTGTGAAAAAAGGAAACCCCACAGGCACGCCCTTTTATTTCAATAAAATAAATGCGACAATGATTGGGCTCGATATAGGAAATTTAGTTGATATTCCGGGAGTCTAAAGTTGGGGAGTAGGGTGGGCACTGTGCTGTGGAATCCGATGAATGTCAGACTCAGCTCCACATTTCCCCCGCATACAATATGTTACCGCAACCAAAATCCCCCCACCGACAAACACCGACAAGTTAACCAATTGAATTGATTACCATGTGCTCCGGATCCGTGAGAATGGAGGTCCGGCAAGCGATATCGTGCCGACCGAATCTACAACCAATCAGTGGCGGCGGACGTCGATTACGCTGGCCCTCGCGGATGCACACCCCCACGCAGAGTTGGGGGCTTTAGGCGGCAGTTCATTGACTATGATGGATTGTCGTGGCGTGCTTGGCACTAGTTTGTCTAGAATAAATTAGTCACCGCCGGGGGGAATGGTAAGGGGGGATCGCTTCGTGAGCTATGTTCATAATATCCTTTAATGCCCTGTTCGGGTATTCCATTTTCTCCACTGTTAGGGGGGGGGTCTTTTGTCGGAGGCTGTTGTGCTCTTGGTTTTCCGGAGGGGGTTCTCGCTGGTTGAATTCGAAGCTGCAGTTAATAGCTGTTTCTAGGTCGAACTTCCACCCTAGGATCAGGCCTGCAAGGTTTCCTAGGCGGCCTACCGAGCCTCTCTGGTAGCTGGTGATTTTGGTGAGCACGTCGTAGTCGCAGTGGTCCGCGATGCCCCCTTGTTGAGGGATATTGCAGCATGTGGCATCCATGTGAAATCCGGAGATCGCGAAGGGCCCGGCCCCGCCGCCGATGCCTTTGCTCATTTTCCGGAGGTTCATAGACCAGTGCGCGTGTTAGGATGAGGCATGGTAGGGGGAGGTTGAGGGCGAGGAGGAGGGCGGGTGGGTATAATGCGTAGAAAGCGAGGATGCCCTTGCCTATGGCGTGTGTGTTTGCCGGCCCGAAGGAGATTGAAGGGGGAGGGGGACAGTTTGGGTATGTGCTGTCAGTGAAGTAATATGCCTGGGCGTTGAACGAGAAATAGATCTTGTGTAAGGGGGAGTCCGTGGCCATTGGGGTGTCCTAGTGAATGAGGGAGCGCGGGCGCCGGATGGATAGATCCTCTAGGTAATTTTCCACCGCTGGGGTAATTTCCTTGTAGTGGGCGAAAGGCACGATCTAGTCTGGGCTATTCCGGTAGAACTCCTGGAGCTGTGGAGCGAGGGCTGAGCGGCGGAAGTGGTCGTTGGCTTTTTCCGTTCCAAGGCTTTCTGCGTCCTGATGGAAACCTGCTGCTTCCTGCCTGATTTTGGATCCCTAATTAAAGCTAGGCCATTTAATAGGGAGCGGGCTTCGTCCAAAATGGAGTATCACTCCTGATTCTCGCCGGCATAGTTGTAACTACTGTCCCCCAGTCAGTGCCAGATGTAGTTTTCTGCGCCACTATGCGCGGGGGCAGATGCGGATGAAAAAGTCGTAGGAGAAACAGGCGTCTGATACTAAGTTCTAGTAAGGGTGAGTGATGGGTTGTGATGAGGAAAGGGAGGGGAAGACCTTGACTGGCGGAAATTACGTTGTAGAAATTGCCTCGCTAGGATAATGTCATTCCAGCAGGTTTTCTGGATTCTCATCCCCTGCTTGTCTGTATCCGCACTCAACAGGGCCTTCACGCCGAGAGGAAGCCGCATGCCTTTCAAAATATTGGCCCGCGCCATCGGTTTATAGACTAAATGCCCGATATGTGGATCTGTCATATTGTCTTAGCTAGCGGACTTCATAAAATCGAGATAACAAGGGGGGGATGAGTGCCGGGATCGACGATTAGAAGACATGATACAAAGAGCGTTCCGGCACCAGCCAATACCATCGCCACATAATCAAACCGGCACAAACCCCAATTGACCAATTTGCGTGGTGAACACCAGGGAGCGGCTCAAACCAGAATTCTGAGAGAAAATCCAGCATCCAGTCATCGAGCAAGGTTGCCTTGGTTGCCAAAGTGGGTTACCGAAAGACAGGCGCGGCTACTGCCAGCTGGTGAATCAATCTTGGCCCCTCGCTTCCGAACCCTTTTTTCCTTAACCCTTCATGGCACAAGCGCCGCATTAATGGCGGAAAAATACAGGATGCAAGAAAGGTTTAGAAAGTTATGAACCTCATTGGCCTATCCATGGATTGTCACTCGATAATTTTGTTTTTCTTTTGTGTCGCCGCCGTGCGTCATAGGGCACGAACAGTAATTGATCTTGCACCAGGTTACTACTTTATTACAACGGGGTCCAGGTATTCCCGTTCTGCTGGGGGCGTTGCGTACTCCCCAGCGAACCCGAAATGGAGTTAGTTGTGCGAAGACAAACTCTGGTGTGGTATTCTATTCCTCTGACTTAAGTTTACCGCGTGCTAGAAGTCTTCATTATCTAGAAGCGTTTGCCAGGGGTGTGATACCCTACCCAGGCTCCCCACAGGTTATCAGGAACAACGCCATAGGCGAGCCTGTCCTCGGAGAGGGAAAATCCCTGTATCGCTAGCATCCCGATATCTCATCACAATTCCACCCACTCTGCAGTGACCAACAGGCGCATTACCGAAAACGGACTGCCGCAAAATACCCGCCACATGCAGCAAATACCGCCCCAAAGAGACAATCCACTAACAGATCACCCACTACTCCCAGTTCGTTGACAGCTTCAGCGCGCTTAACTCGACTCTGATCCCGTCCCCAATAGCTTTCCCCTGGGGCAAGTCTATTGGGGGGGAGTTGTTGAACCGTCGAGGAGCTCGTAAAAATTCACCAATCGCCGGATTTGGGCCAGGAACGCAAGCGACGAGTCCGTCAATTGGTGTTCTCACCCCCGATAGTGAAAACACTACCACCCCTCCGGAGGTGCGGACTGTTGCATACGGATACCGGTATGGCACCATCACAGCAGTTAACTTCTGTTCTTCCTACCACGGTAAGTCATTCTCAATTCCAAGTGCTGACTTGTATTGTGGACCTAGCAAGGTCACAGTAGCATGCGCAATCCTAGTAGAGGTATCGACCAAGGTGTTATCAACCCACTGGGATACAAAAATAATATTTCCTCTCGTACTGTAGCTACTAATACTACCTCGCTTTTCTAAGGAAAAAAGCTATGCATACAAAGCAATAAATAGAGAGAGGGGCAACAGCTGCCTTCCTAAGGTAAAAAAAATTATTTTCTCTTTTTTTTTTTTTTTTTTTTCATATTTCTTTCTTTGCCAACCCGTCCCATGTGCTACTGCTACCCGCCGATCGCCAACCTTTAAGGTCTAGAGTCGGATTCTACCACCTCGTAGCAGGATTGTTAAACCCCACAGCCCTATTGATGAGGGCTAAGTTCTTCAATCTCCCAGTTCCCGTAGGGCAGGAGTTAAGGAACTCCTGCCCTACATGACGGATCGTTCAATAATAACTGATTTCCAGCATGGATTGAACTCCTGGGCTCCCGCTAAGTGCACAGGAGTGTTAACCACTGCGCCAGCTAGGTATTTCATGTAAGGTAAACTGGGGAACTAATATTTATCCTACTGGAAGCCCGATTTCGGGATTTTAAGGGGTGGGTAGTGTGTCTCTTCCTGACTCGGAGTTGCTGGTTGATTTCAACTGAGGTGTTTCTTACTTCTTAGGTGTTTATTGAGATTCTCAGTTGTTTAAAATAGAATCAGTGCTTTGCACGCTTATTACTATCGTATGATAGGACTAGCAAAGCCCCACCCGAGGCCTCGAGCCTCCCTACTTGCTCCCATGGGTATTACCTCACTATAGCCTCCCGCTCGTTCTAGTGTTTTGTGAAGGCTTTGTTCCTTTCTGATCGTTCACTGGGATCGAATTTTGATAACCGCTGACTACATATAGAGAGATTAGTGAAGCCGGGCTGTAGGGGGGACCTTCTCTTCAAAAAGGAGAGCCTAGAGCTCGAGCAGGGCATCTTAAAATTATCTTGAAATAGGTTTTCGCTCAATATCCCTTACCAAAAGGCAATAATTCTAACCCACCCAATAAATTCCAATCGGACTTTGTATCATCATGCCGATGCCTGTTTCAGCAACTCAGCCAATCAATTGGTATCCTCTTACAATAAGTCAAATGGTACCGGTATGCGAAGCCATATTACTACTGCTGTTGCATTGCATGCCTTAGTGCCACAAAAGCGACCCCCAAGCGTCAGGTATGCGCATACAGTTGAGTACCGAGTCCTCGTGAAACAACGTCAATCACTGCACTGCTCATGCATTGACGGATATCAACACGTCCGCATGACACCCAATGTAAATCTTACCAAGAACTATTGTAACCACGTCCAATCTCAATCAGGGCCACAACCCAGGAAGCATAGCGTCTAGAGTCTAACAGCGCGGCTCGAAGATGTCGGGTGCAAACATGTTTCATGTTCTATCACTCGTTATGTATGTCTAGCTCGCGCAGAAGCATAAGCGGGCTAAGCCAGTTCCGGCGCTATCAGACAATAATCCAGAGCTACTTATCTACAGCTCTTTGAGAAGGCAGATATCACTACTTGTTCGTGCAGACGCCCCCTACCCCACCCCCTTCCTTCTTTCCAGCTGGCCACCTCTACTCCCTATCCCCGTTTTCACCCGTGTGCTCAAAATCGCGCTTATCCGTGCGCATGCCCCATCCATCCAGTAACACCTTCATCTTACCCGGAATGAACGGCTACAGCAGGATCCCAGCGAAGCGCACCGCTCCAGTGGAGAGGGAGACTGGTGCAGGATCCGTGATAGCCACGGGCAGGGCGTGCTGGGCACTTGTTTGTCTAGAATAAATTAGTCACTGCCGGGGGGAATGCTGAGGGGGGATCGCTTCGTGAGCTATGTTCATAATATCCTTTAATGCCGTGTTCGGATGTAGGTATTCCATTTTCTCCACTGTTAGGGGGGGGTCTTTTGTCGGAGGCTTGTTGTGCTCTTGGTTTTCCGGAGGGGGTTCTCGCTGGTTGAATTCAAGGCTGCGGTTGATGGCACTTTCTAGGTCGAACTTCCGCCCCAGGATCCGGCCTGCAAGGTTTCCTAGGCGGCCTACCCAACCTCTCTGGTAGCTGGTGATTTCGGCGAGCACATCCTAGTCGCAGTTGTCCACGACGCCCCCTTGGTGAGGGAGGTTGAAGCGCGTGGCATCTAGGTGAAATCCGGAGATCGCGAAGGGGCCGCCGCCGCGCCCGCGCCTTTGCTCATATTCCGGAGGTTCATGGCCCAGTGCGCATGTTAGGGGGAGGTATGGTAGGGGGAGGTTGAGGGCGAGGAGGAAGGCGGGTGAGTATAATGCGTTGAACCCGAGGATGTCCTTGCCTATGGCGTGTGCGTTTGCAGGCCCGAAGGAGATTGAAGGGGGAGGGGGACAGTTTGGGTATGTGCTGTTAGTGAAGTAATTTGCCGGCACGTTGAACCAGAAATACATCTTGTATGAGAGGGAATCGGTGGCCATTGGGGTGTCCTAGTAAAGGAAGGAGCTCGGGCGCCGGATGGATAGATCCTCTAGGTAATTTTCCACCATTAGGGTGATTTCCTTGTAGTGGGGGCAGAGCACGATCTAGTCTAGGCTATCCGGTAGAACTCTAGGAGCCGTGGAGCAAGAGCTAAGTGGCGGAAGTGGTAGTTTGCTTTTTCCGTTCCTCAACTTTCCGCGTCCCAATGGAGATGTGCTGCCTCCTGACTAATTTTCGATCCCCAATTGAAGCTAGGCCATTTCATAGGGAGAGGGCTTCATCCAAAATGGTGTATCGCTCCTGATTCTCGCCGGCATAGTTGTAACTACTGTCCCCCAGTCAGTGCCAGCTGTAGTTTGCTGCGCCACTATGCGCAGGGGCAGATGCGGATGAAATGGTCGTAGGGGAAATTGGCTTCTGATACTAGGTTCTATGAAGGGTGAGTGATGGGTTGTGATGAGGAAAAGATTGCCTCGCTAGGATAATGTCATTCCGGCGGGTTTTCTGGATTCTCATCCCTTGCTCGTCTCTGCCCGCACTCAACAGGTCTACTCGTAGAGGAAGCCGCGTGCCTTTCAAAACATCGGCCCGTGCCCTCGGTTTATAGACTAAACGCCCGATATGTGGACCTGTCATATTTTCTTAGCTAGCGGACTTCATAAAATCGAGATAACAAGGGGGGGATGAGTGCCGGGATGGACAAATAGAAAACATCATACAAAGAGCGTTCCGGCACCAGCCAATGCCATCGCCGCCACATAATCAAATCATCATAAACCCCAATTGACCAATTTGCGTGGTGAATACCAGGTGAGCGGCTCAAACCAGAATTCTATGAGAAAATCGAGCATCCAGTCATTGAGCAAGGCTGCCTTAGTTGCCAAGTCGGTTACCGAAAGACAAGCGCGGCAACTGCCCTCATCGAACTTTAACAATAGAACTTTCTGTGCCCCTGTATGCAAAGGCCCGCCACTTATCATGATAACTCGGAGGATTTCCGTGAGAGAAAAACAAGGCAAATTGAGTAGGAGTAAGGGGGGGTCTCGGAAGGGTGGCTTTCGCCAAGCACGTCTCGAGCGATCGGTTGATACAGTAGCTAGTGTGGGGCTAATGTCATGGGGCCAATTCAGCTTGGTGACAGGCAAGATTGGAATTTTGGATGCAAGGTTTCTGTTGGAATTTTGTCCCCATACGCTCGCTTGATATTCTTTAACCTTATTATTTCTTGTTAGTCCTTTCGCGAAACGCTCTACTGCACCTTCCTTCGTTTCATTCGAAACTTTATCTCCTTGCATCTGAATGTTTCTTTTCTGTTTCAGTCTGAGAAAGTTTTCTTCCTCCGTGTGAGTGGTGATTGAGTTTCCACGCACACTGGCACGGCATTAGGGAAACCGGATCCTATGATAAAGGACCCGATCATCTAGCTAGAAATGTTATGCGAATTTGAACCTCTATCAAGTGCCCAAGCGAACTGCCCAATTCTGATCCATCTCTCCAACAATTACTTTACATATTCTACTCTCTTTACTCGGCCTGAATATTTACAGTTTCGCCCATTAAAGAAATAGCGGGGTATGGGATGTGACGGCAGGATTTGACTTAGGTGTTGAGGTTGAGAAGGAGAGGGGCGGATTGGGGCAGAAAGAAATCGGGAAGGGGAATTGGGGTCTCCGGGGCCTACTTAGTCCCCACCCCTTCCTGCTTTATCTTCTCTTTTTTCTCCTGCTTCTCTTTCTCATATCACAGCTTCGCCTTTGTGCCAATTCACTGCGAAGGATGCCTTCCATTCCGCTTTGTGCTGCTACTCACGGGGGCAGTGTTGTTATTCACTACACCGGCTGTGGCTTTCGGAGCAGGGAATATTGTCAGCGTTTCTCAAGTTGCTGGGAAATATTGGCGTCATGGAGGTATCGGGGGGGCGCTCTTGGAGCTGTTCATGAGCCAAGCTGGGGCTAAGGAGTGTGACAGGCTGAATGTCAAAAGGGTTTGCTTTGTGGATGTTTTTTAATCGCCAAAGTTTAGTTCCTTGTGCTAACTAGGGGTGTAGGGAAATTGGCTTAGAGATTATTCACAGGCCATCGATGTCGGTGGTTTGGAGCAACTGCCGCAGGATGCTATCCGTGTTTTGGTAAGCCCGCAGTTGGGTTAAGCTTTTGTGGAGAATCATGCTGACAGGCCGATGCACGTGACAGCTGTGGGTCCTGTCGTTTATGACCTTTGGCTTTGCAACTGGAGAGTTTGAGCTTACCGAGGAGCGTTATCGCCCGGAGGAGCATATTGACAACCCAAAGGTTCACCCGGAACCTTTGTGAATTATTCGTTGGGTCATACCTAATTCTCTATTTTCTATTATAGGACTACGCCGATAACGAGGATGCTCGCAAATACAACTCCCGTCTCCGCGGCCCCGTCGATGAGCGCCACCAGTTGGTTATTGATGAGCGTACCGGACTCAAAACCTAGATCGCATCCGAGGACCGTGGTATCGATACTTCTGCCGGGCTTGTTCGGAGAAAATTTGAAGAAGCTATTGAGAAGGGCAGCGCATATGGCAGAGATGGCAGAGATGCAGATCTGTATGAAGCTTTGAGGCTTCTCGGAGCGGGACCACACTGCTTGGAATGTGTGTCATGTGTTCTGAACCTCACCTCATTCGATGCTAACCTGACAAATTTATAGACCATCCGGCTCATTCTAGTTACTGCGGGCTAGCTTTCAGAGAATTGGGGCCTCAGGTTTATCCCCATGTTGGAGAACAAACTGATTAATGGAAGGTGAGTTTTCCCGGTAATCACCGGAACAAGTACGATGTATTTCTTTGTCTGATTCCCCAACCTTTCCAAAGCGCAAGCTAATTCCTGATTATTATTATTTTAGTTGGAATGACAGATTTCCTTCATAGTGTTTTAGGCGAGGTATCAGAGAAGATGGTGCAATCCGAGTTCCAGGATCTTGACAGTAAACTCGGTAATGCGTCCGATCCTAACAAATCCAACGAAGCCACTTCTACCCTGAAGGGTATACTTGGCAATATCCCATGGGCTCTTCTCGGTATTGGCGGAGATTCCAGTTCAGAGGCCGATCGACTAAAACAAATGGAACAAGCCTCAATTCAACCCAAGACCGATATCGCTGGATATAACGTGGAAGAGATGAAACGCCAAACGGAACAAACTGTAAAGGATATCTTCCCCATTTTGGGGTTCCATGATAAGGTCATGAAGGCTTTCCAAGCTGGGATCGATAAGATTCCTGGAGCTAACGCATTGATGGAAAATCTTACCGGCACTATGCAAATTTATGTCTTCATCATCCTAGTGCCCTATGTCAAGCCTATTCTTGAAAGAATCAAGGCTGAGCCGGCCGCCGGCTCTGGCGGTATTCTGGCGGCTTCCGAGCCGGCACAGTTTAAAGTGTTTGAGGACGAAAACTGCTCAGATCCAACTCACTCCGTTCTTTCAAAGGATCATTTCACAAATATTCTCAATCCGGTTGCAGGAAGAGTTGCTTCCGCTCCAGTTTCTTTTGCCGTTCCTTTGATTTTTAGCGCCTAGGACGATAGCAGCAGGGACCCCCGCCAGATTATCGACGAGATACTTCAAGTTTTCCATCACCCAGCCCTGAGAGACGAGAACAAGGCGGGCCAGCGTGCTATGTTTGAGGCCTGAAGCAATGGTGGGAAAAGAAGGACTGGAGTCAAAAACGTCATCTGGAGGAAGTTCTCAGCAGAGAAGGTGTCCGAAATGGGAAGAACCACGAAGGCGAGGACCCCAATCCTGGGCCTGGCGGATCTGGCCACAGCCATAAGGGTATGCCGGAAGGAGGTAGTGTGGCTTCTCATTCTAGTGGAAATCAACAGCTCCGTTCTGGCAGGGATCAAAGCTCGGGCTCCTCATATGGTGGTGGTTATAAGGAATCGTCCCGCGTCCCCCTTGCCGCAATCGCGAAGAAGCATCCTCATATGGCAACTCTGGCGGAGGTTATGGCTCCGGTCGTAACAACAACGAGTCTTCTTCGTACCAACGGAGCAGCGGACGTGATTCAGATAATCGCCAACAATCTTCGTATGGTTCGAGAAGCAATCGGCAGGAGACCTCATCTTATAGCGGTAGTGGAACCAGTCACTCTTCTCGCCATCAAAACGAGGGGCCCGGCTCCTATAGCTCCTCTAGGCGTAACAATGATAGTTATGGTACCGTCAGCGGAAACTATGGATCCAATACGCAAGACTCTTAAGGTTCCTCCTCTAGACGTGGTAATAATGACGGAAGTACGCCTGGTTCTTATGGGCGCGTTGGGGCGTCTTCATATGGTGGGGGTAGTTGCGCTTGGCGTCGCAAATACGATAACGGACCATCATCTTATCCTCGCGGCTCGGGGGGAAATACTTCTTCCTATCGTATTTAGTAAGGAACAAACACTTTCCTACGGGAGCGCCGGCCGTGATGAGGGGGTGACCTCTTCCTCCTACGGGAGAGCCGGTCGCACTGAGAAAGGCAGTTCTTACAGAACGTCCGGCCGTGACCAGGGTACCTTTTCGTACAGAAGACCCGGCCGCGGCGAGGAAACTTCATCCTACGGAAGGTCTGGCTATGACAAAGATAATAGTGGTTCTTATGGAGGCAACACAGGCTCATACGATAACGATAATAGTACATCTTCCTACGGAAGATCAGGGCACGGCGAGGGTACCACCACCTCCACTTACGGGAGCTCAGGTCGTGGCCATGATAACGAAGAGTCTTCCTACCAATCCTCTGGCCGGTCGTATGACAGCCACGATAATGACACTTCCGAATATGGGTCTTCTCACAGGACAGGCGGCGATGAGGGACAGAGCTATGATCACAGGGGTGGCAACAGAAGAGGGAATGAGGAAGAATCCGGCGGATACGGCTACTAACATTTGGCGTTCTTCTCTTCGAGCAGTGAGCGCATGTGACCGCGGTGGTGTATTAGGTTAACTGGTAGTGTGTATTCAGAAATTCAACTTTGAAACTTATTGGAATTTGAAGTGTCGTGGGGTTGGCGCTGTGGTCACTGGATGTGCTTGTGGTACACGGTGCCGTCGTAGATTAGGATACCCTTCTACATTCGTGCTTTTGCCCCTGCTCACTGGATCTCACCTGCCACACTCGCCACTCTTTAATGTAATGACTTTAACGTAATGAGGGGAATCTTTCTTGTAGTCTCCAGTAACATAGACAGATGCACTCTGCGACATAGCCGGTGAGCCATTCACCCCCAACACTAACTACTATTCATATCCCAACAGATAGACAACGGGTTATCGAAGTTGGGACCGCCCGCAGCGCCCGCTATAACCGTGAATATCATACCCTAGTGGATGCAGTAGGCCCCTCTCGACTCCTCTTCCAACAAGTCCATACCAAGTTTGCCCAGATAATATCCGAGGCAGAGGGGAAACCGAAGCGATTCCGAAACCGGTGACGGCAATGCCGCGGATGAAACTGAAAAAGGCTAGAACCCACAATTGACCCCCCCCCGGGCCTTTTCCTGGACACCCGCGTGCTCAGCCAAGTCTCCATAGGGCTTATGCCTAGTGCTATGTTAAGACTGCCGCCAAGTATACCCCCGCCCGTGGCAGTTGGAAACTATCAGACCCCCCCCCTCATTCTAGCAATCCCACAGGAAATCCTTTGAAAGCGGGCATTTCGCTTACTTGCGCCATCCCGGAAACCAGGATACTTCTTCACCGTGCTCCCCGGGTAGAAGTATGATATCATACCAGCATGGTGTGGGAGAACTGACTGGGGAGTGGTAGCCCGCCCTGTATACAGTCATTCTACCAATGGAATGAAAGAGACTGGGATCCGATCACGCTGGAGGATGGGAGGGGAATAAATTAGTTGGCGAGGGGTGGAAGGGTGGATGCAATAATATGGAGGTTCAATGGAAGCGGGAGAGGCGGTTTGAGTGGCTCGGTGGCGTCCAAGACTCTGTATTGTGCACAATAGCAATAAGAAACCCGATTACTCGTATATGTTGATGCGGAGGAGAATAGGCAAGCGATACTAGTAGAGCCGCTAAAGATCGACGCGACTCTGCAGGGAGCCCCAATCTGGCTTAGGCGACAAAAGCTTAGCGCAACGACCAATCCGCATGGTTTAGGGTTGGGGGGTGCGTCTGGTGGAACACTAGGCCGGATAATAGGACAGGGGGGGTGAGGGAAAATCGAGGCTTGGCACTGGCGGCTCTGTCTGAATCTCCCACGGTAGCGACCTCCATGCCGTGCGCTTGCGGTCGAAATAGGGTCGTCGAATCTCAATATTGAAAATATTCCTTCAATAAGGACAGCGCCAGCCATCTCCAAGAACCTGTTCCGGTCGGCGAGGAGAATTCACTGCCCGATCGATCCGCTCTACCCTTCAAGAGCACCTCCGGACTCATCCCCGAGCTCCTCGATGCGACTCACTCGACAACGGCAGAGCCTACTTGAGCGACCTGAATCCTCAGCACATCAGGCCCTTCCGACATGTCCCTCCCGCGACCTCCAAGGCCACCCTTCCCCGAACATCCTTCTCTGTGCTGGGGAATCCGCGCCAAAATGGGACCTCTCAGATTGGGCGAGATTGCTTGCGTTGAAGCAGCTGGACGACTACAATAGCCAGCTATCCTCCCAAAACCTCCCCGCAGAACGTAAGGTGTGCATGCGCGCTGTTGATTTGGATAGTCCTTCCCTTCCCTAGGGCCTACGTCGTGTGCCTTTCTTCAGAACCGCTGAGATCGTGGCTAGCTTGGCATAGATGGGGGGTTACGATACCAACAAGATTGTTACTAATGTACCTAGCTACTTGGAATGAGGACAAAGGAGCTCTAAAAATACCCCTCGAGCGGGCTGGAAAAATTAGGCCCAACACTATCGTACCATTTTCGGCCACTGCCCCCAAAATTAGCTACCGCCAGCACGCCCCAAGGCCGAGGAGGAATCACCCTCTTTAACACATTCCGACATGGGTAGCTTACGTGCTGTTTCCCCCTATCCACTCTCAAACCCGTCCTGCCGTTTGAAACGCCTCTTTCTGATAATCGCTGTCTTCCCCCCAGAGCAAGCCCGCCATAGAAACCCAACCCAAATATTTTATTCCGGTCGAAGGAAATCGGACACTATGGGAATGCACCAATCTGTCACATTCCCATCCCAACCTCTATACGGATTCCCTTACCCTGTCGAGTCAGGATTCCCGAGCTCTTGCAATATAGCGTGTGGCGTTCGTGGCGGCTGTTTTCTATTGTACCGAGATAAGCCAGTGTGGGAATGTTCGTCATAGGGAGAATTATTATGTGCAGGAAAACCTCACAAAGGAATAGACAAGATAGATTTACAAGACCCTTATCCACAATGTGTTAAGACTGTATTTAATTTGGGTCTTCGAATCGGGACGGTGGAGGGAGGGTGTTCCATATGGCCTCCGTTAGAAAAGATCTTAAATCTCTCTTCATTCCGGCCTAGCCAACCACGCCTGGCGAACTTACGGTAATTTACCACAATACATGCCGTAATATTTATATTCCCGTGTGTGCTATGCAAACTTACACCCATTCTGGTTGTAATTAATTTTTAACTTTCCCAAGTTTCCTACGTTATAGTATACTTAATAAATCTAAGTGGTTTTTAACAACAAAAGAGATACCGGTGTCTAAAACTATCATATGCTGAGGCCCTTGATAGGGCGGAGATATTCATTCTTACTGGGTGGGAGCCCACAAGGTTTCCCTGCGTTTGGTTTACTCAAAAGGGACATCCGAGGAATTGGCTGGTTGATAAGGACGACTGGGAATTCTCTAAGTGCAAGAAGCGATAATTTACTTCATGTAGCAAGGCACAATCCCGGGAGGGCTTCCAGCGCTAGAAGCGATAATCCACTTCATGTGGTGAATATCGTCAATGCTAGAATAGAAGAATGTGCTGGGACGTTAGAATTTCCCGTCTCAGCTACGGTACGCGAGGGGAGAACGCCGCAAACTTAGCCTCCAATTGAGACAAAACAGGGGTGAGAATAGTGGTCTAATATGATATACTCTTTGCTGCCCCTAATCTAAACGAGGCACTATCTCCATCCCTACTCCCCGTTATCCCACCGCATAATCCATGGAAACAATGAGTTTAACTAACAAAAGCTATATTCGAAGACAATATATTGTGACAAAAATAGTAAAAAGCAAAACAAGATGGTAATTTAGTCAAATAGCCCTGCATATCCTATCGCTTGGCAGGCTTCGTCGGACTCGTCCTGGCCAAGTCGGGACCCATAATCTTGACGGTTCCAGTTGGTCAAATTTCCACCATTATACTAGACTTCACTTTCGACGGGACCGGCGGGTCTAGTTTGGTCTTCCGCAGACCATTCAGAACCCTCATCAATGCCAGGGGCCATACGGAATGAACCAGCAACTTCCGCAACCTTCTTCTCAAGGCTTAAGGCTGGATCTCACGACCTAGGCGCGGGGCATCCTACTATCAAAAACTCAGGATTTGTTACACCACCCCCGGTTGCCTCATCCAATAAAGTTGCACCACTGGAGGCCTACACACCTGATCGTGGATCTCGTATTCCCGCACTACGTACTCAAGGCGAGGCTTTGAATGACTTGCCAACTAACCCTCACAACCTCCGAAGGTCAAGTATCATCACTGTGGCACATACCAACGATATGGTTTCTTCTTCCCAGAATCAGCGTTTGTCATCGGTACACGGCGATTCTGCAAATATGCCTTCCCCGTCTCGCCATTCTCCTTACGTAGATCACCACCCAGCGTTGAGCGCAGTAATACCTGCACCAGAGCGCCAACACCCCCGCCTTGCCCCTCCTTCTACTGGACAACTCCCATCGTCCCACCTTCCAACCTCCTCTCCAGCCCCGTTCTGGAAATATGTCCGATTTGGGTCTACAGCTGCAAAGCCCGGAGACTGTAGCCCTTTGGAGGATTCGCATAGCTCTTCTCCACCACCAGTTTCAGGGCCTAGGGGAAGCAGTAGGATTAGAGAATAGGGCAGTCCATTGAAGGAACGTGGTAGCAGTTTTCACTTGGCGGGGTTAAGAGTCGGGACAAGCCTCATATCGGATATCAAGGAGGATGACGAGGAGGATGGACTTGGTGACATGCAAGGTGTTGATTTGGCTAGGTAAGTTCACCCTCTCCCAAAGTCCATTCAAGTGCAATAAGGTATGCTAACGACCATAGGTCGTTCGGGGAAGTAGCGGGATTCCACTGGGGTGGAAGGATTGCGGGGGCCGACTGGGGCGTGCAGTGAAAAGATTCTTGGGACACAACGACGAAACGAAATGTTGATGACAGGGGGTTTTTCCTATTTTCTCTTACTAAAACAATTCTTATTCTGTATCTATCAGGCATGGCGACGGGATCAAAAAGTTTTCTGGCAGCAAACTGTTTTCCGTTTGCCGAAAAGGGATGTTGCGACGACCTTTTGGGAAATCACAATAACTACTTGCACCAATGATTTACGACAGTCACATAATTTAATGAATGAATGAAGCAATTTTTTTTTGTCCGGTCAGCGTATAACGGGACACTAATAATGCAAGGTTGGGAGAACCCATTGCCAATTAAGTAAAGCGCACCGTTTCTCTCGAGGTTAGCTATCCTGTCTCAGGGGATGGTGGAAAAAGGTATACCCGGTTGCCAGGCCACTGCGGGGTCATAGCTCGTGTATAGTGGGCCCGTGGGTCTCACCCCCTTTACATGCTACAGTCCTACAGTTCCCTCGATCTCAGAGCCACCATACTTCCTACACCTCGCGTTCCTATACTTTCTATTGCTCGGGTTCTTTATTGCCCACCACCCCACCCCTGAGGCAATCCTAATGCGCCCTCATTGTCACACTGGGTCATATCGGCGGTAACGATCTCCCACGACAAGGGCAGCGGCAACTTCTCCAACACCCCAGTCAGCGGAACGACAGATCATTTGAGCGGTACAGAGTTTGGTGGGGGATTTCCTTCGGCGTTGTTCTTCTTGGGTTGCTTCTTTTCTTTCCTTCCTGCCTAATCTCGTTACTCTTAATATACTTTCCTGGCTTTGGAAAATTGGTCAAATACTATTCACAAAGTCCCCACACCCTACCTTGTACCTGTGGCAGTGTTTTTTTGGCAAGTAAGAATGCACACCGGAACCGGATGAACATTATCACCAGCGGGAACACTGCCACAGATACAGGTTGGGTGCGAGGACTTTGTGAACAGTAGGAAAAAACAGCTAAAACTAACGACTTCTAAGAGTTTTAAAAAGACCCTTCATTTCACTGGTCAGGCTTTGGACTTCCCCATAGAGATGTTTAATTTCGTCAGGAACCTCTTGGACTCCACTACTGATGGTCCTGATTTGTTTTTCGAGATGTTCTTCGATAATAGTCATTTTGTTTCCAACATGTTCTTCAGTTGCCATCATTGCTCCCGGGAGGTCTGCCTGTGCCAGACATTTGTTACAGGTATCCCAATACAGTAATTTGAACAAGACCTAATAAGGTGTTAGAACAGCATTCTCTGGAAATGATATCTCTCAACATACTCCACCAACCACAGTTCCACAAACTCCGAAAATTCCCTATAAAAATATTTTGATAACAAGATAGGTCTCATGTAACAGATATGGGTACTATGGTTACTGATAGATTTGCCTTTAGGATTAGTTTGGTTTCAGGATAAGAGTCTTGTGGCTGTAGCCTGGTTATGCAGGTAGTATTGTTTTGATACCTAGTTTGTTTTAGGTTTGGTTTTGGGATACGAGGTTGTACCTCTTCCTGATTGTTTTCAGCAGTATTATTAGATACTACTGTTGTTTGAACTTTTGTTTCAAGGGATCAATGGATACCTTGAATGTTTTATGTATTATTTTATGGTATCAATTTGATATCATAGTTGTTTTGAGACACGAGTTGCCAGTGTGCTCATAGGAATAAGACTTTGGAAAATCAGGCCATGTATTTAAAGGCTACATCTTGCAGACTTAGAAAGGACAGATTTCGACACAGAGCGATTTCAATATACTTGGTTGGATAGTTACCTCTTCAGTTGGCCACGAAGGTTAGAAGCCACCAAACACTTCAAGATCTTAGGGATATAGTAAAAGGTTCTATCTAACAACCTTTTGGAGCCACTTGTTGATCAATCTGCCTAGGCCATCTTTTGGCTAGAATTTCATGTGTACAACCTGGGACAGTGTCTTAGAGGTTCTCACTGTACCTAAAACCAATAAGGAAACATTATTTCTCCTTTTGTCTAGCTTGAAGATTGATCCTGATCCCCCTTAGCTGTCTGTGAAGATTGGTCTTGATATCTGTTAGTCATCCTTGAAGATTGGTCTTGATATCTTTTAGTTATTCTTCAACCTGACTCAACCTTTCGTTCTAAGTGACTTTAAGAACAAGGACGTACGAGTGACTCATCAACCTTTGTATTACAGCAGTTAAGGATACTCCTATCTGAAAAGTCTCCTTAACCGCACTGGTTCATGCATGTTGTTGTTGTAGCTTTTGTAGCATGTTAGAGCCAGCCCAGTATAGCTACAGCTATATGAATCAACAAGTGTGGTTACGAACACTTTTCCAATAGGAGAAGAGGAAGGGAGACCAACATCCAATAAGTCACATGACTTATTAGTAGCAACTCTGTCCCTACCACTTATTTCGCTCTCTCCCTTAGTACCTTTTGGTTTTCCACCTTGACCATGTTCTCCAGCAAAGCTAGTATTTTGGAATGTGGCCTTGGAAAGCTGGTTGGTGTGATTCTCACCAGTCTCTAAGGATCATATAAGATCCAGAAAAAATCAACCTCATCTGTCTCTTGGCGCGGGCTGGGAGAGATCTTGGGAAAGCCATCGAAACCATCAACTCTTTCAAAGAAAGATGCCTTGAACATACGGCATGGCTGCTGGGCAGCTGGGCGGGACATCAAGCAGCCGGAATAGCCCATAGGATTAAGCTAAATTATGAGAGTCCGGGTTAGCATAAATTCTGTCCATACTCGCAATGTCGTTACGTTCATATAAATAACTACTCCCACTGTCGTGGTGTTTGTAAAACGGACTACTATTGCATACAGCCAAAAATTGACTCAGTCTGGGAATTTGAATAGCATGCAATAGTAGTTTGTGTTAGCGACACTCTGATGACAGCTCGCTCACGACCCAATGATGACTGGGGTAGCGTAGATAACGGCGCGAAGCCCAGGAGAACAGCACGTAAGTGTTGGTTGTGGTATGTGTGTTGTTCGATGTACAATACAGGAAGCTCTCTACTGGTAGCTTAGACTAGGTACAGAAAGAGAGCGCACAACCACACTAAACAGGAAAAACCCACAAATTACAGTCACGACCCTAAACCGGTCGCACCCCAAGCTAACTATCATACCCTAACGACTATGGGGTTCTAGCTATAATATCAGTCTGTTTGAAAAACGTCATGACATTCCGGGTAGTTATTTATACGAAGGTACAGCAGGTAAATTTTGTAGGTTCCACAAAGGCGGACTTCCACCCTCACCCCATGCATAACCTTCAAAACTTACACGCTACACCTTAGTAAGAAGATAACTTACCTTCCCATGTTCAACAAAAGCAAGTCTCCTACTACCGATAAGAGAGCGAGAAGGGGTGGGGTGAATAGCCCCCACTCCCATGAGCGGACGGATGCGAGCGGATCCCGAGACCCCGTATCTAAACATCTAAATCATCGTTAGCAGGATTTCGATAGATTGCTAGTGGAGAGGGCTTGCCCTCACAATTTGCGAAGGAAGAAAGAATGGAAAAATGAAAAAATAAAGGGAACAAAAGAATGAATCACGAAAAGAAGTTGTTTGTCTTCAGTGATCAGTAACAGAGGGGTGGTTGATGAAGGTGAGGAGGGTTGGGCATTGAGAAACTCCGTATTATTATTTCTGTTGTGACTCGTTATCACAAATTCGCAAAGATGTGCAAACCTCAGAGCAGAGCTTTGTGATCGTACATACAGACAGGATCACTGAAAAATCCTGAGGCACACCTTGGCCATCTCCGTCTTAAGCATGACAGAGGAGACGGCACTGTTCCTCCAGCAAGGAGATCCTGCTCGCCACTAGCCTTGACACTTAATATAGCACGAGCGAGCATCTCACCTCCGTCATCATTCAAAACCCTCACTATCATAGGATTAGATATAAACTCCTCACACCAAGACCTCTGATTGCTCTAGTATTTCCTGACCAGACAATCTTTTGCTGTCACCATCAATCCTCGCTACGATTGATTGCTGTATCCCTTTGCTGTTTGGGTGGAGGAGAGCAACGGGCAGTCCCGTCACCCGCCTCACTTTGCCGAAAGGATACGGTAGAGTAGCTCTCTCCATTTATTCACTTAATCAAATATGGAGTACATCGGAGTCGCTAAAGCATGTGTCTCTTCTATTTTCACTCCGCCCCAAGAAGACACTTGCGCACTATCAACTAACACAAAGATAGCTGGGGATTTTACATAGAGAACGTGACTATCCTACATCATGGGCAGCCGACAGTTGGGACACTCCACATCACTCCCCACCATCTCATCTTCCGGATAGATCCTGAAGCTGAATCATCTTCTCAATTAGCTTCTAGCGTGATATCTAGATTCTGGTCGGATTTCCAAAGTACCTCCGGGGCAACGTCAATCTTGACCGTCTAGCTACAGGAATTTAGACGGCAGGAAATTGGGTAAACATTTTTGCCCCGCCTATAGTTTAATGGCGCCGGCTAAAACACCACCCCTTGGTAATTGCCGTCTTTCCCTTCCTCCCGTGGTGTCCTGTCCCAGACGCACTGTTTAAATATTCTCTTCTGGCCGAAGGAAATCATACTTGATGGGAATGCACATATCTGTTACATGCCCACCCAAACCTCTAAACAGATTTTCCTACGTAGTCGAGTCTGGATTTTTTAGCCTCTGCTTAAAGTCTAGAGACTTGAGTTGATGCCTCTGGTATTTCCCCCGTCCCGAAATGATCCGGGCTGGCTTGAAATTTCCCTCATATACGTTTTATTCTCTTCCTACAGCATATCCTCTTCGGGGGGAGCCCCAGTTGTTCCTCTATTTTTTTACTATTCTTTTCCCCCTTCTTTTCCCTTTCGAGTATAGACACGAGGACTATTTAAGTATCGAGGAGAAATATAAAGTGCGAGTATTTCTAACGTCCGTGAAAAGTCACCTAAAACCTAGCTGTTAGATAGGGTAGGGTAGTGATTGGCTTCCCTATAGAGAATATTTTCATGAAGGTCATAATTATATGCCACTGATCTCGGGGGGGCTGGCTTCCTTACTACGGTTGCATTGTATCTCCGGAATACTCTAGATCATCCCTACTTCCATTCCCTCCATGAATGACCTCCCTTACCTACGTACTTCCATGATAATAATAAAGGAAAGACATGAGCATAAACCCTTCCTTCAATTCTTTCAACTCCAGAAAAAATGGAATCACTAAAGCCATTATCTATCCTTGCCCGTCAACTATCCGCCTTCCTTATATCTGACAACTATTCGCTTCCGTCAACACCGACATCCAAGCCCCTGGTGAGCCAGCGTGGCCAGGACACATAGTTTTGATTTATATCAGAGGGTGATTATTTCTCTTATTTCTCTTCCTTTTCTCCCCTTTTCAATCTTATTCCCTGGCCAATGCGAGAGGAGGCGAAGGTAAAATATTGAGTCTAGTAAATCAGCAGTCGCCCCCAGCGTTCTGAGCTAGATCCGCGACCAGCTCGTTACCCAATTGTTACCCCAGCCCAAAACCGCGTCCCGTTGACCCCGTCACATGTGAAACCACCAGCTCTATCATTTCCTGTCGGCCAAATTACGAAAGCCTTGGCATCCTCGTCTCTCCTCTATAAATACCTCCCTCCCCCCCACCTCCTCTTCTTCCTCCATCCCCTTGAACCATCTCTATCCTCTTATACCGCCTCCATTCTCCTGAGCCACCTCCATCCTCCTGGGCCACCTCCATCCCCTTGAGCCATCGCCATCTCCTTCAGTCATCTCCATCCCCTTCAGCCATCTCCACCCCCTTGAGCTATCCAAAAGACTCCCCCATTTTGATTTTTTGGGTTTTCCCCTCCCTATACGTATTGTGCCTGGTAGCAGTATCTGCCGCTCACCAATGGCACTTCTCGGAGCTCCCCATCTCTATTGCACTACGAGGTGGGGACTGCGCCAGTGCTGCCTTCAGGTACCTGGGCTGCCTAATTTTTGATTTACCATCGAGATTTATTTCTACTTTTTTTTTTTTTTTTTTTTTTTTTTTGCTTGCCATTGTCTTCCTGGCCGCAGAGCGAGGGGATGAAGGCAAGAGCCCAAAAATACAAAAACCTCCAATACCGTAATCGGGATATCTCCCGTGTAATCGTGGGTACAGAATCCCAAACCAATTGCCTCCATAACCCCCTTAAGCGAGGTCTTACAGGTTAGCGCTTACTAAAACACTCCAGTGCTGTTAAAGTCACTTCCTATTCTCTCCCTGCTCCTGACGCTCACCCACGCGGCAGCGCTCGAGAATCCCCTCCCCGAGCCCGATATCAGCCCTCGCGCTAAGCGACCTTGTAATTATAACGACGGCTGCCACTGCAACACCGGGTATACCCCCGGGCACTACTGCGGGTACTGCAACGCCGTGCTTTCATGCCCCCCCCGGACAACCCTGCGAGGGTAATATGTACTATTGCAGTAGAGACGGGACATGCTGTAACTATCGGCTCAGACACAACTGTAAGATAGGCATGGACTCCTGTGGTTAAAACGGTCGAGGAATTGATTGAGATCTGGCGGGAGGAAGCTCAATAATAAGTGCTTTTGTGTTCCGGCTAGTACGGAGGGGGGAAGTCTTCATGCCCCTTTTATCAAACTTTTTTCTTAGACTTCCGCTGTGCTGGAAGATTAATTTGGTTTGTGCGGAACCAGGGTCTCTTGAGTGAGATACAATGCCTCTAGCTAGTATTAGTCATGTGTTCTTAAGTCAGAATGATTTTTGCGCCTCAGCATGTTATTGATGGATATAAATCCAAGCTAAACTAGTTGACACAAATACAGCATTCTGAACGTATTAATCGGTAAAGCCGGAGCATGAGTGCTTGCATGAGGCCGATTGTTGGTAATCACCGTGACTACCCAGCCAGGGTCTCAGCCCCCCCTTCCGCCGGTGTCTTCATTGGAAGCGTGCCCAGAGCCAAAGCTACTAATAGTACCCAAGGGGAAATGAGGGAATAACAGCTATCACTCGGAAAATGATGGCGCTGGCAGCTGACGGGAGCAGAGATCCCAACTCGGTTTATCATGAAGCTCTGGGGAAACAACTGAGGCTCTGCAATATCTGGGCAACAGCGTGCTTGCTTGGTTTGCCGTGGAGAGGATTTGGTGAATAAGTAATTTATAAGGTATCGCGCCTCAGAAGAACGAAACCAGGCTCCAATTGGTCTTCGTATTCTCTACTTTTCGCCAGCGACGGTTGCATACGTTGTCACTCGGAGACGCTGAGTCCACTGATCACGTGTTAGCATTGCTACGCACTGTATATGATAATAATATCCCGCAATATGATATCATACTAGCACAACCACCACTACCGCCCCCAACCTCCGCCCCCAACTCCCATACACACAACTCCCATACACACAACTCCCATTGAACCAACATAGAACCAACAATGCGCACCCTCCTCCGCCAATTCCCCCTCCTAACCCGCCACCTCCCAAAACACCCTTTCCACCGAAGCGCCCACAACCCCGCCGACAATCCAAACTTCACCTCAATCCTCGACCAACCCCCAAGCCTCGTCCGCGCCGGTAGGAAGCAATACAGCCCAGGCCTCCTCCTCCTCCTCCTCCTCCTCGCCCCAATCCCAATCGCAGCCTTCGCCCTCGGAACCTGGCAGGTCAAGCGACTGCAGTGGAAAACCGACCTCATAACCGCCTACACCGACCGTCGACTAGCCCCACCACTCCCGCTACCGCCAAGGGTGGGCGTGCAGTAGATCCCCTCCTTCGACTACCGCCACGTCCTAGCGACCGGCACGACCAGGGGATGCTGATCCGGCCGCGGATACATAAGGGGCAGACTGGGTACCAGGTCGTTGCCCCGCTGGAGCGTGCGGAGGGGACCAAGGTGCTGGTGAACCGGGGGTGGATAGCGAAAGAGAAGAGGCTGTACAGGGATCGTGATCCGGGCGGGTCTGCCCGGAGGAGGTCACAGCGGAGGGGTTGCCGAGGAGTCCGTGGAAACGGAATATGTTTACGCCGGATAACGTGCCGGAGAACGGGGAGTTCTATTTCTCGGATGTGGAGGGGATGGCGGGGTTGATTGGCGCTCAAGCGGTCTGGATAGAGGAGACGGTGGAGCCGGATTTTGTGATTGCGATGGGGAATATTGAGAAGGGGGCGCCCATTGCTAGAGCTGCTGAGGTGAACTTGAGAAATAACCATATGTAGTATATCGTTACTTGCCCCCCTCTCGGGAGCGAGATGGGCGAAGCTAATAATACCAGTATAGGTATAGCCTTGCCCTTGCCACCTCAGTAATATTTTGCGTCCTTGTTCACCAGCCCCCAGACCGTGCAAGAGAGTCCGGCACAGCACAGACCGGGCTCGAATGACGGAATGAAAAAGAGGAAAAATAGAAGAAAAAGAGAAAGAAAGAAAAAAGAATAGTAATGTACTCTTCCGGGTCTCACCCGTCAGGCGTTCTTTTGTGGGTATTTGGCAATTGTGATTGCAGAGCTTCCGGTGAAGGTAGCCTGCAGACGATAGTAAAAGAAAGTGAAGACTGATAGCCGGAGAAGAAAGATGATTGCTTGATGGTCGTAATTGATCGGTTTGATCAAGTACGAAAGTAGTGATGAATGAAGACTGGTGGGACGACTCCTCTCAGATGAAGAAAAATGCCCACGATGCTTGATGTTTCTCAGAGGTGCCGTCACCTCTCCCAACATAATGTGTGCTGACTGAAACGTCTCCTTCTCTATTCCGTAAAAACGTACGCAATCGCCACCGAAACCTATAGAAAGTCATAAAGCCAATCTCACGCGCCACAGCCATTAAACAAATACCGACCCCCACACCGCCCCCCGGAACTATCTCTTAGAACGGAAAAACAAAAATAAAGCAGGAGGAACAGAAAAACCGAGTTTAGCCTGCTTTCCGTTCACTGTATTAGCATGATCCCTCAGGTAGAATTCCTTTTGTTATAACCTACCCTTAGTAGTATTATTATAGACTTGGCACTCCCGGAGTGCATTGTATGCAATGCGTGTCGGATTTGTTTGGTCCTCGGTTAAGTAGGTCTCGCTCTCCCCGCGGTCCAACCTCTTGAATGCCTCGAGGAATTCGTTAAAGTGCTGGTAATATTGGGCTGTACCGGTTTTTTGGTCGTTGGCACGAACACCGGCATACTGGTTCAGAACACTGAGGGTTTCTTGGTGGGCTAGACAAGTTAGCCCAACTTCCAGCAAATGAGGTAGCGGGCGTCACAGTCCACCCGAACAAGCCCCCCATCCGAACAGATTCTGATTAGTAGGTTTTGTATGAGGATATGAGGTTGTCGGCGCAGTAGCCACAGTTCATCCAAGTTAACCACTTGAAAGTTTCTTCTTCGGGTTTAACTGTTTGGGTGGGGGGCCTGTTTGGGTGGACTGTGACGCTCTCTAGTGGATTTAACGAGTTTAAATACTGGATATAGGAGATAGCAAAGGTTACTCACAAATCTTTTTTACATCCGACGGATGTATTCCATAGAGTTTTTCAAATACCCAGGTGTTCTCTCTCCCATCCACCCCATCATCGAGTAGAGCATCGACGGCCGCATCCCCTCCATGGACAGTGAAATTAACCTGGGTTATAAGGTCATGATCCGATTGCTTTGCCTGCCCGATTTTGTCCCGGACGAAAGTGCTTATGAATCGCTGGCGTACTCGTCGTCCTGTCCGGCTAATGTTAATGTTGTGACATTCCCTTTCAACTCTGTAATCTCTTCCTTGTGCGATTTGATTTCCTTCCCCAGAAATAGTATCTGCTTGTCTTTTTGAAGATCTTTAGCCTTGATCACACGCACGCGTTCCGCAAGGCCAGCAAGGCCAAGACCCGGTGTATTGCAAACGTAAAATTCCCCGCCTCTCTCCTCAACATTGAGCTCATTCTTTGCGCAAGTTCCTTGCCGAGCGCAGATTTTGCCCTTCTCTTCACTTCCTCCAGGTCCCCAACCTTTGATTGAGTGACAAGTATGACGTCCCATTTTGGATCCTCAGGATCCACCGACGAACTCTGCTCACGGCTCAAATAGTAGACCTGGAGGCGCTGGCGAAGTTCCGAAATCGTCCCCTCACTCTTGGTCAAGTCCAACATTCCCGCACTCAGCCTGAAGGTCCTTCTTGGTGGTAGACATATTTGCCGTTCTGTTTGGTTGGTTGATGAAAAATCTGACGGTTGAAAAGCTGGCTTACTATTCCCGCCGGGGAACCTCCTATTCACAGCAGTCGGAGAGGGAGATTTGAGGAGCTGTTGAGAATAGGGGGATCAAATTAGGAATTTTAGTTGAGAAATATTCCCAGAGATGGGGATAATGGCGTAGAGGATATAACGGTGGGTTCAGAGTTGTGGTGGCGTCTTAGGAGATGGGTGATTTTTAGGAAACTGTAATAACCTCGGGTGAGTGTTTGTGTGAGAGCCGCTAGTGACTGGTTTTTTTTGTGGGCTTTGGGTGGATACAGCATGTAGAACAGTCAATTACCTGAAGCCCAGATTATGAAACCACCTATTGCTGGCCAAGCGCATCGCTTGCGTTGCTTACATTCTCGGGGCTAATTCATGAGGCATACGGTACTGTACAATTTCACAGCTTGGGACAAGGACCTGCTCTCCACTGGACCTTCCTGCAGCTCCCCCGATTAATGGCATTAGGAAGGTAGGAGACAGTTGCTACTGACGAGAAGCTTGGGTTCACGTTCATGGCTCCCAATAGAACCTCCCTATTTCTAACAAACTATGGATAGCCCCGGGATATGTTATTATGGTGCCGTTCATGCCAGTGTTGATATGCCGGGAAGGTATTCTTTCGGTTCTACCTCCTACTTACCATTCCAACCAGTTCCTCTACCTGTATGATAATTCACACGCTGCGATTTGTAAATGCCGGGTTACTTTATCAAACACCAGGACAGCTTACCGTACGAGTAATCAATATCATAGAAGGGCCTCACCGCTAGGAGGATTATAGTACTAACGATGGGCGAGGGAAGCCACGGGTAGCTGTATCCCACCTTCCACTTAGGTTCCATGCATAAGTGCACAAGCGACAAACTTATCCAGTGGGAAAAGCTTTTTTTTTATTACCTTTCTGGTCAAGGGCTTGGAGGAAAGGGTACCAGTAGTCAATCTCTCATTCCCGATACAGATACAAGTATAGACAATCATTGACCTGCGTGCGGCATGGCACACCCGAATAATTCCTTTTTCCCTCAGTTCGAAGAGACCGGTATCGTGATTTAAATTTCCCCTTCCCGACGCAAGCTATAAAGAGCGTTGGAACGGGGTCAGATCGCCCCAGTCGCCCACAAGGATTTCGCCTGAGCCCCATCATGCTGAGGCAAGCTTTGCCCTTCATTGGAGTGAGATTGAGCACCACCACCTAATCCGCCCCCAAAGTTTAAGCGACCCCTCTGCCCAGCCTGAGCGAAACCGCCTCTATGAGCCCCGCTAGGGTTTCGCTTCCAAAATGGGCTCTCGCCATCTCAGATTCAGAAATTGGAATAAACGCCGTAACTCGTCAGTTAAGTTCTACTGGGAGGGTGTGGTTTATTCTTTTCGATAGAAACTGGGAATTGCGGGAAGGATAGCTCCATTACATAAAGTGCGTTTTTATGAGTCGTCTAGGCAACGGCGGGCTTTAATCCTTATGAACTCTAGACTAGTGAAGAAGGATTGAGCTAAAGTTGAAAGCCCTTTTTAATCTTGCGAGAGCTCGCTAGTTGCTGCTGGAGGATAAGCCATAGCTGTTATTATGAGTGGCTATGGGTAGTCCGGTGAGGTTTCCCACGGCTCAAGGAAGGATATCAATCCCAAGATCCAATATTATTGGGTTCTCAGCAAGGGGGGGGCTCATCACCTGTACAGTACTTAGTTCATATTTTTTGACACGGGCCGTTTTCGCAGGGCCGATTCTGGACTCATACGGAACCGGTAGCGGTCCAACGCTGAGTGGCGCTCATCCCAAGCAAGAAGTACCCGAGCACTGAGACGTGCAGTTTACCACTCCATGCATTCGGGCAGCTCTTGCCTAAGGCGGCCACTATCTAGTAGCTACTGTACCAGATTCGGCTGGAGCATTAAGATCTTCGACCAGGGCGCGGCAGCTCTCTAACCCAAAGCCCCTTTGGTCTCGAAATTCCTAACACTTCTGCTTGAGGGACTCCTACGACCGGTGATTTTTTGTCAAGATACTATTGCCCGATTCCAATCCCCAAAGGATTTCAACCACCACTCTAATGAGAACCGCCGCTCCACTAGATTATATAGTGAATTGTTCTCTAAATCCCAATAGAGATAAAATAGGAACATCTCGCGCGTCACCGATAAACCGGGATTTAGAAGCATCTCAAACCCTTCGGTAGGAGTGCAAAAATGCCCGGGAATGTCAATGACTGCTAAATTCTTGGCAAAAACGGTCAATAGGTATTTGGTAAGGGATTAATCCGTAATAGCTTCACGCCTGGTAAATTAACACACCATTCTTTGCCTTGAATGCACATTTTCCAGCTCATGCTGCGGGTGCCCTCTACTGCCCAAAAGAGCGAGGATGCAAGGAGCCCCAACTTATTACCTTGAGCGGGTTAATTAGGCAGGAGAATCCCCGAAGTAAAGTACACTCACACCCCGCTGTCCCGGATCTCGATAATCCGGATACCTCGCTGTCTCGTACGAATCTCAATAAGTTCTAAATTTCCTTACACCAAAGCCTGGCCTGTTGTCCCAGATCACTCGCTATGTCGGATAGATTCTTAGGATTTTTGTCCGTCCGGGATAGTGGGGTGTGGGTGTATTGCAACCCTACACTTTGGAGAGCAGGGGGAACATGGCATGCTTACCGCAGCGATTATACAAGGTAATTGATGTATTTTCACTACGGAAAAAGTACACTACTTAAATTTTATCTATTTTATATCGGTGGGGTGGGGGGTGGAAGTGAAAGGCTAATTGCGGGCATTGTGAGTTGATGGTTTCGTCCGGGTGTCCGCTTGCTTATCGTGGCTTATTACCATTGTCTTTGAAACGTTATGGAGGGAGGGAGAGAGGGCACGGCATGTGCGAGTATGGTATGGTTCGCACCACCACCCCCTCTACCAGATCCCCTGACATGCCTTTGGTTTTCAACTCTCCAGCGGCGTGGAGAGCGGAGAGGGTTAGGGTTTCTTCCCCTTAGTTCCTCCCTCCCACTCCCGAAACACCATCCTGTCACTCACTAGGGTATCTCTAATGGTGGGGGTGGCTACAAGTGCTGTGGGGTATGGCAGTGGATTTCACTAGATAGCGCTTTCATAGATAGCTAGTTCTTTTATTAAGTACATGGATAGGTAGTTAGCATGAGTGACGGGATGGGCTAGCTTCGGATTACCTTTTCTAAGGGTCCTTAGCGGTTTTATAATTTCACTGTAGGCAGATAGAAAACGGCAACCGCGAACAATCTCATAAAGAGGACGATTTTCTTCACGATTTAGTGACTTTTCTTTCTTTCTTTCTTTCTTTCTTTCATCATCGTGATTATCGAGGATCATCGAGGATCTCATTAGCATCCCGCAGTGCGAGTGGTGACCGCCCCTCCCAAAAGTTGCTCAGGTTTCTTTCTTTTCCTTCCTGTTTGTTCGTTCATTTCCAATCTACTCCGGGAGGAGATTTTACTATCTACCCGTTCTGCCAATAGGACCGGAATCCCCTTCTCAGTACCTACACTTCTCCGCCAATTAGTATACTTGTACGGTGGATTCGTTACCTAAATCCAGTTAATAGCTACGCCTCCATTTATCCATAATCTAATGTACAAACTTACCTTAGCGGATCATCACGATAAAACCCACCCTCCCACCCACCCCCACGTCTATACATTCATCGCCCATCACCGGACCTCTAACCTCCCTATCCCTACTCAACGCCTCAGCTGCCAGTATCCGAACTCCCCATTTCCCCGAACCTGATAGGTTTTGGATCAGAGATTCACATTCTGGCCGTTAGAGAATCCTCAAGTCTGATACTTGTACGATGAATTCCAAGGTCGGAACCTCTCTTTTGCTTCTGCGGAGGGATAGCAGAGCAGTGGGCTGGGAGGAAGGTGCTTCCGGCGATATATCACGCTATGGACCGCTCTGGGCCTAGTTCGACTGGGAGCTTTGTTGATTACTTGAAGGGGGTGTTTAACTCTTTCTTAATCTACTCCAGACTCCAGCCTTGTCGGAAAATCTAGATGAAGCCCACGCGACTACTATAACTCTCCTACGGAACAGCTAGATTGGGAGTGGGAGAGTGAAGGGGACTCCTATACTACCGGCTATCAGTAGTACGTTCTCGGTGCTAGAGCGCGGCACCGTGAGTTGGTACGACCAGCAAGGTTTTGGGGATACCCAGCCTCACAGGTAGTGGGCTGCCTCCCACATCTGCAGGTTTGCCCTTTGGGAAGTCTATTATAAATAGGCCCCTGTTGCCTCCAGAACTAGGCGGTAGGTAGGCTAGCATAGGGGTGGCCTTGCAGGAAGCTGAGGGTTGAGAGGTTACGAAGAAGTGCTGCCTGTCGGAAATACTACCTCAGTTTGATGACTGCTATGGATATGTTCCGCCAACTGTCAGGCAACTTGGGACATGCGAATCTAGGAAATAGCAATGGTGGATGACTTGGGGCAGTTGTAGCGGGTTCGTCACTTGGTCGTTAAAGTAATGATGACCATCATATTGATATCCGGATATTCACACTGGTTACAACTATAAGTACGGCAATCTCAAGCGTTTCTATAGGCAACCAAGCAAGAAAATAAATCGTCTCTCTCTCGTTCTTTCCTTGATCAGTCTCATTACTTTACTCTTCGACTCCGGCCTTTTCTGCACAGCCTCTGACACAGCCAATCGCAGGCTGCCGAGTGACGACTGGTGATGCTGGCGTTCCTGCTGAAGCTTCAGGGTGCTTGCGGAGGGTTAGGCTATCTGAGATGGCGCAGAAGCCGATTTCTGACGGAGTGTTAGTTGGTGGGAGAGAGGGAGAAGGGGCAATGTGGAAAGGGGGAAAGGTGGGGGGAATTATATCCGTCAGCGAATTTTAATTGGAGTGGATCAATATCACTGTGGCGGGTCTACAGCACCGGTTGAGTAATATTATCACCATACCCGCGATCCCTAATACCACCATTAATGCCACTTCCCACTCACTGAGCAGCAGTATAGTACCCACCCCACCCCCGAATCTCTGGTCGATCCCCCCATCACAACCTCGAGAACATAACCCTATTCGCATAATTCACCCCCCCGGGGAAAACAAAAAAACATGTTCAGCAATACCAATCACCCCTTCAAACTATCCAAGCACATTCACTTGAGCAGCGCATGCGCAACTATACCTCCCAGATAAAGTGCAGCCCCTGTAAGCCATCATTGCAGTTCCCCGGCTCCCACCGGTGCAACCTTCTGGGGAAAACAGTTCAGCCGGCGATGTGAATGGTAGCCGGAACGAAGACAATGCGCCGGAGAGAGCAGTGCAGGAAATTAGAGCCCCAGTACGGCATACCATATTAGACGTTAGTACGGGAGGCTAATATCATGGGTGTTAGGCTGTGTGGTAAGGGTTGGGTGAGCCAAGAGCAAAGCTCAGCATTCATATGTTTCTGTTATATAGCATCGGTCGTAGCCAGGAAACATATCAAGCTAGTTCCAACGTACTAATTTAACTTGGAACTTGCACATGAGACCCTAAGTTTGCGGTAGAGGAGGCAAATTTTGTTCCTGAATCCTATCGGAGTAACATATGCTTTACTCCGTCTACAATGTTAGCGGTAGTGGCAAAGAGTTTAGAGACACTAGTCTACTAGTTGTGAAAACCAATGCTTTTTCAAAGAAAATGGTGAGTGGATTGAGCGGAGATCATAAAGGGAATTTTCAAAACAGTTCAACACTATCTCTGTGTTAAGCTCGGTACTTAGCTAAAGACGCACCAGGAACCCCGGGGTTTCCTACTCCACGGCATCCTAAGTGACTGACACCCCAAGCAGCCCAGAAGAGACACGATGGACTTACTTCTGATGGGGCAGTCAATTGTGATCAAAGAGTTTTCCTCGGCTAGCATATCAATACTGCCATACCTCCCTTCCCGAAATCCCTTCTTGAAATACCGGTAGTCCTTGAATGGTGTAGTGGTAATCGACCAGGCGCCTAATAAAAAAAACCACTCGAGATTAACCGCCCAAGGCAAACCCACCAGAACTACCCTCTGTTCGGGTAGACAAATGTGTTTTCCGAGAGATAAGACAGGTGTGAACCTCAGCTGGTCCATCTTGAAACCTCAACAACAGTATGACTACCGCGTATAATAATCGTATTCGGACAATTAGGTTCGTATAATCAATCATTAAGGCTATCGTAGAAGAGTGCTACCGTAGTTTATTGGATACCCCAAGCCTCCCGGTTCTCTCTCCTTTGCTATGCCCGAGCCAGCACACCGTCTATCAAATAGCAGCACCCCAGCTTGCTAAGGGTCGGATGATCCAATACTTTTCGGACAAGCCCTCCTCAAAGCTGACTAAGGAAACTCAATCCATATTCCCGCTTAATCCCCCGGTGGATCACCGCGCCCAGGAGATTTTGTCAAGAAAATAACGAGATCCGGAAAGCGCCCTTCCTTAACTAGAAATAGGTCACCAGAGATCCAAATGGGCCTTATCTACCAAGCTCCTACGCGTGAGGACCAACTATTGGATACGCCAAAACCTCCATTGCCACCCTAAAACAACCCCCAGCCATTCATTCCAACGGCAACAGCAACCCCCTTCACACTAATTACCCAAAGAATTCCTTCCATACTACCTATTCCCCCGCCGAAACACAAATAGCACCACGACAAAGCTCCACTGGTAAGTAGCCCTTTCATTTGTTCTGTCCAGCGAAGGACGGAAGGATTTCATCAAAGGCCCGGTTTACTAGCTCAAATCGTTGACCATTGAGCACCCGATTAGGAAATATACTACTGCTGGTTTGTACGTGTACAACCATCGTCCACAACAAGTGCAGGGCCAGAGAGGGCTGGCCACTGATGGGAGAGGCATACTGAAAGGAGATGTAAATATTGACTTGACCCTTCTGGGGACTCCGGGGGGTTCTTTTGGATCTCGAGAGAAGCGTGACTGTTACTCCCCAGGGAGAAAGAAAGAAAGTGGTCATGAGCCCTCACCTTGCTAGCTACAAGATGCCCGGGAGCACTTGGGGGATAGTTCGCTCTTCGCTACCAAAGAGATCAAAGAGAATCTTGTGAGGGGCTACGATAGCTCTGTTCGTGGGCTGCCGCGATCCCTACCAAGCAAGCATATAAACCCCCTCCCATCCACCAACCATATCTTCTTCCCCTCGCCATAGCGTTCACTCTGGCCTGTTGAACCTATCAAATTCCTCCAAAAAAATCCCGCCCCAAAAAATACAAAATGAAATCCCTCTACCTCGCTCTTATCCTCTTCCTTGCGTCCCTCATAGCCGCGAACCCGGTTCCCAACCCAACCGCTGACCCGAATCCAGATCCAGTTGCGATTCAATTCTATGGGGCCAGTTTGACCGGCATCCCAGCCAAGCGCCGTGATGAGGAGCCGGCCGTTTTGGTGAAGCGCACTCAGTCGCCGACATCCGGGGAGCATGCGAATAAGTGTGGCACGAACAATCAAGTCGGGGGCATATCGTATACGTGTGGTACCGGGAACGCTGGTCCCTGCTGCTCCATTAACGTACCCCTCCTCCTTACCCCTCTTCGCGGGGGCTCCACAATACTGATGCATAACACGATAGGGATGGTGCGGAGCAAATAGTTATTACTGCGGCGGTGGTTGCCAGGATGATTATGGAAGCTGCGCTATCCCGTACTTGCAATTGACATATGATGCGGACGCAGGTGATTCCATCTGGGACATCATCTCGGACAATGTATTCGATGCGGCAGTGGGAGATGGGTTGCTTTATTATGGGGTTGGTGAGTATTCATCTCTGTGCACAGTATCTGGGGATTGTAGTGACGGGGTATCATGATATAGGCCCTACGGGCGGGTGGCCCAATTAGCTCGATCACAGACTCGACTGGTTCCTGTTGAGCATGTCTGCGGGGAGGAATATTTGCAGGGGTGTTTAGCTGCGCCGGATGTAGCCCTTGTCCAGATGGGCGATTCAGTGTGAACGGTGCGAATTTCTATTAAATTTTGTTATATCATTATTGAGGAATGAAGACTCCCGTCCATCTGTCCAAATTATTGTGCCAGCCTGAAGTGCCCGCGAATGTTATTTGAATTTTAGCCCGAGTCCCTCAAGCGACTGACTGATCTCAATCCACGCCCAAGCCACCCACAACGCTTGAGTTTGCCACTAAGTTAATGCGCGACTCAATATTGGTGGCATATCCCAGGTCATAGAGTAGTAGCGTACCGGTACACAAGTAATCATCAGCTACTAAAAAGGAGCAGAATATCATATGAAGGAGTTATCTTTAGAGTTATCGCGATGGCAAATTTCAAAGTAAATTTTTAAAAAAGAAACCACCGAATGTACTAACTACTGTGATTTTTATTAGCAGTGGATAAAGGTGGAAGACCAAGAGTACTGTACTCGGGGGTGCATGAAAGTCTTTTACATTTTGTGGCACAGTTCGTCACAAAGTGATAGGGCGGATTAGATGTGGACCATGCCAGACAAGTCTTATCACTTTCTGCCCCCCCTGCGCCACAAAATGTAACAGACTTTCATGCACCCCCGAGTACGGCGACAGAGGGTAGAATGGTAGGATTCACCCAGAACAAAAATGAGCCAATCCTACTCGAAGCGAGCAAAATAATTCCGTTACAGTGCTTGCCAAGGGCCCTGCCGGCCTGTATGCTTTCTGGTGGCCCATGTGACTTCTGGGCTTTTATCCTTCTCTAAATCCCCACCCAAATGGGAAAAGAAAGACAAGGAATGTTGGCTGAGGCATAAGGGCTTTTGTCTACAAAAATACATATGATACAACTTGATATCATACAAGTCCAAAATCCCAGACAAACGAAACTCAAAGCCAGTCGGACTATCCTCTGCCCCGCGCCCCTGAGCACATTTTTTCTACTACTCCAGTCCCTACGGTAGTTAGGCCCCATCCCCTTCCGCAGACGATGCTGGGGGGTTGTCGCCGAGTTGGGAACTATAGTAACCCATTTTCAGACCGGCTGATCACTCGTGCAAAGAGAAGCCGCTCAAGGGGGTTGAAAATGAGGCTCCAAGGATTGCAAAAGTTCAGGTCAAGGCCACACCAGCGAGGCCGATAACCCCAACCAACTTTGAGCCTAAAAAGAGTGGGAATCTATCGTACCCGTCCGTCCCGTTCTCACGACTATAAGAGCGATCCTGTTGCCATGGTAGAGAAAGTTAAGGTAAGCTCATGGGCGGCGCCCCGTAGAATTCCATGAATAAGCCGCACGACTTATCCAAAAACCGAGTTGAAAATCTGCGGATTATCTAATGGATCATGCTCACGTAATCCAGATTTTGGGTGGTTGCGGCCTATTCCAAGGTGCGGCTCATTTATGGAATTCTACGGCACTCCCCAAAGGCTAGGGAAGGGGAAAAAAGAAAAAAATCTGAAACCTGGAATCTTTCATCGCATATTTTCTCAAAGACGTTCCACCCCTTCGTGCTTCACCCGCATACTAAATCTTACCACAACCAAAAATGCTCCCACCGACAAACATCGACCAGCTAACCAATCAAATCGATCACCGCGTGTTCCGGATCCGCGAGAACGGAGGTCCGGCAAACGATATCGTGCCGAACGAATCTACCACGAATCAGCGGAGGCGGACGTCCGTCGCTTTGGCCCTCGGCGATGCGCACCCCCGCGCAGAGCTGGAGGCTTCGAGGCGGCAGTTCATCGATTATGACGGGTTGTCGTGGCCAAGTATGCTGTCCCCCTGGGTGGACAGACTTGCGGAGGTTCGGAGTGTGAGCTAATAGGGGGCTGCAGGTTCGGGTACGAGGGAAAGGTTGGAAGCTACGCCAGCTGAGGCGGAAGCTAGGCTTGAGAAGTTGTCCGGAGCGTGAGTTTCCCTATCAATTGAAGCTCGAGGGGAGAGAGCTGTACCTAATGTCTTGATGGGGTGGATATAGGATCAGGACTATACTGGAATGTATCGGCGAAGACCCCGACCGCGAGGGCCTTATAGAGACACCCTCCCGATATGCGAAAGCGATGCTATACTTCACGAAAGGCTACGAAGAGAATCTTAAGCTAATTGTCAATAACGCTGTTTTCCAAGAGGACCATGACGAAATGGGTGCTCACCACTCCTCCCCTACCTACCTCCGAGCTAACCCCTAGTAGTGATAGTGAAAGACATTGAAATATTCTCCATGTGCGAACACCACCTGGTCCCTTTCACCGGGAAGATGCACATCGGCTACATTCCCCGTGGCAAAGTCCTAGGTCTCTCCAAGTTCGCTCGCATAGCGGAGATGTTTGCCCGACGCCTGCAGCTGCAAGAGCGCCTCACGAAGCAAGTCGCTGCGGCGATCGAGGAGATTTTGGAACCCCTGGGAGTCGCGGTGGTAACGGAGAGTGCACACTTGTGCATGGTTATGAGAGGTGTGGAGAAGACGACAGCTACCACAACCACCAGTTCTATGCTGGGGTGCTTTAGGAAGAGGACCAGGACTAGGGAAGAGTTTCTGAGATTGGTATGTGCTTAAGTTAGACAGGGGGTTGGGGGGTGTGTGGCGTATATTCGCTGATTACGTGTGCTTGTGCGAGTGAATAGGCGTTGAATAGTCCGAGATAGAGTGTTTGATTTGCCCCTTTTCATCCGGTTTGCTCTATCGGCATGCGCTTTTCTAGAGGCGCTGGTGTAGATGCGTTGTTAGAGGCTGTGCTCTTGGCCTACTGTCACGGGCAGTGCACGGTTTAATCGTACTCACTTTAATTTCACTGGTTAAGAACATGTGGGCTTTGAGGGGGAGATAGTACAAGGATTGTATGCTATTATAGGGGCGTATATATGAATGGACAGATCCCCCCTCCTTTGATCATGGACACCTCGTCCATCCGCCCCCCCTTCTTCGTCCCTTATTGCCAACACCGCATATCTGCTATGTCTATCCGCATTCCCCGCTCGAAATACTCAGTATTGCGAGTGATATTTCATCACGGCGGTTCAAAAGTGGTGCCTTAGGTGCCTCTTTCGGGTGTTTTGAGATCCTTTTATTGATCCTCTTGAGCAAATGGCCACCTCCCCCAGACCATGCAATCACGGGGTGCATCGCTAACGACCAAATGATGCACCCCTGGGTGCTGTGGCGTATGAAATCACGCTTACGACTTTAGCTCATTGGATGTAGATAGTTTTCATATCAGCACATAGATAAGTAGTGCTTTGGGCGCACGAGATGGGGCTAGCCTGAGATTACGTAGTTAGAGCAGGGGTGCGAAGGTTTATAAGGTGGTGTATTTAGGTAGAGAGAACAGAGGAGGGACAACAACGACAACCTCAGGGAAAGAGGTTCTTTTCGGTTTTCTTTCATCATCGGCAACTTCGTGATTTTATCTACTTTGATCTACTGTACTTCCGGCTGTGTGAGCGGTGATTGGCCCTCCGGTAGTTTCTTTTGTTTTCCTTTTGTGTCTTTCCGATTTGTACTGTCATTTCCGCCCGGAAAAGGACATTTCAGTGCTAACTTTTAAACCAATTTCTTTTGTCCCCCAGCGCCAAGGACTCACGGCATTTGGGCTGAAGGCCATGATTTGTTCGCACGCACTACTACGCTTGAGCCTATTATCTTGCAAAAGGAATTAAGGCGTGTATCTAAGAAACAGGAAATTATACCTTATGGAAAATTATTCCAGTTTAGGTATAAGGTTAGAATGTCTGGCAGGAAGTTAGAAAACAGTTATTTAAGGTTAACTTAGCTAAACAGGTGTTACTGCTCTATTTAACTAGTTTTGACTCATACGTAGAAGGTCCCAGTATCAAGCCTGCAGCTTGTGTGGCATAAATTTATAAACACCACCGCCTGGCCTGAAATCTTGTATCATAATCCTTCCCTCTCGACTCCACACTTCCCTCACGACAATTTCTGAAAAACATTTTTTTCCAACACATACTACAGAGTGAGACCATCATCCCCAACAGCCTACCTAATCTAAACCATACACACAATGTTCAAGCATTTTTAAAAATGCTTGGACATCGCGAGCACAGTTTGTCATGTATACTTAGCTTGCTAACTCAAGTGCACAGGACGAGCAAGATGAGTGGGCAAAAACACATCTCTCGCGTGGGGTTGGACAGGCTGAAAGTTGCTGAGCTCAGGATATTGTGCTTGGAGCGTGGACTACCGGAAAATGGGGTAAAGCCTGACTTAGTGAAAAGGTTAATGACTTGGAGAAAGGGGAAGCAAAGGCAGGACGGAACCCGACATCCAGGGCCGATCCCAACTCCTGAGAGCCTTGACACCAGCCTGCCTGAGTGTCAGGCAATTGTTGTGGCCAGGGCGGACATAGGCGATGACCAACACATCATCTCGAGCGCTAAAAAGAACCTATCAGATATATTGGAAAATGATGGTTTATCAGTTGATCGAAACACTCCAACACTTACGGTGGCAAATAGTATTGGCCATGACTGGGGCATGCTTCCTGAACGGGTAAAAGCCCTAGAAGGCGAAACATCTTCTTTAAAGGAGCGAGTTGGGTTGCACGAAATCACGATTACCTCATTACAAGGCCAGGTTACGAACCTGACCTTATCCGTCCAGGCTTATGGGCTTATCAGGCACCGCTTCTTGGTTAACTATAAACAAACTCATATGGGGATTGTAGAGGGGGTAGACCAAAGATATATTCATGATGGAAACCAGATCGCTCACGGTGGAGACGTTAAAGCTGATGCCGAATTGTACAAACAGGCTGCCCTGCATCGGAGAGATGATGTTTCTGTCTTCAAGAGCCTTTATGTGTTCACGCCCCAGGTTATTTGGCAAATCTGTAAGCAATTCCTCCCAACTGAAATACCTTCATTATAGACTAATGCTAACATCCTTAGCACACCGGGAAACATTGAATATTATAAACTTTCATGCTACCATTAAATCTGACGGCCTTCAGACTCCTAGCCACAGATTCTACGAGCTTTTCACCAATTTCATGAAAAAATTGGAAGATTCCAACTATGTCACAACCTACCTTGACGAAGGGCAGCTCACACCCGTTACCACGGCATATTGGGCGTTTTATCACTCTCTTAAGAGTGAGAAGGGGATAAAGGGAGTTCCAGCGCTTCAGGTCCTACGGGGGTAGCGGGATAATTTGTTTTTTTGTTTGTTTTTTTGGATTGTGTTGTGCATTTTGTCTCGTTGGGTCCTGTCAATTGCGCCTGAGAGAAACCGTTTCTGATGGGAGATGTTGCGCAACGAGGTGAAGAAGTTGTGTGGATGGGTGTGCACAGGGGGTTGAGGGTAAGTGAGGCGAATAGGGTACTTGACTGGAATTGGTATGCGCTTTTTTGGAGGGGGAAAAAAGTGAGCCGAACCCAAAATGTATAGTACCGGCGACAGAAACTTCCTGCTCTCTCGTTGGCCGAGTGACCCAGGAACAAATGAAAACCATTACGCTTCGGTGACCCTTAACCCCCTCTACTTGGTGTAAAAAGACTGTCCCTTTGTGGGTTCTGTAGGGTCGGTGGAAAGTTATCTCTTACCTGCATCATACAAGAAATTATACGGCTCCGGAGCGCATACGAAACGTCTGGTGGGGGGGGGGCTCAAAAACTGACTCCGGAAGTCTCTTTACGGCCTCAAACTACCGGTACCACTTCGGGGCACTTTGGAGCATCACCCTCATATCAGTTGAGTGATATCTTATGAGCACTTACAAGGCACAATTCCACCCCCCTCATCAGCACACCATAGCTCCCAAAGAGCCTGAGGATAGCTAGACCAGCACACCGCATAACCAAGACCCTTAGCAGTGACCCTTAGCAGTCGAAAGAGCACCGTCCCCTCACGCAAGCTCTTCATCAGAACCTGACCTGAGCGCCCCCGTTCCCCGATCCACATACTATTGAACTCGTATCTAGCCATACTTTTTCCAAACCATCCACAAATGCGGTCTTTCCCCTCCTCCCTAATGTAGTCCTGGTAAGCCGATGAACCAAGTCTCTAAGCTCAAGTCCGTCCCTTCCTTCCTATCAATCAACTCAGAATAAAAACTTCCCCCTTCCTTCCTCCATCTCCAACAAAGTTTCTATACAAGAAACCTCGCCGAACCCGAGCCTGCCGCGCCTGCGCCTGGCTGGTTGGCTAGCTCCCAGATATATACCATTCGCAGGTCCGAGTAGCGGTGAGGCAGATTTCCTCCCAGGGTTAGCTCTCGGGGACTAACTATCTCGGGGAAGAGTTTACTTCCGGGGACCGCTTCTGCCAGCGAGGGGGTTGGGAAGACGTGTGGGATGCACTTGTTCTCGGTTGAGGTGGTGTTTGGGGTGTACGTAGGGGCGAAGTTTTGGCGGGTTGGCTGGATGTTGGTTGTATGATTGGCCTGAGTTGGTTCATCTTGCTATCGTGAGCTGCAAATGCAAAAGTTGTATGGTAATATCATACGAACGACGGTTATCAATCCGTCTGTCTGTCGGATTTACGGAGGGAGGGAGGGAGAGAGGGAGGGATGTGCTGCTGTGGGGGTTTTTTTTACCCTCCGGGTGGTTATCGCTTCTAACTCTTGATGGGAATGCTCGGATGGGGAAATATATCCACCATTCTAGTATTGCTGAGGATGGAAGGAACGGACTGGGATACGGCCGCTCTGATGTCTGGGTATATTAAACTAAACCCTTTCGGTGCTGGATTTAAGCTATTGTTGGGGGGATGTGCGCTATCTAAGTTTAGTTGGAATTTGGAGTGCTATGTTCAATCTTGATGATTGCCGGTTTGGGCTCTGCGCTGCGAGGGAGGGGAATAATTGCGGAGGTTGATACTGCTCCCTCCCTCCCTCTCTTTCGCGATAGACGTTAAATGATTTGCTTTGCATTTTGCTACAGCTTGGGTGAAGGAGGGCGCCGTAGCGGGTTGCTGGGTGGGGATTTCTACAATAGGCGGGGGATCAACGGTCAGACTTGATGATTTATCGGTTCAAGCTCAGGGTAGTAATAAATAGCACAAGTGGATTAGCCCCTGAAGAATTAGAAACCTGGCGACTTGCAGAATTTCATTACTCATACGCTAATGGTAAACCCCTTGGAGGTATTCTTGCACAATGTTCTGTCATCGACACTAACAATACCCCATGTCTCTATACATATACACCGTTGCTAGCCTAGCTAGCACTAGATATTTTCTGGTGCGTCCGTCGCCGAATAGTCGAATCTCCAAGTGCGAGAGGCTTTCAAATGGGAAAAGCACCGGTCAATAAAGGTATGATACAAGCGGAATGGTGGGGGGTTTATGCTACCTACCTCGTGGCGCGGAAAAACATCAGTTGGTTAGTGCGAAATTATGCCCACGGGTAACTCCCGGGATATGATGGCCCCCAGTTCATCGTCCAGCAGATTGGTCAATTCTTCGGCTTGCTTCTTGGCCTCCTTGGCTTGCTTGGCTAGCTTTTCCTTCTGGATTTCGATGGTTTGAAGTTGGTCGGACAGGGCATCCTCGATTTTTTGCTTTTCCATCTTCTGTTTGTCGAGAGCGGTGTGGACAGCACAGAGGATAGCTTTGATAGCTTTCTGCTTATCCTCATCGCCCAGAATCTCGGCCGCGTGTAGCGAGGCGCTGATGAACAGGATTAATTTGTCGGCTTGAACGGGTATTCGATGGACGGCGCTGTGACGAAGCTCGTCGAGACTCTTTAGCAGTTGGGGGAGCTCGGTTACGCCGCCAATCCTGTCGAGCTGGATGCTCGATGGTTTCTGCTCGAATGTTTTCGACAACTCCTTGGTCCACATGGAAAGTTCTGCCGAGTGAGCGCAGGTCCATCGCTTTCGAGTGAGCAGCTCCGGGACATGACGCTTGGCAAATTTGAAGCAGGCCCCTTCGAGAATTGACTGCAGTGAGGTGGTGATGTTGTGCTGGGCGCAGTAGGGAAGATTTGGAAGCTGGCTTCTTGTGGATTCGCTCGGGTTTGGCTCCAAGGGACGGACGTCGACGGGTTCACTGATGGCATCGAAGAAATCGGGGCTACCACTGCAGCAGAATAAGGGTTAGCTATCATACAAGGGGTGGTGGTTTATCAGTTGGGTAGCAAAAGACCTCTTGGGAGCGGTAGGCTCTGGCGGTACGTCCCGTCCTTTGGGGGGGGGGGGAGCCGGGGTACTACTAGGGGTTGTGCCAGGGGTGGTGCCGTTCGGAGCCCCGTTCCCGCTCTCAGAATTGCACTGATCTCTCTTGTCGCGAGCTCGGGTTGCACCTTCATCATTCAACCTCATTGCGAGTCCCAGAGTACACAGCTTCGCGAAAGCTAGCTTTATCTCCTCCTCGGGGAAACTAGCGAAACCGTACTTGAACCTATCTCGTAGTAATTTCTGTAATAGCAATTTCTTTCCGACAAAGGTACCGTTATCGCTGAAGCCAACCTCGTAAGAGCGCTTGATAATCCAAGCTTCTAGTTGTCCTTGGGTAGGGGGCATTTTTCTTCTTCTTCTTTTCTGCGATGTGTGGGGAAAGGTGTGAAGGTGTGTGCGAAGGTATTTTAAGTTGCGAGACGTGTGTAGGTGTGTGAAGTGAATTGAAGGGGTGGTGGTGGTGGTGGTGGGTTGGTAGAGAAAGTCGCAAGTATGAGGGTAGGAGATAAGTGTAGCATTGAGCTTATAGGTTTACCGTGTTGTGTGCGCTGTATGTGCCATATTATTATGCTATTGTTATCCGAGTTGTGCTGTCTGTAAGAATTGGAGAAGAGTATGTACTACAGTACCGTTTGTGTTTTAGGTGATATTATGATACCCGCACCCTAATTTGCACTAGAGTGCAGCACAGTACAGCTATTGGAGATGGTTTATCTTGTTCATAGCCTTATGCTTTGTCGTTGTTTGCATATCATAATACTTGCTCCAAAGCTCTCTTGTTCAGGCCTACAGCCTGTGATACCGGTAACTCAGAGGTACCTTATTGAAGCTGCTTACCTAATTCAATAATCGCAATTTTTATTGTGGGCGAAAAAGAAGAAAAAAAATTAAACCTCTCCACTACCGTACATTCTCACTTCAATCCACTTCAATTCTCCCCAACAAGGAATCCTTCACACTTCCTCTCCTCGATGTTCGCAGCTTGCCGTACACTTCGCTACTTATCGCTGTCGAAACGGCTCTTAGCTTTGGGCTCTCAATTCAAATTCCGCCCCCTTCACACAACACTTCCACACCGTTCACGAGAACCGTCAACACCTTCTCCTCTATTAGCTCCCCCTGCGATAATAATAAAACCGCCCATAGGGGAATATGTGCGACAGATACGCGAGCAGTATGGCGAATACCTCCCTGCTGGTTTACTGGACGAGAGCGAATACAAACTCTACGAAAGGTACTATGGCCGCCCAATCCGACTATTACAACCGGGCGAGAGGGTGGAGGATTTTGAAGAGTATTCCGAAGAAGGCAGGGTTACGGTGCACGACGAGGATGGAGTAGGGATTCCGCAGGAAGAGGTCGAGATGGAATTTGATGAGACCGATGAACAGGACCATTTATCTCTACCCCCGGGGACGCCTGCAGAGGAAGCATTATACGCGCGAGCTGCCCCGCGAATCGCGCACCCCGAAGAGGTAGAAAGGGAAAAAATAGATGGGGGCTTCCGTGCGGGCTCTCCTCCCCCCCATCGGACACATCCGCTCACTTCCATCGGTCGATTCGGAACGCACCCGAGTACCATCCTACCTCCGCCGTCAATGAGGGACCGGACAGAATCTCTCATCGCGGATGTTGCGACTCCACATCTGATGGAAGCTGCACAGAACACTCTCGGCGGTTCACTATTCACCTTCTCGCCCATCTATGCGGCGAAGCGGAGCAAGCGCAGTCTGGATATCCTATCGAACCCGACCCATACTCACATGTCTGATATGGATGCGAACGTATTTCTCACGGCGGTGATGCCAGGGCTGTACGCGCAATGCTTGAGTTCGTTGACTGAGTTGCGCAAACGGCTGGGCGGCGATTGGGTGCTCGGTGGGGATGGGGAGGAGCAGGGTATTAGGAATGTGCTTGATGTGGGGAGTGGGGGCGCTGGGATATTTGCTTGGCGGAGTATTGTTGAGGCAGAAGAGGAGAGAAGGAAGGATGAGCTTTTAGAGAGAGCGGGGAAGCCACCACCTGGCCCGGATGGGAAGGCTCTGCCGGCGGCAAGGGAGAGGAGCAAATTGCGGGCCGTTGTTGTCACAGCCCCTCTCGTTCTTAGGCAGAAGCTTTCGAAATTCTTGGAAAATACCACGTTTATTCCCCGAATGCCGGATATCTATTTCGAAAACCTACACTACACGCCGGGGGGCCCGACAGAGAAGAATAAGGCTCAGCCGAGGAAACTCTACGATCTGATCATTGCTACCAATAGACTCCTTCCATTGGTGGAGGACTTTTACCGCCGCCAAGTCATTGAACAACTCTGGTCGCACCTAAACCCAAATGGCGGTGTCCTTTTGATGATCGAAAAAGGCATACCAATGGGCTTCGAGGCCATCGCCAGAGCCCGCTCTATCATCCTAAGGGACTACATCAAGGACGTTGGTGAGGATTTTCAATCTCCCCAGACCACGAATGCCGACGGCTCCACTAACCCCCCCGTCGAAAAGGGGCCCGGCGCTATAATTGCCCCATGCACGAATCACGAACAATGCCCCATGTTTGCCTTCGGCCCTACAGATGGCACTCGACGAAAAGATTACTGCCGCTTCTCACAACGCTATCAGCGCCCCTGGTATATGCGAACACTCATGCACAAGCAGTCCAAAGACCACGAGGACCTCGAATACTCATACGTCGCCTTTCGCCGTGGCATTGACCACCGCGCCGACACAAAGAACAAGATCAACCCAACAAGAGGGGACTTCACCACAACCCCCGTCGACGGCGAACCCAGCACGCCAATTCAAAGCCCGTACACAATGCCACAGCTCCGCAATTACAGCCTAACTCTTCCGCGCGTCATCCAACCGCCTCTCAAGCGCGACGGGCATGTCATACTCGACGTGTGCACCCCGGCAGGCTTGATCGAACGCTGGACTGTCCCCCAGAGCTTCGGAAAAGTGGAGTACACGGACGCCAGAAAGAGCAGGTGGGGTGATCTCTGGGCTCTTGGAGCGAAAACCCGCGTGAAGCGAAACATCAAGATTGGAAATGACAACGAGAGGAGCATGTCAAAGTTAGTTGCTATTAGGGGCCGCCACAGCGATGGGGTGAAGTCCATTGTGAAGGACAAGACGAACGTCTTTCTTAAGGGGCGGAAGAAGGAGTTGAAGGAAAAGAAGAAACAGGAGAAGGCAGCGAAGAAGAAGCAGGCTAGGGAGAAGCGCGAGGCAATGGAAAGGCTGAATAAGGAGAAGAGGAAAGTGAAGTGGCAGCAGAAACAGGAGCGCCGGATGAAGGGGGTTCAGGGGGTCGCGATGTAACTGTATTTTCACACCTGGGGCGTGGCCGCGGGTGTGTGGAGTGTATATATGGGGCTTCTCCATCTTTGTATCATAAACTATTTGCCCAATTCCAAAAAAGCATTGTCCCATGGCAGCTTTCGATAGAAACCTAGCAGCGTCTGAAAAAGCCGAGTGATTATTGGTGAAAAGCTGTCCCTTCTAACAAACTTCTACAACACCCATCTAATTTAGTGCACCCCCCCCCCTTCCATTACCCAGCACATACACTCCACGGGCCGCTTCTTTCAACTCCCGACAACAAGAACCGCCACCTCCGTGGCCTATCCTACACTTCCCCATCCGACTAGGCTTTTTCAGCCCAAAACATCGCATCAAAGAGGAAGGCTCAGCGGCCCCTCCCTTCCTTCTTTCCGGTCGCTGCCCGGTCGCTAAAGAGATCTGTCGCTAGCTCTCCTCCTGGATCTGATTTGAAGAGGCTTGGGGGTGGGTGGGTTTTATAATACAGTATTTTTGAGATTTGCCGCTGGCAACTGTGCTTGTGTTCTGTACTAGTTACGCGGGAGTAGCGCGAATTTGAATTTGAGGCGCCACTAGCTTAATTGGGTACAGTTAGAGTTCTGATGAGCGGCTGTGAAGGCTGGGAGAGGAGGGGATCGCGTCGGGGGGTGCACCTTAGTTACTGGATGCATAATATATTTTCGATGTGCTTGTGCATGCTAGAGTGCGGGGGTGCGGGCGGGTCGCTAATGGTGAGGAATGGTTGAAGATAGCACCCTCGGTGGTATTCTTACCAAAGGTAGTAGTATACGGTAATCCCGTGATAATATTCCTTTCCTCCTTTCTCCCCTCTAGAACAAGAAATTTCATACCCTGGTTCGAACACCCTTAATTTTAGCGCGATCTCTGCACATTCTAGCCGCGCATTCATACGTTCCGTTTTTCAACCCCCCAGGCTCCCCTCCCTACCGCTGGTGCTATCGCGTCCTTTACCCCGCCTGCCGCCCCGGCTAACACAGCCCTGCGGACATCATTATCATCAAGCGCGAAATCAGCCTGGGCGAACTCTAATCAGCCGCCACTCTCGAAGGGGGGGGGGGGGGGGGTGTTGCTCCGAACCAAACCGTAGCACACCGTCACCAACACGCAAAGCTGGTCCAGCATGTTTTTGCGAGAGAAGGGGATATAACTCTCTAGGGAAAAAATAAATAATAATAATAATAATATTCAGTCTCCGACATTTACCCACAATACTCGAGTAAAATTATCATTCCAGGACGCAACCTACTCCCATAAACTTCAGCTTAGTTTTTTATTCCTACACGAAAGCGCGATTTCCGAACTACCCCCCAGCGTATAAGCAAACATCGCAGATGAATTATTCTTTTCTTTTCTTTTTTCTCCCCGGGGTATCATAGTTCAGAAAACATCCCCCCTCCCCCAGCCGAGTGAGGCATCATGATCCACCCGACGATAACACTCTTATCGCAATGAACTCTGTGGGTCTCGACTACTGCGGGGGGGGGGGGGCGACCCCGCACCAGTCGAGCTTAACGAACGATATCATGGGTACTAACTTTTTACCCCCGAGTGGTCATTCGTGCTTACTTGCTTGCTCGCTCTCTCTCTCTCTCGGGAGGTTAAGCAGTAGCCCATTGGGATGTTCCCTCCCCTTCATGCGCAACTGGATACCGATCGCAATTGGCAATCCCTCCCGGAAGAGTTTTACTCACTGCATATTCGACAAGTGCCTCCCTAACTTGCACTATATGGTAGTGATGCAGGTATCCATGAGTTGGTTGAGGGATTTTGTAAGCATCATGGGCGTTTGGTTAGGCGGGCACCCATCCACTCCATCCACTCCATCCACTCCATCCACTCCACTCCATTATAGAAAGAGGTGATGTGATATGATATGATATGATATGATACGATAAGATAACGATGAGGGGATGATGATGATAGCAAGGACCCCACTTGCGCCTCGTGGCCAATGGAAAAAGGGGCGACTTGTTCGAATATTATGATACCACGGGATTGATCTCGTGCCTCCTAGATAGAACTCCACCCCCCGGGAACGTGCACGAGCAAACAAATCGAAGCAAGTAAAAAAAAAAAGACAGACCAAGCATATCCGGAAAGAAAGAAAAAATAAAAAAGAAAAAAAGAAAAAGAAAAAAAACTTCTTCCTTCCACAGCTCCAACGGCGTTGCCCGATTTTCTCATGCTCCTTCCCGGACTACTTATACCTACATGCACACAGTAGCACAGGAGCGGTGGGACCCCATGCCCACCAAGCGTTCCCAGTTCTCGGCCGTTTTTGGGTACGATAATGCTCCGGATGGTTGGCCTCGAATACCCAATTTCCTGGTCAGCTGGGTGCTGAGACATGTTTGAACCTGACCGGAGTTCTAGAGGGGCGAAGGGAGGGAAGGAGGGAGGAACAGATGGGCGGAAAAGCTCAAGGATCGCACGTGGGTGTATGATGATGATGGTGATGATCGGAATCTCCAGATCAATGGACGCTGTATATACTCGTACAATGATGGTGCGACTCCATCCCAAATATATTGCTTGCTTACTACTGGTAATCTCGGAGGATTACTAACCTATCATACTAGTGGACCAAATCTTGGTGGAGTTGTTTGTGTACATCTCGTGAAATGTCTGTCACTTTTTCACTGTTTTACGTTTTCAGATGGCATGGTTTCAGGATATGCGAGATGTAACAGCAATAATAATAATATACCTAGGGACTAATTTCAGAGATACATATTGTCCAAGCCAGCCGGAGACTAAAACCAACACAGCGGATAAGAATAGGGGGTAAGAATAGGGGGTAAGAATAGGAGGGGACAGTTATTGAGAGGGGAGAGATGGAGAGAGATGATTCAAGGGGATTCGTGGCGGTGGTTAATTGTTGCTTAGGAGGTGGGGGGCCCGCTACTTGGGGTCAACCGTTGTGTACTTCCTTCAAAGCGCTAGAGTCGGCTTACCTGGGCACGGCGTGGAGGCTGTTAATGCTATCCACTAGGGTGTGAAGCATTCCCATGATTTGGGCCGAGATGGCTTTCTGTTCTCCGACTCGATCTGAAAGTTCACCGACTTCTCTTGTGAGACGGTCTGAAAGCTTGCTCACGTCGCCTGATAGCTTACTAACATCACCCGAGAGCTCCCCGACCTCCCTCGTGAGGCGGTCGGAAAGCTTGCTCACATCTCCCGAAAGTTCGCCGACCTCTCTGGAGAGACGGTCCGACAGCTCGCTAACGTCCTCCGAGAGGCGGGCGATGGTCTCCTTGGTCTCGCGCGTATCGCGTGCGTACTGCTCTTTGAAGAGGAGAAAGGCGTGTTCAAAGGGGTGGGGACTGGTAGCCGCTGGGGAGGAGGGGGAGGGGGAAGGAGAGGCCATGTTTGGGATGATCTGTTATAGTGGTAGTAATCGCTGGGGGATGGTTTACCGTAGTTGGAGGAGGGGGGGGGGGGGGGGGGGACCCCCGGGGGTTTTTAAAAATT
>Ga0307509_10000471_pt1 | contig 68067 bp, 69 predicted proteins | sample 10_EM_MG_FD_202245 | JGI IMG/M metagenome (GOLD analysis project Ga0307509, IMG submission 202245) | Populus trichocarpa ectomycorrhiza microbial communities from riparian zone in the Pacific Northwest, United States - 10_EM | ecosystem: Host-associated > Plants > Roots > Unclassified | place...
GGTTGTGAGTTTGGATGATAGTGGGTTGGATGTCAAAGATTTTGGCGGTGGTGGTGGGGAGGGTAACTAGGGAGGGGTTCTTAGTATCACATGGTTGGCCAAATTTTGATAGCTGGCAAAAACGATTGACGGCCGATGATGAAGGAAGAATTATTGATTTATATCGTACACATAGAGCAGAACTTTTCCGCGGCCCCCAAACACAACAACACGGAGGTGTAATGACAAAAGGAGAAGGTACATAATCTAGAGCTGGAACTTCTTCCGGTCCTTCTCCATCCCCCCCTTCCACTCCCACTCAACCCCCTCCTTAATTCCCCTCTCCACCCTCCTAAGCTTCAGCGTGAATTGCGGCCCCAGCTCCTGCAACCCGACCCTGATCGGAATACTCTCATCCCCCTTACTCCCGTTCCCGCCATCTTTGCCCCCGTCCTCGAGCCCATAGCCCACTGGCTTCTCCGTCTCGCGTCTGTCGCGGAAAACATACCTGTGCCTACGGAAGAAGATGTAGTCCCGCTGATTGTGCAAAGTGACAACCTGCCTCCCACGGATCTCTGGCTGTCTCGGGAACATAGACTGGAAAAGACTAGAGGTAGCTTTCCCTAGCGGCGTGAGGAAGTTGTTCAATATCAACTCGGGCACGTGGTCCGTGGGCTTCCCGTGTCCGCCGATACGCTTCGGAGGAAGGTAGTTTGTAAGGCTGAAGTGGAAGGTTGGGCCCGCGGGGAGTACGACAATCGTGAGTGCGTTTATGATCTTCCGGTCCTCGTTCACGACGATTAGATGTGTATATGGCTCACGCAGACGGCCGGATGAGGTTGTAGTCGTTGGGTTCGAGGCGAATGCGCTAATCTCCTTTATAGAGAACTTGTGCTCGCGGCCGCGGGGGATATATGTTGAGTTTGGGAATAACTGGGTGAGTTGTTCGGCGGGCTCGTGGATGTGGCAGTTCCTCGAGGTGGTGATTAGGATTTTCGGAGCGGAGATGCTGGGTTGTGCCTCCAGTGTTGGGAATAAGGCTGCTGTCTCTTCCTCTTCTGCTTTCTCGGCTTGTGCTTTCTCGTGCGCCGCTAGGAGTTCGGCTTCTTCGTCTTCTTTATCCTCCGCTTGGGTCTTTTGACGTTTGCTGGCTCCTTCCTCCTCCTGAGCCGATGGCTTCTCAATGCGGTTTGGGATTCCACCTTCGACTCGCTCGTCCCATACTCGCTTCCTCTCGAGAGTTGCTGGAATGTTCTTTTTCAAGCGCTCCTCACGAAGGGTTGGATCTCGGTCTTCGTCCCTCTTTCTTCGGAATCGCTCTTTGCGTTTTTCAGATTCGACAGCGGATTTCACTCGGGCATTGTGTACTTGCCTGTGGAGCTTATTCGGAATTGTGAAGGTCCTTGATGAGGACTGTGAAGTCGACGTTTTCCTGATTTTCCCCATTTCCTGATCGTTGGTAGGCGAATTGTTTTTGTCCGTGGGGTCGTCGCGCTCTAATTTTTTTCCTCGATCAAGCCAAGTAGATAAGTAGCCCCGCCAGATGCGAGCGAAATCTTGGCGCCACAGACAAGCCCACTAAACCTTACCCTCGCTTTCCACAAGCAAAAAATATAATATAAAAATAAAAATAAGGCTGTCTCTCTATTCCCAGTCTTGGGCAACTCCCCTCCCCGACCAACCACAGTGCAAGAAACAGGCAATTGGCTATTCTTATCAAAAGAATGATTACAGCAACGACTTGGGTGCCCCGCGGCTTTGCAGCCCAATTCCCACAACGTTACGATATTGACGAGAAAGAGTTTGAGCGGATAGCGGATCTCGCGAGATTACATCTCGAGGATGCAAAGGAGGATTTAGAAGAGGCGGAAGCTGCTGCCAGTAATGACGACAAAGAGGGGGAGAGGAATAGAGGGCCAAATGTTGCTGGGGTGGAGACTGTCGACAAAGATGAGGATATGAAGGAGGTTGGCGATGAAAAGTAAGTTCTCTAAGTATACACGTTCTAATTCCAAGGAATGCTAATCTAGAATAGGGGTGACGACGACCTGAGAGAATATGATTTGGATAATTACGATGAGCCAACCGAGGCAGAAGCGGTCGACGGCGAGAGTTTGTCTCCTCTCTGACTGCAATTCCAATTTTCCACTGACAAACTGTTTTTCAGGCATGGGGATGTTTGGCAACATCAAAGGTCTAGCATACTACCAACCTGGCGAAAAAGATCCCTATATCACCATGGATCCAGTTCGTATCCCCGCATTATCTCAGGACCTGCAAAGTACTAATAAACAGCACATAGCAAGACGACGAAGAAGAGCGAGAAGAGCTCCAAGTCTTTGGAACAGACAATCTCCTCCTCGTTGCTAAAACTGAAGATGACATCGCCCATTTAGAAGTCTACGTCTACGAGGATGAAGCCGACAACCTATACGTCCATCATGACATTATGCTTCCCGCGATCCCCCTCTGCGTAGAATGGCTCGACATACCTGTTGGCAGTGCCAGCGCTGCAGAGAACAAAGACGCCCGAGGAAACTATGCTGCCATCGGGACCATGGATCCAGACATCGAGATCTGGAACCTAGACCTCGTAGACTGTCTCTTCCCAAACGCAATCCTAGGCCCCGGCAGCGAGCCTTCATCTACCTCCGTCAGCAAGAGCAAGAAGAAGAAAAACAAGAAAAAGAAGTCCCCAAAGGTAAGCGATAGCTACCACATCGACGCAGTCCTCTCCCTTTCGGGCAACCGCCAGCACCGCAATCTCCTCGCCTCCGCATCCGCCGACAAGACGGTGAAACTCTGGGACCTCTCCACAGCCAAGTGCGCGAAGAGCTACAACTCCCTGCACGCCGACAAAATCTGCGCACTATCTTGGCACCCTAGCTCTGCAACAACCATCCTGAGCGGTAGTTACGACCGCACAATCGTCTGGTCCGACATGCGTTCCCCAGATGCTACCAGCACAAACCCGCGCTGGGGCGTAGACGCGGATGTGGAGGATGTGCGCTGGGACCCGCACGATGGCCACTACTTCTACGTATCCACCGAATCCGGAAACCTCTACCTGTTTGACTCCCGCCACCCACCTCCCGCCTCCTCGCTAGCGCAATCAAAGCCAGTCTGGACACTAAACGCGCACGACAGATCACTCTCCGCGTTCGACGTCAATCCCGTCATCCCCGGGTTCATCGTCACCGCATCCGTGGACAAGTCCGTCAAGCTGTGGAACACCCGGGGGGGGAATGCGGGTGGGGGCCCGGCGATGGTGGTTTCCAGGGATTTCGATCTGGGGAAGATCTTCTCCGCCAGGTTTGCGCCGGATAAGGAGGTGGGCTTCAGACTTGCGGTTGCCGGGAGTAAGGGTGTTGTGAAGGTTTGGGATACCAGCACGAATGCCGGGGTTAGGAGGGCGTTTGCCGGGAAGATTGCTGGGGCGGTTGGAGGGGAGAGAGAGGAGAGAGAGGAGAGAGTCGTCGGCGCCGCAGAAGACAGTAGCGATGGCAGTGATGAGGAGGAGGAAGGTGGTGTTGCGGTGGAGGGTGGTGATGGTGAGGGTCCAGATGGGTGGGAGAGTATGGAGGAGTAGGGGGTGTATGATATTGTGCTATTTTTCTTGTAATTACTAGGGGTATCGTAATAAAAGTTTGTGATTTTTACACAAGCCGTTACGTGCCGTGATAGCACCGGGTACGATACGAATGGAAGCAGGGTTGTGCACACCATATCACTCGACTATTGACCTATTAATCAACGACCTCAGTGGATCACTTCGAGCCATAGCGCGGGTATGAGTAGAATAATACACCCAATTCAATTTCTTCCAAGGAAATCAGGAATTCCGAGCGGCGTAATAATAGCCAATACCGTTGAAAACCAAACAGCCCAGTACCTCAATACCAGCTACCAGAATGCCAAACGATACAAGACGATTGGTGCTCGCCCCGGGGTGGGGCGCCCTTCCACCACAATAGCGTTCAAAGACAATATCCCCTCCCTCCCTCCCCCCCTCCCCTGAGAAGGATAGCATTTTCCTAGCGACGCAGTATGAGATCATCGCACAAGCTAACTTACCGTACATTCAATTCCTGTAACTAAAAATATCTTGTCGGGAGTAAAAGTATGGCGATTCTGATGTATTGGCATTGTAATCTTCTAGCCTCAGCCAATGATCTGATGGCGCATTTCAACAGTTTTTTTTTCTTTCTCTTTTTTTCTTTCTCTTTTTCTTTCTTCTCATTATATGGATTGGATAAGGGGAATTTCCCCGCACCCCCCCTCCCCCCCTCCCGGGAAGGGTCACCTAGCGTTATTCCTTGTGAGGGAATACTCGGGTGGGTATCTCGAGGCTGGGGTTTGAGTGTTTTCGGCGATTATTCGAGAGTTGAATGGAGGTTATATCCCGCATTAGACGAGTAAGTTGATTCGTAATATTATGGAAGATATTGAACTCCCGAGTTACTGGTATAAAAAAGTTTGCGTAGGGGTTGGCCGCTGGTCGTGGGTATGTTAGGAGCACAGTGGGCCGTATTATCATTGCTGCTGGTGCTGTTGTTATTGTTTTACAAGTATATCCGGGGGAGTGGGATGCATTCTCAAGAGAAGTGAAATCATAGACACTCTGGTTGGAGGTAAGATCGTCCCGCGCCGAAAATGTGTGATAATGGCGATCGCGGTTGGAGTGTCAATGATGAGAGGTTACATTTGGCCGGGAGTCAATTGGGCAGGGTGTGGAGAGGGGGACTTGTACAAGGTATCGATAAACGTATATTAGAAAAAAAAGTGCTATAATGACATTTTTGACTTGCGATTATCCCCTCCATGGCGCTGCGCCCGAGGAACTGCCGCTGCCACTCAGACCCGACCGACCACGCAGTACAAGCAGGACAAAGTATCACTCGATGCCCGAATGACAGCCCGTGACCCAAACACTTTTTTAAAACAAACTCTATCCTTCCATCAACACATCTATAAGCAGAGCAAAGCAGATAACAAAGCCGAACCGAACCAAGCGAAGCCCAAGCCAGTTAGGATTCCGGTCCAGGAACTAAAAATAAAAATAAAAGGTCAGAAACAATTCCCCACTTCCAGCACTCATAATCTCCACATACAAAACAGATAATAAAATCCCCCCATCCACCTTCAAAAGTATCTTAGATTGAAGACTTACAACCTACGGCGGCGCACGGCTCCAGATTTAGCCGTAGAGCTACTACTCGGCGCACTCCCGGGGGCAGTGCCTCCGGGGGCACCTCCCCGGCCACCCGCATTAGCAACCCCTCCATGTCCAGTCCACGTCGCCGCACTGGAGACGGAATGGTCGGCGGAGACATCTATGCCAACAGTAATCCACGCCAAAATCCCATCCTCAACCCCATCTCCCAAAAGTGCATATTCCATAACAGGATCCATGCTTCCCGCCTCCTGCGCTAGTATGGTGTCTTCCGTGTTCGGCGTCAGTGTTTGCTTGTTGGCGCTGTAGGGAGAAACGGCAGAGACGGCAGAGATGAGGGATTGGTCGAAGAAGAATTGCCCGACGTGTGCGTTATGCCCTCCGCTCAGGGTCTTATTGGGGTGGAGGGTTGCGTTCACGTGTGCGAGGATGTGCACATGTGTTGTGCGCCCCGTGTAGTGACCGGGGAACATACTGAGGACTTGGGCGACGCCGTCGGAGGAGGTGGGGCGGAGGCCGCGGGCAAATGTTTTGTTCTATGAAGTTAGCTCGGGAGTTGGAATATGGGATGGAAGGGGGGGGGGGGGGGCGTACAATGTTAGTGGCATCAGAAGAGTCGCCGTTACCGCTTGCTACAACTCCGCTGTACACGCCCGATGCGTTCGCATGCCACCAGTCCAAGTACAGGTTTGGTACGGGATGGCAAGTGTTTATATCTACGACTTGGATGTCGGCATAGAGGTCTATGCCCGGTTGGCCGTCGCGGACATCTTGTCGGACAAGTTCTCCATCGACATCTGTCCCAATCGTTATCAGTCTCTCTTCCACCTATCATCATAAATTGGGTATCATGGGAGAAGCGTACAGTAAGGGCCCTCCGTAACCTCTGGCTGAAGCACACACTTGACATCCCCGGTGAACAAAAGGCTAGGATCCATGCTCGACGTAACTTTCGTGAGGTTAGACTTATGATCAGTGCCCAGTACGCTCTCCACACTCCTCTTCCCAACGATGCCGCGCTGCTTCCGGATCTCCTCGGCGAAGGCGCTGCGCCGGGCGATTGCGCGGGCCTCTAGGTCTTGCGCCTTCAGACTATCTTTGCAAGCGTCTAGGGAACGCCTGGAGTGTGTGAGGAATTGGGCGCGGCGGGCGAGGGCTGAGAGTGTCTCCTCCTCGTGCTCGCCCGGATGGGCGCTCACAACGGAGGAGAAGAGGGTCAGGGCGGTGAAGATAGTCGAGAAGTGGACCATATTGATGGCGGCTCTAGCTAGCGTATGAATAAAGAATCGAATAGAAAGGTATGAAAGATAGTGGTGCAAAACCAAAGAGCTGCCTGAAGAGATAAGGTTTGAAGGTCGTGGCAGGCTGAACGTTTCTTATATACACTTTCTCTCTCTCTCTCTTTCTTCCCTTTCACGTTCACTTTCCACCTAGCAGGATAGCCAATAGCGAGTGATGGGTTGTTTCAGATGGGCGCAGTTACATCGAACGTTCTATTTCCCAGCCCCGGTCCAGCTGACGACGTACGTATGCTGAGTCGAAAGAAGAAATCTTCTCCACTGTCAAAATCCCCATTCCCCAATATCCATTTCCACCCAGATCCTACATACTGGTACCATGCATACATGCCCTGCACCGGTACTAACTAGTACTGAACAACTCGCCAGCCCGCCTTGGCCAAAGCTTCTCCCAGCAAAATTCGGACAAGATCTACCGTGCAACACCCATCCATCCCAACTCCAGCCCCCGCCAGTCAGTAACGATAACGAGGCTCTACCCGAAAATCCCCTAATAACACTGCCGTCGCTGTCACCGCCAACCAATAAAAACCCACATGCCAGACCTGCTCCAGTCCGCGCGCCAAGACTAAACGCGTACCCCCTCCCACAACGACAACGTATAATTATATGGAAGGAGAGGGAGGAGACGGGGAGTACGTACACAAATTATCATCGCAGCCTTGGCATAAGGTTATAGAACATGCTATCCTATGCTATCCTATGCTGACTGGCTGGCTTTCTCGGACAAGTTGCTGAATAGATACTAGCTCGAGTCCGGGAATTAAGCATTGCCTGGTGATGGGTACTCCCACGGTACATCTTTGCGCTGGGGAGACATAGAATATCTAATAAGCGTGATATGATTGGATAGTAGACGACAGTGCGAGCGTATGATGCAAGTACCGTAAGCTTAGAGTGCCTTGTCGCGTTTCCATCCAAGACACGAGGAGAAAGAGGAAGGGGGCAAGCCGTATCATGTTTTCAGATACCGAGTAACTTAGCACTTATAGTGGCATATCAGTACACAAACAAACAGTGTGATATGTCAGCAGAGAGAAGAGATAATACCATTCACTGTGCGCCACTTCCACCCAGGAGATAAACAACCTCACCACGAATTGGGATACAGAAGAAGTCGTGCTTAAGAGATCACTAACCTACAATCCCAATTGACATGCCATCATAACCTGACCACCTTCGGGAAGAGCGAATAGAGCATCAGAATATCATCAGCCATTATGGCATACCACCCTCAGGCCTTCTCCTCGCGTAGAAAGGAAGGAACCCCTCCATACTGTTCTAACTCAAGAGCACTTGCCTTTCCACCAACATATCCCATCAACATTTTACAGTGCTTACTATTAGAGCTAGAATAATCGCACTTTGGCTCAGGACGTTAGAGCCACCCCCCCCAGTAGCTTGGTGTTTTTTCACGTCCATCTTTTATTTATCGGGGGAGCAGTTTTCCATTTGGCGCCCTCCGCCCCTTTTCCAGAAGAGGAAACTTTGGACCGCCTACCGTAAAGACCGAAATAATTGGGCATCACGCTAGGACGTTGGAGTTGCCTCTCCTGGTAAGGTCTGCTGTCTCAGATGAGGGCTGAAAGAGAACCTCCGCGGTGTGTTTTGTCCCCCTAATCAAAAGGGGCAATTCTGGACCTCCTAGCGCCATGCCCAATTATTCTCGGTTTTTACGGTACCGTAGCACATGATGCGTTCATTCGAGTTCTCAGGGTACCGGTACCGCACCCCTCCCTCACTCCCATCTCCGTAGAACCTAGAACAAAAAATACCACTATCATAATATTATTATTATTATTATAAGTTGCAGTATGATATATACAGCACAGTAATCACCAGAAAAGGAAGAAAAAGAAAAAGAAAAAGAAGTATTGCATAGCGACATTACGACACACACACACCCACACCCATGCGCTGCCCGGAATTTACTTCAGCTCACCTTATTCACGGCTCCCAAAACCCAAAAGACAAAAACCACACGAGAACAACTCAACGCCATCCCTCAATGGCGCAATCACCCAAAGCAAGAAAGCTCGGACCTCGCTACGGTAAGTACCGGGAGCGTAGCGCACATATAACTAACTACCAACTATAATAACTCCACGCAATCTCGGACATCCCTCCTTCCTGACCAACTACCCAAGCCACAGCCACAAAACCGCAAACAAGTAATCGAGTGAGCCATCATGAAGCACTCGCTTGGTCGGTTGTGTGGGGCAGTGCGGCCCCACATGCTCCCCTTGTTTTGCCACCGGTATATATGTTTTCGCTGCTGAGATTGGATCTCGGAAGTTATTCTACAGTAGAGACTTGGCAGGGCGGGGTGGGGCGGGGTGGGGCGGGGGAGTAGATTTCCCTCTATTATTAACCTCGTCGGGTCAGAAAGAGGGAAAGGAAGAAATGGAGGAAGACTACCATCGATTGATGGACCGCGGGCAGTGCAAGCGGGGGGGGCGGGGGTATCAAAGGTATCATACTTATTATATATACCACAGTTGCCCCCGGCTGTAATGAACCTCGCTATAATGAATTTTTGGCTACGAGGAACAGTTCCTCGCAGCCATGCTAGTGGATTTACTGCAGCTATACTGAACGCTCATAGTAAAAATTAGTGAACAGGGCTTTGAGGGCGGGATTCTTGGCGTTCATTACGGCCAAGGGCGACTGTATATTGACTGAAAAGTCTGTCTGCTTATGTAATACTGCTTGTGATATCATACCTACCTACAGGTACTCGATATAGGGTCAGGCTGTTTCATCCCATCTATGATACTCAGGTAGACCGACCGTGCCCTGAGCGAGGTGGTGCCCTCAGCGAGGCGCGGCGCTCATAGTCCAATGAGGACTCTTATGATACTAAACACCGGTTCCGCCACAGCAACACTACCATGCCTCGCTGAGGGCACCACCTCGCTCAGGGCACGGTCGGTCTATCCACCACCGAGTGTTACTATTTCAAGGCCCAACTTAGTAGGCAGCAGCTCCCGACAAGACGGGCGGGCAGTAGCGCATTGCTGCCCCGAGCGCTCAGAGTGGAATCTTCTTTAAGGGGGGGGGCATGCTTATAATAGTGCCCTCCCCTCACAGTGCTTGCGTGCGTGCTTGCGTGTAGAATCCGGTTTCATTCTCCTGCGCTGAACAAATGAAATCCATACAGGGAAGAGAGCCTACCTTGTCATCTCCCCGTGCGCGGTTGTACGAGTAACCTATGCGTAGGGTGTTGGCAAACGATGCTGGGGCACAAAGTGGCTGGTGGATAATGATGGGTAAATTGCTGTATTGACGAGCGCAGTCGTACTAAGGGAGTCCTCAAAGGGCGTAATAGGAATGCTCAAAGTGTCCCAAGTCGGAGGAGTGGCTGCATGGTAAGGGTAGTTAACTTAACTCAAAGCTGACGACTTTGCCGTATGCTCGCAACACTAGCAGCCCAAAGTATTTCATGCTGAGAAGAAAAACACCATTTGTTCGAATAAACATGTATAGATACTCTATTTTACAGCTTTGTAACCTTTTCCCATCGTCTTCATCTGCCCCCGTAAACACCTACGCAGAAAATCCCAACTTCAATTACATCAATTCCACAGCCTCGCTGTACCGTCCGCCCCAGCAGAAAACAGCCAACACTCCTTCGGATGCCATTCTACATCCAACACCCCAAGCGCCTGTTTAACCGTGTGCCCTCTCAGCACCTTCAACGGCACGATCAGCGCATTCTCCATGAGGTCGCCAAACACTTTCCCATGAAAAACTTGCACTGTGCCATCATCGCTCGCAGAACAGAACAGCGGCAAGCCGCCATGGTGATACTTGACGCTGCGAATGGCCTTTTGATGATACCGGAGGGTTCTATACGGCTTCGTGGAGAGGTCCAGGTCGTGCCAGAGGAGGCGCTTGTCATACGATCCGACGATGAGATTGTCACCACCACTGTGTACGTCAAAGGACGAGATCCAGCGGGAGCCCGGCTGCAGCGTCTTGACCAGTTCTTGCTTTGTTAGGTCGTAGGTGCGGATGTAGCGTTGCGTCGCTACGAATAGGACTGGGCGGAAGGGGTGGAATTCCACACGTTGAATTATGCCCTTTGACTTGCGGAAGGGGGCTTGGGACTGGTGCTTTGATAGTTGGTGGATCGCGACAGCTCGGTTTTGGCCTTGCGCAGTAATAGCAAAAAGTTAGTTTCAGGATTGCAACAATGCATGTGTGGGTGGAAGGGGTAAATTACCTTCCGGAGAGACCGTGGCAAAATAATCGCCACGTCTATGCCAGGCAATGTGCTTTACAGCAATTCGCACCGTAACAATCGCTACCACACCTGCATCCGCAAGCTTATCTGATGGTTTACTCCATTTTGCTGGAGGCTCTTTCTTTAATGGATCTTTCTTTACAATCTCTGCATAGCCCCAGCCCGCTGAGAGGACTTCTTTACTAGTAGCCTCTGTCTCGTGATCGAATATCGGGGGTACTATGAGGTACACGTCGTCGCCACTATATAGATTGAAAAAAGTGTCAGCCAATGCCCAGGGTCCAATCAGAAAGGAGAGAAATGAGCATTTACGCCGCTGCTGCAAGGATCCCTGCTTCCCTCCCTGGCCTCCATTTAACTGTGTTCACAGACTCATCCTCCCCCAGCTTGATTTTCCATACTTCTCTGCCGGTTAGAATTTCCCAGATCCTAACGGTCCCGTCGTCACCGCCTGTGGCCAACCACACGCCGCTGGGGTCAATACCGAGCGTTCGTATTTTCCCTTCGTGGCCACGGTAGATAGTAGCAGTGGTAGTTGGGAATGGCTTCAACTCCTGCGGGCTTGGCAACTTGGGGAGTAAACTCTCAGGGTCGATATTTAATTTAGTCCTACGCACTCTAGGAGCCAAGTATAGATCTAAGCACCTCTCGAACCGCTCCCTAACAAACCCATCGTAGCCAGGGACCAGTCTCAAAGCAGAGTGTTTCCTCGGAAGATAGTCCTTCTCCCGGTCCTCGGGGTCCAGCTCCTCCCATGCTTTCTTCTCGGCTTTCGTTGGTAGGTACTCTTCCGGCGGATTGTATGACTCATCGTGTGTTGGCGGGGGTAACTTTGGCGCGGGGATGCTCATGATGTGGTCTGGTCGGGGAGGTGCGTCGTCTGCCCAGATATCGTAGAATTGTGGTTCCTCTTGCTTGGGCTTGTTGGGGACTATTCTACCCTCACGAATGGCTTTAACAATCTTCATTACCCGCTTCGCCTCGTGCTTCGATGGGATGAACCGGCGTTTGGGTTCGGGCGCTGCGCTCAATGGCATTACTTCGGTTTTGGAAGTAAAGTACTCTACCATTGGCTATCATAGATATATTAGTGTGAGACTTCGGTAATGTCGTGAGCGGAAGAACTTACAGCATAAGGATCATACCCGTCTACTGGCACCTCTCCCATTTGAATCTTCCTGACCATTTCAAGTTCCTCCTGAGTGAGCATCAAGTCGCCGCCGGTATTCCGATCCGTCATGCCAGTCCATCCCTTCGGAACCTCAATGCTGTCGAGAAGCGCATCTAGTGCAGCGCCCTTCGCGGGTCGCATTATCCTCTTGCCATTGATGTCGTAGCCAATGTGTGGGTACTCGTCATAGAATTCTAAAGGAATATTCCCGATAGTATTCGTCTCATCGACATCTGTGTCGTCGGAATCATACACCGGATCAATCTCGGGATACATATATCTAGGATTCCCAGCAGAATCGAGCACAATTTTTGGTTCCTTATTGTCGCTGCCGTTGGGGGCGCTTTCCACCTTTTCCTGCTCCTCATCTGAGGAAGGAACCTCATCGCTATCAAGCTCCTCCTCCTCCTCCTCCTCCTCCTCCTCCTCCTCTCCTTCATCCTCACTTTCCTCATCCTCCTCGTTGTCGTCGCTAGAATCCTCATCTTCACTCTGTGAAAACGTCCCGTCTAATAACCCCCCCGTGAACTCATCCTCAGAATCGGAGCCCGTAATTGCATCGCCGTTCGTGGGGAGCCTTCGCTTTTTGGAAGCTCTGTCCGACATTGTGGTGACGGCTCAATTGGTTGCTGCAGGAGAGGTACTGTATTATACCAGTGGGACGAAACGGTAGTTGTGGATAGGGAAAAAATATTATTTGAGGCTCCGGATTGAGAAATCTTGGCGATCTGATAAGCCTTGCTGGGTGGTTTCCGGAGGTCATAGCGATCACTCGAATGCCAGAGTTAGAGTAAAGACGAGTTTCAAGACAGCCAGCGAATCGCCGAGCCGATAGGTCTCGGGCGAAGGTAATGGATATACCGTCGCATCTACGCAATTCTCGATCAAAAGTACAACAGGGTCCCACCAACACACCTTTATTAAGTCTGTTCACAAACAGTATCTTATGAAGAAAACATACTGGTAGACGCTGTATGATTCAAGGATATCATACACCATTACTGTAAAAACTCAAATAATCGAACCGTGTGCTATGTCGTTGGAGTTGCCATCTCTGGTAAGGTCTACCATTTTTTGTTTTTTTTATGGCTTTCAGAGGGACTGACCACCTGGCTTTTTGCTGTGTTCTCCGCCCCTATTCTACTATCATAGTAGAGCAAAGAATTCTCAACTACATAGCACACGGTTCTATTATTGGAGTTTCTACGGTAGTGCATTCTGAGAAATTGGGCAAACTAGAATTCCTCCCCCCCTTCCGTTCCAAAATCCCATCATGCAGGATCACTCGAACATAAAATTTTCTAAAAAATAACTCACTATCATATAATAATAATATTATCACAGTCTATCAACCTTTACAGCTCCACCAATCCTATACACACCCCCACCTCTGGAGATCCAAAGGATACCAGATCCCCCCAGCCACCAGAAAAACAAACTCCATTTCGCCAGCCAAAGCATTTCCCTCAATTATTGGTATTAAACCGATGCCCACAGGCCTCACACCGATAAAACACAGTCGCCTGCACACACCCCTCTCATTAGCCCCACCCTCTCGCCCACAACCCAAAAGAAAGGCAAACCCACCCCCTCATCAGCGCTCCGAATCTGCAATGTATAAAACCACATCTTCTCATTCCCGCACTCCGGGCACGCCTGGTGAATCTCAGCCTCGGTCTTCAAATCCTCCGCGGCGAGCGTTTGTACCGCGGACTTCTTCAGGCGCAGGGAGGACGGAAAGGCGCGGGGATTTGAGTTCGTTGTCACGGTTTTTGTTCCGGTGTCTGAGTGGCAAGAGGATCAGTATTTGGTCGAGAAGGGAGAGGGATGGGGGAGTACCGGTGGTTACGTATCCACACATCTCGCAGACCAGCTTCGATGATGATACTGGCGGGTCCAGGAGATTGCCGCACGGGGCGCAGAATACGAGGGTTCCCAGGGAAGTTGTCATTGGGGAGGCTAGGATCCAGCTTTAAAGGGAGGTGAGAAGAAGAAGAAGAAGAGTTAGAATGGCGAAATTTCAGTAGAGCAGTAATATGTGGTGGGCGGTTTTTGCAGTAACCTGTGGGAAATAAAATCATGACTTGGAGGTGCCGGTAGGGTAACTCTTGGGCAAAAGCCACCCACTGACCGCGAAACCACCATTACAACCTTCCTTCCTCCCTTCTTTCTTTCTCACTTCACCTTCTCTCAATCAATAGCCACAACCCCCAAATTAGAAACGGTATGTTAAATTCCTCTCCTTCTTCGCCCTCTCCACCAAAATGATGTTACACCGCTGGCACCAGGCCTAGAGACTTGTACTCTTTTATCATGCGGAAAGCTTGCGAATCGCGAGGTTGCTCCTCTGCTATATCTGATCTCCCCTCCCCAATTCAATTCACGCCCTCACTACTCAATTATGTTCAAGGAAAGAAAAAGAGAAAAAAAGCTAATCTATCGTAGCCGGGGGTGGTGGAATATAGGAATAGGTTATATTGACAAATTCAATATCAATGAAAAGTTACCATACCCAATCTGTCCGACTGCCCGTGTGCCGGGAGTGAACAAGGTGAATCCAAGATAAATAAACTCTAACCATCTAATAACCCGCGGTATCTGTGACCGTGCGGATACAAAGTTCAGAGAAGAACAACTCTCCCATCCAGCGCGGCGATCTTACTTTTTCCTTTTAATGAAGATGTAGGATTAGGCACAATTTTCGACTATGCCGTGTCACAGCTGGGACATAAATGACATAGCATAATAGATTGGCACCTCAGGTTGTCACCAAGTTAGGTTGTATGGAGTGCCGTATGATTATTGTACACTCGTGTCCGCAATGTTCTCGTAACGTCTGATGTATCGCGAAGTCTTGCCGGCCTTAAACCGGGGGATTGCGGAGGCCGTTCATGGGGGGATTTTTTGAATATGCTTTATGGAATCTGCTATTACTGGATTAAGAAAGATCTCTCGAAAAAGAGCTGTTGCTTTCTTGTTATCTGGGTTCCGTGTTGATAGGAGTACCGAAGGTGTTACGAGAACTTTGCGGATGCGAGTGTACAATAGAGCCATCTTTTGACCCCGTACTATATACCGTGCTGTACTGTAAAAATACAGGTGGCGCAACAACTTGAACTTTAACAAAGCGTAGAAACTTTTTAAAGAAAAGTGAAAGAAATGCATCATAGAATACCACAGTCCCCAATCTACATTCAACGCTCTAGTGCACATTATGGTAATACTATGATAGACCTGGTAAAAACAACGCAAACCCGAGCCCAAACGAGAAGATATAGCAGAACAAGTAGAGAGAAACCGAAAAGCAAACACTTCATGTCACCATCAAAGATATGTTAAAACACCTATCCATCGTTAAAAGGAGAAAAAGGACAAGGAAAGGGAAAAAAACCACCCCGAGTGGAGGCCCCAGATTCCTTTTCAAGACTTTTTCCACCACTCTTCGTTCCTCAAGAACTTGCCAAATGCCTTGACCGAGACAGCACCTGAGAAACCCTGTGTCTCTCCTTTGAGTGCCCAATCGCCGACGGCGAGTTCGACTAGTTTCTTGGCCTGGTGGCCATAAACGTCGACGAGCTTTTTGGCACCGACTTCGAGAAAGGTCTTCATGACGAAATAGTGTGTGTTCGTGAGCTTATCGGCGGGGGCGTTGAGGACGGTGGCTACAGCGTGCCAGAGGTTAAATATCGGATATGGATTTATTAACTTTGAATTTCCAAAGTTTCTATAGAAAGGCGCCGTGAGATTAACTGCCGCTACATTAAATAGGGTAAATATGGTAAGCAACACACCTTCCCGCAATAGCAGTATACCCAGCCGTCAATCCCACCATACGGTTGACGTGGTTTTCCTCAGATTCCCAGGTCCCGTCTTCCTCTTGGATCCAACCTAACCTCTTGCGATCACTTTCGGTAGCCTCCGGGCCCAGTTCGCCAGTCAGGATGGGATTTTTCTTCAGCAGTCTAGCGATGACAATGTCGATAAAGGAATGGCCATTGACGAGCAATCGTTCATCTGCAAACGCAGAGATGACTGCGACCCCGATCGGATCCGCAGTGCCAGGTTTCATAGCGCACTCATTGATAACTTGCATAACGAGCAATTTAGCGAGCTCATTGACGGTCCACACAAAAGCGACAGGGACCGGAATATCGCAGGAAGGATCCTGGTTAAGGAAGAAATCATTGGCCGAAATCATTGGTCCCTCCTGATCGTTACGAAGCTCGACAAAAGCATTTTTAAGGAAATCACGCTGAGTCGCAACGCATGTTAACCCTTCGAAGTTACATATGTGCAATGAACCGAGGGATATGAAGAAAGTAAGAGGGAAAGTAAAGAGCATACACCGAAGATAGAGAGTAGGTGGAAGAAAGGAAAAATGAAGAAAGAAGGAAAGGAAATAAGCGCGACTTACAACTTCAATAGTCTGGGTTCTTTCGCCATTCAACTGACCAAACTTGGGGCGCAATCCGCGGCGGATAGAAGTCAACTTCTTTGCTTTGGAGAACGCCTCCTCATGGCGCACAGTATGGCGCAATTGATGTAGAGCCGCGATAACCCTCTGCATTGCGACTCCCTCGTAAGTCGTAGATTTTCTACCGTAAATTCGTGGACCGGGACGGGAAGCAGCGTGTAGGGCGGCAGCAGCTTCCCGAACAGCTCGTTCCCTGGCATCCCGCTCTGTCTTCACCCTCGCGTCCTCCGCATCCTTCTGTCTCTTCAGGGCTGTTTCCTTCTCCAGATCCGCCTGACGTCTCTTCTCCTCTTCGGCCCTTACCCTCTCTGCCTGAAGCCTAGCAGCCTCTGCAGCTCTCTGCTCCCGCTCCCTTTTTTCCTGTTCGCGCCTTTGCCTTTCCATCTCCTGCCGCCTAGCAATTTCCTCGGCCCTTCGAGCAGCTTCTTCTGCTTCCCTTGCCAACCTCTCCCGGTGCTCCTTCTCAATCCTCGCTTTGTTGAGGTCGTCCTGGCGCTTCGCTTCGTAGACTCTTCTCACCTTTGCCTGAAAAATTTCCTCGAGCTTGGCGGCCTCACGAGCATTAAACCTAGAATCCTGGAGGTAAACCAGCGTAAACTCTTGGCTCGCCTTATTATCCGTAGCAGTGAGTTTGCTGGCGAGAGAGTACTCCCTTGCTCTCAAATCCAAAGCGTTGATCTTCTCAGCCAAGTTATGAGCGCGCACGGCACAAGCGGACTGTGCACCACGCGGTGATGTAGTCCTGCTCGGAGAGGAGTAGATGTTGCTGGAGCTGGCAAAAAGGTCGGCGTCAGAGCTCCCTTCCTCCCATTCATCTTCGGAGTCGGAATCGGGTAGCGGCATTTTGACGGCTGGACTCCAAGGTTCCGAGAGCGTGCGCTCTGTCTTTGGCGTCATGATTATAGGGAAGCTGCTGTATTTACCACAAGTGGTTCCTTGATTTTCAGGTTTTCGGCCTATGAATCTGCTTCTCGTGTAAGCAGATTGTAAGATGCAATGTGGTATTGTGGTTTTCCGAAAGGTTGCGAAAGGAGCCCACAGCTCTCCCAGCTTTTTTTTTCAGAGCCTGATTGCGCAATAGCATCCACCATGGGCCGTACTAAGGACCTCGCTCTGAAGAATCAGATATACTGTGAATTCTCGGGCTCAGTGGCTTGCCAAGTTCTAATTAAACAGAGAGCTTGCAATCTTTTGTCCAGCGAGTTTTTCGCAACCTTTAGGAAAAGCACAATAAGAGATTCAATAGAAAACGAAACGTACTCACAAACAGACAAGATTTGTGGGGGAAAAAGTTGAGAATCTAACAAAACTGGAGGTAGAACAAACAAAGCGCAAAGAAAGGGAGAGAGTTTAACTTTCAATCCGGTATTGGTCACCGATTGGTCGAATGGATGAATCGAGTGGAGAGAGAGAGGGAGGTGGTTGGGAGGGATGAAAGCTATCCACCGGTAGTTGCGCTGTTGGGGAAGCTGATCCGCCAGTTGCGTCTTGGCGCGGATGCTGGGTCACGGTAGCACGGGATTTGGGGTTTCGTCGAGGACGCCAAGATAAAGACACAACCCATACTCAAGTAGAAGGGTATAGTGAAATTCGACCCAGAGTTAATCCATAGCAATACCGCACTAACCGACGGGAACTGGCAGACACTTTTAGAAAGGATATGAACCTATTAAACGGAACGGGCAAGGATATATTTGGCTGGTTAACCCCGAATAACAGTTCCATAACTTCCTGCCGGATCTTGTATGATATCATATGTGGAAATAAGAAGTGACCCAGGCGAAACTTACAATCGCGTTAAAATCAGAGCCCTGAAAGGCTTACTACCGGTATTAGCTATAAAGAATTATTGTAATTTCGAGACTGAACGGACAAGTGCAAGTATCATACTGGCGCCTGATGGCTCTCGCCAATTAATGCGGTGGACTGCTACTACGGTACTCGCCTGGTCGAGTTGAGGCCCACACATTGTCTGCTAGGAGTAGCCACCTTATGTGTCTGGCATCGACTCGGCCGCGCGAGTACTGTAACGAGTGAGCCAACCAAGAACAAGGCCACCAAACCAAACAACCTAACTATAAATCTCATGATGAGTGAATCCACCAGCCCTGCTCATAGGGGTGCTAAAATAATGGATAAAAGACACTACATTATCGCTTTCTTCTTTCCCATCTTTTTCCTTTATTTTTACGGAGGGCCTAGATCACCGTCTACCCGCAGTCAGAAACTTCATCTATGGCGATATTATTGAGGCAGGAATGCAGTGGTCTACCATCAGTATGCTTACACTCAGTACGGTATCTCACCACCCTAAGCTATTGATACCCCCGTGTGATACTGTGCTACGATTATAATATTATCAGGGAGATTCAAACCCCTCAATTCACCAACGTATTCTACAGCCTCATTTTTCAACCACGAAAATCGATTTTAAAGTTTCCAGCCAAGACACACCCGGGCTACAATAAGCGCCAGCTCGAGAAACCCACACCAAAAAGCTCCTCCTTTTTTTTTGTGAAGAAAGTACGCCGTGTGCTGGTTCTTCTGCTGAGAACTTCGAATCCCCCCCCTATTCCCAACAGTTTTCCCGAGCCACTATCCGCTCATGAGTCACTGCATGAAATACATACACCCGAGAGCTTCCCGTCCATCGAGCACTCACATATACACAAACAATCATCCGCTCAGAATCACGGGGAAGGGTGATAAAGGCTCGGGGACACAGCACAGGATACAGTAACCCACTGCCCGAGCACTCGAGTACTGTACAGGTGCAATACCCACGCAGGCTGCAGACCTGTGGAAATCAAAAACGGTCTGCTCTCACCGCCCGCGTACAAGTTTATCAATCAATCTGGCCCTAGGGAGTACCCAGCATGCTATCCTACATGTTACAAGGCACTCCATTCTTCCCTAACTCTACTGCAAAGCACTGTGCGGTGCCGTACAGCATAGTACCATACCACGAACGAACGATCATTGAACAAAGCAGCCAACGCCGATAAAACCCAAGAAGGTAAGCAAGGCAGCCGATCGTCAAATGAACTCGGGCTCGACATTTAAAAGTTCACGGTATCATACAGTGCATAACGGTATTGTATGCAATTACCACTTCGCAAGCCTCCACTCTGATATCAAACCGTGATCCCCAGCCTATCACACAGAACAAGGCTCGCACCTTCATTTCTTCCTTTTCCCGCTAAATCTGATATGATCCCCGCAAGAATCACTCACTTGTCAGCGATCCTTTCGGCAGGTATTGCACTGGGCGGGGAGAATGCGCAGTCAAACCCCTTTCGAAACATTTAATCCAAAGCACTATAAGCACAAAACTCACAGCCGAGGACCCGGTCTGCGCATCATCATCACCGGAATAGGGCTCACTGTTCTTTTGCATTGTATTCTACAAACACAATAAGCAAAAGAATGGATTGTTTTTTCTTTCTTTTTTTCTCCTTCTGCATACAATGACTTGTTCACAAGCAGACTAGGGCTAACATGGCAAAGATGTTGCCCTGAAAAGCAAAGAACCTCCTATCATAAAAGACTCGTCCTTCTCTCTCTCTCGCGCGCGCCAGTCAACTAATTGCTCGTTCTCATCTCACTCCTACCACCGGATGTGATACCCGCCCACCCAAAGGATGAACGGGTAATGAACTCGGTCGAAACTCATTATGCGCAGACCAGACTGTCCTCCGAGCACAACGCGAGGGAGAAAGAAAGGAAAGAATGAAGGAAGGAAAGGTTACCCACACAACACATGACTCAATAACCCTCACTCACCTCACTTCATCAAACATGATGACGCTAAGTCACACTACACTCACGTCTTGTACGGCAGGGTACTCGAGCGCGCTCCGAACTTCAGCGCATTCCCCGCAAGCAAAGCACCATACTCGAGTACGCAACCCCACTCGATAGACTACCGGTATTGTAAACTTTCATCCTCGACCAACTCACTCAACAAACCAATCAATAATCCCGTAATAGCATGCACACTCACATACACACAACGAATCGTGGCGGTGCTCATATCTCGCTTGGCAAGCGGGACCCAACCGGAGCGGATCAGAGCAGAATAGAAAACACTGCCCGCTCATCTATTTCTCCAATGCCATGAGTAACGAAAAAAGAAGGGGGGGGGGAAGTGAAGTAAAAATTTAAAATTCTCCGACCGAGGCAGGAAGGGAACCGGATGCAGCCGAGCTACCGAGACACAGCCTACACATTACGAATTCCCCAGCGCAGGAGGGGAAAGAGGAAGTTTCGCCCCCGACATCCGCGCGTTACAATTCACAATTAACTTGCCCCGAACGAACGTGGTGGTGGTGGTAGTGGTGGTAGCTGCTATCTACTCGAGTACAGCAGGAGTTCGCTCGTTTCAAGCACGGGACCAGGGTCGCTGGAGCTCCGCTGGCAGAAAATTGCCCTCGCTCGTTGATTCGGTTTGCTGGCAGCAATCAGCGCAGGACGAGTTTTTTCCGTGGGGGTTGGTTAGATGCATAACTTACGTGCTCGCATGCAGTACCGTACGGGCGCAGACCGTATGTGTGTCCGTGTGAATGTGTTCGGGAGGCCTTTTTTTCTTCTTTCCCTCTCTTTACACCTACAGGCAGCTTGGTGGTAGAACTATTAACTCAACTCAACCGAACTAAAGAGAAGGGGGAGAAGAAGAAAAGTGAAAGTGATACTTATCAAATCTTCGCGAGTGGAAAACGGTGTTCTGGTATCTGGATAAATAGCCATAAACTACATACACACATACGTGACATACATACATACACACACACACACACACACACACACACACAAATACACTATCCGTGCATGAACCTAAATGAAAACGAGACAAGGACAAAAGACGTCAATATTCAAAATCCCCCCCAAAAAATAGAAAAATCCCCCAAAATGTAATGACCGCGCATGTAGTTTTATTTCTCGGAAGAAGCATTTTTCTCCAGGAGAAAAGGAAAACCCTCAAAAGAAACATCCTCGATAATAACAGTACTGTAATGATGATTCATATACCTCTTTCCTTCTTGCCAGCGACGAGTCTGGGACCAATCGATCGATTAATCAATCAACGGAGCAAGGACAAACGAAAAAACAATATACCAACAGAAAGAAAGCAAAACGAGAGGGAAAAAAAAACTAAAAAAACAATTACTCGTAGAGAAGAGAGGAAACGAAACAATGGATAACCTTTCTTTGCCAGTCGAATCGGTACAAGCTGGAAAGAAGGACAAGGATATCCTCTAAAATGTCAAACACCGCATCGCCGTTCCGATGGTTTATCCCCCCTCAATCCTCATCCCATCCCACCCCGTGAAGGAGGGAGGGGGAGAAAGAGATAGAAGGGAGAGTTAATAATGCGAGAGACATGACCCAAACACCCAACCAACCAGCCAACCAACAACGGACCCTAGGCACTTCTTACCAGATAGAAGATGCTCTGCTCTGATGAGAAAGTGAAGAAAAATAAGAACGCCAGACCTCCCAAAAAACGAAACGGAATAATAGTATGCACAAAATATTATGTACTTGAGAAGCGAGAGAGGGAGGGAGAGGAAGAACACCCCCACAAAGATGCACGCCGTTATTGTTCATATATTGAAAGCTCCTCTCTTCTGACCGAGGGGAAGATTGAAGGGAAAGACAGCGGCAGACTTAGACAGTCCCCGCTCTAACTGGAAGCGGACTTCGACTACTCTGCGTCGATTGACTTCTCGACAGAGTAGGTCTTCGGTTGAAGACCTCGTCGATGAGACGCTTTGGCCCGACATATTCCAGATTCATCTTCATGGGATTCTTGATCATTGGCATGGGTAATACCAATTGGACTGTCTTTTTCTTGTGGAACCTGCGCTTGATGCAATCATCAACGAGCGCGGTCAAGCCAGTAGCCATAATGACACTAAAGAACATCATGTTAGATACTCGAATAATAAGAATGCTCATCTTTTTCCCGGACTTCTTTTTTCTCTTTCTCTTTCTCTCTTTTCAAAAGATGTGATGGAATCGATCAGAATTAGACTTACTCGGCAACGTCAGCAAGACAAGATATAATGGGGTCTTGAGAAGAATCCCTGAACCAGAATGAACATGGAGGGACAAGTCCACCTTTGGCCTCCTCAGCTTGGGCCTGGGCGGCTGAGAGTGGATCGGGCACGATGTAGGCAACAATATTTCCGGTGCTATTGTTGGCGAGTTGATATGAAATTTCCTCTGCACCAGCATGGGGCCCAACTTGCTTAACCCTCTTCCATGAATAACTTTTTCCCCAGTACTCAAAGTCATACTTTTTCGAGACCTTTCCCCCACGCCTAGTCAAATCAACATGGGCATAATTAGAAAACTCTAACGTGCAGATGTTGGTGTTTTGGGTGGTTTCGCTCGAGGATTTCTGTTCTTCTTCCTCCTCCTCCTCGTCAAAACCTGAGGATGAATATCCACTGTCCTGTCGGTTCAACTTCATTACTGGCTCGGGCTCCGTCTTTCCTCGAAAACTATGCAAAGCCTTACTGACGGAGCGTTGAAGCTTGGGTCGTTGGGGCGTGGGTTTGATAGTTTTTCGCTTAATGTGTGCCACCTCACGCCCACAATCCCGACCATAGCGTCGGAGGGAAAAGTCGCGCGTCTTCAAATCATACATGCGAAGATGAAAAAGTGTAACATTCTTCTCAGCATCACCAACCGCAGCCACATTCGTGTCCACCCTCAAATTCATATTCCCATCAAGCGTCGAATCGTCATGTCGGATGGAAAGGCATCTAATTGATGGAAAGAGTTCTCCAAACTCTGAGGGAGTCGAAGGCACGGCCTGTGGCGGCGGTGGTGCCTTGTGATGGTATCCATATGGATGGGGTACGGGATAGAGGTAATCTTCGTCGACCAAATCTTCAAAGGAAGCAACTGTGCTACAGTACGTGTTTGCCGACTCGCGGGGATCGTGGGTATGGTGGTAATCGAGGATCTCCGATTCCGTAGGAGAAGCTGTCTTTGACCCATGTTGTTCTAACGATGGAACTGAACTCGGTACGGTACTTCGTGATGCGCTGCTGTCTCTGGAGGTACCCATGCTACTATCACTATCGTCTGATGCTCTGTGTTGAAAATGTGAAGGACCTGGTAAACTCATCTTGGTGGGATGATGGTAGTATTGAAAAGATTCGTAGAAGTAATAAGGAAAGCAGTCTGCAGCACTGCAGAGTTTGTGAATAATATACCGACCTGGGTGGCGAAAGGGCGTTGTACAATTCTGTACGAAAGTGAACCGGAATGGCTGTGGTGGAAATAACCGGGAAAAAACAGGAATAAAAACTGCAGGTGGAAAAGAAAAAAAATCGAATAAACAAATTGGAAGACAGAGAGAAAGTGACCGATATTATCGCAGGTTAGATGTCATGGAAACCCAATTTTCTTTTCCTTCCTAAGGTATTATTCACTCGATAGACAGACGATTGAATGCGTTTTTTTCCCCCTATTTCTTTTTGACACGCCACTGCTCGAGTCGTAGGATAACACCACACCGGACTGTTTCCGACGGTTGATAGAGATGGGTCGAAGGGAATTAACAGGAATCAATCATTCGGGCATACAGTGAGGAGGGGAGCAAGAAAGGTGAGCGGGCCCTTGTTTATTAGGAGGACCTCCGACTCGCAAGCACTTTATTTTTGGGTGAGAGCGAGCGAGAGGAAGCCTTTCTCGCTGCGGTTGGCCGCCTGGTTAGAGGGAAAGGGAAGCCCGACCGACCAGAGAGGGGGGGGGAGAAAAAGGTGTGGTAGATGGAATAATGTGGTTGCTTGGTTGGTTACGGTACTGGTAGGTTGCCCGCTGTGTTGGGCACGCTTTATCGCCAGAGGTTATTTGTCCCTCTTCCCCCCCTTCTCATTTTTTCATTCCTTGCCTCAAACTGATCTAAGCAGCGCCGCAACTCGAACAGGAACTGACTCCCATGTCAGACGAATCAAAATGCGTGCTTCAGACCATATTTTTCGCGGCCAGGAGAGGTGGAGGGTGTAGGTGAAAATTTGTATATATGATGGATGAGTTATTGGGGTGAGGACTTGGTTGTGGATGGCTGGTGGACGGTCGTACCTTACCCACCCGGTGTTTTCAGGAGAGATCCCCACCACTCGTCCACCCTTTTTTTCCTTTTCTCTTTCTTTTCTTTTTCTCAGCACTTTACTATTACCTTCTCTTATTATACCCTCACTCACACACCTCCCTCATACAATAACCCTGAGTCTTGTACCCCCGTGCTATTCCTTTCGGCGGCTGTGCTCTCTCTTTGGTTGCCGTTGCTGACGGCAAAATGGGGAAAACGTGCTGAAGTTCCCCTCGGCCTTTTATTTTCGCAGTCTCCCATTTCTTTCATTGGGCGCACAGGTGAAGAAGAGTCTCGCCTGCGCTCTTCACCAACACAGGGGTTTGTAACCCTAGCCATCTCCTGCAGCTCCAAAAGGAAAAAAGAGCAGGCAATAAAGAGCCTTCTTCCCCGCTAGCGTATATTTCTTGCGTGATGGATTTTGCGATTTGTCCTTGTACGAGTAACCTCATGGCAGCGTAAATGATCGGTTTTCAGCCAACCATGATTTTGATGAGCTCACACAGGCAGTGGAACCGGCCAGGTAACGTACCATATGGGAGTACTTATTTTTTCCTGTAACCCCTCAAGCAGCGGACTTCTCCAAGGTCCTGGATGGAGGGGGATAAAAGCGCTCCGATATTCGCCCCTCACCGAACCAAGCATATGGATGTTGCTCTCATCATCTCGATCGACAAGAGGGGGATAAGTGAGATACTCGTCGAGAGTGAGGAAAAGGAAGAGAAAAGTGAGTGAAGCGTGGGCAAAAGCGAAAGCTCCAGCGAAATCAACTTACTTCATCTGCACGTAATGCCTATCAAAGTCCAATAGAGTACCAGTAGAATTCAAACTTGGACTCGGGCGCCCAGATCCGTTAGATCCGTAAGTCTAGGGTTTCTTCACCACCAGTGACTCCATCCTTCTTTTTTTTTCTTTTTCTTTTCTCACTTCTTTGGACCACGCTAAATCGTCATTCACGATACTTGCCAGCCGTTGTTTGGACGATTAAAGCATCTACCTATTGTCGTGAGAAAGCCAAGAAATAAGTGAAGTTGGAAAGGTAGCGCGTGGCCGAATTATAAAAAAAGTATGATACCTTACCCACACACATCACATCCCATTCTGCGCAGCCAGTTCACGAGCAAATACCGTACCCAGCGAATTCCCCTCCACGCTTTTCCCACGAAACGCGAGAGGTATCAATACGGTACCGCGCTCAACACAAGTGTGGTAATAACAGCTACGGTAGTCTAATTCCAGGTCAAAGAACTCAAAAATACCCATGATACTCGTACGAACCGAAACAACAAGCAAGCAACTACTGCATCTTCTCCATCACGCACATTCCCCTCCCCCCCCCCCAATCCTCCCCGCGAACTTGACCAAACTAAACCAAACCAAAACCAACCCCACCCGCTCCCCCGCACCCACCCATTGCGGTAACTGTAACTCACCAGAAACAAACTTCCTCAACCGCAACCTCTTTCCATTCCGGTACCGCATCATCATAAGGTAAATTCCTTTTTGGCAGACAGAACAGACACAGACAGGGTCGGGTCTAGCTGACGGAACCCCGCCCGCGCACTGACACCCTAGAGAAGAGACGCTTAATTTACTCGAGTAGAGCCCTTACAGTAAGTACGGTATGTAGGTATCATAACCTGACGGGTGCTTTGTGCGACGGACGAGGAAGGAGGAGGGAGCGAAGGATCAGCACCGACAGGGCTGGAGTTGATATGATTTGATTGTTGCCCCCTCGATTCCAATAAGACAGGTATGGAATGGGATGGAATGGGCGGACATGATAATGCCGATGCGGGTGCGTTTCGTGAGGGGCAATTAAGAGAATTTAATTGGGATACCGGTACGTAACTTGAGTTTGCCCCTATGAGAGGATGAACACAGTACTATACCGATAATAACCTAGGGTACTTGCGCAGTACGAGTTGTTAATTCCATAAATTTATCCTAGTATCACCTAACCGGCATACAGTTGTCGTGAGGAAAAAAAAGGAAAAATGCTATCGGAAAAAACATGGCTGGTTGGAAACACTAGAATCGATTGGCTTGAGCCACCGAAAACGCTCCAATCAGATCTTTAGAATGCCTTGTCACGTTTTTCTGTTTATTTGTTTTCACCACCGCCTTTATATAAACGCCTTGGGCGTATTAGTGGTCGTGGTCCGTTCGTGGCGGATGCACCCAATCCACTTGCTGTACCGGGACTTCGCTACTCACGCACCAGCATGGCATAACCTACCCTATTCATCATGGAGTGCAGTTCGCAGCGCGTTTGTTGGTTGGTAGGATCACAGTGCTTCTTGGCGGGCGGTTGGCTGGTTGGTTGGTTGGCTGCTATTGCAGGATTTATCTATGATAATCAGTATCACTTCTGCTTGATCGTGGGGTTCATCGTATATAGCACAGGAAGTAAATAAAAAACAAGTACTTGTACCACTGTGCTACTGTGGGTACATTACAAGCGATTACGGTATGATGGAAAAGACGAGAACCGATCTCTGCGGTTGAGTGTCGGGTCCGCGATGGAACTGCGGTGCTTGCGGTACGCCCCACAAGAAGCCAAATATGACCTCGCACAATACCGTATAACTTACCAAGGCAAAAAAAAAACACCCCCCCTAGAGGCCACTTTCCAAGGTTGCCGACCAGGCATCTTTTTTCTCCTCAAGCAACTTTCTCGAAAGCTTCCTTTATTGGATGGGCACTTGTCCGAAAGTTCTGCTCGTACAGTGGTACAGTGCGATTGCGCTCGTGATCGTTTTTTTATCCCCTCCCCCTCCTCACCTCCGCACCTTGTGCTCTGGGGGAAACTCGCAAGTGAATGCGCACTTACCAAACAAAAACAAAACAAAAAAAACGAGGAGCACAAATTTAATCTGCCGAAAGCCTTATTCGCTCGCTGAGCAGAATGGTAGCGCCGCTCGTTTATTTTTCTTGGGGAAGGATGGGGATGGTGCAGGTATGGGGTAAGGTAGGCCCGTGCATACTTCCCTTTCCCCTCTGTCTGCTCGAGTACCGTACACTTTCGAAGGAGGGTTTCTGGGGTAGCGGACCGCTGTCTGCCTGGTAGGACAGCGCGAAGAGGAACAGCGAAGGATTGACGTGTTCGGTTGTGTCTTGGGTCCTGTCGGAGTCGTGGGGTTTGTTTCTTTTGGATACGGTAGGGCACGAGGGAAGGTCTGCGGGTACTATAATAGCAGCGCTAAGAGACTTGTAACTCCCTTGTAGATCGCGATGGATTCTAATACTGGGAGACTAAACAAGAAAAACCCCGGTACTGCACGCTGTCAAGTTTCTCGCACTTTGCTTGTGTTTGTGCAAAAGCGGGATTACCCACCGTTTCGCCTATCCTTTGGTCCCGCTCTGCTGCAGTTGTAAATTTACTCGAGGAGCAATTGTTTGCGGGGGGGGGGGGCTTTTTGTTCTTTGAGTCCAACACAACCCGGCTACAGTATTGCATGGGAGTGCAATGTGTGATAAGGTCCGCCCCAAGGCCTACGGTAAGCATCCAGGCATCAGCATCAGCATCATCAAAAACAGCACGTTTGTACCACCTTGTCCGTGCTCCCGCGGTGAGCCGCCCTGTTTCTGTTCGTTTCGCCCACAGAGGCTTCGTTTTATGGATTAGTTATCTAGTGGCTGCACTCCACAGTAAAAAACGTGGGTTTGTCTTGACACCAGGATAGTGAAAGTGCGGCTGGGGGGAGAAGTGGCATATGCCATGGTATTTTTTATTTTATTTTTGTTTCCCTACTGTTCCCATCCTTGCTTCCCACCGGAAGGGAATCAAATAAACACTTTAGCCACAGCTCCGCCGGGAAGGGCAATGGAGGGTGCCTAGCTGTTCCACACTAGAAATCGTGATCCCGGACCGGGCCCAGAGGTGCCAGTATAGGAATTACTTAAGTAAGAGTTAGCGCAAGGTGGGGAGGCAGGGGGGGAAAGGATGAGGCTACTTTTGTCAAGGCTTGAATTTCACTTTTGGTGATCTCAACAGTGAGACTGGTGCAGATTATGCCTCGTGTGATGGGTTATAAAATGAGCCTCTATCTGTGATATCGACCCGATCTTGCTCCTAGGAGCGCTCCCTAGTGGGCTGCGATGCCTATGGATATATACCGGTAGTAAAGCCAGCACCGGCACTCGAGTACCGGGCTTCCCTGTCACGGGTCGGTGAATTCACTTGCTGGCAAGTGCTGTTTTACATTGCTTTTTTCGTCGAGAATCCAAGGTTCATATGATAGCAAAAGTGATAGAGCGCAGAGGCTCCTAAATCCTCCCAGGATATGATACCTCCTTCAACCTCACCCAAGTCTTGGTATCGTAGATTTCCTCTGGCCAAGGCTAGTTCCTAGGCACTTTCAGGGTGATCCGTCGAATTATTAGCCTTATGCGTGTGAACCCCACCCTCTCCCCTTCCCCTACCCATCTACAAGAATTGACCAAATCTAGCTTCTACCGGGGTCCAAGCCAACTCTCGATGGCCCTACTAGTGCAGGAGCCATGGATAGGCTAGGTACCATAACGTGTTCCCGTCCTCGATGCCTCGCAGCTTCTGCCTACTCCATGCCATCCTGGGCCGACTTTCTTTCTTTCTTTCTTTTTTGTTCTGCCCTGTTGTATGGGGACATCTGGCAATTTGAGATGTCCTAACAAAGGGGGGGTACCTTACGTGGTCGTTCGTCTCAGGTATTTGATAGGGATGAGACTTTGTAGACTTCTCTCCATTCCCTCTTCAGTTAGCATGGGGGCCGTACCGGCCTATGCTTGGCTAACATAGGTTGGAATTGCACTTCTAGACTTCTTCCTTCACTCGCCGATGAGCGGTGGGAGGTGGTAGCGATTGTTGGTTGGCCAAGTGTGGGATGATTATGGGGTATCTTTTTTTTATTTTGGGAAATATCGCAGATCGGTAGGGCAGAAAGCGATACGGATAGACAGGCCCTGTAGGCTGACGTCGGAGGGGAGCCTTCATTTGGGAGGAAGGGGGTTTTGAAAAAAATTTCAATCTGCTTGTATCAGATTTCAGAGTAAGATGACAAACGAGCTCGGGCCGTTGGCCACTTTACACCAAAAATGACCGTTTTCAAAGTCTCGCCATTCAAGTTACCTGGGTAAGAAATGTCGAGCAGCTGTAAGAATTATGGGAACAGCTGTTTCTTCCTATAGTGGAAGTATGATACAAAGCCTGTGAGCTGATAACTTATGATAGTTTATGCCATGTACTCGAGTACTGTAAGATCTGAGAGTGGCGTGGGGCGTGCCTTACAAGGGTTACAGAAAACCGCCTTTGTTCTAAGTTAAGGCAGATTATTAGTGGTTTCTCAATTCCATAAACCATCTGTTCGGTTTTTCTTGAAAGCTGCTCTCTACATGCCTTTTGCTTTTTTATTTGACTTGACCTAAAGCAGATCCCCGAATTCGTTGGGGGCGGGGAAATGGCTAGCAAGGAGGGCTGGGGTTTGGTGTAAAATGGCCGTCGGCGGAGTTTTTCGTCCGAGGTTTCTTTTTCTTTCTTTCAGAGGTATGATATGACGACACACAAGGGTGGTGGTAAGCAGATCAAACTTTTCGACGCGAGTGCCGGCGCACCGCACCTTGCAACCTGGCTTACCTGTCCGCACCGCCATCGGTATGCCCGCTACCAGAATGGCACATATCCCCTAACACGTTAAAGGATCTGTGTTATTGGGTGTGACCATTTCTTTGATGATGATGGAATTTGCGTTGAATTCCCACAGGCTGAATAATGGGTACCAGTATGATGGAGAGACTTGCAGTGATCTCGCATCGATCCCGATACCAGCGCTCGTATCTCACCCGTGTACCCCCTACCTATCTTGTCCACTTACCATATCGGAACTCTACGAATGGTGTTTGCCACCCCCATTGATTTTATAGAAATCCCGGGTTACAGGGCAAACATCATAGCCCGCCATACTTTTATTTATATCGAGATCTTCAGATTAGTCTATCAAGGTCAAGCATTCCATGCCCTACTGACAACTGAGCCCCCACAGACCCATGGGAGACAGAGGGAGGGGAAACGCATTTGGTTCGTCATCCGATGCCCGCAGCGTAATTAGTTGAGATCGTCAGTCTTCCTGTTCGTTTCGGAATAGGCCTGCTCGTAATGTGGGAGCGTTTTTAAAATGAGTTGCTATTGCGTACCGCCCGAATCCAAGTGAAATATCCAAACTTTGGGGTCATGCAATTACTTACTGCAGCCCTTTTGAGAAACACATTTCGATATTATAGGTGTATGTATGATACCGGTAGGGGTATGGTATTGAATCATTGGATCTTCAGACGCAGCTGGGCGTTCTTACAAATATTACCGGTCTGAACAAGCTCCGTAGGTCGAACCTTTGTCGGGAGCCCGGGAATATCGTCATTGGATCCGGAGGTTACCGGACATAGCGTGTGCTAGTATGATAGCGCAGCCGCTCAAGACTTTACCCTGCGGGTCTTACGGGGTCGCATAATATGAAGATTAACGTTTCTGAGGAAATACTCGAGTAGGTTTGTCAGGAATCTCGCTAGGCCGTTAGAGTTGCCTCTCCTAGAATGGTCTGTTACATTTTTCCTTTTTACCTTTCTCAACTGAGGGCTGAAACAGAATCTTTTGCTGTGTCTTAATATAGAGGGGTATTCTGGACGCCCTAGCGCCACCCCAATTCCTTACTCAACTTCCTGGACCTTCCTATGTTACCGTACTGCTCCCCCCGAACAGACATATCCCCTTCCAGAAGGATTGCTGGACACCGATATTATACGTTGCTCGAGTGTGGTGTGGTAAGCCCTCACGAGACTTTTCCTGTTGAAAATTGTCCGTCAGTCCATCCGAGGTCTTTGACGCACGTACTCGAGTAGAGTGGAGCGGAGAGCCCCGGCAGATTGAAAACTCTTCACTCCTACTTATCACGGGTCTGTTCGCTCGAATGGCGGGCGGGCCGTTAAGGTAGGTAAGAGAAAAGAGAGATCACCTCCTGTGGGGTCAGATAAGCTAACCCCCCACCTGCTTGTTGTGGTACCCCACACTAGGAAAGTGCGTGATTTCTCTTTCTCTTTTTTTTTCCCGGCTGGATGTCGTAATTCTGCCCTCCCTCCCTCCCTCCCTCCCTCCCTCACCTCAGCGAAAATTTCTTGCTCTTGGCTGTCAATATGATACAGTACAGTAACTTCTAGAGTCACCTGTCATTCTCTGATCTGGAAGTTTGGATCGTCTTTTTTTCCTCCTCACCTTCATGGGCAGATGTGGGGATAAGATGGCTGATGGGTGGATGGATGGGTGCTAAGACCTTCCCTTGTGACCGTGATGACTACTACTCGTATACTGGTGTTTCCGCCCCACAATTGCCACCCTTTTGAAACAGCTGCCACAGGCCTGTGGGAATGGCGGGAATACCAGTTCTTAGCTCGGAGGCACGAGAACGCCGATTTCCGCCCGCTGGATGGGTTGAACCTTGGAGTGGCGATCCATCAGTGGTTACTCGGAGGTCGCCAGCGGCCTTTTTCGGCCTGATTATTTGTCTACTCCACCCTAACCCTGCTTTCTTGCCAGCAGCATTGAAGCTCACGAGTTCAGTATCATTCGGTAGCAATACGAGATGATGGTGTGGCCACCCTACCGCAGGTAGACTCGGGCGCCAGGTGAAGATGGGTCATAAGAAGTGTTTCAAGCCATATGTTGGCCACTCGACTATTGCTCAATGATATGAAATGAATGCTGGGGTTTTCAGCTTTTGGTTACCCAAGAATCCGATCGCTGGGGTGAGTTCATCCATCCTGCTGTCGTCAACGAACGAACAGGCAGAAGGGGCAGATTGTTGCACGTTAGTCTTTGTACTCGAGTACGAGTGCTCTAAGCTTGAGAGCTAGCGTAAATTGTGCTCTTTAGCTGAATGGTCCTCGGGTAATAATTGGGCGGAGTGCCTATAATTTCGAGAGTGCGGTTCAGCTCGTTGGGTATGTCTAAGATCAGAGTACTGTAGTCTCTGATATCATACAGGGACCATGCAGACGGACAAAGGATCAACTTTCTCCAAATGCGTACTCGTACACGCACAGATACTGCAAAACAGCCCGAATTTGATGACTGTACAGGGCAGTGAAAAAAGACCCCCCGAGCTGGAGTTCTCTAAAGACAGCATGTGTGGAAATTTAAGTTCGGGGCGGCTGGGTCAGTGGTGTGTCAAATCAGGAATCTCCGCAGTAAGGTGCAATACGGTATGGTGCGAGAAATGATAGGGGAGGGTGTAAGCTCCCTTGCCGCAGAGTGGCTTGTGTGCAAATGTTGAGGCCATCGTGGCCCTAGGCTTCAAAATAGTCTAGCTGACTGCCTTCTGCCAATCAAAGGGAAAAAACGAAGTGGGGTCCCCTCCACGGCTCTGGCACTATCGGTAGGGTACTCGAGTAGAATCAGCAAGGTGGAAAAACACTATTTTTAAACTCAAACTTTATTCTGGAGTGATGATTCATGATCCAAGGGATAAGGCTCTGTTAGACCCTAGACAAGCCTCACTGCCCCTTTCGTTGGCAATCTGCCCCGCTGCAACGGTTAACCTTTACGCAACACATCAATTCCTGCCCCCCTTCCCCATTCCTCCAACTCCTAGTGGACCACCTACTAGCTGCAAGGTACCGTACTGTCGATCTCGAGCACCCGGTATGCTCAAGACTTCCATGGCAACAATGAAGTCCATGCCATCGGCTCTCAAGTATGAGCTTATCGCACGCTGTTCGGTATTTGTTCCTCTTCCGCACACTTTCCCTTTCTACCCGTGCAACCGGGTACCGTATAGTGTTATATTAATTCTAGTTTTTTTCTTTCTTTTTCTTCTCTTCTGGGAATGAGTAGACTACTAAGGCCCGAGCATCTGTCTTGCGGCTTCCTCACGGCCCGGTGGAAACCCCACTATTTATGCCCGTCGCGACTCAAGGGACATTGAAAGGGTTAACCCCGGAGCAGTTGGAGAGCGTGGGGTGTAGGTTGTGCTTGAATAATACATATCATTTGGGACTTAGGCCTGGACAAACAGTTCTGGACAAGATTGGGGGTGCGCATAAGTTGCAGTCTTGGAGTCACAATATCTTGACGGGTGAGTTTGTGCCTGCCCAATTGAAGCTATGTTGGTATCGTGTTTTTTCTCCTTTATCGGTCTCGGTGGCCTTTATCTTCTATATGTGTAGTGACTGATGCCTGGTGGGGAAATTCCAAATTGTAGATAGCGGTGGGTCTGTTTCATATTTTTTTTCACCGAAACATCTTCTTTTGGAAGGGGGTGGAGGCTCTCTGGGATTTGGCAGCTGATGGAAGGGATGGATGGAGGATAAAGATTTCAAATGGTTTCCTTACTACAATTAGCTACGGTTACGGAAAAGGGCGTCGAGTTCTTATCCCCGCATGACGGGACCCCGATGCTGCTCACCCCCGAACATTCAATTTCCCTGCAGCACTCTATCGGGTCGGATATAATTATGCAGCTGGACGACGTCATTGTTACCACCTCTCCAGACGAGCGGCGGATGAGGGAAGCCATGGATCGGTCGATACGGTGGCTAGATAGATGTGTGGAAGAGCACCTGAAGGTAGACCCGCGTGCCGGGACGGAGGGATTCGGTGGAGTTGAGGGGGATAGCTATGCGAAGAGGCAGAACTTGTTTTGCATCATTCAGGGTGGGCTAGACCTGGAAATGAGGAAGGAGTGTTGTGAGGAGATGGTCAAGAGGGACACTCCGGGGATCGCCATCGGGGGTCTGTCCGGGGGCGAGGCTAAGGATGAGTATTGCAAAGTGTATGTGTTGCCCGGCTTGCCTTGTTGATATTTTTTTGAGGGCTGATATTGGGGTTAGGGTTGACACTTGCACATCGCTTCTGCCTGACGGAAAGCCGAGATATGTCATGGGTGTTGTGAGACTCGAGTTTCTGAGGCTTGTGGGTGTGATGAGAAATTAGGCTTATGATCTGCATAGGGTTATCCAGAAGACCTCGTCGTATCCATAGCTCTTGGAGCAGATATGTTTGATTGTGTCTGGGGCACGAGAACTGCAGTAAGACATTCCCACCCCTCCCACCCCGCTCGTAACCTAGCCTGACACACCCAGCGTTTTGGCAACGCTATAACCTCTTCCGGAGTCCTCAACCTCCGCAGCGCCCTCTACGCAGAAGACTTTACGGCAGTCGACCCCGAGTGTCAATGTCCCGTCTGCCGCTCTCTAGACTCCCCCGCACCCCCACTCCTAAACTCAACTATTAACCCCCCATCATACGCTTCTGCTCCCCAAGGCGATGGCAGTTACACAGGTAGAGGCCTTGGTATCACAAAAGCTTATATTCACCACCTGGTTGCCAAGGAGACTGTCGGAGCGCACCTTCTTACTATGCATAATGTAGCCTTCTTGCTGGGCTTGATGAACAGGGCTAGGATCGCTATCGTTGAGGATAGGTATCCGGCATTTCTGAGAGAGTTCTTTTTTAAATGGTATGATGGAGATAAAGGCAAATATCCGACTTGGGCAGTGGACGCGCTCAGAGGGGTTGGGGTGGATCTGCTGCAAGGATAGAATGAGGTTCGAGTATTTTGATGGGGTTTAGGAAGTGAGCGCTTTGACGTGAATGGGTATGAGGCTATGTGTGGAGTAGCTATTATACTTGTGCTAAAGCCTGCTGAATAGTGTGCATCGTCCATGTGTTCAGGGGAGCTGTTTGTTTATCGTAGCCAGCCAGATATGCCAATTATTTGAGCATTTCCCGTTTTATTTCCCTCTCTTTCTGGTGCCGTAAAAACTCGTGAAATCCACTATCTCTGTTAGCCTACGGTAGGTAAGTTTAGTTTGACAATTTAACCGAATTGCCAATACTAGTTCAGAGGGCTGATCTTATTGTGTCAGGAGACGCTAACCCTTCTTAGGAGCTTTTGTCTTGGAAAAGTAGATGTCTATAACTGGGCGTCACAAAACCTCACCCGCACCCAAACTCCGTTCCAATTCTTGAGAGTCAAGGTACTATACTCGTACAAATGCGTGCCAAAAGCTCCGGCACCCCTGCTGGTACCGTGACAATTTTATGGCGGGTGCATTATAGCCCTTTGTGTTGTGGTGCCGGCTTGGGTGCCAGAACTTTTGGCAAGCGGCTGCACAGTAAAAGCCTTGGAATCTTCTACCTCCTTCAGCCTTGTAGCCCCCTGGCCCTGTGAATTCTAGAGTAGGGGAGAGGTCTTTGGGACCATAACAGACCCCATCTGTTGGGGAATTACCTCCTGTATGCAGTTCACACTAACTGTGTTCACCCACTCACCCTTGGGCACTCGGTCTTTATAGCTGACTCGGGCTAGTCGTCCGTGCTTCAGGTTATCGCAGTTCCCCGTCTAAACTGGTTCTGTTTTGGGAGGTTAGGGGAGAATACAGTATTTATGGAATGGGTAGAGCTATCGTAATAATTATGCTAGATTTATGGGGTCTGTTGTTTCTTTTGGCCGACAATTGAGGGCTTGTCTGTAGTCTTTGTCCACTTTTCTCGAGTCTCTTATCACGTGCTGATAAGAAGAGTTCCTAACTAGCTCTGGTAAAGAAGGGGAAGGGCAAGCGGTTACCCGCAGTTACCCTATCTAAATAAAATAAAAAAGTTGGTGGCAGAGCCGCTTCACTAACCCACACTCCGAGCGCCCCACCATGACTCTAACTATTCATTAACTTAGATCCTTCAATGAGCAACACTCTCCTTCCCCGACCGAACGCCCTCCTCCCCACAAAATCCTATACGTGACACACTTTCGCCTAAGCTATCTACGTCTGGTACGGCATCAGACTCAATTCCAAAATGCCACCAAGGCGGGCCCCCAGTGCTGCTGCCGTAGCATCCAGCGCGAGTGCGAGTACAGCAAGTATACAACCTAAGCCGAAGTCGACCCGGGTGAAATTTGACGACGGTGACGACTCCGAGGCAACGACAAAGCCCGTAGGGGACTCTTTTGACGAATTGCTAAGGACGTATTACAAGGGCAAGCACTTGGCAGACTCGATCAGCACAGCGGAGGATAAATGGACGTTATTACCAATATTCCTGAAGGTTAAGGGCTTGGTGAAGCAGCACATTGACTCGTTCAACTACTTCATAGACGTAGACCTGAAAAAGATCGTCAAGGCAAATGAGAGGGTGCTAAGCGACGCAGATCCGCAATTCTTCCTCCGCTACCTCGACATCCGAGTTGGGACGCCGGAGCGCTTGGACATCGAGAGCAATGCAGAGATTACACCTAACGAGTGCCGGTTGCGGGACCTCACGTATGCGGCGCCGATATTTGTCGATGTGGAATACAGCCGCGGAAAGCAGATCGTGCGGAAACGGGCGGTTAACATTGGACGGTTGCCTATCATGCTGCGCAGTAACAAGTGTGTGCTGAGCGGCAAGAGTGAGATGAGTATGGCCAGGCTTAATGAATGTCCTCTGGATCCCGGAGGTTACTTCGTTGTCGGTGGAACGGAGAAGGTCATCCTTGTACAGGAGCAATTGAGTAAGAATCGTATCATCGTGGAGAACGATGCCAGGAAGGGGGTTGTTCAGGCCTCGGTCACTTCGTCTACGCATGAGCGAAAATCTAAGACTTATATTATCTCAAAGAAGGGGTGTATTTATCTGCGGCATAACTCGATTGTTGACGATATGCCAATTGTGCTGGTTTTGAAGGCCATGGGGATTCAATCTGATCATGAGATATTGCTTCTAGTTGCTGGAACGGATATGGTTTACCAAGATACTTTCTCAGTAAATTTTGAGGAGTGCTCAAAACTTAAGGTCTTTTCGCAGCAGCAGGCGTTGGAATATCTGGGGGCTAGAGTCAGGAAGCAGAGGTTTATCGGTCCCATGAAGCAACGGACGACGGTTCAAGAAGCTTTACAATGCCTGGCGGATATCGTTTTGGCACACGTTTACGTCGAGAACCTGAACTTTAGACCGAAGGCAATGTACCTTGCGTTCATGACCAGGAGGGTAGTGATGGCTATGACTGATCCATCCCTGGTGGATGATCGGGATTATGTTGGGAACAAGAGGCTTGAACTGTGAGTACAGTAGGCGCGTTTGTGGGAATCTATATGCTAATATGTTGTTTACCACTAGTGCTGGGCAGCTTTTGTCCCTTTTATTTGAGGATCTGTTCAAAAAGTTTAACAGCGACATGAAACTCAACATCGATAAAGTGTTGAAAAAGCCGAACCGGACAGAGGAGTTTGACGCAAGCACTTTGCTATATACAGGCGCGAATCTGATAACGCACGGCATGAACCGGGCGATATCGACTGGCAATTGGTCCCTAAAGCGTTTCAAGATGGAGCGTGCTGGTGTCACTCACGTGCTCAGTCGATTGAGTTATATATCCGCCCTAGGAATGATGACGAGGATATCCTCCCAGTTCGAGAAAACCAGGAAGGTTTCCGGCCCTCGAGCTCTCCAGCCGTCGCAGTTCGGGCTGTTGTGCCCGTCTGACACGCCCGAGGGAGAAGCATGTGGTTTGGTGAAGAACTTGGCGTTAATGACGCATATCACTACGGACGATGAAGAGGAGCCGATAAAGAAACTGGTGTTTGCATTGGGCGCCGAAGACGCGACTATTCTTACTGGGCATGAACTTTATGCTCCAGGGGCTTACATTATTTTTATCAATGGTACTCTTCACGGACTTACTAGGTTTCCTATGAAGTTTCTACGATCTTTCCGGAAGCTAAGAAGGAATGGGAAGATTTCCGAGTTTATTAGTATTTATATTAATCACCATCATAACGGAGTCCATATCGCGACGGATGGTGGGCGTATTTGTAGACCCTTGATCATTGTGGAGAATGGACGGTCAAAGGTTACTCCGCGGTATCTCAAGGTGTGTATTTTCATATCTGTACTTTTGTTCTATAGCTCACGGAGACTTTATTGCAGTCGCTCGCAGGTGGGCGCACGGTATTTGAGGACTTCCTGAAGAAGGGTCTTGTCGAGTACGTCGACTGCAATGAGGAAAACGACGCATATATAGCTGTATACGAGCAAGAGATCACCGAATCTACAACTCATATGGAGATAGAACCTTTCACTCTCCTTGGCGCAGTAGCCGGCTTGATCCCGTATCCACATCATAACCAGTCACCCCGTAATACTTACCAATGCGCTATGGGTAAGCAAGCAATTGGGGCAATAGCGTACAACCAATTCCTACGAATAGACACCCTCCTATACCTCATGGTCTACCCTCAGCAGCCAATGGTCAAGACCAGGACCATCGAGTTAATCCAATACGACAAACTTCCCGCTGGCCAAAGTGCCATAGTAGCCGTAATGAGTTACTCAGGCTACGACATAGAAGATGCCCTGGTGCTGAACAAGGCTTCGTTAGACCGCGGCTTCGGCCGCTGCCAGGTGTTCCGAAAATACTCGACTGTCCTACGCAAATACCAGAACGGGGCCGCCGATCGAATCGGAGACATAAAGCGGGAACTTAGCAAGGACCCCGACAACCCCGACGAGCTGGTTCCCATCCGGAAGCACGCAGCCCTACAAGCCGACGGCCTTGCTGCCGTCGGTGAGAAGATCTCCGCAGGGGAGGTCTACGTCAACAAACAGACACCCGTGAACACCTCCAACACACCGACACTGCTCAGCGACGGTCCGCCACTAGATGAGTACAAGGATGCGCCCATGACATATAAGCTCCACGACCACGCCTACATCGATAAAGTCCTCGTGTCAACCTCGGAATCCGAGCAGACACTGATCAAAGTGCTAACCCGCCAGACCCGGCGACCAGAACTCGGGGATAAATTCTCCTCCCGCCACGGGCAGAAGGGCGTTTGCGGGATCATCGCGCGGCAGGAGGATATGCCGTTCAGCGACATGGGCGTCATCCCGGACATCATCATGAACCCCCACGGTTTCCCATCCCGCATGACAGTGGGGAAAATGATCGAGCTGTTGGCCGGTAAAGCCGGTGTGTTATCCGGAAAGCTACAGTACGGGACGGCATTCGCCGGGAGTAAGGTCGATGACATGGCCAGGATACTGGTCGATAACGGGTTCAGTTACTCTGGAAAGGACTTTGTCACTTCTGGTTTGTGAACTCCTTTCTCTCTTTCTTTCCTTCTATCCATCTATCCATCAGGAATATGTAACTCACAACTAATGAAATCAGGCATAACCGGCGAATCCCTCGAAGCATACATATTCTTTGGCCCAATCTACTACCAAAAACTAAAACACATGGTTCAAGATAAAATGCACAGTAGAGCCCGTGGGCCCCGCGCTGTAATTCCCTCCACTCCCCTCCCACCACCCCTTCATCATACTAACCTTCCCACCAGATCCTAACCCGCCAACCAACCGAGGGCCGTTCCCGCGACGGCGGCCTCCGCCTCGGCGAAATGGAGCGCGACTGCCTGATAGCCTACGGGGCCTCCCAGCTCCTCCTCGAGAGACTGATGCTCTCCTCCGACGTTCACGAAATCGACTTCTGCGAGGCATGCGGCCTCATGGGCCACTCGAATTGGTGTGTCACGTGTCAGAGTTCTAAGGGCGTTGTTAAGATGAAGATACCGTATGCCGCTAAATTGCTCATTCAGGAGTTGCTCAGCATGAATGTGCTTGCTAGGATTCGGCTAGAAGATGTTTTTCCTTATGGGGAGGAAAAGTAGGCTTGTTGATGGAAAGGGGGGGTGCGTGTTTGTATTATATACATTGTGGTGTTAATACGGTGGGTTTGGTGGCAGTGGTGGGTGGGTGGGTGGGTGGTAGATATCCCTATGTATAATGTGCTTTAATATGCTGTTCAGGCTATCGCTGAGGGGGAGGGGGTGGGTGAAGGTAATACGCTACGATCTAGAATTGGATGTTTAATGGGTTGACGGATGAGAGCTGTGGCGGAGAAGATGGGCTATTGGTGCGCGTACTTGTCTCTAAGTTCGTCAGACCATCCACACGAGTGACAATTCATGAATGCCATTCGCTCTCAACTCGATTCCTTAATCCAAGCCAAATCGTTAGGTAGCTCATCGAGACCCCAGGATCACAGCTTATTATCCTTGCATTCCCTCTACCGTCGCACCCCACTGGCAAGTGATCCCGTGCAGAGGGAATCAAATTTACCCACCACCACCGCCCGGTGAGGCTGCGCGACAATCTCACACTATTTAATCAACACAACCGTAGGTATCCACAGCACCGCCGACTCCCAGATATGATATACTATAAAGTAGATATACAACCTTCGCATGAGGAGAAAAAAATGAATAAAACAGGGACTCCGGAACAAAATGTAAGTCTCGAAACCAATAATTGTTGCAGGGGAAGGAGAGAAGAGAAATAGTAAAGTAACCGGGCACCATTCATTATCTACGCTGGAAGGTGAATCTCCCGAACCCGCTTTGCGCAGCCTCCCTAGCGGTACTGGGCCTCCTCACGCCGACAAAGTCTGGCCAGTCATCGCCTTGGCTCTCGCCGCTGCTATCACCCAAGGGTTCTGTATGAGGTATCCGGCTAGAGATAGGTTCTGGCGTTGAGAGGAGGCGTCTCGTTGCAGGGGGTCGGCCCTTGGCTTTGTCCTTTCTTTCTGCGAGGACCTGAGATATTTTCGAGGCTGGGGCCGGGGAGCCGGAGGTGAAGCCATATTTGCTCTTAAGGCCTAGGGCTACTTTGGAGATAGCTTCGTCCTCGGTCTGTGGGACTATGGGTTCATTGGCGTTGAATGACTCAGGGGTAGGAAATGAACTGCTTTTTTGACCTGACGAGCTTGATGAGCTCGACGAACATGGCGTTTCCTGTTGCCCCGCCCTCCGGGTGGCAATGCACGCTTTAACCCGGCGGTCCGGCATATCACTTATCCGTGGTGCTGGAGAAGACGACTGGCGACTGACTCTTGAGAAGAAGGAACTTCGTTCTCCAGTCACATTAAAATCTTCGGATGCGTTTTCCGGAAAAAGCCGTGGCCTCTTAGCCGGCTCATCTGTCTTCACCTCAAATTGTGAGAATAGGCGCTTGTTTGTGGCTGGGGTTGATGGTTTCAGCTTTATCTGAGGCTCTGAGTGAATGGGGTTGCCAGTCTTTATGTTCGCAGATTTCTCTTGTAAAGGTGTTTTTGGTGGTTCGACCCGCGCTTCTGGTAGTAATTAGTCTCTACACCTTTAACATCTAAATGGGGGTTATCTAACTGAAGAAACTCGTGATTGTTGTGAAGTTTTGGGGGGCTTCAAGAACCTTCATCCTGGGTTTCGTCCATGCCCCATTGGTCTGTTAAATTTGGTTAGAAAAGTCAAAAAAGGATAATCTAGGAGTAGGCCTACTGTGCGGATGGCATTCTCCACGATTGACTCTAATACAAAAGGCTTTTTTGTTATCGGATCTAAATTTCCACATGCAATTCCACGCGCTATTTCGGCATCCAATTCTCTATTTCGGTTAAAGACGGCGTGCATTCGGATGGGAGCAACTTACTTTCCACAACCATCGAGATATCGCTTGTCTACCTCCGCGTCCGGTTCCGTAACCATCACCATCCTTTCAGCTTTGGGACAAAATACCCACTGGTGGAGGAAAGTCAGATTTGCCCGCCGGAAACCATCCAAGTAGTCTACTGGGACGGTTTTGGTCGCATCAAATCGAACAGATTGGATTATCTGGAAACCTCGATTAGAAAGGCACTTGGGGGCTATAATTATCATAAAATTTACCCTCTCTGGTGTTTTATGTCTGTTGACCAGTTTATATGCACCTAGCAATCCAAGGCGAGGGATGTTAGGTAGGTAATCGCATCCACTCAGGATACACATATATCGGAACTCGGTGTCGGTCCAACCCGAGAGCGAGAAACCGGAACCTCGAACAGCAGTGAAATCATCCCGATCTATTGTCCAGCAATCTCCGAACTTGTCCATCTTGGTGATCAGGTTTTTGCACCCAAAGGCCAGCAGATCTGAGTCTTCCGAAACAATGCCTTGTATTCTTCCCGTCTTTTCTAGGTAATAAAGCTGCGCATCAGCTTCGTATGGGGCCACCATGCACTCCACACCAATCTGCTTGCATTCATCGATGAGATGACGAGCCATGAGAGGTGTGACATCGATAGACTTCTGCAGTTGTTCTTGAGCTTCTTTCATCTTCCGAAGCTTGAGGAGCTCCAATCCTTTGGCTCTACATTCCTTCCGTCGCTTTTCTCTCTCTGCCTCTGTCCCGGATTTGCCGGGTAGATAGTCTCCGTCGAAAACCATGTATGGTGTGACACCAAAGTACCGAAGCATATGCACTCGAGTTATTGCATGTTCAACGTATCTGGAGTAGACACTGTTAGCTAAGGGGTAGCTGTAGGACAAGATTCAAAGAGCCGTACCCTCGGGTATGCTTCCCCTGAGCTAGTTCAATAGCACATCCTATGATCCCTTTATGGAGCCAACTGTAGGCGTCTATACCAACGGTCAACCCGCTCCATTCTTTAATGTGATTTTTCCGCTGAATGGATCCGAGCCTCACGAGAAGGCCTAGAACATGTCAATGGTGATCAAAAGGCGAGAGAAAAGAAGTCGACATACCGGTAATACCCATAATTACCTAACAACCGCAAATGGGGGGAGAGAGGGAGAGATTCTCGAACAGGGGGAAGAGGGGAGAATGTTATGAGTGGGTAAGTGAGTGGTGGAAAGTCAGGATACCTCGGGAGAGCTGTGACTAGTAACGACGCGGGAAGCGACGCGTTAGGATTTTGCTTTAGCGAGATCGTTTGTTCCGATAAGGAAAATCTTATCTAGGAACGCGCAAAGTGGTGAGCAAAAAAGCGTTGGAAATGTTTGCGGTGCGTCCCTAAAGACTTTCCTCGAATTACTTGGTCCCGGAAAATATATATATTGTGCACTCCAACCTCCCTTATATTATACTCGAATGCTCTAATGTCGCTTGTTTGCCCCATGATATCTTAGATTTGAGCTTTTACATTGGCTTGGCGTTATTCTGCCTAGCAAAGTAAGGGAGGGTATTGTACCCGAATACCGGTATGTGTTGGGCCTCTGCGTTCTCCTCGATCATGCCGAGGAAAAAATTTCGAAAGTTAAATCTGAAAATTTGCAACTCCACACTCCACCCCACTACACCACCAAAAAAATGCCTGTCGCACTCGCAAAAGTTGCAAAAAAGATTCGAGCAAAGAAAGGAGGAAGGCTCGATCAATTGAGTGTTCGTCATACAAATAAGTTGAATAGGGCGACGCAGAGAGAGGCAAAACTACGAAGGCTTGAGGCCTCAAGATCAAAGACTCGGGAACCTGAATGTGTGGGCTGTTTTTTTTTGGTGGTCGCCTTGAAGTGCCCTTGCTAACGATGTTGTTCCAGTGGTTCGGGTGGGCTATTTTAAAGTAGTCACAAAAGATACGACTGAGCCGCTGAGCATACCCCAAATTCGAGGTCTTATTGAGAGGTAAGTCATGCACGGTAATTTCGTTCCTGGGGGCCTGACTAACGGCGCTTCTAGATGGGTTCATAGGAATGATGAAGAGCTATTTGATCTTCAGAAGGCGCGCCGGCCCGGAAGATCACCTTCTGCAAAGGAGGACTCGTTGAAACAGAGCATTGCCCGGGAAATTGAGGAGTTCCGAACAGGCTTTTATGTTCCTGATTTGCAGGACTGGGCCAATATTGAATGGTTGCAGAGATGGGATGGAAGTGTGGGTGCTTTAGCACAGATCAGATTCATGAGGGTAGCGAAGGAAGACTCGGAAGCCTCTTTAAAAATGGGTTTATAGTATCGATGCACCACTAGTATTTTGGGGAGATGCTGTATATCTGATGCGTTTTGATATTCTGCCGAATCAAATTGTTCGGTAAAAGTTGTGGATTGTATGGTTACCCGGCTGCCCTAAGCTGGCTCAACGTGAACTTGAGAGACACCACCTCCAACCACCATTTGTTTGCACTACCCGGGCCACCTTCATGGCTAAAAGACTCCGCTCAGATTCCGCCAGCTCGGCCACATCGCCACCCTGGACAATATTCACCCGTTCAGCTGATCAGGGAGACACGGCTGGCCAAGACCTGTCCTCTGAATCTAGCTACTCCAAGCATGTCTGTCTCGATCCGCTTAGTAATGAGCAAATGCCTTCAATCAGCTGTTTTCTTCCGCCAAATTGCTCAGGGAAACCCTTTGCTTCTCATGAACAGTTTGAAACCCATTATATCCAAACCCACTCAAACCGGTGTCATGAATGCGGTCGGAATTTTCCGTCTCTGAGGTTTTTAGATCTGCATATCGCTGAGAACCACGATCCGCTAACGGAGCTTAAGCGTGAGCGTGGTGACAAGACTGTATGTATTGAACCTTTATCTTTTTATCTTTTTATCTTTGGCGGGATGGGTACTGATGCTACCCCTAGTATGCGTGCTTTGTAGAAGGATGTGACAGGTTGTGCAGCACTCCGCAAAAGAGACGAATGCATTTGATCGACAAACATCATTTCCCGAAGGTCTTGCCTCTTCTCTTTTCATTTCAAGGGAGATGCTGACATAATACAGGAATACAACTGGGATATCGTTAAACGAGGCATAGATAAATGCACTTCACTTCTTACTCGAAAGCGTTCGCCGCCTCAAACTTTCGCAGAAGGGGAAGCTCCGACTACTGGGGGGAGGGATAAGTTTCGTTCTGCCAATGGCGCCCGCAAGGGAGAGTCGAAGCGACCACCAAAAGCTAACGGCAAGCCAGTAGCAACAACTGGGGCTACTGTTGATGAAACATATCAGCAGGTACCCGAAGGGGAGGGATTGAAAAATGTTCAAAAAGCGAAAAACAAGGAGGTAGAAATGGATGATATTGTGTTCACAATGTCAAGTCTGAAACTTGTTCCTACAAGCATCAGGTTTGGTAGGCGGGGCGGGGGGCACAAGAGGTGATGTGAGTATCTTCAGCGTTCCAGGGGGTCTGTCCCAATTTTGGGGACTGGGTTTGTTTCTCTCTCGCAGTTGGTTTCATCGGTCCTGCCAATTGTCTCTTTTCTCCTCGCAGAGTGTGGCGTCGTTCAATTTTCCTGGAGTCGGTGTTTCTGGTATATATACTTCCCGTAAGCTCTTCTCTTATTAATACTAATTATTTTCTTTTTGATCTATTTACTAACACTTGGCCAATCTTTGATTGAATGATTGAAGTTTCCTCTCGCTTTGTATATGGCATGTATATGCCAGGAACTGACTACTAGCTACCTGCTCCCCTAGCTGAAAGTGCTTCCGTTTCCGGTCGAAACTTGGAACCTTAAACCAAGCACTTTAGGGTCTTGGATTCCTGGAATTACTCTCAAGAGCACTCCATACCGCGGCTGCGACTACTACCGTGCCTCCCGCGCAATGAAGTAAATCATGTTCAAAAAATGAAGCCCGTTGATCTAAACATCTGAAATTCGGCATTTTGGGGGATACATGCTTCCAGATATCAATTTCAGTAGGCCTTGCGCACTACCGAATATGGAAAGGAAATTCCGATGCGAGACTTTTATGTAGTATAGAGCTTTACAAAAAGTAGATTCATTGATAGAAAATAAAGTGAAATTAACCTCTGCCGCGTCCCCGGGGAGTAAACCCCCCCCGGCCTCCACGGGGAGTGAACCCACTACTGCCACGGCCACCTCCACGACTGAAACCTCCACTTCCCCCTCCGCGACTAAAACTACCTCCCCCACGCCCGCCTCTCATTCCGCCACGAGGGGCACCTCGTCCACCTCTCGGTGTGCCGCGGGCGCCGCCCCGTCCTCCTCTCGCAGGCTTCGGCCCCCTGGGCCCCACAACCTTCGGCTTAGGCAAGAACCTACCACCCATCCCGATCAGTTAGTCGACCTCAGTCAATACAGCAGAAACCAGCCAACCCTCACCTCTCGAGCGGCAGCAGCTTGTCCCCGCCGATATAAAACTTATCACCCTCCTTGAAAGAACTAGCCACAATGCCTTCCTGCGGCTTGATAGTGAAGAAGACCTGGTTCAGTGGGCCGAGAATCTCGTCCACTTTTCCGATCTGAGACTTATTCTCGAGGTAGATTGGAGCGTTGAAGTAGGGGATCTTAGTATTGATGGATTGACATACGATCTCGCCTTCGCAAGCGTGAATGAAGGAGCCCATTGCTGTTACCCGCATATAATCAGTTTCGTTAGATGTTTTTGTGCAGAAAGGGACAAAAGAGTATCTATGTACCAAGAACGCTATCCGGGGGCCCCATTGGTCCCGAGAAACCTCCACGGCCACCTGTTATTGAATGGGTGTGTTAGCATCAGGCACTATTCACAGCTGCGGCCAGCTCATCGGATGTGTGTAGAATGTCGCACCTCGTGAACCGAACCCACCCCTCCCGCTGGACGCACCTCCCCTTGGTATGAACCCGCCTCCACCTCGACTACCGCCACGGAATCCCCCTCTGCCACTCATTTTTCCAATCTATGTTGCGTGCTGGAGGAATTGATCCTTTGTGTGTTGGTCGGGTTGTTTGGCTTGTCTGATCGGTGGTCTTGAAGGTGGAACAACCGGAAATTATTTTATGGTAGCGTCGTTGTGCGGAAAAATGTGCGGACCCTAAGATACGCCTGCGGGGCGCAGCGCTGAGGATACTAAGCTCGGAGGGCTTCCCCTGCGCACGCAAGGGCGCAACCTAACCTACGGTACGGTGCCGTGTAGTTTGCTGGTACGGTAATTTCCTCCCCGAAATAACATCAGCCCAGAAACCCACCATTGCGGCTCTGCGGTAAACCCAGGGAACAGCGTGCAAGTGGGACCACCGCCGCTTTTCCTCGCTCGCTCACTGTCTCGGTCCCCCCCCAAGTTCAATGTTTTGGGCGTCGAGTCCCCTTTACCGCATGCCCCAAGTTATTCCTCAAAATAAAATAACAACACCAGAACGAGAACCGAAAAAAAAATAGGGAAAAAAAATAAACATGACATCGCGCCCGACACATCACAGATCTAAATCCGCTGACGTCCGCCGGACGCTATTTCGCTCGTTGAGTCGGTCTACGGCTAATACTGGGATGGATAACGCTTCTAATGCTTCTTCGTCGACTTCCTCTGGACTGGGAGGTGGTGGTGGTGGGGGTGGGGAGGAGGATGACTCGGTGGGGAACGTGAGCGGGAGTGAGAGTATTATTGTTAGGAAGTCGGATGGGACTTTTGACATTGAGGCTCCGCCTGTGGTTGGGATGCATGAGCATCTAGGGCTGCAGGAGATTGAGAGGGAATGTAGGGGGGATTCTTTACTATTTTTTCTTGTTCTCTTTTGAGGGGAACGATTGAGTGCTAATTAGGGGTGTCCCATCGCAAAATAGTGGCTGAGCAACATAGAGCTGTTGGGAGACACAACGTTGATATAACTAAACGGCTGCCAGGCATTTTGCCCTTGACTTTCACTCTTTATGTTCTTGACTGACGTTTGTGCTTAGAGCTTCTGCGAATGAAGGTCCTGTCATTACAACAGGACAACTGGATGTACGAGGCGGAGGATGAGGCATAGTTTCAACTGGACATGGACTGGCGGGCTTTCTCTTTTAGCTTCACATTCACATTCGCATTCTCGTGCGCGGCGTTTGTTGTTACATCCCACTTCCTCCCCTTGGTGCATTAGCAAGGCGTTTGGGTCGACTATACCATCGAAATTTTAATTATCATTTTGTATTTTTTTATTGTTGCTTCTCTAATCAAGGTCAACAAATGGCTGCTGTTCGGGCGCTATTTGACGTGATTGCGGAGCGGCATTGGGGGCTCCTCCGAACATACTGCCCATCATGTCAAAGATGCTGGCAGGCCTTCTAACCTGAATTCCAAAGTAAATCTCCCCGATCTGCTCCAGTGCCTGCGAGAAGTCCAATCGTTAGTGCGCTAGCCAGGAGTTGGGGGATAGGCGGTTCACCTCATCCCAGTGTGGTGCCTCCTTGAGGTTGTTGCTGTAATGAGACTTGAGAGTACGGAACATGTCTTGTCCGCCTGTCTGACAAGCTAAAAGGAGAAGGTTCAAGAAGTTCAAGAGCGGCAATGAGGGTATAACTTTGACATCAACGGAAGCGGTTTGGACCCCCTGAACTGCAAGAGAGGAGCTGTTTTCGATCAACTTGCGTGTGAATGCCGTCAACAGGCGTGTAGCATCTCTTAGGTTACCGATGAGCAGATATGGGAAGACAGCTCGAGCTGCATAGATGGGGGCTGTATGGGGTTCGTCCTCCGTATACCATCCATACAACATGTCAACAAAGGTTTCTGTGCTCTCTTTTGTCCCGACAACTAGATGTTTCTCTGCCTCATATGTGTTGTCCTCTATTGTGATCAGGTTAGTACATTTAAGGCTTATTACGAGAGGATCGGTGTGCATATGCCTACCTTGAGCCAAGAGTGTCCCAATGAAATGATGAAGCTCAGGGTCGCCAGCTGGATATTCGCCGTGCTTTGAAGACCACCTACAGTAATCCAAGAGTAAGTTAGATGTGAGTTATCCGACCTATCGGTGGGATAAAATAATAAAATACTTCATGCGTACGCTATCGCTTCATTGATAAACCGTTTCCTACTGGGCTCCTCCGGAGAGATGAGACTTATCAACTGTATCAACCTTGCTAGATGTGCATTAAAAAAATTAGTACCCGGGAGTCTAGACTGCCTAAATGGCAGTCAATAAATACCAATGAGGAGGATATACTTCCAACGCACCTCGAGAAGTAGCGGATGGTGTGACACTACCAGCCTTGTACACTTCAACCAACATCAAACATAAATCACACCCACTACCACCTTGACCAGCCTTCAAAAGAGCTTCTGCACCCGAGCAAAGAATATCGATGGCGGCGTCATAGTTATGTGCTTTGATGTACCTCTGGGAGACGACTCGCAGCTGCTGGTGGGCTTCGTAGTAGGCCCCCTCTTCGATTCTATGAGCTTGGTTAGTTAAAATGTGATATAAAAGTATCAGATGAGCATGCTGGACAAACTTCTTCTCTAGCCTGGCTCTGGTCTTTTCAACGTTTTTGGACGCCATTGTTGAGGCAAATACGGGAGCTTTGCTTCTAGATGGTGAATTTGCTTGAGGCTAAGTATGATGGTGGGGTGAATGCGTTGGTCGATTGGGTGTGCCCTATGTCATCGGCTTATATAAGACACTTGCTAGTGGCCAACATGGTATCACAACTTGCAATATATTTTTGTTCTACTGGCACCTGTACTCGAGTAGTCTTTTGCAATTGTTTAACTAAGCCGGGTCCTTGCTCTTCTCATCCTCAAAGGGGCTCCCGAAGAGTATCTACAATAATTGGAATGCAGCTGTTGGAACAGTGCAACCAAACAAGTGTTAGATAGCTTAGATGCCAGATGAGATGAGATTTAGGGCCCGTTTGCCTAACCGCCTAAGCTAGTTCTAAAATTTGGGTGATAGAACTGCACGGCAGTGTCTCAATCGGTATTATTACAGTCGCAATACTTGTAAGGAACACCAAGAGTTCGGGATTTTAGGGGATTTTTAGTTCGTTATAGTGAGGTTTCAGAAGAAATTCCTTATAGTGAGGTTCATTAAATTTTGTATGGGAGCAGGGGTGTAAATTCCGAGAGAGTTCATTCGTAACGGCGAGGTTCCCGTACAAAGAACTCCATTATAACGAGGTGCGACTCTACCCGATTGATGTTGCCTCGGAGGTGTTTGCAAATTTCACCAGGCACTAGACGGCACGCTACTGTAAGTAAACACCATCTACTTATCTGCACATCTCCACAAACATCCAACCGTCAAGCCGCCTTTAAGGGTCGGTACCGTCTCAAGCTGCTAGACGGCTGTCTATAGGTAAACGGGCCCTTGAAGAGTCTCGGCATCCTGCTGTGGAGCAGGTTGGGTGTAAAGGACTAATTTTTTATCTTAGTGGAAAAAAAAGGTTCTTCGCAAACACAAACCAACTCCAGCAACCGAAACTATGAAGATCCTTGTTGTAGGTTCCGGAGGTAGGGAGCACGCTTTGGCATGGAAGCTCTCTCAATCCCCCAAGGCAGAGGCAATCTATGTTGCTCCTGGTGGGTTTCTTTCCAGATGCAATTTCTCAACTGTGGGAATTTCGTTAATTTTTCTTTCAGGAAATGGAGGGACTGCTCATGGAATGAAAAACGTTTCCAATATCAACATTGATGTTGGGGATTTCGCTGCCCTGGTCGAGTTTGCTACGAAAAACGGTATAGACCTTGTCGTGCCTGGTCCGGAGGCGCCTCTGGTTGATGGAATTGAGGGCTATTTCCGTAAAGGTATTGCTCAGAATTTTAAGGCTATGCTTGAGACTGTTTGTTCCTGACAGCTATTATGAGAAAGTTGGTATCCCCTGCTTTGGACCTTCAAAAGAAGCAGCCCGCATGGAGGGTTCGAAAGCCTTTTCCAAGGACTTTATGCAGAGACACAATATTCCCACTGCCGAATATCGTAACTTCACTGTTTACGAGGAGGCAAGGGCATACCTCGAGAAACTAAACCATAATGTTGTGATTAAAGCCTCCGGTTTGGCCGCAGGGAAAGGTGTTATCATCCCAAGAACCAAAGAAGAAGCCCTAACTGCACTAAAAGAAATGATGGTAGACAAGGAATTTGGAGCTGCAGGTAAGTTTGTCCAGCACCTCCCCAGTATGTGGTTACCTCTGACACAATTTACAGGAGACGAAGTAGTCATTGAAGAATTTTTAGAGGGAGATGAGTTGAGTATCTTGACACTTAGCGATGGGTACACTACGATATCGCTTCCGCCAGCCCAAGATCACAAGAGAATATTTGATGGTGATCTAGGTCCTAATACCGGTGGTATGGGGTGCTATGCTCCAACCCGCATTGCCCCGCAAGCTGTTGTCGATGAGGTGCACAAAACAGTTTTGCAGCCAACAGTTGACGGAATGAGGCGTGAAGGATACCCGTTCAAGGGGATGCTGTTTACTGGCCTAATGATGACCAAGAGTGGACCCAAAGTGCTAGAGTACAATGTCAGATTCGGTGATCCAGAGACACAAACCGTTCTGCCTTTGATCAGCGAGGACACAGATTTTGCGGAAGTATTGTTAGCTGCTGCGAATGGGTATCTTGACGGGGTAAAGATCAAGATCAACCCTGGCTTCGGAGCAACTGTCGTTGCTGCTGCGGGTGGATATCCTGGATCATACGCTAAAGGAAAGGAAATCAGGTTGGGTCTTGTTGCGGAAGGTCCGTTCTGAGGGTATCAAGTTGCCTAACTTAGCTAACCCAAGTAGATACAAATATATTCCATGCGGGAACTTCATTAAAGGACGGAAAGGTTTACTCTAGTGGGGGGAGAGTGATAGCAGCTTCCGCAACCGCTGATACCCTGGAGGATGCAGTCGGGAAAGCTTATGAGGGAATGAGAGCTATTAATTTCGAAGATATGTTTTACCGAAAAGATATTGCTCACAGGTACAGCTTCTTTTCCATATCGCCTAAATCGCTAAAGTTAGCTAAACACCTTCAAGGGCCTTTAAGCAGGCAGCACCGATTGAGGCTATGACCTATGCAGGTGCTGGTGTATCTATAGACGCTGGCAATGCCCTTGTCCAAAAAATCAAAAACGCAGTGCGTTCAACGAGAACGGCCGGCACTGATGCGGAGATTGGTGGTTTTGGTGGTCTTTATGATCTGAAAGCTGCTGGGTATGAGGACGCACTATTGGTTGCTGGAATCGATGGTGTTGGAACAAAGCTCAAGATTGCCTGCGCACTCAACAAGCATCATTCCGTGGGTGAGTAATATAAATGTTTGTGTCAAGCATACTCTCTAACACTTTCCAGGTATCGATCTTGTAGCTATGAGTGTCAACGACCTCCTTGCACAGGGAGCAGCCTCGCTATTCTTCCTTGATTACTATTCCACAAGCAAGCTTGACGTTGAGCAAGCTGCTGAATTCATCGAAGGTGTTGCTGAAGGTTGCAAGCAAGCCAACTGCGCTCTCATCGGCGGCGAGACTGCCGAAATGCCCGGGATGTACGCTCTAGGTGATTACGATGCCGCTGGCTGCGCCATTGGCGCTGTGAAGCGAGAGAATCTTTTACCAAAACTGAAGGACATGATTGAGGGTGACCTCCTCGTGGGTATCGCATCAAACGGAGTACACTCCAACGGATACTCTCTAATCCGCAAGATTATCGAGAAGCACAACCTAGACTTGAGCGCTCCTGCCCCATGGAATAACTCCACTACCATGGGCGAGGAATTTCTGATCCCGACAAGGATCTACGTTAGGCCGCTCTTACAGCTATCTAGCAAGGGTCTTATTAAAGGGATGGCACATATCACCGGTGGGGGTCTGACGGAGAATATTCCCCGAATGCTGCCTGGTCACTTGACTGCAGAAGTCGATGTTTCGACATGGCCTCTGTCCCCGTTGTTCAAGTGGCTCAAGCGAGCGGGAAACGTTGCTTCGTCTGAGTTCGGAAGAACGTGGAACACTGGCCTTGGTTTTGTGATTGTTGTGTCTGCGGTAGAACAGAAGCGGGTTCTCGCGATGCTTGAGGCAGAGGGCGAAGAGGTATTTATCGTCGGAAAGCTAGTAGCTAGAAGCCCCTCTGGGGGGTGCGTGTTGAAAAATCTACAGAGCTGGGATTGAATTGAAGGCTAGAAGCTCAGTTATTTACTTGATACCAGATAAAGGGGATTATTTTAGGTTTGTGGATTACCGGCACTTTTTGTCAATCATCAAATATCACTCGCTGTTTTAGATCAAGTCACCCGTGCCCGTGCCTTCTGACGGGGGAAAAAGTGCAAGCACAAACTTTACACTTAGCACCTAGCCTAATTCCCGTGAACCCATCCCGCCGTATTACCGAGACTACCTGCTCGATGTGTGCTTAATTGAAAAGAGCGTAGAGGCTTACTCGCTATCGGGTACCTTATAAAAAGAGTCTGCAGAACTAAGGAACACAGATCCTGTAGGGAAACACTATAACTCACAGCATACCGTTAAGCCATTGACTTTATATTCTCCCACCCCTGTTACTTGATAGAGTTGATCCGACCAAGCTCGTGCCCCTACACATGCGTGAAGACCAAGAGAAATCCCCATTATAACTCACTGGCAATCAATGGTAGGCTAAAAACTAAATCGCAACACAGAGTTCCGGGCTTCAACAGTGTGTACGCAGTTGTTGTGTCTGTTAAACATTGTTTCTTCTTGCGCTGACTCTCCTGGGTACTGGGAGGGCTGGACCCTGAAACAACGATAGGAATGCTGCATGGCACCGTTAGACTGGTATAATATTATAAGCTAAATCTGGGCAGCTCTCCCCCCAATCCCCGCGCCTTGTTTTTTTATACCTACATGTTCGTATTCGACTTATTGCGGGGGTCGGGATGTCGGCAGATGAGCCCTGAGATCACAACACATTGAGACAGCATCCTGGGTTTCCCCAACTTGTTAGAGCGAAATTCATATTATACCCAAGCCAATCAGTGCGAACACTAGCCGGGGGGGGGGGGGCAAACGATTGTCCAAGTTATGGTATAAGTTTATCACCATGCAAGGCAATGGCGGATCCTCACAAACTTCAGCACATACAAGCAACCAAAGCAGTAGTAGGTTAATATCAACAAACTTATCCCTCCCACCCTCCTTCTCAGTCCCACTCCCCGGCAAAAAAAAGGGGGTATAATCATTGACAGGTCCCTACAACCTAGCAGTTTAAGAAGGCTAGTAGGTATGATATCGTGCCAACGTGCGCAGGGGAAAGCAGGGGTTTGAATCCAAGCTAGGTACTACAGGTGGGTGTAGTTGATGTTCTTCTATAATATAATAGAAAGAAAGAAAAAACAATTGAGAATAAGCCCTGGTAAACCACACTTTTTTAGTGTTAGTGTCGGGGTCGATTGATTTCGTCTCCCTGGAATGATTTTAGTTCTGGGACGGGTCAGCTGCCAAACCCAACACTGCGCCTATATATCATACCAGCTCTGCAAATCCGAGTCCCGAGACGCAAAAGGCCTCCCAATCCCACTGGTAGGAGTGTATGATACACCGCGTATTCATCATCCCTCCTTTTTCTCAACAAGAACAAAAAATTTAAAAAAGTCCCAAACATTACTCAACCCCTCCACCCACTCTCCTTTTGTCTTAAGAGAAGGGGGGGGGTAAAAGCTACCGAAGCAAATCCGAATCACCATACATCACTCGGCCGTCTCACACACACACTCCAAGAGGTTACATTCGCCTCTACCACCCACCAGAAGCGACCCCTCTTCTCCGCAACATCGCTTATGCACGCAATCGCACGTCTAAACAAGCCAACCTATCGGGCGCCCCGGGAGTGTTCCGCGTGTTAGGCGGGGTTTCGATAAGAGAAGTTGCTCGTTGAGATGGCAAGATTCAGAAATTGCCCAAGAATGATATTTTTATATTATCATACAAAAAAAGCTTGTTTCTGCCAAGCCAACCCCTTGCGTCGCATTAAATAATTGCCAAGCGACTGCTGTGCGTGCACGTCCAAATAGTAACAAGAACTTTGCGATTTCGCATCCCGAGTAGCCGAACGTGTGAACTCTTTGTATCATACAGCACTATTGAAAAAGTGAAACATTGTATTAAAAAAAGAAAACATGATATGGTACCTGCATTGCAATGAACAAAATATTTACCTGTTTTCCTATCCCCTAAACAGTGCAAAGAACTGGAAAAAGTCACGGGAAAAAATAAAGAATTATGATGCTTGAGCCCTCCTGGTATTTATTTTCCTGATATTTCCCTACAATTTCTTAAGATGAACGGGGTGATATGATAGGTGGAGCTGCTTAGCACTTTTCTTGGGATTCTTGGCTCCCAAGACATGCCACTTTTTTCCCTCATTGTTTTATGATGGGCCAAAGAAAATTGTGGCTTTACGCAAAGGTTTCACTTCCCCAATGATATTTCCCAGTCGATTGTACCCAGAAGGGTTGCCCGTCAAACGCATGGTATCCAAAAGGTGATTGCTCTGAGTCGAACCCTTGCGATCTGGTTTGACTGAAACTACTAGTACATTTGTCTCACGCCCAAAGTCCTTGGCAAAGTCCCTAATACTGTACCGATACTCGAGTGCTGGAGGTACTAACTTAGTAGAACCAACTGCGTGACGTAACGGCTGCAATATCATCTGCAAGCTAAATTTGACGGCTGGGGTGTCCCTAGGTAGGCTCAATAACTGGCTATAGGGGAAACATAATTCTAAGGTACAAAAGTAGGGATTTGGGGGGGCGGGGGTAGAGGACGTGCATGAATGAAAGGGAAAGAAATCAAGGCGAATACAACCCAAGAATTAACAGTTGGAAGGAGGAAATAATGAGAAGAAAAAGAAAAGAAAAAAGAGCATATTTTCATACAAGATAATAATAGCTCTGCAAGGTAGACCGCAGTGGGGGCCCTGGGAAGTTCAAAAAACAAAACGCCAATGGCCCAGCTTTCCTTCTTGAAGATGAGATAGAGAATGACATGTGAAAATAACAATGCAGGGATTAAACTCGCTAGTATAAAAAAACACACTCGGGAAGGTCGGTCTAAGAGGTAGCAAAAACACGGATCCCACGCCGACAGACGAAAAAAATAGCAATAATTCCTGCGTGTAAGGAAAACGTGACAAAAGCGATGATAAGCAACTCAAAGATTCCAGAACCTTTGTTGGGCCAGCTCGTCTACAGTCATGCTGCGCACAGCGCAAGCGTCAAGGACGTTGACGGCCATTTCGCCCATGGGGAGTTTCTCCAGATAATGGACCTCTTGAAGGCCTATCTCTCGGATGTAGCCCAAGAGCCGATTGTAATTGAGGCCGACTTGTGAGACGCAGTGGCTATCGTCGGATATGGTGAATCTACCACCGCTCTCCATGATAAGCTAATCACAAAAGTATTAGAAAACCCTTGAGATATACCTTAAATGAAGTAATACAACTAACCTTAGCCAGGTCCCTCCTGGGGTATGGCTCATCCCAGCCTTTTCTAAAACTGGCGGAATTTAATTCCGTAAGACCACGGTAGCTAAGGACAAAATCGACATTCCTGACAACTCTGTTCCACACACCAGAACCATACTCAGCCAAAGGCTTAGTTGGGTTCTCGCTAAACAGTCTTATCAGGTCCCAGTGACCCACGACAGCGGGTCTGAGCTGCGTAAGCATTTCATATTGAGCATCAAAGTAGGCTTCGAATAGTTTATCCTCGGTACCGCCTACATCCGCAAGAGCTCTCAAGTACATTTGCCTATCAAAGTCAATCGGGATAGCATTGACATGGTGAACAGATCCGACAAAGAAGTCGAATTTATATTGTGACTGGAGACTCCTGATCAAAGGAATTGATGAAGGACGGATGTAATCGACCTCGAAACCAACGGGGAGATGGATCCTGTGCTGGTAGTTCGCACGTAACCGAAGTGCGGTGTCGTAATATTCTTTGAAGTTTTTGAAAAGGTCAAAGGTTGTCTGGTGGGCAGCAGTCTGTCATTGGAGACCCAAAATCCTGGTCAGCACACCACTTGAGGCATCTCTACGTCTTATTCGGGGAGAGGCGCATGCACCCTCGAAAGAGGAGATATAGAGATAGAAAAATGGAGGGGCAGAATAAAAGGAATTATTAGATTCGAGGTATGATAAAAGAAATTCTTGTGTGATTTTTTGAGCTTTCTTTTTTTCCCATATGCAGGAAAAAGTAAAGGATTGTAAACGGGAATAATAATAATAAAAAGAAAGAGAGCCCACCTCTTCGGGGTACAAATCCTCCACACAGTCTCGGGGCATGTGCTCGGTCAACGAGAAAACGATCATGCCCTTGGCAATAGCCGCCTGTATCATTTGCTCAAGAGTGTCTTGTGCATGCAGACAGAACTGACCCGAATGACTGTGATGAGAAAACGGCATCCTTTTCAGTGATCGGGATCGAAGCTTTATCCTTTTCTTTCCGCAGAAGGATTTAAATATGAGAAAAATCAAGAGTATGAAGGGGGAACCATAAAAAGGCCGGAAGAACAACGAGGCTCTCTTTCGGGGAGCACGAGTCGCCTCAGTTGTATTAGTTGCCCCAAGGATGTCTAGTTCACACAAGATGTGTCCGGGAGTGAGGAAAGGCAGGCCTATGTCAGTCGAGCTCTGGTAGTAGGCTTTCGATTCCTAGAGAGACAGGTGGGCGAAGGTAATATGTAATGGTTGAAACAATAATGCCGAGAAAAAAGTCTAAGGAGTGACGATGGTATATTCCACCTTCCCGTGAAGAAAGGGCTTGAAATCAACAAGGAGAAGGGCGATCCGGGGGGGTGGGGGGGGTGAGTTCCTCTGGCAGCAGATAGTTGGTTCTTTTTCACTACCTTTCTTCCCCTTTCGAACCTCCGGGCTGAGCATCTCCAGTTCCCTTTTCTTTCTGGGGAGAGCTCCCGATATCTAAACTAACTCGAGTGGATGCCACGGTAGGAAGGAAGGGAAAAAAAGTACACGCGGGCCCAGGGATGGAGAGCAATCCCACTTCAGCCCTCCGTCTGCCCCCCCTCCTGCCTCCGGCCCTCTCATGCCGTTCTCCCATAGGGCAATGGAACTATGAACCCCCACTTTCTCCTTCTTTTCTCTCTACCAAACAACCATCATCACCATCGTGGGCATCATAGGCATCATCATCATCACTAGCCTTGGGGTGGGAAGGGAAAAGGAAAAAATGAAAATGAAAAAAAAAATGAGGGGCACCTTCTGACCTACCAGGACTAGGTCCCTGCCTGTGGTCAGTATGCAGCTCTAGTTCGAAGCAACACAGGGCCACGTTTTAGACAGAACGAATGATCCAAATTTGCACCAGCAACATTCTCTAACCACCCCTCCCTCCTGTCTATCTCTTCATCCTACTCACAAGCTGCTCCTCTCCTCCGGTCAAGGCTCCCCTCTTTCTGAACCTCACTCTATTAGCCCCCCATCCCTCTCTTCGCCCCCCATATCGAGATCTGGTTCTGATACAACCCGCCAGCAGGCATTAGAGCGAAGGGGAAGGGAACACAAGGATTAAAGATAGAGATTAGAGAGACAGAAGCAACACAAGAAAGAATCTCAGAGTGAGAATGAATGCGTGCAAGGGACAAGGTCGTTGACTCGGTTAATAACGCAATCGTGGTGCCATGACACCCAAGATGCATTGCCTTTGGTCGATCTAAGATCGTCATCTCCAGATCACACATTGGTCAACCTCTGGTCTGCAGGCACCTAACAGGAATAAGAAGCGAGGAGCAATCATTCCGCCCTAATTCCACAAATGTGCAACCATCGGTCGCCGAGCCAAAGGAATACAACAAAACAGTCACATTCAAGGCTCAAGTTTGGTAACAACGATCCTCAATGCGGCGATCACCAACGTTGAAAGTCACGGGACTCTCGCTTTCCCCTCCAATCAAGTTCCAGGGCATGGGCCATCGACCTATTTTGAAAGTTCTTCAGGTTTGAACAATATCTGTACTGTACAACGCAAACGTCCCCACTGGTAGCACCTACACATTGTCTCCATTGTTTCAACATCGCTGATGCAATTCCACTTCTCCATTCACAGGGCCTTCCCAAAGGGGTCAGGCATTTCCGAAGTCTAATCCACTAGTTGGATACGCCAAATATGACCCCCAGGCCAGCATCATGGATAGATCACAATTTGTTTATCACATGTACTGATACTTGTGGTATGAGCTGTAGTTTCACTATCATGCAAGAAACATTTTTCGGATTCATGGTTTGTATCTTTGGGGATATGGTGGGAAGAGCCAGGCAAAATTCAAACTCACCTCCAAACTACCATTCTCGAGAAAGGAGTTGGGAAGTATGTCAAACGACACATGATGAAAGTCCGAGTTGTAATGCAGTTCTTTAGGGTTATTTTTGTCTATCAATGAGCGGCTAGCAGTCTGCCATTGGTCTCTTTGGGCGTGTGGTGCGCATTTCAGAGATGCTGCTGGCCTGACATGAGGCACCAAATCGAACAAAAACACAAATTCTTTGCCGAAATTCGAGATAGCTCACACCTAACGAATCCCAGCACACAAGAAAAAACACATTCCTGAGCATAACACTCCTATACAGGACGATATTTCCCTAGAGAGCCAATAGGTCACGAGAAAAACTATACCGGTACTTCGGTGTAACCTTCTAAAGTTACCAAGCTCGTTCTAATATTTAGTAAAGTACCGAGCCAATCCGAATGCAGAAGAATATCGCTGAGGCCGTAAGCCCCCACCCCCTTCTCTTGTCGGAGCATTTCCATGGTTTCCTTAGCCACCCACCGCATCCAAGTACTCGTAATTGAACGAGGTTTGTGAACACGACCAATATTGCATGACACCAGGATCCAAGCAAAAAAGCTGAACTCCGGCGGTACTCAATAGTAACCGTGTTCACAAAGGTTGTTCAATTACGAGTAGTTCTCCCCCCCCGTTTGAATCTATCTAAAGACTTTCTCACATGCTAGTTTTGTTGAGGAACAATGTCCGTTGGTCATAAGATTCATTGCGCATCGAAACGAATGACGAGCCATTTAGCCCCTTCCTCAGAGCCCACAGCACGGAAAGATAACCGAAAAGTATCAAATAGTGATGATTCTCATTGGCAGCACCCCCACCTGAAACACACTTATCGTCGTTTCCGAAACCATATTGACGTTGCATGTTTAGAAGTAATAGCAGGCTGACCGAACTCTCCGTGGGGGCATACGTGGGGGTTAGGACTGGATGGTATCGCCTTACAGCGCATCCCATTCAAATTCTCCTGACCCTGCATTCCTGGTGACGCCATAGGTTCTCACTCGGCATGCATCCATCCAGGTTTATACCGGTCCCAAGAGCTCCCGCTTACACACATGGACTGGGTATTCCCAGGATGAAATTTCATTTGTGCTCTGAGCAGTTGGGCGCGTTATCTGTTTGGGGCCTTCAAGAGTCTAATACTTTTCTCTTGCCGATCTTAGGCCAACATTCGCTTTCGGGGGGAATCACAATAGATCACTCGAGGGAGGCGGAGGGGGCGGATTTGGCCTAGCTACAGATACCAATTCCATCCGAGTATGTCTAACAAACACCCCGAGTTTTAATTTTGGCTATCTGGAAAGCTGATAGCGCAAGATTGTGATTTGGTTATCCGGCCAGTTAGAAGCCTAGAAGTCAGCGAATCGCAAGGCATCTACCCCTCAGAACGACTTAGAGTAGTCTGAAGGTATAACGGCCTGCGCCCGCCTTTTCTCCTGTTACCCAGGCCACGAAGAAGTACGCTCAGTGCAAGAATCAACCCGAAATCAATTTCAAGCTCCCGATTTTACATGAGAACGGAACCTCTGGGCAAAGCAGCGCTGACGAGTCAGAGGAGCGTGGAAGCCGATGCAACTCCCGAAGAACACAGAAACCCTATCGCCCACTGTCGCGGAAACACCAGGCTTCCGGAGAAAGGAGACTTCCCCCGTCTCCTTCAACCCACATCGAGTATCAGCAAGGTACCCGTAAATTCCTGTGGCGTCCTAAGTCAGCTCCACGAGTAAACATCGACCGTTGTCAATTCAAGGAACCATCGTCGAAGCCCGAGTCTCTCCTAGGAGCCAAGCACATTGGTAACCCCTTAGCCCCCATGGTGGCCCACTCTAGTCGATCACGCCGGTAGGAGCGCCTTCCCTACTAACGCGACTTCGTGGTGGCTGCGCATGGCTTCGGTGAGATAACGTGGGATCCCGTCTCCGATCTACGACGCCGCCTGAACGAGATACCTATTATCGTACGAAGGAAACTACCCTTCGGGTGCGACTACCACAGCAGCCACCTAGAGATGCTGACACCACCTCCTGGCGAAAGCACACGTTGGTAGTGGGGTATGGGTTCCAGTGGCACGCACCTGGATTGGATTGCCCAATGGATTCGCACTTACCCCATCGGGTATGGGAATATATGATAGGCTTTACCAGGTAACCTGAGGTTCTCAAATCTCACAACAGTAACCACATGATCGTATTTTCTGCGAGCCAAGATCCTCGAATGGATGCGGAGCAGACCAATTTTGCACACTCGCCGGTCACAGCCCCGCCGCCGACCGCAAGCGCGAGAACTGTACATCACCAGATGTGCACCGACTAATTATGCTCCGGAACGACCAGCTCCCCAATCGGAGCTCAGAGCCCGACTGCAAGGCCGTTCGACTGGCATAGCACAAGGACTGATCGTTACCCCTGAAGCCGCACAAGTTGCCAGCAATTAAAAAAAAAGACATCGTCAACCGGCACAAGCTAACGGCAACTATCCCGGATATCGTGTTCAAGGCGAAGATGAATTGCACTACCCTCCTACGTCTGGCACACTGACAACATCCCTTTTTTGCCTCCGAAAGTACCTGAGGAAATCACCCCCATCGCCGTCATCGTCACAATCACCATTGTCACAATAATCAATCCCTCCCTTCGAAATTTGGTGGTTGGATTGGGCCGGGAAAGAGGAGAGAAAGAAAAAAGAAAAAGGAAGGAAAGAGAAATGTGAAAAGCGGGTCTCCAAGAGAAAACATAAAGTGGCGCCAACTGATAGGTGGGTCAATTCCCCCTTCAACCAAAGGAAAAATCAGGGTCTGTCTTTCGAAAATTCCCCACGCAATGTGATTTCTTACTCACCGCGCGCATGCTTACCTAGCCTAACCTGCCTTACAATTGACATACCGAACCCACTCACTCGCCTTCCGCTGGATGGATCCAAGTGGCAGGGCATAACCTACCCACGTCATTAAATGAACGAACCAAAGCTGCGAAACATTGCGAGGTCAAGTCAATTCCGAATCTTCTGAGCTTTCAAATTCTGTGTAACTTGGTCTGGTCCGGCACATTACTTTTTCGTGGTGGTACACTTGGTTACTAGATCCGGCCCAGTAAGAATGGGGATTACTAAGGAGTCTGTGGGGGTTCCAATTTTTCCCCTTAGGGAGGAAAGAAGAAAAATGACATTCAGATGATCGATGCAGGGCGGACTAACAGACTGAACCAGAAGGAGAAGAGATAGAAAGCCTCACTCATCCTCCCTCCTAGATGCAGAACTAGACGGACAGGCATGCAAAAGGACGAAAAGACGGAAAAAAAGAGAAAAGAAAAAGACCCCAATACGCTAGTTTTTTATGCAAGGGAGAAGAAAAGGGAAGGAAAGGGGAGGGAAAAAAACTAAATAATTTCCGCCCCACACGAGCAAAGACACCGTGTTCCAATCTAATCCCACCTATCCATATCATGCCACAATTAACTAAGCATCTCCAACTTCTTCGTCGTCATCATCGTCATCACCATCACCCCTCTTGCTTTTGCCCTCCTCCTCCTCCTCCTCCTCCTCCTCATTGTCATCGTCATCATCACCCTCCTCTTCCCCAGAATCGTCGCCGAGAACCTGCCCAGTCCTCATGTTCATCATGAAAGCCGTAATCTTTGCATAAAAGTCGCTTATCTGCTCCTTCTTGAAGCCAATCTCGAGCTTCAGGTAATCTGGGAGCATAGTGATGACAGCTTCATCCCGTTGCTGGTCTAGCAGGGGGACGTAGACGATTTCGTCCCTGCTCTCGTCTTCGTCTTCATCCACTGTAGGTTTGGAGTCTGGGGGCACAGAGGGTTTGCGCTGGTGTCTTGAGTTGGAGGAGGAGGAGGTGGTGGTGGTGGAGAGGGAGTCGGGAACTTGGAGTTTGAAATGTATTGTTACTGGGTTTTTTGTTAGTCATGGATAGGTAGACAGATGTATGTATCCTATACAGAAATTGGAGGAAGAGGGGACGAACCACCAGTAGAACTAGTCTGCAAACACTCAAACACCGTCTTTCGCGCTTCCTTCTTAACGTTCATAATCAGTAGCCCGGTCAAGTCTTGGAACAACTCCTCCTTGACTCTGGCAATCCACGCTTCCTCTGCCGCTTGTCCCGCGCCCGCCATTCCCCCGCCACTAGCACCACCGCCTATACCGCCCTTCGGCTTAACCGCACTCCCCGGAACCGCCACAGCATTACGCTTACTATGATTCTCGGCAACAATCAACTTCGCCGACAAGATTTTAGCTTCATTCTGCTGCTCCTGCAGACCCCTCTGCAGTTCTTGAACCTTGCCCTGCAATTTCGTCAGTTCGGCTTTCTTCGCGGCGAGTTCCTTTTTGAGGGTTTTGGATTCGCTAGATTGAGCGTTCAGGTCTGTTTGGAGGGAGTCGATGAGCTTGTCTGCATCTATCGCAATCTTTAGTACTGGTCCGTATTAGGGAGATCTGGAGGGGAGGGAGAAACCTTTTTCTTTCACCTCGACATTCTTCTGAAACTTTGCGAATGCCTTCTCGACTTCTGTCTCGCGCACATACTCGAGTTTTTTATATTGGGTCTCCAATTCGCGGAAGGCCTTTTCGAGAGATTTGTAGGCTTCTGTCTCGGTACCTGCACCCCCCGCCTCTGCTGTTGCTGCTGCGCCACTAGCGGCTCCACGGCCAGTTCTCTTTGGGGCAACGGGAGTTGGAGGTTTCGCCGGGAGTGATAGATCGTCATTGTCGTCTTCCTCAACTACCTCAGGTTCAGTGGCTTTTGCAGCCTTGCCTTTTGGCGCACGCGCCTTCTTCTTCGTAGTAACAGCAGTGGTCTTCTTCGAAGCAGCGGCGAGAGCAGAGTGGGGGGGTTGCGCTAGTGTCGTTTCAACCTCCATCACATCATCCCCACCATCCACTGCGGCTTTGTCAAGCTGCATAGGCGTATACTCTGCCTCGGCAATCTCCACCTCCTTCTCTTGCTCTTCCGCTTCCGTCTTCATAGCAGCGGCAGCAGCAATCTTCTCCTTCTTCGTCATACGCCTCTTCTTTCCCGCCACTGGCGCTGCTGCCACTTCAACTGGAACAGCAGCCACCACCGGTACAGCTTTCCTCCCACCACCTCTTTTCTTGACTGGTGCTGGAGCTTCCACCTCCTCTTCCGTCGCCCCCTCCCCTTCATCATCCTCTTCAATTTCAACTTCAACCTTCCTAGCTCCACGTTTCGGCTTAGACTTCACTGCTGCCGCTGCCGCTGCTTTCTTTGCCGCTGCTGCCGTTGTAGCTTTCTTCCCACTGGTTGTAATCGCTTTCTTCTTACCCTTTGCTGGCAGAGCTTCCAATTCACCTTCTTCGCCGTCCTCGTCGTCTTCTCCCTCCTCAGCGGCACCGGGAACGTCCTCATCTTCAGTCGGTTCTTCAGCTCTACTCACTGCAGCTTTCTTCCTCCTCCCTCCTCCTCCTCCTGCGGCTGCTGTTGCCTTTTTCCCTTTCTTATCCACACCTGCTACTACAATCGTCTCAGCCGCAGCGGTAGTAAGGGCGGACCTCCTACTAGAACGTTTTGCGGGGACATTTTTGGGAAGGGCTGTAGCTAGCGCAAGTAAGTTAATCGCTGAAGGATAATTAAGTGGATGGATTATGAGACGTGCCATCAACTTTATCACTCCCTTCGTCGCTAGACTCGATGTGCTCGCTGAGGGTTAGAGCTGGTGCTCGGCGTTTGGGTGGCATAGCTGTGGTGGTAGGAATTGGATTGATTGGGGGTGGATAGCGAGATGAGATGAGATGAGATGATGTTGAAAAAGTACCGTACACTATCTCTCAAATAGTTGTTGTTGATATGGCCGCTCTTTTCCCTCCTTCCACAGAGGAAAAACAAGTAAACAATGAAGAAATTTTGGGTGGTTGTAGACACCGATGGTCAAGTAAATAAAGGTCTACCAGGATGCCAAGAACGAACAACGCGTTGGATTAACAAGCGCGTATGAAACCTGCTTGGCCTGTGCCCTATTGTGTGGGCTCGCTATCTTAGCTGCCGGTATTATGATCACAACCCGCTCACAATACACCTTCAGAATTGAATGACTTCTCGTATAATAAATTCCAGCCACCAATAACTCGGAAAGTACGATAATATGTATAATAATAATATTATCATAATATATACACCCCACGAGCAGGAGATTGAACCTCTAGCCTTTTTCTGCTCGGTTAAAGAATGGTGACCATCGCGAAGTGTAGCAACTAAAAAAAAGGAGAGAAAAAAATAAATAGAGCAGAGAAACAAAAGAAACACCAAGCACCACTAAAGTATAATAAAACGTCAAAGTAAAAAACAAAACACCAAAGTTAAAAAATAATGGCTGAAATTAGTAAAGCTATAGTTAATTCAAAATCTCAATCGGACCCTATTGTAAATGGAAAGCCCTTCAACACGGCGAGAGAACTTGTTAAGCTCGGGTAGGCGGTTTTCGGCCACGCTTAGTTTTCGGCCACCATGGCAACCGCTCTCCACTATCGATTAACCTTCCAAAAAGTTACCCCTCATCCACCACACAATGGATTCTCGCGAGAATTCAATTGCCTTAGCCCTCGCAGCGATTGAGAGTGGTGTTTCTGAGAGAAAAGCAGCCAAAGAGTATGGAATTTCCCGTTCAACTCTCCAAAGTCGTGAGGCAGGAGGAGTGAGCTCATGTTCTGCACACCTCCACCAACAATGGCTCTCCCCTGAGCAAGAAAAAGCTCTTAGTAATTGGGTTCTACAGCAGGAAGCATGTGGGTATGCTTCATCGCATGCTAGAGCCAGAGAAATGGCTATCTTTATTCTCAAGTTCTTGGGAGACACAACTCCACTTGGCAAGAAGTGAGTTGCTAGTTTCAGGAAAAGGAACCCATCGATTGCAAGTATAATTGGAAAGCCAATTCAGTCAGCATGAATTCGAGGAACTCAGCCGCATCATATAGAGACTTTTTATGAGCTCTTTGATACTATTCGCGTAGGCCATAATACCCAGCAGGCAGATGTTTGAAATAAGGACGAACATGGCATTGCATTAGCAGTTTGCAACAATATGGTGTTATTAGGGGGAAGTGGGAAGGACAAAACCTATATTCAAAAACCTGAGAACAGAGAGTGGGTTTTGGTTATCGAGGCGATTAATAGAACAGGTCACTTTATTCGCCCAGTGGTGATGTTTAAAGGGAAAGATGTTCAAACATGATGGTTCATGGCAGAGAAGGTCCCTGATTGGCTTATTACCACAACATCCAACATCGGCAAAAAAAACATTTACTCAGAATGAAGAGGCATTGCGTCCGAATGCAGGGAATGCGTCCAGCTTATCCAGTCCGCCCAGTCTGCCCTCTGAGGGCCCCAGTACAACCATTGTATCCCAGTCCGTTGGGTGTAAGTAACCCAACCCACATCCTGTCTGCCTGGTGCACCTGGATGGTCAAGAAGTCACATTTATAGCCTGAAGCATAGCCATGGTAGCCACCCATAGGCAGCTGTATTTCGGACCTATCCTTGCGACTGATAGCATCTACTCACGACAGACTACTTCACTATCGGGTAATGGTTTTTCAGATGAAAAAGGATCTTAACATAGGATGATTAATCAGCTATTGTCGGGTAACCACCCACAAGATACCTGTAATCTCATTATGCAAAACTTTCTAAGTTCTTTCGCATAACCTCCTCATCAACTCCGTAGAACTATTTGTCATTATGCACACTCAGCCAGCTATGTAACGGGGTCTTGGCACTGGACGTTAGTCCAAGGCACACAACGACAGAAAGGTCCTAAACGATAGCACTCGTTTAGCATGAGGGTTCGGAGATAACAATCTCAGGTCAAGGCTGATCGTGTAACGATAGATCAGGGTCAGGGTTCGTGGGTTCTTGGCGTGGAACTTGGATATCAGAATAGAAGAAGTTATATTCTGAAGTACAAGAGTTGTGAAAGAAATACCAGGTAGCGTAAAGAATTAAGGAAATAGGGGGCTTTTTTATTTTTTTTATTTTTTATATCATATATTCATTGTTACGGTACAAGAAATCGCATGGAGCGCTAGCTATGGCGAAAACAAAACCCAAAGGAAATAGGGGGCGAAGCTCCCTCTTATATAGAAGGAAATCCTAGCACAGCCTTTGCCGCCCGACTCATACCCCAGTATGAGTCGCATATCCGCGTAACCAAGGAAACAATACAATTTGTCGTAAACCTTACAAAGGCAATCCCTCATAGCAACCGTGTAACAAAAGAAAGAACACCAAAGTTATCCCAACACGTATCTCATCAGGGGACCGTGAGAGCAGGGCCCTCTCCAGGGCCGAAGTCCCCTGAGGCCTATTCCGGATCCTCCGGTAATGGTCCAGGCTTAAGTGGGTACCATTCATGGAACTCGTCAACTGTTCTTAGCTTGTTGATCGATTCAGCTGGCTCCCATGTCATTTCGTCGTAGCTTTCCCATTTCACCTGATATCGAAGTTGGTTCCTGACGAACTTGGAATCCAAAACCTCCTGAACCTGCCACTCTTCTTCTCCTTCAACTTCCACAGGTGGAGGTGGTGGGATTATCTGTCCTTCGAGTGGATCGTTGGCTGCCAGGTCGAACAGTGACACATGGAAGACGTTGTGTATCTTCATAGTATTCGGCAATTCCAGACGGTAAGCGTGTGTTCCGACCCTGGCTTTGACCTCGTAGGGTCCATGACGCTTGTTGTCCAACTTCCGTGAAGGTTGTCGTGTCCTAATGTTTTTGGCGTTCAGCCACACTTTATCACCGATTTGGAAGGAGGGAGCTGGGATTCTATGTCGGTCAGCGTTTTCCTGTTGCCTTTCTTGAGCATAACCCATTTCAGTTCTAAG
>Ga0307509_10000472_pt1 | contig 68037 bp, 84 predicted proteins | sample 10_EM_MG_FD_202245 | JGI IMG/M metagenome (GOLD analysis project Ga0307509, IMG submission 202245) | Populus trichocarpa ectomycorrhiza microbial communities from riparian zone in the Pacific Northwest, United States - 10_EM | ecosystem: Host-associated > Plants > Roots > Unclassified | place...
TTTAAAATATTTTCCAGTCCCCCCCCCCCCCCCCCCTAACTAAGTTAGCAGGAGACTTGCGGTATCATACCGGTAAGGATCTCTAATTTTCCCCATATTATCGGTTTTTTTAAGTTTTAAAGGAACCAAACATGCGATATAATACTAGATTATATTATTATATCCGCCCATGAGGAGTTTCGAAAAGTACTAGATTGATAAGTCCTGGTAAGGGAGATGGGATGGACAGGTATATACTGGGCCATGGATTTTCGTAGAGAGTCGTTGTATCGGAAGTATGGGGTGAGTGAGTGAGTGACCGAGCAGTTAGCAACCTTAACGAAAATAAAGCAGGCAGGAGAACAATTTCATCATCCCAACACTAGTAAGTGAAGACGAGGAAGAAGCATCCACCAAATGAACAACTTTACCTAAGATACCATTATCAGACAAACGATGCATTATCAACCGGAAGGAAGGCCTCTGCCGCGACAACGAACTCCTCATTAGCAAGAAAGTAAGAAAGAAGGAGGGGGGAATGAAGAAGGCACGGAGAGTATCAGTAGTATGTGCGAAATTAACCAGTAGCAAGTCCAGTATACCAAAAGCAAGGACTCCCATAACAAGAAGCATCCCACAACAAGACCAGTAACTCACACGGCAAAAAAAAAAAAAAAGGCTTTGGGGAAAGGTAGAACAACAGTATCACACTTTGGCGATATATCAGTCTACCCTTGCAATTTGCCACATGAGCCACGTTAAGTTAAAGGCTTCTCAAAACGACCTATAATACTTTCCTCACCCCCTCAATTCCTGCTAGCGCTGTTGGGACTCCCATAGTAGAGGAGCAGATTGTAGACCAAAAACTACGCTGGAACTCCAAAGCTATTTTATATAGAATAGCAAACTGGAGGAGTTACTCCCCCCTCTACAATAATCATGCCATCTCACTATGACCCCATCAGCGGTGATATTATACCAATACCAGTCACCACGAACCTACTCCTTCCCATGACCCCCCGGCCCTTTCCATTCCACACTCCCATCCCATCCCATCCCACCACATCCCTCAAGTCGGAAACTCATTCCAATCCTCCACATCCATCCGCTCCGGTCGCCAAAACACGAGTCTGGGCCGGGTACCTGGTTAAATACGTAGGGTAGTGGGGGACCGATGCCACGAGTGAGAAGCCATGACATCAATTAAAAGAACAGGGGAACAAAGGAGGGCATAACAGACAGGAGTAAGACAACCTACCATAGCACATCAGTCATAGAAGCATACAGCACCATCATACACCACATCCACAGAGACTCCCACACCTACTGTAACTTACCCGCCCTTCCGACAAAGCGGCTACGGTGCAACGGTGGAATACTTAAATTATCATATTATTCGCATACTCTCGCGGAATACTCTGCAGTATCCAGATCCCATACCATGTTCTCAATTCCCCAAGTACGGTACTGTACTATCCACCACCGCCACGAAAAAACAGAAAGCCGGAGTCTCCATACTTGGCTTTTTGCTCCAACATAACCTGACCCGACCCTACCAGTAGAGCATCATACTATAAATTCTTCCCTCTTGCACAGCGGTGTGATCATTTTTCCGCTTCCGTAGCTCGGCAGACTGACCGACTACCGTAGCTAAATGTCACGCGCGTTCCAGGCTACAAGTAAATATTTACCAAAAAGTCCCTTATTATCTGGTATGGGTATCATACTAGATTTTGCGTATGTACTATACGCCGGTTGCGGGGTAAGCCGAGTGGAGATGGGGGTACTGAAACGGTATGGCGAAGCGGAGCGGAGAGGGGCTGGTAGTACAGTGCTAGTACAGTACTCGTACAGCACACTTGCAATTCCAGCGACTCTTCCAGGTGGGTAATAGAAATACTGGTAGGATTACAAATTAATCCAACTTATCATACAGTAACACACCTCAAGTTCATCATCCCACGAGCCTACATACTACAATTCCATAACCATAAATCCAGCACACCGCACACCGCACACCACCAAATGTCCACCACCACCACCACCCCCCTCCCCGCCCACAAAACAAAACACCTCGACACCCTCCACTACCCAATCCCAAACACACCACACATCCTGACCCTAACCCAATCCCAGGCCCAATCCCCCACCACCCCCGCCTCAACGGGAACAACCCTCTGGCTCTCCTCGCAACTCCTAGCCTACCACCTCCTCGCCCTATTCCCCCGCCACAACCACACCCACAACCACAACCAACATAATAATACCAGTAGCCACCGCCCCCGCCCCCGCAGCCGCGGTCGCGGTCGCGCAATCGACCTAGGCGCCGGCACGGGCCTAACCTCGCACATACTATCCTACCTCGGCTTCCGCGTCTGCGCGACGGACCTGGCGCAAATCGCCGGCACGATCCTCGGCGAGAACGTTTCCCGGAATGCGGACTTGTTGGCCGGCGTCGCGGGTGCTTCTCCCATCTCCGTTCGCGCGCTGGATTGGACCGCGTCGTCGCTGCCGTCCCCGTCATCCCTCTGGGATTTTGGCGGTGAGGAAGAGGAAGAGGAAGTGGAAGTGGAAGTGATTGTGACGGCAGACACATTCTACAGGCAGGACCTTGTGCGCCCGCTCATTCTTACCATCAAGGCTCTGTGTATTGCCTCGGCGCGTTGCGCGCGGGGTGGGAGTGGTGGAAAGGAGGGGAAGAGGTTTCCGCTGGTTCTGGTGGCGGTGGAAGTCCGGGATCGGGGGCTTTTGCAATTCGCGTTGGAGGCTGCGGCGCGGGAGGGGTTCGAGTGTCGGAGGGTGGGGGATGGGCGGGTTAGGAAGGGGTTGGAGGCTGCCGGGGTGCGCTGGGCGAGGGAGGAGTGGGATGGTGGGGAGGTTTGGCGGTGGGTTTTTAAGGGTGTATGAGTAAGTTTGATGCACTTTTGGAGAGCGGAAAGGTGGATGTAGTGGGCTAGGAGCTAGGTATATAATCTCTCAGCAAGCATGCGTTGCGATAAGGCACCCGCATCATATCATCACCCTGATGTACACATCAAGTGCCTACCAAGTAATACACCTACCCAATTTCCCCAATTTCCCTAACAATCTAGTAGTACTGTACCCCACGGGGTGAACACCAGCACTTGATTTCCACCAACTCACAAGTCACAACACATCACGACACACCGATACCGAATACTTCAGAAAAAGGGATATCATTGGAAAAAAAGCAGCAATCCGCCTACAACAAGCTTACGGTAGCTAACACCCGAAGAGATCCGAGATCCGAACTCTGCCTTCCGAGCATCCTCCCCCCTCCACAAAGCAAAGCAGCAAGATGCCTTTGAAAGGCGACAAGAGAAAGTACAAAAGACGGGTATGAAAAAAAAGCCATGAATAAAACGAGCTTCCAACAGTGACCTTAAATGCCACCCAGAAGCCACTGATAATCGCCAAATAGAAGCCTAGAGAATCGCTAGCAAACCACCAAATTCTAGTTCCAAATAGCGATGCATTGCATTTCAACCTCTTCCTCCACCATCTTACCCACGTCCAGATCCATCCTCTCATCAATGGTCCCAACCTCGGGAACAGACATCTCAAACCCAGCCAGAGCCTTGCCCTTGGGTTCGATAGCATACCTGCACTGGGTCATAATTCTATTCGCCGCGTCGAGAACCCTGGAGTGGATATCCCCACCAGTGAGATGAGTGCCGGATTTGCACACGACGAGGAGACGCTGCGGGTTGGCTTCGGAATTATCAGCCCAGAGGCCATCGATCGCGACTTTGATGGAATGTTGAGGGATGGGAGTGTAAGCCGGTGGCAGCATCAAAAAGGCCGGACGCTCAGGGGAGAAGCGGATGTAGATGACGTCCTCGGTATCAACGTGGGGGGCCCAGAACGAAGGGTGGACCTGTAAACCGTTGGAAAGAAGGATGGTAAACTTGGAATTCTTAGGAAGGCCGAGTTGGATCGCAGTATTGACGAGATCCTTACCACCAAGACTGGAATCAGCAGCGCAACAAATATCGGAGGAGGGAGCTCTATGAGTTACATACAGCATACGCAGCAACAGCCTTGCGTGGGACAGACCAAGAAGTGCTAATCTCACGGGCTGGAGGAAATTCGCCCCGCTTCTTACCAACATAAGTGACAATGGCGACTTTATCTTTAGAGGCAATCCCGAAGTGGTGGTGGTGGACTTTGCCACTATTGTCGTCGATGTCCAAGACCGAAATGGTTGGAGTAATAGTGCGTTGCGGTTCAATGACCGGGGATTGGAGGAGGGGGGTAGACGGCGGGGGATTAACCCCTGCAGTAAAGAATTCCATAACGCCCATGTTAAACATAGCGGAATAGGTAACCGAGTATTATTATTTTTAGGAGTAAGTTGTGGATAGGAGGCGATGAGTCGTGATTAATGATGAGGAAGATGGAAGGGAGGGGAAGGAAGATTGGAGAAAGGAGAGGAGGTAGGAGTGAGGAAAAGAAGACGGTCCTCGGTGGAGGGGGCGTAATAGTATGGGGTAACACCCTTCATTTTTTTTTCCTCTTTAAGCCCGCCTGTTTGCCTGGAGGGTGGGTGGAAATAGAATTGAGTGCTCCGATGTGCCCTCGAGTGAGATGTTGTGGAGGGCTTCGTGGCTAGGTCTACGCAACACGGTTTGTGGTTTATCCCAACAATCCATTTTGAAGCTCAGTAGAACTAGTTTCACATTCCCACGGCGGCATCTATTTTTAATAATCATTTTATTGCTACACCACTGGTTAAAATGATAAACACTTGAGCTTCAAATATATAAACAGGAAAATCAAAAACCGCAATACCCGGACGGAATCAGTCTCAAAAGCTCATATGGCAACTTTTCAGGCCACCGTAACTAATTAGGTAGACTATCCTAAAAATAAAAAAAACAAGAGAAGAGAAGAAAAAAAGGCGCACATCAACATGGGAGGTCCCCCACATCAAAGATTAAGTAGAGAATTGGTTCGACGGAACATATCCATACCCGAGCACTTCCACGCACACTCACTTAGCCCATCCCACGAATCCACTCCATCATCAAACTTTCTCCCACTCCACGCTTCCCTCACTAGTTCCCGCACTCCCACTGGCACTTCCAACCCCACCGAGACCCATAATCATCCCCTCCTCCTTTCTTCCCCCATTCCCGTTCTTTCTCGTTGAACCAAGCATCCAAGAAACCAGCCCATCCGGCATAGCCTTGCCAAGCACCTCATAAATCATGCTCCCGCATCCAACCCTCCAAACACTCCTCGGCTTCTCATCTGTAAGCGCATCAAACACCGCGAGATGCAACTCCCTCAAACTAGACCCCTTGATCCCGGCGGGTCCGCTATTCCCGCTCTTTTGGGACAGCGCAATGTAATTCCTTGCATAAGCGACGCGAGCGGGGGCGGCCCAGGATAGGATTTCTGCTCTGGTGGCGTTGATGCGGTCTTGTTGCTGGCGGGCCATCATTGCGCTGCAATCGAAGGTTCCGAGTTTGAAGTGGCAGACGTCGACGCCTAGTGGCGCCAGTTCGCGACGGAGGGAGGTCACGAGGCCACCGAGAGCCGTTACAGCTACCGTCTCGGGAGCGTGGAAAGGCGGTGAGAGGGGGGATATGACGTTTGGAGTTAGCAAGAGAAGGCGGGAGTGAAAGTCGCAGAGAACCCTAAGAAATGATTTTGCCGTAACCACTGTTGAGAGGATTTTGATGTTTAAAGTATTGGCCCAGAGGTCTATTGGGGTGGTTTCTACTGGGCCAGTTGGGTAGGTCAAATCTGGGATCAGGATCACACCAGCGAGATTGAGATTATGAGGGTGAGCTCCCGGGAAGGCTTGTACCGGAGTAGATAGGTAGGTAGCGAATTTTTCCACGGCCGTTTGAGCGTTCTCAGTCTGTCACAACTCAATTGGTTAGCACAGGCCGAGCATCATCACAATAAATCAAGAGAACGCACATCAAGAATATCGATATTCAACGGCTTAATATCGCTCCTGCCTTCATTGGCAACAACATGTTCATCCTCGATGCTATTGACGACAACATAGACAATAAACCCCCTCCTCTCCAAATCCAAAGCCAAACTTCTGGAAATTGGATCATGTGGACTTCCCCCAGCAATCACTACATCACCCTCATAGTCCCACAATCAGCCATCCCGATCCCATTCCAAGGAAAAAAACAAAAACACAGAAAGAGAATCAATTACCAACAACTTCCCTCCTCCCCCCATTCCCCGCCTTCTTAGCTCTCCTCCTCTTCTTATCCTTCTTCCTCTTCGAATACCCATACCCAGTAGCCCCCACAACCGCCACAACACCAACTGCAACCATCGCGAAAGTCCACTTATTCCGATTCCACCATCCGCCCCCCCTCCCAGCGCCGACCGCGTTGAGCATTCTCTCGGGAACGGGCACATGCTTGGGTGTGGGGCGCGCGGACTCGGGAATCCATTCAGATTTTGAGAGGGTATCGCGGATAGTGCCGGCAAGCGAGTCGGCTTGCTTATCGATTGCGTCGGCGACGATAAAGGAGTAGGTTTTTAGGGAGTAGAAGAACTCGTTAATGGAGTCGGTTGGTTCTCCGGACATTTTTTCCTCTCTTATTTATTTTTGTTTGTTGTTGTCAGTGGTGGTAGCGATAGGGAGGAGAGGTGACGGAGGCAATGATGGTGACGACGATGGTGGAGATATAGGAGGAGGGGTAGATATGATTGATAGGATAAATTAGGATAGGGACGGACGAATGAAGGTTAGATGAGGACTTATAAGCTCTTGTGATAAAAGAATGATGTCAAAAAATGCCAAGGGTTTACAAGAGGTGTAGGCAACCCTAATCAGATGCGGCTTAGCACCTTCATTTAAAGTCACTCGGGGAGGAAGGTCTAGAGTGCTTCGTCCCAATACGAGCAGTCCAAGAACTACGGTATCATACAAGTAGATTCACTATACAAGCACGCAACCTCTAAAGAACCAATTTGTTCGACATGAATTGCCTCCTCCTACCCCTTCCTCATGCCAGTCTATTATCAAGGTACGCCTACAAAAAAAAATCACAATGCGCTTGCAACAAAACCGGCAAAAAAAAAATAAACAAATAAATGAAGCTAAACAAAGTTACTAACTATTTCCATCCCGGGGGGCTGTGGTGAAAAATGAGCGAAAAAATAATTTACTAGAAACCAATAGAGTGTAAAACCATTGAAAAAAGAATAAGCGGATGAACATCATCTGCGTAAAATAACAAAAAGAAGAAAAAGTGTAAGAATGTTCATCTGGCCAAGAGCTTGAAGAAAAGAACAAAAGGTAAAAATACATCGGAGAACCCAGGTTATCAAGTTATGGAAAAAAACAAACCGGTAAGAATAAAAGTACCTAGTGGTACGTAAAAATGAAGGCCACTGGCGAAGAGGTAAAGCAAAGGCAGGAATAACAGGAGTCAGGAAAATGTTATCAGACGAACAAAAAAAAACTCGTCAGTATCACAAAAGAAATGCAGGGAGACCAATCAGAAACTAAGAGTAGGGGGAACGTAGGGGAAAAGGGGAAAAGGTGGGGGGGAAGTTTGCAGTGTTCAAACACCTTTCCCATTTTATCGGGAATGAACGATATAGGAGGATAGGAGGACAATCACTTCTTCTTGCCGCTACCGCGGTTCTTCTTTGCGGCCTTCTCCTCTTCATCAAGGTACTTGTCCTTCCAAATCCAACTATTACCGACCATATTGACACCCTTAGCCTCAGCCATACGGTAGAATTTGGCGGACTTCTTGAGGTCTTTCTTACAGCCTACACTATTGGCGTAGCAGAAACCTGCTTCAGAAAGCGCGTCTGGGTCTCCCCATTCTATTTTAGTCAGCTAATGGTTGAATATGATGGCCTGAGAAGGGTGAACATACTGCCTGCAATCTCGAAGCATCTCAAGGCCAAGCCCTGGTCCTTCTCAGTCCCCCATCCATTCATATGACTAACTCCCAACTCGTAAATGCTCAATGCGAACTGAGCTCTTCTTCCCTTTTTCTCAATGTAGTCGACACTCCCGCCAGCCTGCTCGTCATCTGCAACCTCAGAACTCGCTAACTCTGTAACCTTCTTCAACCACATAACACCTTCTTTTTGGTTCGCTTTCATACCCCATCCATGGCGACATGCAAGCGCAAAGAGGAGCATACCAGTTGGGTGCCCAGCGTTTGCAGCAAGACGTAGATGATACGTGGACTCTTGGAGAGAGCCGGATTCGTGAAGGTCGATGCCAAGTTGTACATGTTCATCAGGCAACATAGTAGCAGATGGAGGTTGTGAGCTGTTGGAGCGAGAACCGGGAGTACGGGGCGAGCAAGGAGAAGTAGCACCAGCAGAACGTCCTCTAGTCTCCACCGTCGGCGTAAGAAACCCGATGTGAGGAGACAGGGAAGGTGTGGGACCTGTTTGTGGGGAACGCCTCGGGTCCCGAGGAGGCGGTGCTGGTTGGAGGAAAGTCCGAGGTGGTGAAGATGGAGAAGGAGGCCTATCAACGGTAGTTGTCGAACTCGCGGCAGTGCGGGGTGAGTGTGTTTGTTGATAGACACTTTGGCCAGGATATCCGCCGGCGTCTTGGAAGATAACGGAGTTGCGTTCAGGCTCTCGACCACGAGGTAATGCAAACTTGGAATAAATGTAAGTAGGAACCGGACCCTTGGCGTCTTCAGTGGGATCCCCAGAGATACTGACAGGTGTTGGCAAGGATTGCTCGCCTGGAAACATTGGAGATTGTTCAGGAGACAGGCGTTGTGGAATATCCAGAAATGGTGAAGGTTGCTCAGAATCAAGAGAAGGACGGCTGCTGAGAGGCCGAGAAAAATTAAACGCGGGTTTCTGAAGTAGGGTGCCCCCAACTGAATAAACAGAGGGCGCATCAGACCTAAAGGAAGACTGGCTCGCGGAACGTGTCATTTCATGGCCATCCGTTCCACCGTAGGGAATCAAAGGGTCGCGAGTCAAAGGTGCAGAAGGAGGGCCGAAAGTAAGAGAGGATTCTGCACCAATTGAGTCGGGGGAGCTTGCTCGGAAATCAGAAATCATGGGGAAAATACTCAATAGTGCCTGGGCGGGTGACGCTGTCCTTGGAGCAAGTTGGGGCGAGTAAGACCTGTGCACTGATTCCAAGGAATCTGTCCTCGATGGCCGCTGAAATTCAGCATCACCAGAGCCTTGCCGGTATGGTAGATACTTAGTCACAGAATCATTCGAGTCTTCTCTACGAGGACTACGAGGATAAAACCTGCGATCAGAGCCTCTAGAGTCATTTCTATGCGGATACAACCTCTCGCCAGAAGCTTGTCTAATAGGAGGTGGGAACTTCCCGGATTCCGCAGAACCTTGTCTGGAAGGGGCGCTATAGCCTAAAGGCGAAGATTTAGAGTCCTGTCTGTAAGGTATGTATGCCCGGGCCGATTGGCTAGGCTGAACTAGCTGCGTGGGTGGGCCAGACGGACCAGGTGGAATCACAACTGTCAAATCCTTTGAATCTTTTCTCATCGGAAACTGTTGCTCTGCTTCCAAAGGTTGTCTGCCAGGAGGGCGGCGATTACGGGGTGGGGGTTGCGATCTAGACCTAGCATATGCGGACGCATTGTCCTGACCAGCCATATCACGTTGATCTTGACCCCTCCCTCGCTGTCTCTCATCCGGGCCACGCTGTCTACCGTCGGGCCCACGTTGCCTCTGGCCCGGGCTATGCTGCCTTCCGTCAGGACCCCTCTGCCTGCCGCCCGGCCCTGGTGGGCCCGGTGGTCTGCGTTGCCTTTCCTCTGGATTGCGTTGTCTTTCCTCTGGATTGCGCTGTCTTTCCTCTGGATTTCGCTGTCTTCCCTCAGGTCTCGGTGGCCCAAGTTGCCTATCCTCCGGAGCACGGCGTTGTGCGGTTGCTCCCGTAGGCTGATTATCCACATGTAGACCACCACGAGCACCAACACTTCCAGGTCCAGGTCCCATCCGATCCGCTTCCCTCCGCTGCCTCTCATCCTTAATATGCCCCACTATCACCGGCTTTAAAGAACTCCTCTCCACATCCTGCTCCTTAACCTCGTGGCGTCCCTGTATCTGTTGTAGATTTGGCGGATTACGAACGGGATTCAAGAACCCGCTGATCAATGTGAAATTGCTATCCCTAACGCTTGTCGCCCCTGACATAATGCTATCCCTATCCGACTTCCCATCATCCGAAGCTGCATCAGAAATCATGCTGAATCGAGGGTGAGAAGACGTAGGTCTGTCTTCAAGAGCTGGCGTAGCGAGCTGACGATCACCCATGACCCCTAGAGTCGGAGTAGTAGCAGCAGCACCAGGGGCAGGCAGGGCGGCATTCCCCCACCATCCCCCCCTCTCCACCTCTGGGGTCTTCCCCACCGAACGAGACCTCGCTAGAGTTCCCAATGTCCCCAGTGTCCCCGGGTTGCTTCCTGCCCGCCTCAGAGAGCGGTGAACGGTTAGTGGGCTTAGCCCAGCTGATCCGGCCCTCTCGGACCCCATCTGCTTTTGCAGCATTCGTCCTCGATTAATTAGATCATCCAGAGGGGAAACTTGTGGTGTATACTCGCCAGCGGCGTGGTCGGTTAGGAGGGTTGGGGATGGAGCCCCCCTGCGTAAAGAAGGACGGCCCTGGAGAGGCTGCATTTCGGCGGTGTATAGCCGTTGCTGCAAGGAACGAGATTCAAAAATGGGTTTGTCGCAGCTTGTGAGGGAGGACCGAATCCACAAAAAGGGAAGCGAGGGGGATATGAGCCAAGGAAAGAAAAATTAGAAAATGTACAAGAAAAGAATTGAGTCCCAACGACGGTAAAATAGAATTGAAAAGAGACAAGTCTGAAAAGAATGAAAGTCGAAAGTTGTTTTTTGACAGTGGGTATTTTGGCTTTGTTCAAGGTTTAACGAGCGTGTACGATCTTTGCCAGATCGTGAAGTTTACAAAACAGGAGGTATTAACAGAGCGACTGCATCGCAGAATAGCTTGAAGAGAAGAGGGGAGAGTTTCGGCGCAGTTTGCTGCGAGGTGAGGCTTCAAACTCCAGCTGAGAGTTAGCGGTACGGAGCTACAACGGGTGTTGAAGTTGCAAATGAACGTGAGAACAGAGCAGTACAGATAGCGGAAGCATCGAAAGACGCGATAGTCGGATCAAAAGAGCGTATCTAACGGTGCCTGCGCCGTGGTCGGAAGGACTGCGGAGGACTGCTAGGGCAAAGAGAAAGAGAAAAGAAAAAAGGGAGAAAGGGAGAAAGGGAGAAATAACGAGGGGTGGTAGTTTGCTGAAGGAGGGGTGTAAAGAAGGGAGAAGGGAGGTTGAAGGAGAAGTATTGCACCAGCACAGCACTCGTGCGCTGCTTCCACGTTAGGAGGTTCGCCACGGCAACTGTTAAGGGTACATACAGTACTAGTACGGTACAGGGTGCAACTCCTTCAATGATGGAGTAGACTATTATACCACGAGCGTTAAGAGTGAACCGACTAGGGCTCGGGAACGAGGAGTAAAGAAAGATTAACAACCAACCAACCAAGTGGTTAGAATACGCGTAGGGGTGTAAGACAATACGCTCAGGTACAATGAAGCACAAGTTGAGTGGTCAAGAGAGCCTGAGAAGATGGAATGGAGGGAGATGGACTATCATACTGAGGGAAGGGGGAAGTTTAAGGGAGGCAGCAAGAGCATTCCAGGGTACAATAATCCTACCGAGTACGCCATAGGCACAGTAGAGTAACATCCGCTGTTCAGTTGGCCTCCTGCCTCTCATCATGATCAACCAGCGTTCTCCTTCTTCCACGAGTCAAACAGTTAGGTGCCATACCTGACAGCATTACTCGAGTAGTGGTTCAGGGACCTTCCCCGTCATAAAGGTTACACTTGGGGTCATTGGCTGGTGGCACTCGACTACTTTACGCGTTTTATTGCACTTTTTACCTTCACCCGAAGCCCGAACAAGTGCAATCCTCCGATTTCAGTAAGTATCATACGTGCAATATCATACGCCTTCGCCGTGGCCCTGAACCAGTTTTGATATTTGAGCTATGCAGGGTACTGTATAAGCCCGTGGTCCAACTTGCAAACATGTTAAACACCTGTAATGAGATGGGAGCCATCGTGGGATCTCAACCAACGATTCGAACCTTTCCGTATTCCTGTCACTGATACCCAGCTGAGAAACACCCCACCAGTATCCCTTTCTCTTCCTGGATACTTGAGTACCGTACTCGAGTATGCAGACAGTACCCATCCCGTAAAGGGGATGAAGTCCAAAACTGGGATAAGTAAATTAGCGGCTAACTGATTCACCCCCATATTAGTTACTTAATCTACTCGAGTAGTGTACTGGCACGCCAAGTGCACTCTATATCCTCTTTGGGTCCCTCTCCCAGCACCCCGTTTCAGAAAGAAAGAAAAGGAACCAGGGCTCCTCGCTCGTCCTCCCCCCAGGCATTCACCGCCATCAAAAGGTGAGAATTTAGCAAAGGTATCGTCACTTTTAATACCCACCTTCTCCACATATGTGCCGGTATTTCGCGATTCACCCCAAAGATCCGTACTCCAAGAGGAAGGACAAATCCGCCCCCAACTAGAACCATCGTTTCATTCTCTGCGGGAGGCTGTCATGCTCTGTAGATCAAGACCACACTGTAATCTCGTAAATGAGGGTGTGTGTGCAAAGGCATAGAAAAGAAAATAGGAAAAGAAAAAGAAGGCACCAATACGTACCTGAGCCAGGGCAAATACCGGTAGAGTGGAGAGAAGCAGAGAAAGGTGTCGGCAGTGAGCGGAAGTTTTTCCGTTAATTTTGGCTTGATTGAAGGATTTTGGGCCGCGTCGCATATCTCACAGCATGAAAGCAGTTGGGAGGGGTTGTAGCGCCCGTGGTTCTCAAGATGGCGCGAGAGGGAGAAAAGCAAAAAGGGACCAATTTCGGAAAATGCAGAACCTCATCTCATCTCATCTCATGCAATAAAGTGTTTGCGGGTCGGACTCTGCCAATCATATTACAGGGCCCTGAAGAATTCTAGCAATTCTCCTCGTCTGGCAATTGTCACTTCCACAAGCGATATGGCTGACCAGGCGACTGCGCTTTATGGTTATACTACCGTACTTGCACTAGCACTAGTACTTGTAGATCGGGCAGGGTAGAGTAGGCCATGCTTCGCTCAGGAGAAGGGACCACAGTAATCCGATCACAGATTGCTGGCCCGTACCGTGATGACACAATATTTCCCCGTGGGTTCAGTGGAAGGACAGTACCGGTGTGATACCGTAGAAGAGGAGGAGGAGGGATATCCGAAGAAATTTGACCTTCCCATCCTTCGATACCGTACCAGTAGGGTATCGTACCTAACAAAGACCGGTAGGCATGTCTATCGAAATGGAATACCGATACGGTACCGTAGCCGCGCAGAGTGCAACAGTTTCAGAAAAAACATGGGTATGGGAACTTTCCATCAGGTCAATACAGGCGGCCCCCTTTTTTCTGGAATACCACCACGTGACGGCCATTTCAATCAAACAGGACGAGAGGTTAGGGCTTCGGTTTTTCACGTTCGGAGCCCAAGTCCTCGGGTGGAAGATAAGCGTGCGGCTATCATGCACGGAGGGAAAACACTGCAGACTCGGTTGAAACAAAACAAAATACACACAACGCCTCGCTGGGAGCGACAATCGCAGCGTCCTAGCATATCTATCATCGACTCCAGTTGCTTTATCAGTTCACCCGATCGAAATATTGGGTGCTCGAGTTTTTACGGCGACATGAAAACAAGCTCCGTTTGCCTGGACAAGCATGGCGGGCTTGCACCTCTCCACCGACTGCCCCCCAGCTGGCCGGAATAATGCCCACCGGCAATGGAGGTTGATATGGTATGGCTGACTCTTTGGTATTGACGCAGCAGACTTGAACCCTCTACTTGGGCCATGCCCCCACTCATACAAGTGGTCGTGCATCCAGGGTATTTCAGCCGCAGAAAGGGAAAGTATTGGAGCGAGAAGGACCCCTTTTGCGTGAGATTCTATGAGTCCCAGGATTGTCTTCAGCCTGCGGGTGGCAGGTCCACAAGAGATATGATATACGGTAAATATCTTATGTAAGCAAGAAGCTGGCGGAGGAGAGGGAAAGTGCAAGTTCACCCCTCAATGAAATTCCTTCCCACATGCAAGCCACAGCTCAAATTCACAACTTTTACGCATTCTGTAGCTTCTAGGACAGATGACTGAGAATTCCATGATTGGTGCCACGAACTCACCCTCACCCTCCCGCGCCATAGACAGGAGGGCCTGAATTAGAAAAAGGTAAAAGGGTCCCAACCGTTTACGGTCCTCACATTCAGCCCGGTCTGGTACCGTATAGCTCCAAAGCAAGCAAATATCATACCCCCAAACAGTCCACTCTACCGGTACTGGTACTTGTACGGGACAGTACGGGACGGGTACGGTATATAGCCAAGTATACCGCTGCTGATGATGCCAGGCTGTTGTTGTCTGTGGGTAACTTGGAAACACCTATTCAAATTATTGGCTCCCTAGCCGGAAGAATGTGCGCTCACACTCTTCCCTTCCCAGCAGTGGCCAGAAGGGCATAAAATCGAGCTCCCCCATACCAAGCAATGGCGAGCAATGAGTCGCATTTGCCTTTTGGTTCAGTCGTTGGTTGAGGATGTTGCAGATGTGGCTTGTGACTATCAGCCCTGAAAAGCGCACTTTGCTGTTTTCATCTCCCGAGTGACTGACTCCCACCTATTACAGTAATTCTGTGCTCCTTTTAGCCCTCTCCCTCCCATCCAATATAGGTACTAGGATAAATGTACTGAATTAGCATCCCATGTCACTTTTCCCCATCCTGCGGTGTCAACTCCGGCTGAGCCACCATACACCCCAGTGTGCGGGGAGGGAGGATCTGCCATAGCTTAAAATCCCTTCTTTTCACTCTTTCCCACATTTCCATTCTTTCGTTTCCATATAGCTTAATTTTGCCTTCCCGAGCGACGGGCAAAAACCAACCAACCGGTCTCCTACCTCCTGGCCTCGGGACATCACCACTCAACAGTGCAGCTCAATCCTAACCAGCGATAATCTAAACAGGGAGAAGAATCCTTCAACCGCTACCACGATGAAGCTCCTCGGCGTGGGCTCCCCCTTCGATCCGACGAATCGCTTCCAAACATCTAGCATTCTCTCCCCCGCTGTGCTCGCCTGTGCCCGGCTGCTGATCGCGTGCTACATCTTCGCCGCGCTATTTTACCGCATCGCCCGCTCCGCCGTGATCGACGGGTCGCACGCTACGCGGAATAGCTTTTCGTACTTTACAAACTTGACGTACTGGGGGCTTGGTTGCTATTTTGCTGTCGCGGCGGTGCACACGCTTGTCTATGCGTTTAGTGGGAGGGCTCCGTTGGAGAGATGGCCTAAGGTGTTGCAGTTTTTGCATAGTTTGCTATATACTACTATTATTACATTTCCGCTTTTGGTGTGAGTAGTGGCTCTATTAATCTCTTTTTTTTTGGCCAATACCCACTCAGTTCCTCTTTGGGAGGGGGATCTGGGCGAGTGGATGGATGGGTGGATGGGGGCGATCGGGGAATACCCATGCGGGGAGTAATTTGTGGGGGAATCGGAGAAAGAAGGAAGAAGAAGAAGAAGAGGATGCACGCTGACTACGTTTTGTGGTTTTTTTAGAACGGTGGTATACTGGGTCATCCTGGCACCTGATGAGAACCCATTTATTACTAGATATTCAGCATGGAGCAACGTGATCCCCTCCTCCTCCCCCTCCTCCTTCCCTACCAGCCAACCAAACTAACCCCCCCCTAGATATCCTTTCATGCCCTAAACTCGGTCTTCGCGGCCTTTGAAATTCTCATCCCCCGCACCGAGCGCCCACCATGGATACAAATTCCCTTCCTAATCCTGATCCTAGCCGGCTACCTGGGCGTCGCCTACATTACCAAGGCAACCAAGGGCTTCTACACCTACTCCTTCCTCGACCCGGGCAGGAAGGGTTCCGGCACCGTTGCCGCGTACGTCTTTGGCATTCTTGTAGCTGTCTGTGTGGTGTTTGTGATCATCTGGCTGATCATCTGGCTGAGACTGTTTCTGTGCGAGAAGGTGTTTGGCCTGAAGGGAAAGTTCTCGAGTAAGGCGCGGGGTGGAAGAGGTGATGGGTGGAAGGGCGAGCACGGAAAATTGACAGAGGTGAAGGAACTTCCTTGAAGTTGTACTTTGTTCGTTTCCGTTTGTATAGGAAGGGGTGAGTGGATTCAGGCACTAGTTTTGGATATGCTTGTCGTAATGTCAAATAGATTGTGCTATATTTCGCCCCCCCCCTCTTCGATATTGATTTATTTCCTGTAATTCGGGGGAGCAAGCGAGAGCTCCTAAGAGCCGTTGAAACAGATAGACAGGGGGGAACTTGAACCTGAGCACCAATCATACATACATACGTCCCACCCCCGCCCCTGCATTATACTTTACTCTCATAACCTATCTACCCGCGTAAAATTGCCCTCCCCATCCAAGCAACCTTCCAACCTATCTAGCACCCACCTCTCAAGCACGAAATCTCACTCGCTTCTCCCCACCCCCCTCCGCATATAACTTGTCATATCATACCCCCAGCGCCAATCCCCACCACCACCACACTCCGAAACCGCAAAACACCAAATATACCCCTATCAGCGCCATGTCAAACTCCACCATAGCCAACACAAAACAGCAACCCCCCGCAAGTTACAGTAACCTTGTCGCAATGCGGCTCCGATTCACCGTTCCGTTGACCTCTGGATAACTCCTACCGCGCCATGTTGCGCAACCCGGTAATAGGGAGTGGCATGGGTGTGTTTTTTGCCATTTATGTATCATTCCTGCACTCGGATGATTTCCTTATGATATTATTATGATATGTTTGCTTCAACTTGTGCGGCGGTGCCCCTGCTTTCTGCCCGTTCTTCTCTTTGGCTTTTTTTTCTCTTTCCCTTGATTGAGAGAGAGAGAGCGGTCTTGTCTTGTTTGCGTAGCGTAGCGTGGTTGGTAGTGAAGACCCTCCGAAAGGGAAGGGGCGGGGGGGGGGGGGAAACCATATCTTGTGGAGCGGTAGACTGGACTAGAGCACGGATCTCGGTGTGCTTGTTCAGAGCCCCGCAAATGGGAGAAGTGAGCGGTAGAGAGGGGGGAGGGGGGGAGGGGGGGGAGGGGGGGTAGAGCACACGAGTGAAAAATTACCAGCCTTTGTTACTCTTCTCCGCGCACTGTGAATTGGAGAGATAGACAGATATATTACACCCGAGTTTTTTTCCTGCTCCATCGGGGTGAATGTACGCCCTGCACGCATAGTACTCGCTGCTGACACTTTCATATCCGACCTACCGGAAAACTCTTCTTTCGGGCCCCGTTGTCTGTAGACTAGCTGGACGTTTGCCGGGTAGGGGTGGCACACACAAGCAGGTACATATAAGTCCCCGGAGACAGAGTCAGAGTGGTTGGAGGGTGAATAGCAGGGCTTAGTTCCTATATATAGCATCTTTTGTCCAAATAAAACATCGCAGCATCCCACCCTTTCGATTCTTTAATACCTCTTGTATGATGATACTAGATTTTTTCCCCCTTTCTTTTCACTATCACACAACGGTCAGAGTGGCAGCTATTATACCATCCGGATATGAATCCCTTCATCTCTGTCGGTCAAACGGGGGCAAGAGTTTTAGCAGAGGGCAAGTTTTTCTCGGGGAAAATGTCTTTTTTGTTTTTGATATGGTGACGTGCCGAGCAGGGTCTCGGTGGTAAAGTAAGAGGTAGAGAAGTGCGCAATAGGTCCGATTAGTCTGAGGGCGCGGGTAGTGAGATGGGTAGGTAACTTAGGGAGGTATGATAGGAAGAGAGAGGGCCCAACAGGTGACTTTCCGGTGATTTGGAGTATGTACCGATCTTCGGTGGGGAGTGTCGGTCGGAGTGATCTGGCTCATCTTCCGGTTACGAAGGGTGGATCTCTTGGGGGGGGGGGACGGTCTGTATCGGGTGTTGGTGGTTTGGGCGCTGCTGGAGTGCTGTAGAGTGCTACTGATGAGGACCGTTTCCCCTGGATCTACCGCCGGATGGGCAGAGTCAGGGGGAGGGGTGGGCTGAATATGGGCTTTGTTAGGAGTGCTGGTGGTGCGGGTATCGAGTGAGGATACCTGATTCTTACCAGTCCACGAGTTTGTTGGAGAAATTATTGATGGAGTGGGCCTGGGAACTTTTATTGATTATATTTTAAGCTATAGCTCTGTTAGCTATTACTATTACTATTATTGTTATTGCTGTTATTACTTTCATAAAGCTGTTAAAAAAATAGTCTAGAAAGTGGAGCTTGAGCTCGCTGATATTAAACCGTATAATTTGTTGAGAGGAAAAAAAGGGAAGGGAGGTGGGAGGGAAGATTATAAAAATGTGTGGTCTAGTTCTAGCCTAGTTCTCCCATAACCCCCACCTACTCGAGTACTGCCGCGAGTCCGGCTAGATCATATTGGCAGTGTTCTCTCCAGTATCCCACAAAGTCTCGTCTACATCCCAGCTATCTACTATCCCATCACTTCTCCCACCATCCAATAAGCACCCAACAAGCCCCTCCACCGTAGTCGCTCCATCCACACAAACAACCCCCAATCCACCTCTCCCGCCCCTAACAACCTCCAACTCCCCGTCTCCGTCCCCAACTTCGATCCCTTCCAAGTCCCCAGCAGCAAAGTAAACAGCGTCGGTCCTTCTACCGAGCTCCATCCGGAACTCCTCGGCCCATCTCAAACTCTTGGAAATCATCTCGGCTACCTTCTTCATCTGGTCCAACTCCTCGTCGTTATTGTCATGCCCGCCATTGCTGTCGCTGTTGCCCTTCCGGCGAAGGTCGTCTAAACGAAGACGTAGGAGTGCGACGTTCGCACGTTCATATTGCTGTTTCAGCGACCAGAGGTCTTCCGCTGCGTTTTCAATAGAGCTGAGGATATTCAGGGTTGTTTGCTGGGTCACAGGGAGGAGGGTAGTGAGGGTTGTTTGAATGTTGTAGAGGATGTTTTCGTGATGAGCTACTTCGAGCTCTAGGGCTGTGAATGCTTTGGAGAGGGTTGACAGTGGGGTTGGCGAGAGGGGGGTGATGGCTGGAGATTCGGCGGTCGTAGTAGTGGTTGGTGGGGTCACCGACTGTGGTGGGGTGGTACCGCTAGTGGTAAAAAATTGTTGGTCTGACATGTTTGTAGCAATTGCCTTTCGTGGATATAAGGGGATTGGTGTTTGTCTTGCTTGTGCTTTGTGTTGTGTTGGTTAGTTTTTGGTGGTTGTGGGAAGGTGGTGGGGGAGGAGGAGGAGAAGGAGAAAGGAGATGAGGAAGGTGGCAAGTGGCCTGGGAGAGATGAGATAGAGGGGGCTAGTTCTGAGATATGATATGTGCTAAAGAGGAGCTTTGTGTGTGGTTTGTGGTTTGCGTAAGCGGTTGAGGGTTTCAATCGCACAGGACAGAGTGATCACCTATGAAGATACCCTTGGCGATGACATTGGGAGAGCCCCAACTAGGGAGGAGAATACTGTAGAGAAGCAAACCCTCTACCCTCAGGCAAGGCCTTTTCGAGTCCTTAGACTTATTATCATAGCATATCACACCCCTTACATTGATCATTGAGCGTTTTATCGCTGATTTATACAATTATATTATTATATTTAAGCCCTGTTTGGCAAGCCCCCATATGAAAAATGCCATTTTCCCTAAAAACTTGGTTTTTGCCAAAACTCAAACATTTTCGACCAATATTATAGGTATTATATATAAAACCCCATAACCAGATAGTAGCTGCCATGCCTGCTATTGTAACGAAATGAAAAGTACGGTAGGAGGCCTGTAAGTTGAACTATAATCACCAAGGCTCAATTTTGCAATATTTCATTTATAATACAACAAAAAATGCCATAAAAGTCGGAAAAATGCCATTTTTCTTACGCACCAAACCGGGCCTGAGTACAGTATGTATGATACTATGATATCTCGATATCTCCGGGCACAGCCTAAAGGAGGCAGCTCCCAGCCTCTCTTTCTCTTTCCTCCCGCCCACAGGGATTTTTGCTAGCCCTTACCTAACTCTAAGTCTCTTTTCTTCTCACCCATGTTAGACTTAGAACTCCAATTCCCCACAAGCCGACTCTGAGCCACAAGCGAAACCGGAAAAAGCATGCACAGGCCAGTGCCTGCCTGAGAAAGCACGGCAATCGATTATACGAAATCTGGCCATTCGAGATCTACATAGCCAAAACCCGGAAACCTCCGCGATTATATCACACTACGTCACACAGATTCGTCCCCCCCGTCCAAATACTAAGCATGAGCTTTCCTCTGCGAGAAATCGCACCCTCGATAGGGTATCTCCTTTCTCTCTGCGCACGAGCACTACTCATTCGTTCTAAAACACATAGCTCTCAATAACGAAGCTTGCGATAGCCTACGTCAATTTTAATGACTTTCGCAAAACGATAACAGTTCTTGTTGAGCGGTCGAAGTTACGTGCTAATGGTCGTGAATCCCCTGGTGCGTTTCCATAATCCACACAAGGGCCCTTCCCTTCCCTTCCCACGAGCCGGGTTGGAGGACGGCTGGCTTCGGGGGGCATTCGATATTACTACGGTTTCATTGGACCGGAGAGGAGGAAGCGGAATGTATGTGATTTGTTATTATGTTGGGTACGGACAGGTGTCCGGTTGTGACCCGGACCCATTTTTCTCATTTGGCATGTGATCTTGGTTTTGGATATACGTGGGTGTGCAGGGCTTATGTTGGATTTACTGGAGAGGATTGAAGGGTATAAGAGCCGGGTGGGTCGCATGTAGGTGCTTGTGAAGGGCGCTGTATGGATGGAGGAGGAAGAGAAGGAGGAGTGGGAGTGCAAGAGGGTGGATTTAAAATGGGTTTTTATGCTTTGTTGTTTTTGGCGGCAATGGAGTGTTTATCGGTTGATATGCTGTTGGTGTAGGGAACAGGGAAGATGCATACATACATGATGTAGGTGCAATAAGCATTTGACAGGATCCGGGTTGTAGTAGTACTTTTTTTATGATCATAGGAAAATATAATGGCATGGAGTTCAGGGAAGAGGCTCCATAAGCTGAGTTCTAAGATCTTCGCTGATTCGACGTTTTTATGATCTCTAATTCAATTGAGTGCAAATACAGGCAGGTTACACGCATATGATCTACAAATCCCACACATTCCCATACCCAGACCCGCTCGGATATTCTGTCCCTGAAGAAATACACTTCGCTCCTGCACCCCTCCGGCAGCCCGTGGATACCTCCCCCTTATCACACGCATCCCTATGTCCCTCTTTCTCACCACAAAGGTAAGAAAAAAAGGGAAACCCTAGATGACGCCTCACGAGCTTTATCTTCACATCTATGGGGCGAGGACAAAACTAACATGTGATGCATTCAATAGGCACCTCATATAATCAAGCCGTTTCACAGAGACATATAAAACTCCCAATCTCAATTCCCAGAACCCGCTTTCTAAGGTCCCCCTCCTCCTCCACAATCCGCGTCCAGTACATCAAACATCAGGAGGGAAGACACCTCTCCACGACCAATCACGCATAATCACTCGAAGTTGAGAGGCAACAGAGGTAAGCTCACCTGCTCTAAAACTCTATATTTGGTGTTCCCGTTCCAGCAGGTGAGACATACATGCCGTAAGAGGGAGGCGGAAACCAAACAAACAAACTCCTTGCACGGACAAGAGGAGTGGGGCGATGGAGACAGTATTGAATTTTTTCCCTTTTCTTTTCTTTTTCTTCCTATCGGAACTATCTGGCTTCCCCAAAGTCGGGTGGGGCACGCTAGCCTTACGCAGAAGAAAACCCAAAAATTTATAGGACCCGTCGGATTGGTATGAGCGTCATTCCCTCCCCCCCTTCCCTCCCTTCTGTTAGACTGGCCGTGCGCCTTTTTTTTAGATTGAGGATGGTGGGTCTGTAGCATGCTGGATGACTGACTTTGATAGTAGGTATATAAAATCTGCCGCCTGCCCTGGTGCTCCTCTCAACCCGGTGTTTTTTTTCTACCTGCTAGAGTACGACCGATATTCGATTCACGATAGATTTCATTGGAGCTTCATTTTGCAGTCTTGTTTTTTTTTAAGCGATGTCGCTGTTACAATGTCCAAATGAAGTACTCCTCTTAGTTACACGGAACTTGCCGGCTTCCTCTTTAAGTGCGTTCGCCCAGACGAGCCGGTTATTCTTCGACCTGGCTGAGGAATTGTTATTGCAACATGCTTGCAGTGAGAGGCATGCGGTTTTAGCACTATCTCTAGCGGCCGCCAACAGAGATGAGAAGATGGTGCGATATCTGTTGAGGAATGGGCGGGGTTTTAGCATTCGGGAGGAGGATGGAAGCCCTCTCTACGGACCTTTAGACAGGTATTTATATCTCTCCCGCCACGGGGATATCTCAATGTGTTTAACTTTAGATCACTGACTTCAAGGCCACGATAGTGTAATAACTTACATTCTACAAAAAGGCCCCAACCTAATAATAAACCACAACCTCACCTACACCTGCGCAACGACCGCCCACCACGCCATCATCAGTGGAAACACAACCCTCCTTAAAACCCTCCTCTCAAAAGGTGCTAACGCCAACCTAAAGGATTCTCTCCATGGCTGGACATCATTGCACCAAGCCGTCCATTCAGAAAACTACCCCGCCATCAAAGCCCTCCTGGAAGACACATCGCTGACCCTTAACTCCCGTAGCACATTTGGGGAAACAACCTTGCACATCGCCGCTACTCTTCGCTCTTCGAGGATGTGCCAATTCCTACTATCTCACAATGCGGACCCTACCCTCCAAGACTTTTCTGGAACCACTCCGTTAGCATTATCCGTGTCTTGGAACAACCTCCCCACAATCAAACTGCTCCTAAACCACGCCCCCTCACACTCCTCCACTATCACTACCACCACCATGACCAACGCTCCGGCCGGCTGCGGTGACAGAAACGGGGTGATCAACGTGCAGGACCATAACGGCCGCACACCCCTCCACCTCTCCGCAATCCACTACACGACACCCGAAATCCCGCATCTCCTCCTCTCTGCGGGTGCGGATCCAAATATTCGCACAAGAGCGGGGGAAACACCACTGCACTACGCCGCTACATACACGAGACCGGAATTGGTCGACTTATTGCTCAGGCGCTCGCCTGCCGCAGCTGTAAATTCAAGGGATAATACGGGGAGCACCCCACTCCATTGGGCCACACGCTCCGGCCGCATGGGCGTTGTCAGGCTACTGAAGAACGCTGGAGCGGAGACTGGGCTGGTCGGCAAGTGTGGGAGCTGGGTGGGTCGTGGTGGCGGCAGTGATCGGGTGAGAAAGAGGAGTGCTGCTGGCATTCCCTGGGGACAATCAAGGGTACGGTAGGTAGGTGGGTCCTCGGAGAATAAGGCGTTCATAGGATCTCACTCGTTATATGTGGATCCTGACACGTCCTCTATGGGAGGGGGGATTTAGGAAATTGGGTGTGGATGGGTGGGGCCGCTTGTCGCGGCTGCAACGTACGTGGCGTGGTCGGGTATTGATATGTGGTATCGTACGGCTTGAAAGCGGAGGGGATGAATGGTGGAGCTGAAGGTGGAAGTGGAGTCTGTGGTGGGGCACGAGATATGTTGTGATGCCAGTGGCCCTAGGGACCCACTAACTGTACGGGTAATTTTCAACAAAGCGGAGTGTTCTTTTTTTTTCCCTTTCCTTTTTTTTCCCTTCCTTTCTTTTTTTCATTTTTCGTTTCCTGCGCGTGGGTGTGGAGTGGGTCCGAGAAGGAAACCAGTATTATGATTGGCGAGTTTCCTGCCATCGGCTACGATCAATATGATTTGATGGTACCGGTATGGCCTAGATGGATGGGGTTAGCACCAACGGGAAGTGCCGGATGCGCAATGTGAAATGATCGAGAGTGCCTATTTGTACCGTACTCGCACTCCACTGTAGATTAAAGTCTTGGATTGGGGGGAAAACCGTTCACCAGTAGATTCACGGTAATTTAGGTTTCCAGTTCTGACGTTTTGTGAATATATCATATCATAGCTGCCATTTGCATGCGGGAAAAAAAAAGAAAAAAGAAAAAAAGAACATCTGCCGGAGCCTCAGGATTTTGCTGACATGCAATACCGGTCGGTACCTGTGCTATCATAGCCGGGTTCACAAACTGTCGGAAAATTACGAGCAAGGCTAGCGGCACTATGATTTCCCTGGAGACTGAGCATGAGTGGTGGTTGCCTGATCTAAGGCTCTATTGGCTTCACTTCTCTCTCTTCCTTTCTACTACGCAAGCAATATCATACTGTGTTGTATCAAGAGTAGAGTACGGTGGAATAGAATAGGGTGGGATAAACGGTAATAAAAAGGAAACAAAAAAAGAAACAAAAAAAGAAACAAAAAAAACCCTTTGAAACCCCCGCCCCCACACCTTCCATGTTCCTCGAAAATTTATCTTTTTTAATTACCCCCCCGTAGAGATTTTACTCGCTGGCTCCAGTAACTCTCCTGGTTTCCTCAAAGAACCACTTCAAATCCTCCGGGTCGACAAGCGGCGTGATGCCGTGCCCGAGATTGACGATCCAACCCTTCCTCCCGCCGCCAAAGCCCTTTGCAATCCTCTCAACGGCCTGGGTGATCGCCTCACGGCCGCCATACAAAACATTGGGGTCCATATTCCCCTGCAGCGTGACACGGCCGTTAGCAACAGCGACGGCACTTTCAGGATCATGCGTCCAGTCGAGGCCGACGACCTGGTAGCCGGACTCGCACAGCTCGTCGAGAGCGTACCAAGCGCCCTTGGCAAATATGGTCATGGGGACGGGCTCGCCGCCCCCAAGTTCCCTAATGCGGGCGGGGAGGCGCGCGGATATCCGACGTATGTAGGGGAGCGCGAACGCGCGGAAGTCGTGCGGCGACAACTCGCCGGCCCACGAGTCGAAGACCTGCAGCATCTGCGCGCCCGCCAGGACCTGCCGCGCCAGGAATTCGACGCAGACGTCCGTGATCCGGGCCAGCAGGGCGTGCGTGGCGGAGGGGTGCTTGAAGATCCAGGTCTTGACGAAGGTGAAGGTTTTGCTGCCCCCGCCCTCGACCATGTAGCTCAGGAGGGTCCACGGCGCGCCGACGAAGCCGATCAGCGGGACCCGGCCCGCGAGCTTTCGCCGTGTCAGGCGGATGGCGTCGAAGACGTAGGCGAGCTCTGCGCCGACGTCCACTTCCGGCTTGAGCTGCGAGAGGTCTTCCGGCTTGCGCAGCGGGTTGGGGAAGTGGGGCCCCTTCGCCTCGAGCATTTCCACGGTCATCCCCATTGCTTGCGGGATCACGAGGATGTCGGAGAAGATTATGGCTGCGTCGATTAGGTTTGCGTAGCGGAGGATTGGTTGCAGGGTTATTGTGCTCGCGAGCTCCGGGTCACGGCATACCGAGAAGAAGTCGCGGCCTCCTTTCGCTTGGTTGTACTCTGGGAGGTAGCGGCCGGCTGGGTTATGTTAGCTTGGATTATTATTATTATTATTATTATTATTATTATTTGGGGGGGGAGAAGAGAGAATAGAAGAGAAGAGGACCTTGACGCATTACCCATATTGGGGGCCGTTCGACGGGTTCACCTGTTTTGCGTTGGTTAGTTCTTTGGAGAATTTGTATGATGGAAGAATTAGGGGCCCCACCTCTGGCGGCCCGAAGAATAAGGTCGTTGCTCAATGGCACGAAAGTTTCTGCCATCTTCACTGTGGTGTATTTTGTCCAAGCGGTGGTGGTGTTGGTGGCTTCTTAATAGCAGGAGGCGATGGGACGGGAAATGGGGAAGCCGGGAGCGGGGTGAAAATCACATTCATCATGCTTGTACCTGTATCATGGTAAAAAAAAAGGTGCAGGGTTGCCGACGTTGTTGTTACCGGGCATCTCGGCAGATCCTAGTATGATGATAATATTATTATGATAATATTATTATTATAGATCAGGCCAGTACGCCTCCTTGACCCTCGACCTAACTTAACTTAAACTGAAATATGATACATAAAAGATCAAAATCTAACCAGGCTCTATCTATTTCTCCATTGCCCGATATCATAATATATTATACCCTAAGTCTAACGTAACAATACCACCATACCCCGAAGGGAAAAGGGAACAAAAAGGGAAAACGCCTTGCATCTTTCATAATATAGGAAACTATGATAAGATATATTTTCTCCTCCTGCTCCATTAACCCATTTACCCTTCACCTCTAAGATAAAAAAAAGAAAGAAAAGCTCAGACTACCGCTATGATATGATATGCTGCCGAACAAAGAAAAAACCCACTTCACAAACATTTGCAATCAACAGACTTATAGCTGCCCCTTTTAAAGTATTTCCTACGTGCCACCCCTAGATTCATCAAATTAAACATTGCCTATTGAGCCATCCGAGAGCGAAAGAAAAGGAAAGTACTATGATAAAATAGTAGAGAAAAAGGGTGAAAAAAAAGAGAGGGGAAAAAGTTACAAGAAATGTTGAACTCAGGCATCCGTAACAAATTACACGTATCAACTACGAATCCATAAGGTATGGTGGACCGGCATGTTAATTTGAAGGTAATGTTAGAAGAGAGAAAAGACGGGGAAAAAGAAATGGAAACAAACTCCCAATGATATTCTCAACGAAAAGGAACAATGCATGAATGATTAAAGGACAGCAATCACAAGCATTCATAGTGTAAGGCAGTGGTAGTCTCATCGTAAACTTAGAAGTCAGTATCGAGAGGGCAGTCAAAGCTTTCATGGCCATCTCTCTCGCACAAAGCACACCACTTGTTCATATTAATGACACCAGTTTCCTTTCCGGCCACAGGTCCAAAGCTATCCTCCACCATAGGCGGTGGAGGCGGGAGATGAACACTCTTCTTTTTTTCCGAGATAGCACTCTTGAAGTCCGCATCGTCATCTGTCGAGGATTCAGGGAACGCAGAGCTAGAGCTAGCACCCCGCTCCATGATCGGCGATGTTACATGCAGGGACCTTTCATCTCCTTCGGCTTCCTCAGCAGCGGCGGCAGCAGCAGTTTTCTCTCCCTCTGGTCCAGCAGATGCCGGACCTCCAGCTGCGGAGCCGAACATGTTGGTACAAGTGAGGATGTCGTGGCCCGCGGTCTCACAGATCTCGCACCAAAGAACGCTACCGTCGGCAGATTCGGAATCCTCGGCAGTGATGGGAGTGAGGCCCCCGCTACCAGTCACGCTGAGATCATCGGCGAGGGGGGAAGGTTCAGGTGGAGGAGCAGACTGTTGCAGCAAAGAGGATGCTGCAGAGGATGTCTGCTGGTGTTTGCCTCTCCAACTCCCGACGGTTGCCCGGGAGTCTCTACCGCTATCTCTCCGCTCCCGTCCAGCCCAACCAGTGACGGTTTTCTCAGCGCCATTGGTAATGCTACTACGGGTTTCCTTGCGTTTCTTGAGAAGCTCAATCTCTTTCTCAAGTTCCTCCTCCCTAGCAGCGCGTCTTTCAATCAATGACTCCAATTCCCCAACCTCCTTCGCCAACTTCTCTCGCGACATGCGCTCCTTGGCCAGCTCCTCTACCTCTCCGTTGTTCCCTAACTTCCTTGCCGCACCGATTCCGTCAAGGCGTGGATCACCATTCGCAGCATCATCAGCGGGTATCGTATCCCGGCTCAGGGAGTGAATAATGGCCTTCAAACCCCTAATCTCATCATCCCTCTTCTCGACTTCATCGTTATTAGAGCCACCGCGCATCATCTTCCCAACAGCAGCATTCGCCACGGCAGCAGCATTCTTTTCTTTCTCTCTTCGGAGCTCTTCTCTGCTCCTCTCCACCTCCCCTCTTAGGAATTCCACCTCTCCCCGAGCCTCTGCCTCTCCCCGTCTGGCATCCTCTAGCCCCTCCTCTAGCTCCGCAACCAATTCTTCTAATTGCTTCAACTGGCGTGCCACACTCTCCACATCGTCATTTCTATCCTGTAGGTCCCGAATCTCTGCCGTAAGGTCATCTACTCGTTTCTCATATACCCTCTCCGTCTCCGTGCTGGCGAGTTCTAGAGTATCAATTGTGGATCTAAAGTCTGCTCTATGTGCATCAAACTCCGCCGTAAGAAGCTGAATCTTTTCGTTCTTTTCCCGAAGCAAAGCCCTCAGTTGAATAGCATCTGCATCCTCAAAGGAACCCGACCTAGTAGGGACAGCCGGAGAAGCAAAATGCGACATCTGCGGGGAGGAGGCATTCTGAACGAGAGATTGCAATTCCGTTAATGATGCTTCCATCTCCAGTAATGCTGTCGCTTGCTCCTTTAGCTGTTCGTCCTTCTCCGCTAGCTTGGATTCTAGTATCGAGGTGGCCCCCGAATTATCCAAATCATCCGCCCTGCTCATGCCGATTCCCGAGTCTATTGGTGATATCTCCTGGTGCTCCCCCATATGTCGACCGAGGGAACTAATGCTTCTCATACCCATTGAGCTCCCTGCCCTCATCGCCTGACTCAATCCCGTGCTCTTGGGCTGCTTTGATCCCAACGAATATGGAGCACGTGCACTAGGTGTTTGCGCAAACCTTGGCGGGGGAGCACCGCCTCCCGATGTGCCCGGCCTTCCATCTGCGGTTGAAGCAATACTGCTGGCTCTTGTTCGGCCATTGTAACCCAATTTCCCTGGTGTAGGACTAGGAGCGCCAAATCGGCCTCCAGCAGCTGAAGAAACATTTCTAGGTGTTACCGGTGGATGTAAGCCAGGTCTTGAGCCAGGGCCAGGGGTCCCCCTTCGCATAGGACTCTCAGGTCTCGGTAATGCTGGCCGGGTAGTTGGAGCTTTCCCAATCCCATTTGCGAAGCGATGTGCAGGAGACTCGGAGCGATTTCTTGAAGGAGTCGGAGGTGTCAACTGTGAAGGTCCTATAGGGGAAGGGAGGCTCAAAAGTGTAGGCGTCGGTGGAGGATTTGAGGATGAGGCTGAATGCCGTTTGGTAGCTCGCGCTAGTGGGACGAAGATACCAGAGTTTGGTTGAGTGGTAGTAAAGTAACGAACTCTATTCTCATGGGTCGCGTTAGTTGATCCCATAGGCGGCCTTGATCACTTCATCCTGGCAGCAAAAAAAAAGGGAGAAAAATAGAGCTTAAAAACGAATTGCTCGGGCAAACGATGGTCTTCCAAGGGAAACAAGCTCTGAACAAAAGGTGGCCAGAGTGCATGCCTCCAACGGTACTTAAAACAAGTTTTAATTCAGAGCCTCGCTGCCCACAACGAATACGAAAACAAACAAATAAGGAAGAAAGAACGATGAGAAGCACCCACCCGTCGACTGCGCCGTCATTCTTGCCCCTTCCAGACATGTCCGTATCCAGCTCTACTCCAACAAATATTCCTGCCTTTCCTTTGACATTCCCGATAAATTTGACAGTTCCATGCATTCCACCAGGAGTATTAACGGCGTCACCGACCTCGACGTCAGCTCCGATGGGGGTTGATCGACCCCGGTAGTCATCTCGGGTGGATCTTGTAGGGCTCCCTAATCCATAGCCCACCGTACCGTCAGGGATAGATGCCAGCGAGTTCTGGGTAAGCTGGTTGAGGGAAGCTTTTCGGGCCAGCATTGTACTTGGTGAGAGGAGGGGAGATTTTTCAAGCGAGGGCAGATTGTTTGGAATTGCCGCTTCTCTATTGCTGTTGCTGGTTGAGAAAGCGGGAGCGTTTGCGAGAGATGGGCGGGGACGAGCCAGACCGAGGCGTTTCAAGGGAGTCGATGGAGTAGTCATCTCTTGTTTATACTGCTTGTCAGGGGTGGTATGGTAGGCCTATTCCCTGCCCCAGAAGCTAGCCCTCTTTCTTCCTCTGCTTTTTTTTAAAAAAATTCTCCAATTCCTCGTTTCGGACGAAGAATTAGGAGGTAGATAGATATGATTGGTTGGTGGCGAGATGGATGGATGCAACTCCTGGTTATCAATCCAGTCGAATTTGGATTTTGGGTGCTGGAGTGGATGCAGAGAATCCTAGAACAAGCGAAAGTCTCAGCAGAAGGGGGAAGGTTTTGTGTGCTCGTGCAGTGCTTGCCTGAAATCCTTTGGGCACTAGACGACCAGAACAGGCCGGACGGAGGCAAAGAGGAAAAGTGTGGTCGAGTTGACTTGGTGCAACGGTCCAATCGATTGGAGTAGAATGCTCGTGAAGCCCCCCGCCTTACTCCTGCCTTCTGACCTCCTTTCTCTTCTGGTCTATCTCTCTCTTTCCGTTCGCAAATATTCTCTACTCGGGCACCCACTGATGCTCCCAAAGCAACGAGCCACACGTTTCGCTCACTCCCGCAGACAGGGAAAAAGGCCACGAAATTGCACCAGGAGTACCGATATGTTACTCAGTACGGTTCCATGCACGATCAAGCCGATATGTGCTGTATGTAGAGCGGCAGTAACGAAAGCGGTGCACCCGGTATCCTCCTCCAGTACGAGCTGTACCCTGTGCAAACGGGGGTGATATGTCTGTAAGTGGGGATGAGATGGGAATGGGATGACGGGGAGTGTTGAGGGAAACTCGTGGTATCCTCGTGGAAAAGTTGGATCAGAAGCAGAAGCAAGCTTGCTGCTTTTTGTTCTTCCTCCGCTAGAAGGCCCCGGCGTCATCACTCGTTTCCCCGTCTTCTTCAGTCCTCTTTCCTTCCCCTTGCCCCTGCAGTAAACACGAAAGGCAAAGTCTCGAGACCGACAAACCACCAACGATTTACATGAAACGGACCCGTAGGGAAATTCAATCTGGAGTGAACATTTTTTTCTTTCCTTTTTCTTTTGAAGAGATAATAATTCCGAAGGAAGAATCTCTTCGACCATCAAACAGTGTATCATATCATATCCCGTTTCACTGGAAAAATAAAAATGAAAACGAAAATGAAACGGGTGTAAGGCATCGCACCTCCGGGAGTGCTTGGACTTGAAGCTTTTTTTTCCCACAGAGTACTGTACGCACGGACCCTTTCGCGGCTCAGAACCCAACAAACAGATGATCACTTAACGGTGCATAAGGCGGTCTATCTGCTCTTTTCTGCGCTGTGCCGCAAAGTCCCATGCTCGAGTATTCCACCCATCAGATTATCAGCGGGAATTGAGGAATTGACACATGATAGGATCAGTTCGACAGGCTACGGTACCGGAATTGCAATTACCAGTCAACGAGATCCAACACTCCCAACACTCTCACGCTTTGCCATGGGATTTTCGTCTCTGAATACGGAGATCAGAGGTCCAGCGGAGAAAGTGGACTATAGGAGATTTTACTGCAGCACAGTACAGTACTTGTACCAAACGAGAGGCCACTACCTTCTGGGGCACATTCTGATTATGTACTCGTATACTGTACCTGCAGCATCCCGCACACATTCATTTGCCTTGCATTCAATGATAGGGATGCATGGAACCCGCATCCTCCAAACCGCCAATACCCTTCCCCGGAAACACGGCCTTAATAAAACTACCATCCGCTTCTTAAACATTGATTCTTTCCGTTGGAACGCTTCGAGCGAACCCTAACCCTAACCTGTGCTACTTGTTCTAATGTCTTCTGGGGGGGCGGGCCGTGATTTGAGATAGCCATGACCTGAAATCATGATTTGCAAAAGGCACTCTGCAAATCGTGATTACAATTACAATTTTCCAAATCACAAGTTGTGGCTAACTATATAGGAAGACCTCAAGACTCACTAGCATTTATTATACAGTATCATCATACCATAATGGCAAAATACTTAAGAGTATAAAACAGAGATTTCGTAGCCCTAAATGTTCGCACACACACATATCATACATACCATGAGATCTTCCCAAATTATGATTAATTCCGAAAACGCCGCCCAGCCAAACATCATGAATATTTCAAATGTCAATTTGAGATAGCGAAGAGCTCAAATCACGGTGTGCCAAACACCCCCTTAACTTATGCCATGGGTAGGGCGTAGTGGAAAATACCGGAGGGCTGCAGGAATCACGTCAGGACCCGATGTGTCGCTATCCAGTTCCCCGGGCTCCCGGTTAGCAATGTTCTACATACAGTATTGACACCATTGAGTAGTGATTAACCGCCGAGCCCTCATAAACCACTCCAGAGCGTGTCGGTGTTCTTCGCAGATGCTCAAGTCCAAGTCGAGGGTTCAGCAATCGTTTCTCGCTACTTTTATGCGATAATTTACTAGGTACGATAACGCAAATCTGATCTTCCAATAGTAGTATAGCATACAAAACCTGGGCATGCGGGCCTCCCTCCCTCCCTCCCTCCCTCCTCACGGTTAATACTACTACACCTGCTATGATTCCCATTCTTACGGGTAAGGTACCATGCAGCGTGCGCCCCAGTCACGCACTCCCGTCACGCACTCATTCATCAACACTCACTCGCTCACTCACTTACTTTGTGTACAACCAATTTCCCTTCCCCGCCCTCCATCCCAGATCGGGAGGGTGAATATGGGCGCAAAACGACAGACAAACTCACGATCCCACAACTGCTAGCTAACTAATCTCCTCAGGGGCCACCAGCGTACCTAGGCTAAGTTAGGCCCCCCTTACAAACACTAATGCCCAAGAAAACACCAATAGTGTCTTATTCCCAACACAAGCCTAGGATCCCCCAGCCACCCCTCTCACTGCTGTATTGGTAATACCCGGTCAAAAGGTCTACCGGCCCTTCTTACCTAGAGGGAGGATATATATTATAGTACTTACCCCCACTCCTCTGAACGCCTCTGACCATTAAGCTCCCCTTAACCGTCGCAACCGTCTCGAGCAGCTAGACAGCTCTCTGTAGGTAAACGGGACCTGAACTGTATTGTGTTCAAATTCCGTCTATAAACATAAAGACAAAGCCGTGACAAGATACACACCAACCTTTTCACAAATGAAGCGGGCATCGACATCATACCAGACCAGAACGCGCCGGCGAACATAAATACGATCGCAACGGGAATTGTTTTTTTCATTACCTTTTTTTCATTTCTCGTTCCCCATGCATAATACGAACCTGTTGGGCCCTCGACGAACTTTGGCCAACCTTTTGCTTGCACCTTTTTGATTGCGGCCGTTCTACCAAAAGCAAACCCAAATTACAGTTTTTTTGAGCATACACACACACAACCAATTGCCTACCTACCTCCTCCGCAGACCTGATATCGTCATTTGGGTATTTCATTTTTATCTGCCTAGGCGTCGGTCGGCGGTACTTCCTCCAGACTTCTACACAACCATACCGACCCCACCCTTGCCTTTCTGTTGGTATAACACTTATCTGAACTATTTGCTTCTATTGTGAACGTGCTTGTTGCGGACTGGAAGTATCCAGAAGCAGGGGTGCGCACAACCTATGGAAGAAGAAGAAAAAAATCCACTCGTATCACAAAAATCACGACTGGTATTTTCGGATACTTATGATATTATCATACCAGGGACAAGTGCTCAATATGCCCTTGACGAGGGTTAGGGTTCGCTATCACGGATTAGTGAACCTTCTCGGACAAGTGCTGTAGTTAGAATTGTGTAAGATAACTGGTTAAAGGAACGGATGGTGAGCACCTGGCGGTATTGGGTGGGGTTACTGGGAGAAGAATATGGATGGAGCCGCCTGAGCCTGTCGTCAGCTTCTATGACACACATTAACGGCTAGCCGGATGTACTGTATTACGCTGCTGTTCACAAAACATGGGAGAGATGTTAATTTGACGGATACTAGTAAAGGGAAGGAAGATCAGGAAATATGACGATAAGGACAAAGTCTAACGAGAACTCCAGGGAAATGAGAAAGAGAGAGTGGGTAGGTAGTGGATAAGTTGGCCAGCTAGGGCTAATAGGGATGCCCTTTATCAAAGTCTATTTACATCTAAATCGGCAGATGTCTTGCCTGCCACTTAAACTCTCAGTAATAAATTATGGAAAAGGGGTATCCGTGGTAACGAGAAGGAAGGATATAAACAACGAAATCTAGGAGGCAGGAGGCAAATGGTAGGGGTGATTATCTGGCGTAGCGGTGTGGACGTCTTTCCGTTCTAAGAGTATCTTTACTACCCCCGCATGCCCGTGGAAAGCGGCCCACGAGAGTGGCGTCCAACCAGTTCGGGTGTCTACCGTATCAGGATCAACACCCTCTCTTTCCAACAGCAATCGCACCACCTCCTCGTGCCCGTGCTCCGCCGCCCACGAGAGTGGCGTTTGGCCATAGTAGGTGTCTATATGGTCGGGATTGACGCCCTCTCACTCCAAAAGCATCTTTACTATCCCTGAATGCCCATTCCCAGCCGCCCACGAGAGTGGCGTCCGGTAGCAGGTGTCTGCCTGGTTGGGATTGACGTCCTCTCGTTCCAAAAGCATCTTTACTACCCCCGAATGCCCCTTCTCAGCCGCCCACGGTGGATGTCAACCCAGTCAGGATTGACTCCCTCTCGTTCCAGAAGCATATTTACTACCCCCGAATGCCCGTTCACAGCCGCCAGCGAGAGTGGCGTCCGGCCACGGTAGGTGCCTACATGGTCGGGATTGACTCCCTCTCGTTCCAAAAGCATCTTTACTACCCCCAAATGCCCTTCCTCAGCCGCCCACGAGAGTGGCGTCCGGCCAAAGAAGGTGTCTATATGGTTGGGATTGATGTCCTCTCGTTCCAAAAGCATCTTTACTACCCCCGAATGCCCCTTCTCAGCCGCCCACGAGAGTGGCGTTCGGCCACGGTGGGTGTCAACCCAGTCAGGATTGACTCCCTCTCGTTCCAGAAGCATCTTTACTACCCCCGAATGCCCGTTCACAGCCGCCAGCGAGAGTGGCGTCCGGCCACGGTAGGTGCCTACATGGTCGGGATTGACTCCCTCTCGTTCCAAAAGCATCTTCACTACCCCCAAATGCCCTTCCTCAGCCGCCCACGAGAGTGGCGTCCGGCCACGGCAGGTGTCTATATGGTCGGGATTGACTCCCTCTCGTTCCAAAAGCATCTTTACTACCCCCGAATGCCCCTTCTCAGCCGCCCACGAGAGTGGCGTTTGGCCATAGTAGGTGTCTACAGGGTCGGGATTGGTGTCCTTTCGTTCCAATAGGACCTTTACAACCTCCTCATGTCCTCTTCTAGCTGCCCATACGAGAGCTGTCCCCCCAGTGCAGTCGGTTGCATTAACATCCCACCCATTCATCTCCAATAGAGCAGCGACTATTTCCGCGATCCCCAGAAACGATACTCCGTGGAGTCCGGTAAATCCCCTAGGCCCAAGAGAGGGAAGGTAAGAGCCTGAGATTTTATTGTTCAATAGGAGGAGTTGAGCGGATATATGCTCATCGAATCTATCGAGAAGCCGCAGTGCAAGCATTTTAACATTTTCCGTTATCCCCATTCTTGTGTGCTTCCCCCAGTAAAGAGAAGCATAGTCTAGAAGGGGCATTGTTGAGGGGGCCGAGCGGAGGGTTGGCGAAAGATCTCGGACTGATCCAAAATTGAGGTATGTCAGGCAAACCTCGGCAATTGTTGAGTGGGGACTATGGAATAGGGTCGGATTGCCTAGGAGATGCTCCTTCAGAGTGAAGTGTACAAGTCGGACAGTGGACGAAGACGCCTCGACCGTCACAAGACCTAGGCAAGATGCTACGAGTGTCCGTAACGCAGGGACGTTATTCGGATCTACATCCGTAGATCCTATCTCCACTGCCAAGGCATGGCAGAGCTCCTCGGCAAGTAGGGGCCGTTCCGAATACAACACCCACATCAGGACCTTCAGTCCGAGTACTGATCTATTTCCCTCTTGCACTCCCAATCGCCTTAGGGTTGCTGTGTAGGCGTCACTCAGTCCATTCCCTCTCGCCATCACTTCAAGTTTCTTCTTTCTCTGAGTAATTGTCACCTCCCCTAGAATAGCGTCGATGTTTAGAGATACAAGGAGGAATCTGGACACATAGTTTGTAAGTATTCACCATTGATAGAGTGAAAATGCTAAATGCCCCTACTCACATATCAGACATCTTGTCCAGAATAGTTCTCACAATCTCTGCCCGTAAATCATTGTCCATCGCCTCATCCTGCTCTTCATCCCTGTCTAACCTCATCTCGAGATAATTCCTGATATCGTCCGTGTTGGGACTGATGGGTATCACAACTACCCCAGTGAAATATCTCTGAATAGCTCCCCTGGCATGGGGCCTCCCGGTGAGGAATATCCTCGTCTTAGGACACCCCTGAACGATATCTCTTAGTGACCCAAGAAGTTCGGGCAGATGTTTTGGTAGGAATTCGTCGAGTGCATCGATACAGATAAAAACTTTGGATAACGAAGCAATGGCCATTTTCAACATCCGTGTTAAATCTGCAAGCAGCAGCCCCCTGCCTCCAATACCCCCTTTCCCATCTTGAAACGCCTCCCGTATATAATCCGGGATGCTCCCCCTGCCTACCAGCTGCTTCAGAATTGCTCCCATCATGCTGGTGATTGTCTGCTCTTGCTGGGCAAGGAAGTCGCAGTACAAGCATGCAACGGTGATGTCTTCCTTCCTTGCCTGATCGCATAGGCTATCGATCACTAGGGAACTATTATTCCTCGCGGTCAGCCGTAGTCGCCTCTTTCAAAGAATCCCGCCACCTACCTCAGATATGTCTTCCCCACCCCCGGATTCCCGGAGCAAAACAAGACAGCCCTATCTGCTTCACCCTCACCTCCCCTCCACTCCCGAAACTCGCTAGTTTCCAAAAGCCAGTCCCCGACGCCACCGAATCTGCTGGTTCGCACGCTCTGATGCCTGTTATTTGGCTCTAGAGGGGAGAGCCAACGCATAATTTGTCTATCCTCGTCGGACTTGTAGAAGGTATTGTTGAAACTGCCTATTATATTCCCGCAGCGGTCATTGTTGTCGCCGATGTTAACCGAGTGTGTATGCGTAGTCTGAGCCATAGTATTCTGTCCCAAATGTTGGTGGAAGGCAGAAATGGTACCGTAATTTGTGGTTGTGTCGGGGGAGTTCACAGAGTCTCTCTGAGCAGAGCTGGAAAAAAAGCGGTGTGGTGTGGCTTGAGGCGTGACAACACTTGAGTTGCATCTCGCGGCGAGAATAAGTCCCCAAACAACGGGCGCAACCACCATCCGCCACAAAATCCAACCATTATGAGAACCATAATAGCGGCTACCGCCGCAGCTACAACTATAATGACTATTAATACTAAGGCCTGTATATTTGGGCCCCCCAAGCATGGGATCTAGTAATAAGACCTTTCATTTTGGCTGTTGGCACAGATTTGAGTCGTTGTGGTACTGCGATGGTTGCCTGTGGTAGAACTATGGCCGCGCCCGTTGTCTGAGGACTTTTTCTTTTATATTTTTTTTATATAAACTTTTTCCATTTCGGGCGTCTGAGGACATTCTAGCTGCGAGCAGCAGCCTCCACCCAAGTAGGATCCATGAACTACGGTGACACCGTATAGGACATGAGATAATTTCTCTGTGAGCCCTTTCTCTTTTGCCAGGCGGTTATATACCTGATTACAACCTGCCACGCTTGGGACTACCGTATGACGAGAACTAAAAACTATTCAAGCTGGTGAAAATACCGGTATGGCCAGAGCTGCTTTGAGCTTATCGTCTGCTCCTATGACACACCCAGCTCACTGTACCGCACCGCGGTCCGCAAAACATAAGCCAGATCTTAGCTTGGCGAATACTAGCAGAGGGAATGAAGACCAAGGGACATAATAATGATAGAGATAAAGTCAAGCAACAACCCCAATGAAAGGCACAAGAGGAAGTGGATATTTAGATAGTGAATCGGTTAGTCAACTAGGAGTAGAAGGAACACCCTTTGTCAAAGTTTGTTTTACATCTAAATCGATATAAATATTGCATACCAATTAAACTCTTAGTGCCCAATTATCTGACGGGAACACACATGGTAAGGAAGAAGGAAGGAAGGATACAAACAACAAAATTCAAGAGACAAGAGACAAATGATAGAGATGACGAAATACAGGCCCGATATCACTTCCTTCTCATCGAGGACAGCATGTGGCAGTGCAAGTTGGGCGCTGAGGTCAGTAATGTCGGTATTAAGACCACCGCTTCGGGCTGCGTCTCTCCCGCATCATCGCCCGCATGCCCGGCGGCGGACGGAGGAAGGAATGTCTGGTCACCGCGACTGGCTGAAGATGCCCGATGGGGAGGGGCTAGCAACAGTGTGATCCGGTTGTTTCAATCTAGAGTGGCGCTGCGGACACCATGCCGTTCTAAGAGTATGATATCTTGACTAAGATACCCCCGCACGCCGAGTGCAAAGCGGTCCACCAAAGTGGGGTACGGCCAGTTAGGGGCAGTCCCACCACCACCTCCTTGTGCCCCATCTCCGCCGCCCACGATACCGACGCTCGGCCACTGATGGTCTCTACACGGTCGAGATCGACTCCCTCCCTCTCGTTCCCAAGGCATCTTTACCATCATACTGCAGTTAGTTATTTCCATACCAAGGATAGAATTAGCACCCACCGGACAAGAGCAGGGTAGGGTGCTCTTCCTCCGCCCGGTCCCACATTTTGGGCATTTTCTGTCACGGCTTTAATTCACCAAACCCTGGCCCTCTGCCTACTACCAGATCTATTCACAGATTCAACAAAAAAAAAGGGGGGGTACCCCGGAGGTAAGACCAGCAAGGAAGGAAGAGTGAATGATACTGAGATAATGTATGACGTAGATGAGACGGGCACCCGGATAAGGAAATCCCTGTGGGGCGTATGATAAGCATAAGCCAGAGGATGCTGATATTGCAAGGTGGAGGTTAATTTCGAGCGAGGGGGATGGGACCAAACCCAGCACGAAGACGGCTGAAAACCTCATGTATGATATCGCGACACTGCGGTGACTGGCTGACCAACTATAGATCAGACCCAGCTCGCCACATTGCACTGCGAACTTAGGCCTTGGACCTGCATCTCTTGTTCAACACCGCCGAGTGATTATTTATGACAAAATCGCTAGCCCCACACGCAACCTTCGTCCGATGTAGTCAAGCATATCTCCACACCTGTATACCCCCGACAAATAAGCGCAATAATGGTTCTCTAATTAAACGCCTTTTACGGCTACCGGTATACTTCCACGACAATCTCGCCCTTCCGTCCCCACACCCCGCCAGCCCCCCAAGCAACACTCCTTATTCCACCCAATCCCCAACGCCACTACGGTATTATAAAAAGCACAATCCACCGCCATAAATGTATGCACGCTACAATACAAACCACATCAACATTAAAGGAAGAAAGAAAAACAAAACAAGGAATCCTTATCTTTTTCCCTCCTCTAAACGCTAAGCAAATGTCATAGTCATCTCCTCCTCCTCAGCAAAGTCGCCACCGTCATCCGCCCATACATTTCTTTCATTGGCGGTAGTAGGCATCGTAACACTAGTTCTAAACTGGGGTCTATGAAAAGAGGAGCTACTTTGAGATGGTGGCGATGACAGCGGTGGTGCGTCAAAAGTCATTTGAATCTCACCAGTGCGTGGGTTCCCGAATTCATCTTCGGAGCCGGAGTCGTAGAAGTGGTCATTTTTCTTACTGAGTGGTGATGGCTGATGGTGACCGTTCTGGAGAGATGGGAGGCTAACGTGGCTTTCGGAGGTTGAAGACGCACCATACGACGAGTGATGATCGAAGCTTTTGGTGTGACGGAGGTTGGCGTACATTGGTGAATTCAGAAGCGATAGGTCGGCTTTGAGGGGCGGAAGTGTAGAGTTTAGTTCCTTCGGCTGAATTTCGTCTCGGTCCACTTTTGCGAGCTCTGCTCTGATGGCATCAACATCGAAGATTACATTGTCGTCTTTGATGCCGGCGCTCGGGTCATTTGGATCAACTCGATCTTTTTCCATTCCAAGATTGCTGGCAGGCTTGACCTCATCGTAGGTCTCCCAGTCCTTCTTTTTGGCGGCGTCTTTACCCCTACCAAAGAAAGAGAAGCGAGGCTTCTTTTGATTTTTCTCAATCTCTTTACGGGCCCCCTCAAGCTCCTCAATTAGCTCCCGTTGCCTTTCGCGGTGCCTATCAGGATCCTGGAGTCGCATAAAATCAATAAATTGTGCCCGTCAGAACTATGGGTTGACTTACCGGATCTTGTATTTCTGTAAACTCATCTGACACAACAATCCATCCCACATGTCTCAAGAGTCTTGGAATTGCCTGCCTATACGCCATGTGCCCATTTACCAATTCTGTAACGTCCACGTTTTCCACCCCAGCGATATTATCAACGGGCGCCAGCCCTGCTACACGGCCGATACCGCCGCTTGTCGCGCGGAAAAGATATCCCAAGATCCAATCATTTCTAGCGAACCCATTGACGAACCTCCCTGAAACCGTAGATACCGCCTTTGCGCACTCATCTCGTTTCACTACCACTGGCGATCCGAACAGGTAAACGTTTTGTACCAAGCCGTAGGCGTGGTGCCTTTGCAGTTCTCTCAAACAGGAATAGATCACCCGTGCGCCGAGAGAGTAACCTACGAGGGTTACAGGACGCACACCGAGATTTCGATTAATCAGTGAATCGGCGAGAATTAACCCTGCAGCGTTGGCTCTGTCAAGTGACACACTCCAGGGGTTGTCAAGTAAATAGGAGAGTTTGGTAAGAACGACAGGCAATTGCAAAGAGGCCATGAGGGCAACCAAGATGGTGCTCCCCAAAACTTGTTGCAGTGACTGGGTTAGGACCTATGGAATATTAGGTGTGGCTCTAGATTGGGAAGCCCGGGGACAAACCTCGGTTGCAAGGATATTGATTGTTTGACCCATAGATCGCAACATCTCTGGTTCCCAGAGAATCGAGAAAATGTCACCCATGATAGGGTCAACGGTTGAGTATGGCAGCCTCACGTCGTCTTCGATACCGTTCATCCATCTATCCCTTTCGTTAGCCCTCATGAGCCCTCACGCCCCCATTAACAAAGACCCACCCTGAGACCGTGATAATCAAGTTTACTCTCTTCGCGTTATGGAGCGGCCTGTACTCAAAGATACCAACGCTCTTGGTTCGATTGTAACTCGCCTTTGCACCAATCGCGCTGCCGCTAGCCACTGCGCTGCTTGCAATAAGAGCTGTCCCTCCAGCTCCTGCCAGGAACGCCCCGGTCCCGCTGACACCTATTGTCGTAAACCCAGCTGCCAAGCCGGCACCGATCACGGGGGCCAATAGCCCACCGCTCAATCCAATGACCAGACCACCGCCAATAGTTGCCAGGCCCATCATCACGAACCTCTTATTTCTTGCTGCCTTCCTACGGTTCTCCATGTGCTCTTCCTCGCTCCAATTCTGTTGAGCTGACTCTTGGATTTCTAAGGCATCTGTCACTCGTTTTTCGAATTTATATATAGCCAACCAGGGGACTCCCATCATCTCCCCAACCCTTTCTAGTAAAACGCGAGAACGGGCATCATATACAGAATCAGCTATAAGGACAAGGAAAAGATCACAAAGGACCGTCCACCGAATGTCAATATCTAGTATTTTAGAGCTGGATATCTCAGTTGGATTCTTGATGGCTGGCTGAGTGTCATCATCGCTACCATCGGCCTCTTCATAGGGCGGAGGACTAGATGGGGGAGAGGAGTAGCCAGGAGGCGGGGCGGAAGATCCCGGCGAAGCGGAGGATGAAGCGGAGGAAGCAATGGGATTCTCGACTCGAGCGTTCTTTGTAAGAGTAGGCGTGAGATCTGCAGGTATGACGCCGTGTTCTGCCAACTGTTCAATCATTACTTGTTCTACACCCAGTCAGCGGCCAAGAACCAGAACGCCCACCCCAGACCCAAAAGCAAAAAGGGCAACAAAGGCAACCGGACCAGCAGACGAGATATCCATATGCATGTATAACCTGACCATCATCTTTTGACTCCACATCTTCATGCTGTCCCGTGCAAGCTGTAGTTCTTTCTTTACGGTTCGTCCTTTTCCTTCTAATTTCCCCTGATCCGTAACCATTTGTTCCATAGCCAGCTTACACACACCAACGTAAGCGATCCTCTGCCCCTCTGTAAGCAATTCCTTTGTAGCCTGCATCTGACTTAGCGGATTCCTCGAAGCTTCATCGTCCTCTGTCTCCTTGAACAAGTAGCTCGTATTCTCATCCATAGAAGTGGCAGACTGAGCATCTTCGTCATCGTAGACCCTGGTGTATCCCTTCGACGCACTTTTCTCCCCTTCATCTTCAGAATCCTGAGCCTCTTTGGCTATTAGCCGTCCTTCGTCGTCGTAGAGGTCGTGTGAGGCGAAAGCAGGCATCTCCTGCCAACCATCGTCTTCCTCTTCTACTCCTCCCTTGTCTCTGTCATTTTCCTCTTCCCTTCGCACAATTTGCTGGTGTGACCATTCTGATACCGGGCCCCCAGTTCCAACGGTGCTTGGGGGATCGGCGGGGTCTTCCGAAAACATTTTCTTCTCATTCCACTCCCTATCCGCCTGAGGAATATCAGCAGAGGGTCTTACAACCTGATCCTTGACCACCGCCGCTGCCGCCGCCTCGTTTGCCAGCCCTGTTTTATTCGCACTTTCTTTCGGTGACATTGGAGGAGCTATGTCCGTAGCTACATTCCGTGACGCTGGCGTGTTTGTAGTGGATGACACGGTTGAGCCTGTGTCCGCTGAAACTGCAGACTTCGCCTGCTCTGGTTTAGTTGGCTTGACCTCCACGGTTAGAGGTTCGTCAACCGTCTCATCTCCCCTCTCCTCCACCATCGGGGTGGATGGAGATGAGGGTGGGGGTGGGGTTGAAATTTTTAGCTTCGCAACTGGTAACCCGAACTCATCATACTCGACCTCCATCCCTATATTCGTCGCTGTGTGTAGTTTCCCGGGGAATGTTGTTTAGTTGGGGAAGCTTTTCGCAACGGTTGTTCTCTGTATCGGGCCGATGGGAGTCGGTTGGTTACCTCCGAAAACGGCGAGGCCCTGATGTGGCGCAGGCTAAGGCAGAAGCTATTGGGAAGAGGTGGGGAAGAAAAGCAAAGTTTGTCGGTCTGATGGGCTGAACCTTTGGCAGCAAGCACGAGAGTGTTCGTGGAATTGATCACAAAAGAGAGAAATAGGGGAGAATTGTAGTTCTGTAAGAAGAGAAATTCATCCAGGGGTCGATACTTGCTGCGATAGGCAAATGCTGACATTTGTCGCAGCTTTGGAATTTCTAAAACCACGGGAGGGCCTGAGCTTGGCGGGAGACGGTAAGGGTGAATAATTTCACCGATGCCCTTCTACAAAGTCATTATCCAGAGCCTCAACCACCATATTATTATTATGATAAAAAAGAAAATGGTCATGACCACCAAGGAGGAATACTTTTCCCCTTTCTCTCTCTCTCCAAAGCTTTAGCTTGTGGCCACTGTGGGAGCTCCTAACACCTAGAGAGCTAATATTAACCCATGTTATTACTGGGGGACGAGGAGAGAGTTCAACGAATGGTGAAGCTCAATTGATATCGGAGAGGCAGGGTGACGTGAGAGGAATCGTAGCTCACGGGGAAAGAAGCCCTAAAAAATCTTGCGTCCTTTTTTTCTTCTTTTCCCCCTCTTGTTTCCTTCTACGCTCTTGTTATTGATAATGCTCAGATTCCAGATCAAGATTCCGTGCGATCAGCTTGCGGTATTTCCAGCCTGTTGTATCTCTCTCAGAAGACCATCGACCGCCGTTGTCTCGATAAGTTAAAAGAAATTGATCAAGCAACGCACTACGGGAAGATACAGTCAAAGTGATGCGGATAGCTGTATGCGAGCATGTCACCGGAATAATTGAAGCACGCTGCTGTGACCCAGCAACTGGCAGCTATGGTGCGCCTGGGTTTAATTGTCACTTGTTTATCCGGATGAGTAACAGATCTTCCATGGGCTGTTGGAGCCGGAGCCGAGAGGATTGACGGAGCAATCTGGGTCATCTACCGAGACCACAGGATGATCCGTGCAACCTGAACCACCGACGAGTTCCGGCAGGCTACACGAGCGTGGCATACAAGGAGGAGCTCGGGAGTAGAGAGGACAACCAAGGAAAAACGAGTGATAGGAAGGGGATGAATGGGGTAAGTTTGGAGAAAGGAGGGAGGATTGGCCCAATGGCTAGTTTATATTTCCCAGAATAATCTACATTTTGATGTTGGACTTGGGGGCCGGGTGAAGAAAGGAGAAAGCATTGAGATTGAAACGTGTGCGAGCGACGGAGAGCGGTCAATCCGAGTGTCGAGGGTGAAGAGGGTAGAGAATTGAGGTTATTCGACGCCACGACCAAAATATTTGCACAGGCAGAAAAAAAGTGCAACAAATGGATACAACCGTTAGGCTGTAACTGCTCTGGAACTATAACAATGTTCACAGTGACGATCAATCCCCCTGAGAAGAGGAGTGGAAGGTAAAGTGTAGCAGCAGAAGGATGAAGAGGAGGAGGAGGAGTGTGCAACTTTCTGCAGGGCGTGCAGTGAAAAATTGCATCAAGAGCAACAATCAGAACAACATCAGAGACTGAGGTTTTGTATTTTGTTTTTCTCTCACGATAGCTCTTGTGTTTGGGCTGTATTATTTCTTTTTTCCCCTCTCTTTGCCTGTGAGAGAGGGGGGGGTTTGAAGGCATACGAGCATTGGCTTGCCGGTAGGTGACGGGAGAAGTAAGGTTTGCGTTGTGTGGTATTATATCGTGCTGCTTGCTGTACGGCGCTCTTGCAGATTATGCGTCGGGAGCCGAAGCGAAGCGAGAGCGGTAGGTAGTGTTCAGGTCCAGAGAGCTCACATCTCGCTCCCCCAGAACCACTCAAAAGAATCCTTGACCCTCAGGGACAAAGGCGTCGGGTCACAATAACTTATGGTATTGTTACAGTCGTGCTTGAGTAGCCCGTCCAGCCTACACCAGGAAACAGTCGGAGCCCTGCTTCTCCTCTGAAATGAATCGGAAAAAACGATCGGAGGCTATCTATATTTGCCAAGAATCGCAGATTCAAGGCCCCCGGCCTCTGATATGGGTTCCGCATGAAGAGAGAAAGAAAAAAAAAAGAGCCCCTCCTCTCCACTCTTAACTTATCCGAAGAAAACTCCCCACTCGCTCATTTCTCTCCCCGCACCAGAGAGAGAGAACCAAAAGTGCTCCTCTCACTCGCTCCTCTGCGCACTTTTTTTGCCTCTGACCTCCCCAATGAATGCGTGATGTGAGTTACACACCCTCAAGTACCCTACCGTACTCATCCCCTACTTTCTGTATCCTCTCGTCTCCCTCTTCTATTCTTAATTTTTTCCTTTCTTTCTTTCTTTGCCCATTCAGACTCGTTCTCCACCTTCGAGTCTCAATAAGAAAATGGAAGGTGAATGGGGAAACAAAAAACAAAAAAGGCGGGTCAATCCCCCCCCCATTGAAGTCCATCCCCCGATTCGCCTGCTATTGAGGTAAGAGGAGGAAGAGAAAAAAAAGGCTCTCCCCCCCCCATTGATTCCACCTCCCACCGCCCGAAAAATCTTTCTTGTCTTATTGTCCTTCGCCAATCCAACCTGCGACCAATTGAATGCATGTCCCCCAACTACCCACTCCAGGGCAGTAACGCTCGCCCACGTACACAATAGCACCATTAACCATTAACTCTGTCCACACCCATCTCCCCCACCCACATGCCACCGATAATCCTTTTGGACTCGGTCACTCTCTATGCTCCTGCTCAATGGCTACCGTCACATACATCCAATGTGCGGCTGGCGCCTTATAGGTTCGGGTTTCATACAGTTGGCCATGATTATTCCCTTTGTTCAATAGGCTTGTACTTATGAATGGGCGCCCCCCCCTCCTTCAAAGACAGACCTGCTGTCATCATGATTATTTCTGCCCGTCACCCCTCTCGCTTCTCCTCTTCTCTCCATTCGTTCGTTAGTTACCTTGACCTCTTCGCCTTCTTGTCTCCCCGAGTTCCTTTCTTTGATATCCTGCCTTCCCCGTTGAGTCTTTCATTCTGCAACTTCAAGAGAGTCCCTTGTTCCCATCTCGAGTTGCATTTTACCGGCTCCTCCCCTGGGAGCACATAATAATCGAAAGAGACCCACCGAGTCTATTGCGACGGCCAGACCCTGTTAGCATCGAATTTTCCTACAATGGCTTCGTCGCTGCGTGCGAAGTACAAGCGCCCCTCCCCCCTCGAGATCAAAAAGCCCCTCCCGGGGCCACGTCTATCCATACTTCCCACTCTCCCCGACACCGTCTATCACCCGGAAGACGACGAAATAGACGATTTGGGCGACCCCAGCACACCTGAAACGCCTAACGATGCCACCGGTATATTCAGAGGCTATTCGCCTTCGAGCTCGTCGAGCTCTCTCAGCGCCCGCGAGATCAGCCCTCCTATTACTCCAACAAACGAGGTGTATCATGGAAGGAAAATCAAGAGAAAGGGTTCCAGTGCAAATATGCGTGGGAGCCCTGGTATTAACTACACAAATAAACCCCGTCTCAGCAAATATGCTCATCAGGCGCCTACAACTCCGACTACTCCTTTGGTAAGTGCTTCTACATTATGTTCTTTCGCATTGAGGTTTTTATCCTTTATTATTATTGTTGTTGTTATTTTTTATCTTTTTATCTTAACTTTTTTATTTATTTTTCTATTTTTCATTTTTCCATGATTTTATCGAATAGTTCGATTAGATCGTTGAACGCTAATTCGTGGTTATTGGTGACTCAGTCTGGTCTCGATGCTTTTCCCGCGAACGTTCTTGCTGTTGTTACGCCTGCGGTAACGCCGGCGGGCAATAATATGGAAGAGTTTCAAACTGTGCCTTTCCATCTTGCGCCTTCGCGCCCCTCGACGGCTCCTGAGCCATACAAAATCATCATTGATGAACGTGTGGCTTCTCCCAAACCTAATAGCGTTCTGGGAATCGGCGTGAAATATCCTCTACGTAGACGTGGACATCTTTCTCAACAAATGCCACCCAAAAAGCCTGCTGAGCCAATCCTGGGAGATTGGGAAGTATCTGATGAAGAGTTTGAGAAGCCTCCACAGCAGCTGGAGCTCAAGCCATGGCTCGCATTGCAGGTTGTCAGAAAATCATCTGCCCCAGCTATTCTTTCTTGCCAGAACACGGAGGAAACCGGTACTCTCGACTCGATATCTGATACCGCATCTGAACTGAATTGCACCTGTGGAGTTCCGCTGTTGAACCTGGATTCAAGTAGTGATGACACATCAGTCCCTTCGATCCATGAGAATATCATTGAGGAAGATGAAGAAGATGAAGGCGGAGCGGGTGTGGTGATTGGGCAGCTGCCAGAACCGGTGGTTGAAGTGGCAGCTGAAGAGGTCATTGAGCAGGTTGTGGAGGTGAAGGATGAAGATAAAGCGAGGGCCAGGATTCTATCTCAGCCAATGCACAGTCAATCCGTTGTTGATGTCACCACTCCAGCCAGTTCTCCCAAGAAATCGCCTTTTTCTTTTGATGGCCATCAGGATATAGAGCTCCCTCAACGTTCACCCTCCGCACCAATAGTAACATCCATGTCAACAGTTTCATTCGATATGTCTGAAGACTTCCCGGTTATGTTCTCTGAGCTGCCGGTTGACGAAACGGAGATTTTTAACATCATCCCGAACGACTATATTATGGCCGACGTTCTTGGGAAGGACCTCGAGGAGCTGAACAACCCTGATTATCAGATTTCCCCAGCCTACGAGGAGTACGCAGTTCATCCTAGCTGGCAGCAGTTCGACCAAGACGAACACAAATTAGCTACTGTCACTCAAGGCAAGACTGGTCTTGATGAGTTGGTGGAACTCACGGATCCTGATTCACCCATTGCAAAAGGTTTTCGCAACAGGTACAATAGTACACCTTCAATGCCTACAACAGAATTAGTTGTTCCTTCCCCAGCATCCTTCCGTCCGGGTTCCCGCTGGTCAGACTATTCCGTCGACGATGATGCCAAAGAGAGCTGGCGGAGCTCCGTCTTGAACCGCTTTCACCTTCCCCACGTGGGGATGGACCTGAAGAAAGCTGTCGCGGCCGCTAAAGGCGGTATAATTAGCCGTCGTCACAAGATGACTGTAGAATCATCGTTGGTAGAGGAGGAAACTGTGAGCATCCACGGCGGCAGCCCCTCGCCCAGGAACTCGATGGCAACAGACACCGACAGCATCGCCGAGACAACGGTTACCGCCATAACCGGTCCTCCCCCAAACAACAACCGCAACTCCACCGCCTCTTCCGGTAGCGGATTAACTGGGTTCAAGATGGGACGAATCGGCGGCTCCGGTGGCTCTATTAGGCATGGGAAAGCGGCGTCTATTAGGACAGTTGCCACTGGGCGAGCAGCGACTATCCGAGGCGCATCCTCCGACGAGGAGCTCTCGGACGACGAACGCAGGGCTAAGGCCGGCTTCAAAGGTGTTTTCGAAAAGTATGTTGTTCGCGATGCCAAAAGGCGGAAAGAAGATAGGCGGAGGGAGGAATTGAAAAGGACTATCAGAGTTGTTGGTGGTGGGAAGGGTGGTGATTGGATTTGAGACTGATGGGTTCTTTTGTTTTCTGGCTTTCCTTATTTCTTTATTTCCATCCGGCGCGTTTATTTATTTTTTTCCTCCCTCTACCTCCTCCATTTTTATTCTATTTTTACAATTTTTCTCTCGACTTCTTTTTCATTTGCATCATACACGGTGGGCCTTAACGATGTCAATGCCATTCACGACCTTTACGAGATCCACGAGTTCAATTTAATTTAATTTTTTCTTTTCACGATGTTTACGCTGATTACGAGTCTTCTTTTTTGTCTTGTATTGTCTGGTCTGGTTATGTAGGTAGCATAGGTAGCATAGTTTAGTTTAGTATAGTCATTAGACCTGGAAGAGAGCGAGCGAGGGGGATTGTTGGTTTGGAAAAAAAGTTTTTGCTGTCATTATTTCTGTCGATTAAGTTGGTCTGGCGGAGAACACATGGGGAGGGGGCCTGCGCGCATGCATGTGCACGAACTAATGTCATGGGGTTACAATCTACCATTCCCATTTTTTCTTCCTCTTTCCTTCGAGTGAGTATTTCCACACTTGGTGATTACGGTCTGAACCTTGCATTGAATCTGGGGCCGGTGGTGAGTTTCGATTCGTTCCGTCACAAGGCTGGAGCAATGCGAACTTTTCGAGCCTGGGGTTGGCCAACAATGCCTTGGAGCCATCCGTTTGCTTTTATTTTTCTATTTCTATTTATTTTTTTAATTCCATCTTGGTTTGAAGAGGATTCCTAAATTTCCAGTCGCTATTCCATACAAATTATGCCCATCCATCCATCCCCCCCCATCCATCCACTCATCCACTCATCCATGCCAAGGAGGGGAGAAATTTCAACCCGGAATTTGAATTTTTTTTGAGAATGAGATAGATAAGAAGAGGGGAAAACGTAGGCGCTGGGTTATGATGGCTCTCTCTATTGCGCTTTTACGTAGGTAGGCAGGCGGGCGAGCAGGCAGGCACTTTTCTTCCTCAAAAAAAAAAAAGGCGGATCGGGGTTGTGAGGGGCGCCGTGTGTCAGAGGTTGGAATGTAGATACTGGAGTGTACTTAGAGTTACTTGACTGTGTCGATTTGGGGGGGATAAGTTAGCTAGATATTCTACTCTATAGCGGTAGGCAAAGGGGTTTACTAAGTTACATCCTATTCGCGACGACGATGAGCTGAGTACAGTGTAGCTGAGCACCGCACCGTACTAGTCCCATGGGGAATTCGTACATGCTGCAGAGCAAGTACCCCCCCCCCCCCCCGATACCATCGCCATGAGTACCGGTATCGGTACCGTACCTAACAGCCGTTAAGTTTCCGTACGTACCCTACCGTACCGTGCCGTACCAGGCTTCAACATAAGACAGACAGACAAGACAGACTAACCTCCCCAAGCACAGTATACGAGTAGATTCGAAACCCACCGGTCCGCCAGACCAGAACATCAACGTCAAGTCACCTCACCAAGCACAATAAATACTAACCCCGGACCTATTCACCATACCTTTTTTCTTTTTCTTCTTCTACCCCACATTTGCTTTTTTTTATTTATGATATGTCCCGGAAAAGGTTAGGGGAACGGTTTTTCCTCACCTCACTTTTTGCTTAAACCCAAGGAGGGAATTTTGGACGACGTCTGGTTATGGGATTTTTTTTTTTTTTGGGGGGGGGGGGGAGGAAGAAGAAGAAGGGGGGCTTTTGCTTTTAATGTGCTGGGGTTTGCTTTTGGTGCTGTCTGGTATAATATGGAGTTTTCTGGGTGCGTACGGTAGTATATCGCACGGGGAGTGGGAAAGCCGGCTTGCTGGATATTTGGGGTGGATTTCGTGGGTTTTGGGGGCTGTGTTTTCTTTCGTTGCTACCTAGAGAGGTGGTATACTCGTAGGGTGGTCGTGGTTGGCGGGTTAGTCTACAGGGAGTGTCTTTTCTAGGTACGATGTATACGGAACCTCTGCCGGGGGTTGAAGGTGTGATATTAAGGCATTGGCCTTGGTGTACTGTATATGATTTTCTACGGATTGTTGTCAGATAGGTTGATATTGGAGTAGAGGAGGCTTTACAATCTGTGCATGATAAGTTATGATAGCCTGTGTGTATTCCCGTGGCGGGTAACCTCGCTTTACCCCTGCTCCCGCCCCGCTAATCCCTTAACCGCCTAACTCTTCCTTTCTCTACATTTTGCTTACGGGTTTGCCGAGTACAAGCCGCACCTTGCTGTCCTGGATGGCCGGGGTCCAAGGAATCTGTCTGGGACAACGAGTTAGGTTTTTGGTGCAAAACAGTTTAGAATCCATAGAATTTCATCCGGGGCAGTGGGGGATTTGGTAGAGTGAGGCGGAAGGGCAGCGAGGTGCGACCGTAATTATATAGATGTTGACTACCAGTAGTAAGGTTAGAGCCATCTGAGGAGTTCCCGCTCAGTTCATCATCATACTTATCGAGAGAGTAGAGATGGGGGTGTCTGCCCTCTCCCTCGATGTCGAATTTTCTAGACTTCGTTATACCTGTATAACTTGAAGGCTGAAGTGGAAGATCCTTTCGTGCCTATGCTGCATAATGCCGGCGTTTCTTGAGCGGTGCGAAACGGTAAGGTTAGTTACCAGGCGTACTGTACTAAAGCAAGAGTAGATATCAAATAACTTATCTACTGTTGGTAGTTGAATTAGTCCGCTTGGGCACAGCTGGCTTGCACCTCCAGAGCTTCCGAATTCAGACTGAACCAATTCGTTCCACATACGGCTTAGCCTCCCAAGTAAGGGATTTTATTGCTTCACACCACCCAGCGCGCAAGGGATAGCCTGAGGTTTGAGATTTCCATAGAAGCTCAAATATAGCTTCCTAAAGCACGATAGTCTCTCTGGGGGTGACCTGGGTTTAGGCTCCTCGGGGGGGGGGGAGAAGCATTCAGCACAATTTCTCGACGGAACACCGTAGTAACGGTTTCAAGAGCATTTCTAAGCTGGAAACCAACACTAATCCACTGACAAGCTAAGGGCCGGCATTTGTCAAAGCTTCCTGACGAGAATTTTATTATCATTATCCTTTTATTATGATACCCCACCATGGAGATCATTCAGCACAACATACCGTACTGGTACAGACCAGGGCTTTCTCTGACTCTCTTCTTAGGGTAGACCCTCGGTACATACCGAGGCCGATAAAGTACGTTCCTTGGCGGTCTTAGATATCCGCCACCGCCGCTGCGGCCGTGGCGGGGAAGTGGGGCGAAGGGGGGGGCGTGAAAAAAAAAAGGAAGAAAAATTCCTCAGAGAAGAGGAACTACCAATAACATGCGGCGTGTTAGGTCCGTTGGATACGGTACGATTGGCGTGCTTAAGCGCTTTTAGTGAGTGGCTGCCTAGGCATAGAGGGGGCTTTGAAACCCTATGACACTGTCCCGATTACTTCGTATGGTTGTAAAAATCACCGCCCCTTGGCTTATGTATGCATGTATCTATGTGAGTTTAACTCGGAATTGGATGTGTTGTGAGGAGTGGAAAAAAAGCAATAAAAAAGAGCGAATCGAGGTTCGGGTTATCAGCACCTCTGGTTGTTTTTTTTTTTTTTTTTTTTTTTTGTGATAGTCTGAGTGTCTTAGGGGAGAAAGCACCGGGTCTTTTTATCAGATCGAATGGATTAGAAAGGTCAAGGAGGGACTATTTTTACTTCAAGATGAGGCTGATGGAAGTGTAACGAAATGGGCGGTGGTCTTTGGAAGCCGATGGAACGTCTTGGGTGAGAAGCTAGACTACTCTGGGCTCGTCCCGGCTCTTGCTCCACCAAACCCTTTCCCCCCCAAAGGCCTCAGGAGCCCTTCTCTTCACTTTTTTTCCCTCTTTTCCCTGATCTTGTCCCTTTTTCTTTCCCTCCCTTCCACTGACACCGGTTCCTTCCTGCGGGTACTTTTTTGTCTTCGAAACCGAAGAAGCGAAGAGCGCACATTTCAAAAGAACGAAAGCGAGAACGAAAAGAGAGAAGGAAACATCTGTTTGTCCCCCTCCTCCCTTCACAACGAAAAAATACAACTGAGAGGAAAGCGGCTCTCTTTTTTATCAAACGTCCGAACATCCTTCTCTGGACAACCTACTATAGCCCCGTCGGATCTCTTTTTCTATCGAGTTCCCATCCCTCCTACAATTTTTTTCGGAGGCAATCGGTGGTTCCTTCGACCCCTCCCCCGCCGTTTCTGAAAAAGTCCTATTCCCCTACATTCGAACTAACAACACAACACAACCACCTTTTTGTTTTTGACCTTCTCTCTCTTCTCTCCCTCTCCTTCGTCAACAAATACCGGCTGTTGGTAGATTAATCCTTGCTTTCCACACCTTCTCTTGTTACTCCCCAAAGCCCAGCCAATACCAAATGTCGCAAAAGGCGGAAAAGCACCGACTGTACAAGGTCCTTGAGATCGCCCCCGATGCCTCCGAGGCCGATATCAAGAAAGCTTATCGCAAGCTTGCTATGGTGCGTTGAATATTTTTCTCCTCTTGTTTCTAGTTTTGCTTTTGTCATCGAAGGCTTTTCTTCACACTCTCATTTGCTATTCGTTGTGTCCTCTCCCCTGATCGATCGACCACTGCAATTCTAACTCGGCTCCCTGCCTGGTCATTATTATCGGTGCTCCACACATTCGTTTTTTGTTTTCCTTTTCTCTTATTTTCATTTCTCTTCCGCTAGAAACTTATTTTATTTCGTACTTCAAAATTATTATTTTTGAGCGAGTGCTGATGAAATATTCCAGAAATATCATCCAGGTATGACTCTTCCAGTGATCAGTGGAAATGTGCACTTTGGGGGAAATTGATGGGATCTAAACTTTTCTTTTTCGACCACAGATAAAAATGCACATAACCCCGACGCCTCAGATAAATTCAAGGAAATTGGTCATGCGTGAGTTTTCCGATTGCTGTACAATTGCTTCCTTGGGGCTCTCGTACTAATTTCATGTCAGGTATGAAATTTTATCCGATCCTCAGAAGCGAAACATCTATGACCAGTATGGCGAGGAAGGCCTTTCTGGAGAAGGTGGGATGGGTGGTGGAATGTCTCCAGAAGATTTGTTCTCCCAGTTTTTCGGTGGTGGAAGTATGGGGATGGGCGGCATGTTTGGTGGCGGAATGCAACAACAGGGTCCTAAGAGGGTGCGTATCCTTGCGGCAATTATGCATTTCCCGAGTATTCTGACAGAGTGGGTGCGCTACAGAGCCGAGACATTGTTCATGTTCACAAAGTCGCCCTAGAAGACCTTTACAAGGGTAAGGTTTCCAAGCTTGCCTTGCAAAAGAGTGTCCTCTGTTCCAAGTGCCAAGGTCGTGGCGGAAAGGAGGGCTCTGTCAAGAAATGTACCGGCTGTGATGGTATGGGTATGAAGACTATGATGCGCCAGATGGGCCCCATGATCCAACGTTTCCAGACTGTCTGCTCCGACTGTAACGGTGAAGGAGAGATGATCAAGGACAAGGATAGGTGTAAGACTTGCCACGGAAAGAAGACCATCACCGAGCGAAAAGTCCTGCATGTCCACGTCGACAAGGGTATGCAGGATGGGCAGAAGGTCACTTTTAAGGGAGAAGGCGATCAGGGTCCGGATATTACTCCCGGGGACGTAATCTTCGTTATTGAACAGAAGCCTCACCCTCGGTTTCAGCGAAAAGGAGACGACCTGTATTACCAAGCTGAGATCGACCTTCTCACCGCACTGGCTGGCGGAACTATTGCGGTTGAGCATCTTGATGAGCGTTGGTTGACGGTAGCTATCAGCCCTGGTGAGGTCATTAGTCCTGGTAAGTAATTTTGATTAACCCTCAGTATACACCTTTCGATACTTATGATTCTGCACAGGCGTTATCAAGGTTGTTCGTGGACAGGGTATGCCATCTTATCGTCATCACGACTACGGCAATTTGTATATCCAATTCGATGTCAAGTTCCCATCCGACCATTTCAACGACCCGGAGAAGATCGCTATGCTCGAAGCTATCCTTCCTCCAAGGAATGCCCCTGACATCCCAGCCGATGCTATGGTTGATGATGTGAGCCTAGAGGAGGTCGATCAGAGTCAGCAAGCTCGTGTTAATGCCAATGCAATGGAGGACGATGAAGACCCGCACCAGGGCGCTGAGAGAGTGCAGTGCGCGAGTCAGTAAAGCGATCAGGATTTCTTTTAACGCAGTGAAATGATAAAAATGGGCATGGAGTTTGTCTTTCTGAACGGCGATGTAAGGGTGGTGGGACGCGGTGGATGGCTCAATTCTTATTGAACAGAAGAAGCAGAGGGTACGAAGATGGCGTTTTAACATGGTTTTCCCAGATGGAGATTTTTTTCTGTCATCCATTATGGAAAGATCCATTGATAGTTAGGGATGTGTACTGTTTTCATATCAATGGCTTTTTCTCAATTCTTTTCCTCTGTTTTTTTCGTCTTTCTACGGGAAATAAATGGTTGGCGGGGATGGGTTCAGGCTTTGATTTTTTTTGCTTTTATGGATACAGTGTTCACCCTGGGTTTTTTCCTCGTGCGCTTTTCTTCGTACTTCCTTCTTGACTCTGCATAAATGCTGTTTCTTAGTTTTCTACGTTTATGCTATGCCGTATTTCCTAGTCCTCCTTCTCTTCTATCGTCGTTATCGTGTCCCGTCAACTGTTTTTCGGGAGAAGAAAGGAGAAAGTCCTCGACAAGACGCCGAAAGTCCTTGAAGCCCATCGGCAGCTCTCTATATTCTTTCCCTTAATTATGGCTTCTCATACACCAGCATTTCTATAATTCCTTTCTTCCTTTACTCCGGTAAACGGTTACAAAAGCATTTTTCTCGTCTGTGAGAAAAGATCTGTACGGTATCTTGTATTTTTTAGACTTTCGAATAGCATGGCTACGGGAGTGGTGGGAGTGCAGCTTCCGGAATATTTGTCCGTCCCGGTATTTACATGTGATATCGCGGGTTTAATGTGATTGATTAGATAAGGTGTTGTTAGGCAGCCAAGTCCCAACTGTCGATCCTTGAGATTCCGTTTTGATATCCCCCATTAACAATCCCACCAGCAATCACCAACCATGAGATGCCTAAACTCAATTATTGTAAGGAGGTATCTCACCCCACGTTGCCACAGCATACCCGCTAGAAATTACTCTTCCCGGATTCTCTCGATCTCGCACAGGCCAATCATCCGAGAGCGAACATGCCTTCCAAAAGGCTCCCAACGAAGCAAAAGCAAGAGCACGAAGAAGTTTTCCGAAATCCCCCAGGGTCTACTGGCCCCCCTCCCACCTCTCGAACCCCCAGCACCGCCCGGTGAGCCGGACTACCCAACGACGATCCAGCAAGCCCGCAACAATATGCGTAAATTCCCACATTGCGTGCTGTTAACTCGTGTCGGCGGCTTCTACGAAATGTACTTCGAGACGGCGGAGGAGTATGGCCCACTGTTGGGGCTGAAAGTGGCGCAGAAGAAGACTTCTGTTGGCAGTGTTTCCATGGCTGGCTTCCCGTTTCCGGCGCTAGATCGCTTCCTGAAAGTGCTCGTTCAGGATCACGGGAAGTTTGTTGCCGTTAGCGAGGAGTACCCGAATCCCGAGAAGGGGGGTTTACTGTTTGATCGGAGGATCACGAGGGTTGTGACACCCGGGACGTTGATCGATGAGAATTTTATGGACCCCAGCGAGAGTCATTACTTGCTGGCTGTTGCGACGGGGGGCGGGATGGGGAATGACAGGGAGGTTGGGTTGGCGTGGTTGGATTTGTCCACTGGAGACTTTTTCACGCAGGGGACCACGGTAGGGGGCGTGCGGACTGATGTTGCCAGGATTGGGCCCAAAGAAGTGGTTCTTCTGGGCTCTGGGTATTTGAGCGCTCGCGAGAGTGGTCTGGACGAAATATTCCGTAGGGAGCAGTATTTTATCACTACTCATTCTGTCGATGTGGGGGTTATACTGAGGGAGGTTAAGGATTGGAAGGACATGATTGAAACGAAGATCAGTAAGTCCACTATGAAGGAGATGAAGGACATTGAGGTTCGGGCTGGGAACATATTGCTTGATTATACCCAGACGAGGTTGCCCGGGATGGCTATGAGGTTACAGCCACCGGTTCGGAAGACGATGACGGATGCTATGATCATTGATAGTGCTACCATGAGAGGGCTGGAGATTGTGAAGACATCGAGGGATGGGTTAACCAAGGGAGCCTTGTTGTATACCATAAAGAAAACAACGACACAATCTGGTTCTAGGTTGTTGACAAATTGGATAAGTATATACATTCGGCCCTTTATTATTTTCGTTTTTTCATATGCACCTCATACTACTGTTACTAACCAAAAGCGGAAATAAGAATCGCCTGTTACCTCTATAACCACTATAGAGCACAGACTTAACCTTGTAGAAACCTTCAAAAATGATACCTACCTGAAGGAAGACATTCAGGGTCTATTAAAGCGCACCCATGACTCCCAACGCCTTCTCCAGAGGATGTCTCTGGCTCGCGGAGGTCCGAGAGATCTCGTGGGGCTCGCTCACACGATACAAATCACTCAGAAAATTCTGGAGAGACTAAACTCTGAAGAGCTCACTCACGCTGCAAGCGTAGAACAGCTGACGGGGGAGGTGGACGTCCCGCTGAAATTAGCAAAACGAATCCTAGACTCCATCGACGAGGAAGGCCTCCTTCAAAACTTACGAATAGAAGAATCTGAAGCAGAGGTCGCAGCTGCGCTGGCAGAAGCCGGTGAGGAGATCGCCGGGGCAGATTACCTCGACCCTGCAGCAGCCATTGCTACCCCCACCACCTCTTCCTCCACATCCAAGAGGGCAAGGGTGGTGCCGGGGGTGGCTAGGAGAATGCTTTCGGAGAAGGACATGGAAAGGGCAGAGGCGTGGATTATGCGGAAAAGGTTCGGTATCAGTTACTATAGCCCCCAAAGAGCGTGCTCGTATCATAAAATATATTATTACATGTGGCTTATTTTTTCTCTTGGAACTCATTTTTTTCCGTGTCCGTGTAGCGCCTCCGAAACCTTAGAGAGATTACATGGGCAGTTGGACGGTCTCGAACGGAAGAGGGTGGAGTTGGAGACTAAATTGACTGAGAAGATTGGTTGTTTATCTATCCCCTTTGCCATCATTTCTATCGCTGTGGTGGGTAGTATTGCTGATGAGTGGGCATCACGAGGTGATTTGGGGGAAAAACTTAGGCGCGCAATCATTGACGCTAAGATGGACGCCGAGAGTGGGCCATATATGTCACGTTAAAGGGAAGGATGTAGACCTCGATCATAAAGCTATCGCTGGCGCTATGAGAGTCAGCGCCAGCAAGAGTTCTATGTCTTTGCAGCTTCCTGTCTGTCCATTTCCCCTATCGAATCAATCTTGGCGACTAATAGAGCGATAGGAATGGACCGAGTTGGGAATCCACATAGATGGGATAAGAGCCCAGATCCGAGCGGAGGAGCAGGTTGTCTTGAAGGGCCTGCGTGCGGACGTTATGAAGTCGTTATCAGTGCTCCGTAAGAACGCATCTGTGTTGGACAGGATTGACATTGCCTGTTCGTTTGCTACGTTGGCTAGGGAGCAGAATCACGTTAGGCCGTTGCTGAACCTAGGGTATTCTTCCCTCCTTTTACCTGCTGGAGCGATATTAGAGCGAAATTGATTTCCCCCTCCGGTATAGCGTGTCCCATAAAATCGTCGGAGGCAGACATTCCACCGTTGAGGATGGGCTCCAGGGTCAAGGACGCACATTCACACCAAACAATTGCTTCGTGGGCGATCGGGAAAGGCTCTGGCTTATCACTGGGTGTGTTTTAAGCTTATTATAAGTTATAGAGTTACCAATGGTAATCGTAACGTTGATGTTAATGAAGACTAACGGTAAATGGTGGGGATGCAGGCCGAATATGGCGGGGAAGAGCACGTTCCTACGTCAGAATGCTTTGATAAGTATTTTAGCGCAAGTGGGGAGTTTTGTACCGGCTGAACTCGCCGAGATTGGGATTGTGGATCGGATTTTTAGCAGAGTGCTCCTTCCTTCGTATGGCCCTTTTTTGTATCGTTGCTGATGGTGCCTAGGTTGGCTCTGCGGATAACCTGTTCAAAGACCAGTCCACATTTATGGTCGAAATGCTTGAGACAGCAGAGATTTTGAGATCTGCCACTCCAAGATCATTTGTTTCTCCTTCCTCCCCCTCTTCCTCATTGCATGAGCGATCTTTCATGCTGACTAAGCACACACAAAAAGGTTATAATGGACGAAGTTGGGCGTGGAACAACACCTAAGGATGGACTCGCGGTAGCATACGCTTGCTTGTACCATCTCTACCACACAAACCGGTGTAGGGTACTCTTCGCAACCCACTTCCACGACCTCACCGATCTAGCGAAGTCCTTTGAAAGTGTAGGTTGTTACTGCACCGATATAACGGAAGACGGGGAAGGCTTTGCATTCGACCATAGAGTTCGGCCCGGGGTGAATAGGAATTCTCACGCGTTGAAGGTTGCTAGACTTGCTGGTTTGTCATCCCTCTGCCTTTTCTATATACCCCTCTGTCTGCCAATAATTAAGCCGAAGTATTCGGGCTTATCCTATGGCGCCGTTTCACCTCTTATACTTGCTCTCCTTGCCACTTTTCTGTAGTAGCAAAAATCCAGATGCTGACGGGGCTGGTGTACTATTAGGAATTCCCGATGGGGTTATTGAGGTTGCGGAGGAGACACTAAAACGGTTAGATGCTAGTATGCGATAGTCAAACCCTATTTGTTCCTCTACTTTGCTTGTACGATGCCGGGGTTCTCGGCGGATCACCTCCTGCTTCTTTTGATAGTTTCTCCACGGCGAATTGCGGATATGCTGGTTATCAATACGGGCAATTGAAGCGGTCAAAAGGATTGTTGTACTAGGGGTAGGGGTGAAGTATTGAGACAAGCAGGGGTAGCAGAGGTTTGTGCATAGTCGCACCCCGTTGTCCCGGATGGTCAAAATCAGGAGTTGACCATCCGGGACAGTGAAACATCCGGGAGAGTGAAATAGTTGATAAAAATGGTGTTTGAAAAAACTGAAAATCGAGTGATAATTGTGTAGGTATGACTTCCCACTATTCCACACAAGGTTTAGATGGAGGTAGAGTGGAAAACAAAAGGCTAGGGAGCTCAGCGAATGGAGAGAATTTAAGAAACCCCAATACCAAACTTGAATAGAAGTATTTCATCTCAAATGTCAAATTATCGACTCAGAACCCGCCCGATGCCACCAGCAAGAGTTGCATAGAGAAGCAAAAAGCGAAAAACACCACAGAACCTTGGCCTAACCACTGCAGATACAGGAGCCCCACCGCCCACTTCGGGCAGTTGTGATGTGATATTTCAGGATAGGATTGAGAGAAAATCCGGGACACTGAATATATTTTCTATATGAACAGGGGTTAGAGATATTTAAATTATCATCCGGTCCGGAAACCCCCAAAATCCGGGACAGTGAGGTGTATTTCTATGTAGCTCGCACAAATCTTGAAAAATTGTCCGGGACAGCGAAGAATCCGGGAGAGTGAGGTCCGGGACAACGGGGTGCGACTGTACCTTGGAAGAAGTACCAAAGGATTGGAAAGTAAGATGTAGTCACTAGACATAAGTCTTACAGTCACCATACATAAGTCTGACAGTCACTATACATAAGTATTATGATCACTAGACATAAGTATTAGTAATCGTGGGGTACTAAGACTCTGTATACATCCAACGAGTATATAGCGAAAGGCGGATAATAGTGTTGTTGCAGTGCTGGAAAAAAGTGAAGAAATAAACATGAAATATTATCTTGGTAGCAAAAGAACAAGAGCATATTTAGTACTCTGGATCACACGGGGCTTTTCACGGTGGGGGGGGTCGTACTATTCTCCCTTAGCCTTTACTGAGTAAGTTTTCACCAAATTTTTGTCTGGTGACTAGTTACTAATCTAATTCGGGCAATTTCAATTCCAAATACTCTCTGCTAGGTACAAGTAGCTGTTAGAAAAACGCTCCGTTAATGTGGGTGTGGTAGGGCGATACATGGATAAAAGGCTTGCAGGGGCTATTTATCCTTCAGTAATACCATCTCCAGCGGCCCGAATCTCTCAATTGTAGTATATATTGCATTTCGTCCTCCTTCGTCCTCTCCTTTCTTTATTCCTCCCTACCGTCTGCCTCCTCCCCATCAATTGGTCAATTCACAGCGAGGTACACAAAAGCCCACTTAGTTACTCCTCTACATATTACATATGGAGCTCACAATCTCGTCCGTTCTCTTACTCCTGCTCCCTCTAGTTATGGCAGCACTCCCTCCTGCTCCCTCTTGTCCGACGAATGTGACCCTTCCAGTGTTGGATCCCGTCACCCTAGCCTGGGCCGCTTCACTCAGTGGCAGTAAACAGATCTCCGAAATGACGATTCCCGAGGCACGTGTCGCTTTTGACCTTATAGCGGTAGCGGGCAACGTCTCAAACCCTTCTGACCCTAAGATCACTACGAAAATCCTCCACCTCCCCGTTGGCCCGACCGGGAATGTCACTGTTTACCTTTACAAGCCGGAATCTGGTGACAGGGAGGAGTACCAGGACCAGGACCAGGACCTGTTGCCGGTTGTTGTTTATTTCCACGGTCTGTTCATGCTAGCCCCCATGGAATAATAATGGATTTCTGGATGGGAGTACTGATTGGTGGACTTTTACTTTTTAGGCGGTGGCTGGGCCCTCGGAAGTCCACAGAGCTATGCAGGGCTTGTTCTTGACCTGATTCGTGAGACGGGCGCTGCTGTGTTCTTCGTTGATTACACCCGAACTCCTGATGTAGTGTATCCTGTCCCGATTGAGCAGTCTTATTCTGCTGTGCAATGGTTGTTGGAGCATGGTGAAGAGATTGGTGTAGACTCTACAAAGATGGGCTGGGCTGGGGATAGCGCCGGTGGCACGTTTGCCCACCTCTCGATTCCACGCCCCGATTCCCCCGAGCTAACTGGATAATGGTAACAGGACAAATGTCAGCAGCCATCAGCCTCCTCAGCATCAAACGCAATACCCCACTCCCGAAATACCAGGTCCTCTTCTACCCTATTACCGACCTCTCCTGCGAGAGCCCAGCATACACACAGTTTGCCAATAGTCCCGGTCTTTCCGTTGATACTATCCGCTATTTGGTCGGCGTTGCCACACCAGATCCGAAGTCAAGGCTCGAAGACATTGCCAGCCCCGCGCGCGCGAGTGACGAAGACCTCGCCAAATTCCCGGAAACCCTCATCATCGTTGCAGAGGTGGATCCACTCATACAGGACGGCGAGGATTTTGGAAGGAGGTTGCAGAAGTTGGGTGTTAAGGTTGCTACGATCAGAGCTCTTGGGGTCATTCACGGCTATGCCTCGACTAATGCGCTTTCCCATACTCCGGCTGCCAGGGCTACCATCGAACTTGTGGGGCTTAAGTTCAAGAGGGCATTGTTTTAAGGTCCTCCAGTCTATGAGAGGGAATTTTCCAAGTTGATCGAATTATATTGTTTATATAAAAGGTATTATGAGCTTGTCTTATGGCTATGAATGATTAGGCATACGACTGCACGAATGGGTGAACGAGTGTAGGAGACAATCTGCCTTCTTTGGCGAGTGAGATTAGTGACAAATGTTTGATCTAAGAGCCACCCACTAAATGGGCCAGCGATGGAACACCCCCTGCAACCATATCAAAAAGGTGAGCACCGCATGGCAGCACTATAAACAACGTGATCCTGGGAACCCGACGCCCACTCGCATAAATGTTACCCTTAATACCCCTCCAACCACCGAATCCAATTCACAAGTAATCACTCGCCAGCCCCTCCAATTAGAGATCACTATGCAGCCAGACGGGGGCCAAAATACACGAAAATTACCGGCGTTCGAGCCATTATATTTCCACAGATATATTAAAACTTGGCTTTAGAAGCTTCCCGAAATTAGCCTTCGAAATTAGAGTATCTAAAGCTCATGCAGAGCTGTGGGCACATGACCTGGGTAACATGTGTGTTATTGTAATATATCTTTCCCACACAGGAACTTGAACCTAATCTTGGCAGGCACCCGACAGTACCTGGAGGGAAAGGATGACCCCCCCTCCCACTCCTTACTACCGTATCATACTCTAGGAGAGAAAAACCACCACACTTTTTTCGTATCACACGGGTGCGATTATGGCAAATTACTTTTTGACTTTTCTCTCTCTCTTTCCTATGGTCCCGTTTCTGCCCGTGTCTGGTTGGGACCGCGGCGTTCGGGGTGTTTTGCCTGCTACTGTGGACTATCACATGATAATATGCACATAGAGTTACAATGGTACCCCATCAAATCAACACTTGTAGTACCAATCCCAAGAGAGAGAAGATATCGGAAAGTATGTAAGGCGGGTGGGCGTTGGGCGGAACGGAGACCTGCACCGAAATCCCGCCGTACATTCTGCGGAGTATTATTTTCGGATTATTTACTTGTTCGCTTGCTTATTTATTTACACCGCTTGCACAAGGCGGGTTGTTTGTAATAAGGATAGAGATGAATAAGCGGGGGAGTGTAGTACAGTGAGTGGTGCTAGCACTAGTACATACATGCGGTGGCCAAGGCCGGGAATTGGGGGGACGGAGGGAAGTGATGGCCAGGGATGGTATATATATTATTGTAAAAAAAATTCTTGTTGTGGGTTTGTGTAATAATTATTATATAATAATATGATTGTAGGAAATATGGATAATAGTAATAAGCCTATTATAAGAAGAAGAATTTGGACAAGTGGGAAAGGGACAAATGTTCCCTGCTGTTGTGGAGACGGAGGGGGGGGGATGGTAAATAAGAAGCCAGCCCACTCTTACTATAAGACTACCCGATCGCAAGTTGGCCGGAGGGCGAAGAGGGAAGATGTGGTTCGGAGATTGAAACTCCTAGAGATAACGGGAATTTCACATCCAATCCCCGTTTCCATAGTCTGGTTTTATTCTCTTTTATTGTTAAAATTAATATACACAATGTCATAATGAACTCAGTCAAAGTCTCTAATGTAATAAGTAACTTTTTGGGAAACAAACTTTTTTTTTGGGGGGGGGGGGGGAGACTGGGAAATAATAATAATATTCTCCCCCCAACAGAACAGAACCTGATGATTCTTCTCTCACTATACTTCCAACAATCGCCATCCCCTAGAATCACTAGCTTAGCCTTTAACTAAACTCCTTAGCCCCGTGCATAGTATACTTTTTCTCCTCGTCTACACATCCAAGTTAGCAGGGGCTCACCAAGAAAGGAGGAGCAGGGGGAAAGGGGAAAAAACACTCTCGGAAACTCTAATCACCCCCACACTCTCTTACCGGATCTACCAGACCATCCCGAACCAGAGATCTCTTTGGCAACCGGGTAAAAAGACTTGCCCTTCTTCTTTCCAAAGGCGAACGGGGACACCTTGTCGCCCTTGACCGTCCCATCTGTGCCATATGTTGTCATCACATTTTCCTCGATCCCTTCACCTGTGATTTTATCGTTAGGCGAGAAGAAACCCCGGACTCCCTCGAAGAATTTCTTCCACCCTTTCTTCAATTCCTCTGAGCAGGGTTAGATGGGTGCTGCATATAGAAAGAGAAAAAAAGAGGAAGGAAAGGGGGGGTGGGGAGGGGATACCATGAGGTGTGATACGGAAGTACTCCTCGATATTGAAAGGAGTGTCCTCACCCCACCATACGTGCTCATCCGGGACGATGTCATGTTCATCGAAGAGATTGGTTAGGGTCGAGTCAGCTGTTTGGAAATAGAAATATTAGCCGGTGATAAAATATTGAGGCAGGAGGGGAAGGAGGATATTTACTGTATTCGTCCAGTCTTTGATCCCTGTATTCCTGGACTGCTAGTTGCTCTGCTGAAGGGGGGTTCCCTGATGGTAGACTGACAGAAGAAGAGGAAGAAGAATGGATCGCCTCAGGACTAGCCCGCAATGGCCAGATGGGTCGAGCATCCGATCCCGCCAGGAGGAACACAACGAGGGGGAAGAATACTACAGTGGTCTTCATGGTGGTGGTAGTTGTTATGTTAGAGTTGTTTTATTTGTGCGTATCGGACTTCCTGGGCTGGATCAGGAGGGACGAAAGACACCCCAGTGCGATGGGAAGCCGGAAGGGTGGGGACTGTCATTTAAGCGTTTCTCACGAGTGGAATGGGGAGTCATACGGAGGGGAATATCGTGTTCAGTTTGTGGATAAGCTTTTTCCTTGATGACTGGGGGTTAATTTGGCGAGGGGGTTGTTTTGGTATGGTATATAAGTTAGCGTTGAGGGTTGATGTCACATCGTGGGTGTAGAGTGTGCAAGTTTGGTAACCCTGCTCTCGATTTTTAGGTTAGAGTGGGGATTTATAGGTATCCTTTTTTGGGACTGCATGGGTAGGCTAACGGTAATTCGACGCCAGGCTGATGATGATATATTGCATCATATATAATCACTCGAGATGCTATAAGAATAGTAGAAGGGAGGTGACGAGGCGGCAAAGCAAATTATTATGGTTTTCTTTCTTTTCCCTCTTGCTTTTTCACGACCCTGGTTGATTTACAAGTATCATAGTTGCTTGCACGGTTGAGGCGAAGGAGACAGACACTTCGTAGTAGTGCCGGTAGGAGGGGAGGGAGAGCTTCCCCCGGCTTGAAAAATGGAGTATCATATCGTCGGGGTGGGAGTACTGCGTCTATTATCCCTAAAATCACTCTACCGGATTTCCCGTTGTCCCGGATCAGGTTCCCCGAATTGTGAATTCTCCCGCTAAATATAACCTGTTGCCCCGAGCGGATTCTTTGGATTTGGCCGCCAGATCTGCCGACAAACCCCCCGCAGAAAGCTTTCCCGTTGAGCTAACCGAAGGTATTACACATCAACAGCAGTTGCATTCCTGACTATACCGTACCCATACTTGACTGTGCCGTACAAGTGCCAGTACCGGTAGGGTGGACTGTTGGAGGGGCATTTTCTTACTTTGGGGCTAACTTTATAGGGTACTTACGTTAGACCGGGCTAAATGTGAGGATAAACAGTTGGGATCTCTTTTTCAAATTCGGACCCTCCCTTCTATGGAGCGAGAGGGTGAGGGTGAGTTCGTGACACCAATCAGAGAATTCTCAGTCATATGTCTTAGCTACAGGATGTGTAAAAGTTGTGAATTTGAGCTGTGGCTTGCGTGTGGGAACGAATTTCATTGAGGGGTGAAGGAGGATGTAGGCGCCACAACCGGGTAACTTAATACCGCGATTACCTAATGAATTCAGTTTTGCCGAAGCTTTATGCTCAAGGTCATGGACGATCCACCATCCCAAGCAGTCGTCACCATCACCACTCACCATCACCAAAGTCATCATCCACAGTCCTTCCACGATCCGAAGCAGTCATTACCATCACTACTCGCCATCACCAAAGTCACCATCCACAGTCCTTCCACCACCCACCGTTCAGGAAACTTATTCACCCAAAAGATAAACCGTCCGAGTCATCATGCTTCTTGCTTCAAGGGGTCTGCGTGGAGGGTTCTGTGCGTTTAAGTTTCGTACAACGTTTAGCTGCATTACCAGTAGGGGATGGAGCAGTCATGAGGTTGTTAGGGAGAGAGGCCAGTCAAGTGTGTTTGACGCAATTCTTATTACTAAATCACCGATGAGAACAATGGAAACCCTAGTACATGATGCAAGAAAGTCCCTCACGGATGCTGTTAAAGTGGATGAACTCCACATCAAGAAGGTGGAAGACTCGGATGAAATGTTGGTAGGAAATTGGCGTGGGTTGGACCTCGCCAACCTCAGCCGCCGTCTGGATACCGAGGTTGCGGCATTGAAGAAAAATATGGCAAATATGGCTGAAGAGAAAGCCAAACTCGATCTCACTGTCCAAAGCCAAGAAGAACGTCTCAGATATCTCCTCCGTTCCGACGACTGCTATAAAGAAGTTAGAAACCGCTATTTGTCTACGTTTAAAAGGGATTCCCTTAAAACGCACACCACAACCGACCAAGAGATTATCAACAGTGGTAATCTTACTGCCCATTGGGGCGACGCTGTCGTTGATGCCTCCTTGTACACCGAACCGAATGGCAGAACAGATATCGAAGTTTTTCGGAGCTTGTATGGAATTCTCCCCGACAAGATGGAAAAGATCGGTGAGTGATCTTCCCTACTCGAGTACCGTAAAAAACTCGAATACAAGGCCGGCATACTATGTCGTTCAAATTTCCCCCTCTGGGATATGGGTAGGCGAGTCACAGCAAACTCACCCCTCTGCTTGGACGAAAAAAAGAAAAATACACAGCGCTTTACCACGAAAGGCAATTACAATGACATAGCACACCAGCCTTGTATTTGAGTTTTTACGGTAGTATATTGGCCTGTTTGGCGTAGTAAGAATGCTAACTCGTCTAGAACATGACGACACCATTTACGCCTTGGATACCCATGCGGGTATCCTCAGTTGGAACTCCGGGGGGAAAGCTGAGAAGTTACAAGTTACGAATGCATTTACCAGATTTATTCAGGCCTTCGAGAAATCGGGGTTCGACGAGTCCTACCTTCACACAAAGGATTCAGAAGTAGCGCGAGCCTATAGGGATTTTTTTAAATGCTCCGAGTCTTCAAGCAAGATGAAGAAGCGTGTAAGGGCTGGGGGGCGTTATTAAAAGGGCGTGAGGGCCCCCATCGGTGTCTTTTTTCTTTTTTCTTTTTTTCTTTCCTTTTTATACTATGCTATGATTTCTTGAGGATCACATCTATATTCCTCTCGTACCCCCTCCCTTTCGATATTCCATGCAATGCCATGCTTAAGAAACTTCGGCTGTCTGTGTGGTTGCCGCTTGTTACCCTTTTGAGCGGGACTGTTACGGTTTGCATGGGAGTCGTTAAGAATGCGGATGAATTAATTATTGTTAGGATGTTTCTGGGAATGGCCGAGGTGAGTTCTAGCAGTCTGTTGAGAGTGTGGATAGTGCTGAATTAATTGTTGTCAGGATGTTTCTGGGAATGGCCGAGGTGAGTTCTGGCAGTCTGTCGAGAGTGTGGATCGTGCTGAATTAATTAGTGCGGATTATTTCGCAGGGTGGTACACGTGATCACAATATGGTATTGCAAGAAAGCTCAGTTCCGACAAGCGCTATTGTTCTGCGCAGCGAGGTAACTTTATCCCAGCTCTCCCAGATGTCGATCGACATTACTAACCAGCACCTAGTATGGCAAGCGCTTTTGCCTGGCTCCTCTACTGAGTTTTTGAAGAAGGGTTGAATCCGGTAATTGTAGTGGTTGTGCCGGGCATATGTATAAAAAAAATACAAAAAAATAACAGAAGTATCATACCTTAATTCATACGAGTGACAGTGTGTGTGACGGCGTTATAACAGGCTAGGGAAGAGTGGTGGTACTGTAGCTGTTGCCTACTTGGAGTTAATAGCACTCAAGTGTAGTATTGTCGGGGGACAAAAATAACGGCGGTATCAACGGGCGAAAATCTTCGGCAATGACAACGGCCTCCCCCACCAACCCCACTATCATGAAAACCAAAACAAAATTAGAAAAATGTAAATACAT